>JACCDU010183655.1_pt1 | contig 45608 bp, 33 predicted proteins | sample 7446081 | NCBI WGS metagenome assembly JACCDU01 (sample SAMN15323447, study PRJNA562643) | freshwater metagenome | isolation source: river surface water | place: USA:Blue River Watershed | collected 2017-08-17
ATCAACAATAGCAGTCCCTATTACCTTTGACTTAATACCATTATTTGATGAATTGAGTCAAGTGGAATGGGTATTAGACCACACGAAGTATTCTAATAATTATCAATATCACAAGACATTACTCTTGCTAAATCAAGTGCCCCATTTTGATTTGGGTAATTTAATTGTGACTGAAAATGAAGCGCTGGTCTCCCCTGTTGGAGTTTTACATGTCCATCGTTATTCATCGGCTGACGAGCTTCAGGCTTGGATAAACAAGCAAGAAGAGAAGATTCAATGTGTGGTAGGGTCAAATGCTATTCCTTTTGGTCAAGCACAAATGCCCGCGTTAGATGATTTTGCAGATGGTGTGAATACTTATGAATTCTTAGTTAATTTATCGTAAACGAGGTATTTGAGTATTATGGCGCCTGATATGCCAACAAATGCACCTGTAATGACATCTAAAGGATAATGAACCCCCAGGTAAATTCGGCTAACTGATACGATTGCTGCCCAAATAACTAAGGGTATGCTTTTGGCTTTGTTTTTGGTTAAAAGAAAAAAGCAAATAGCTACAGCAAAAGCATTTGCTGCATGGGAAGAGCAAAATCCATATAATCCCCCTGCCCCATTGGGTGTGTGAATCCACGACTGAAATGATTCTACATGGCTAGGTCGTAATCGTTTGACTAAGGGTTTTAAAATGCCAGAAGAGATTTGATCAGCCCAAATAATCGATAAAACGATATAGACAAGCGCAGCCTTTATCGTCTTTTGATTTGCTTGATAAATTTGCCAGACTAATAGCGCATACAAGGGAATCCAAACAAATTTGTTGGACATAAAAATCATAACAGAATCCAAGAATTCCGTATGAGATTCATTAATTAATCTGAAGTAGGTGTCATCCCAGGTTGGAAACATCATTTAAAATTTAAAGACCTCACGAACCCGTGCAAGTGTTGCTGCTGCGATGGGTTCAACTTTTCTCTCACCCATTTCTAATTTTTCTTCAATGATCTGAGGGTTGTTAATGTAATATTCGAATTTTTCGCGGGCTTCTTTGAAAAATTCCAACATCAATCCATGCAAAGCTTGTTTGGCGTGCCCATATCCATAGCCTCCTGCTAAATACAATTGACGCATTTCAGTCGTTTGTTTTGGTGTAGCAATGAGTTGGTATAATTTAAACGTTATGTCATTATCGGGATCCTTGGGTTCTTCCAAAGGTGTTGAATCTGATTCGATTTTCTTGATTTGTTTGAATAAATCCTTCTCGGGTAAGAAAATGTCTATGTAATTATTCAGCGATTTACTCATTTTATTACCATCAATACCGGGAATCGTCATGACAGATTCGTTAATGTAGGCCTCTGGAATGACAAAAATAGGTTTATCAGCCATTCGATTAAATGCCCCTGCTATGTCGCGAGTCATTTCGATATGTTGGCGCTGGTCTTTTCCCACCGGAATTAATTCTGCATCATATAACACGATATCGGCCGCTTGTAAAACGGGATATGTAAATAAACCTGCATTGACATTAGCCATTTGACTTGATTTGTCTTTGAAGCTATGTGCATTGGCAAGCATTGGAAAAGGGGTAAGGCAATTCAAATACCACATGATCTCGGTGTGATAACTAGCCAATTTAGATTGCCGATAAAAAAAATTCTTTTCGGTATCGAAACCAAACGCAAGCCATGCAGCTGCGATGGATAATGTATTTGCACGAATTTGATCGCCATCACGAAGGCTTGTCAATGTATGCAAGTCGGCGATAAATAAAAAAGATTCGTTGCCAGGCTTTTTGGAAAGGTCGATGGCAGGCATAATCGCCCCTAAAATATTGCCTAAATGAGGTTTTCCTGAAGATTGAATACCAGTTAAAATGCGCATAAATCAATAAAAAATTTTACAAAAATCACGAAATTCATTCAATTCTCCCAATATATTTTTTGTCAGCAAAATGTGAGTTTACCTCGAGTGCTTTCTGCGTATTTTTCGCTAATTTCGTTTACCTAATTTATATTACTTTTTCATGTCCATCTCCCCTGGTCTTTTAACCTTTTTGTCTGATTTGAAATCGAATAATTCGAGGGAATGGTTTGCGGCTAATAAAGTGGTTTATGAATTGGAGAAAGGAAAATTTGACTCCCTGATTGATTCGCTCATCGTTTCCTACAGTGCATTCGAGAATATGGTCGGAGTTGAAAGGAAACATTGCTCCTATCGTATTTACCGCGATGTACGGTTTTCTAAAAACAAAGATCCATATAAAACCTGGTTTTCCGCGAGTTTCTCAGAAGGTGGTCGACGTTCGGGATTTATGGATTATTATTTGCATATCGAGCCAGGAGGAAAGTCGTTTTTAGGTGGTGGGATGTATAATCCTTCACCCGAGCAAATGGGAAAATATAGGCAAGAAGTTGATTATAATGGTGCCGCCTTGCGTCGAATCGTAGAATCACCACACTTTTCTTCCACTTTTGGTACAGCTGAAGGAGAAATGCTCCAAAAAGTTCCCAAGGGTTTTGACCCCTCTCCTGAGGATGCCTCTTATTTACGGCGGAAGCAATTGTTTTACTGGAAACATTACAGCGATGAGCAAGTTATTCAGCCTGATTTTATCTCTCTGTTAATGGCAGATTCCAAAGTGATGAAGCCTTTTTTGGATTTTTTGAACACAACATTTTTCGATAAAGAACCTTTTTAATATCCATTAATATATGCAATTCTCGCATTTACATAATCATTCGCAGTTTTCATTATTGGATGGTGCATCGAAGATTTCTTCGATGTTTAAGAAGGCCAAAGCCGATAATATGCCTGCCGTTGCGATTACCGACCATGGAAATATGTTCGGAGTATTTCAATTTGTAGCTGAAGCAGGAAAACATGGAGTTAAACCTATTGTGGGGTGTGAGTTTTATTTAGTAACGGACCGACACAAACAGAGTTTTACCAAAGAACAAAAGGATAAGCGTTATCATCAATTGTTTTTGGCAAAGAATCCAGAAGGCTATCAAAATTTAGTCAAATTATGTTCTTTGGGTTTTATGGAAGGGATGTACTCCAAATATCCCCGTATCGATAAGGAATTAGTTTTAAAATATCACAAGGGTCTGATTGCAACAACATGTTGTTTGGGGGCATCGGTACCTCAAGCGATCTTACGCTCAGGAGAGGAAGAGGCCGAAAAAGAGTTTAAATGGTGGTTGGATTTATTTGGAGAAGATTATTACATTGAAGTTCAAAATCACCATATACCTGAGCAACAGACAGTTAATGAGGTTTTGTTAAAGTTTGCCAAGAAATACAATGTGAAAGTGATTGCCTCCAATGACAGTCACTATTTGGACCAGAAAGATGCCAATGCGCATGACATTCTTTTATGTATAAACACCGGAGAAAAACAAGCCACGCCTACCTATAAGGATATTGAAGACGGTTCTGAGTTGAAAGGAAAACGTTTTGCATTTTATAATGACCAGTTTTATTTCAAGACAACGGAGGAAATGTCCAAGCTTTGGTCACATATTCCTGAGGCAATTGATAATACGAATGAGGTTGTAGGAAAGGTTGAAACCTTGAAATTGACGAAAGATGTGATGCTTCCCAATTTTCAAATTCCGACGAATTTCCAATCGCAGGATGATTATTTGGAGCATCTCACCATGGAGGGCGCCAAAAAACGCTATGTGGATATTGACCAAATTGTAGAAGAGCGTTTACGATTTGAGTTATATACAATTCGAACGATGGGATTTGCAGGTTACTTTTTGATTGTAGCCGATTTCATTCAAGCTGGTCGTGATTTAGGAGTATATGTTGGCCCCGGTCGTGGATCTGCTGCAGGTTCGGTGGTTGCCTATTGTTTGGGAATTACCAACATTGACCCAATCAAATACAATCTCCTTTTTGAGCGTTTCTTGAATCCTGATCGAAAGTCTTTGCCTGATATTGATACAGACTTTGATGATGAAGGCCGACAAAAAGTGATCGATTATGTAGTAGATAAATACGGTAAGAACCAGGTGGCTCACATCGCGACTTATGGTACCATGGCGGCTAAAATGTCGATAAAAGACGTTGCGCGTGTGTTGGACCTTCCCTTATCTGAATCGAATGCATTAGCCAAATTAGTCCCCGATAAACCGAAAATTACCCTTGATCGTATTTTTAATGCTCCATTGAATGGAGATAAAAGTTTGGCCGATAAAGAAGGTTTGAATTCCGAAGAGATCGAACAAGTGAAACAATTGCGCCAGATCAAAGAATCAGGGGGATTACCTGCTACGGTCATTGAAAATGCTTTGGTCTTGGAAGGTTCTGTTCGAGGAACGGGGATTCATGCGGCAGGAATTATCATTGCTCCATCTGATTTAACAGATATTTTGCCCGTGGCCGCCTCAAAAGATGTAGCCTTGTTGATTACGCAGTACGATGGATCTGTTATTGAGAATGCGGGAGTAATTAAGATGGACTTTTTGGGCTTAAAGACCCTATCTATTTTAAAGGAAGCCGTTCGTTTGATTAAGCAAAATCATGGGGAGACGATCGTGTTGGATGATTTGCCTTTGGACGACCAGAAGACATTTGAGCTATATCAGCGTGCAGAGACCAATGGAACTTTCCAATTTGAATCACCGGGTATGCAGAAGCATTTACGTGATTTAAAGCCCGATCAATTCTCTGATTTGATTGCCATGAATGCCTTGTTCCGTCCAGGACCAATGGTCTATATTCCCAATTACATTGCTCGAAAACACGGTCGGGAAGCCATTGAATACGACTTACCTGTCATGGAGGAGTATTTAAATGATACCTATGGCATTACGGTTTACCAGGAACAGGTGATGTTGCTTTCGCAAAAGATAGCCAATTTCACAAAGGGAGATGCCGATGTTCTTAGGAAGGCCATGGGAAAAAAGGATAAGGCGACCATTGATAAAATGAAGGGCCAGTTCATGGAAGGTGGTCAAGCAAATAACCACCCAGCGCCTAAATTGGAGAAGATATGGACCGACTGGGAAGCTTTTGCCCAATATGCCTTCAATAAGTCGCATTCAACCTGTTATGGTTTAGTGGCCTATCAAACAGGCTTTTTAAAGGCGAATTATCCGTCCGAGTTCATGGCTGCTGTACTTTCGAATTCTTTGGGGAATATTGAAAAGATCACTTTCTTCATGGATGAATGTAAGCGGATGGGAATTCCTTTATTAGTTCCTGATGTGAATGAATCATCCCGTTCTTTTGCAGTCAATAAAAAGGGGCATATTCGTTTTGGTCTAGGTGCCATTAAAGGCGTAGGTGATGCTGCGGTAGACGCCATTGTAGAAGAACGAACAAAAAATGGCGAGTATAAGGATATTTATGATTTTGTTTCTCGGGTCAATGTAAGACAAGTGAATAAACGTAGCATGGAATCCTTGGCACTTGCTGGGGCATTTGATTGTTTCGTTGAAGTGCAGCGTTCACATTATTTTGCGATGGATGATGGCAGCACTTTCATTGACAAAATTGTTCGCTATGCTTCTCGTATGGCTGAATTAAAGGCGGAAGCCACACAATCTTTGTTTGGGGATTTAGGTGCAGGAACTGGGAACGATATCGCAAAACCTCGTCTTCCTGTTTCGGAGGTTTGGTCCGTCATGGAACAGCTGAAGAATGAAAAAGAAGTAGTAGGTGTGTACATTTCGGGGCATCCACTGGATGAGTATCGTGTGGAAATTCAAAATTTTACAAATTCGACTGTGTCGCAATTGGATTCTAAACCGGGAGCGGTTCAATCTGTTGCTGGGATTGTTACCAAGGTCAATGTGCGCACATCAGCCAATGGGAATCAATTTATGATTTTCACGCTGGAAGACTATTCGGGAAATTACGAATTTGCACTATTTGGGAAGGATTACATTGAATTTGAGCGATTTATCGGTCAAGATCGGATGTTGTTTTTACAGGGATCATACCAACAAAAGAACCGTTACATGGAGCAGATGGTCTTTAAAATTCAGTCTATTGAGTTATTATCTGAAGTTTTGGAGGAACGTACTAAAGAAATGAAACTTTCTTTACATCTTAAACATTTGACTCCTGCCCTTATGGATAATTTATTTGATGTTTTAGATCGAAACAAAGGCAATAAAAAATTGGTTATAGAAGTATTTGATGAAGAGGAGCAATTGCAAATGGATTTTTTATCAAGAAAAATGCAGATCCGAATTTGTAAATCGTTGATTGCTGATTTAGTTGACTTGGAAAAAGTGGGTTTTAGACTAATTTCATAAATAAATTGTTGGGAACTTATTCTTATTCCTGAATTGTTATAAATTTGAATTTTAAAAATAAAATGAAAATGGGAAAATATGTAGAGGCAACGGATGCCAACTTTAAAGAATTAATTAGTGGACCAACACCAGTATTAGTTGATTTTTGGGCAGAATGGTGTGGACCATGTAAAATGATTGGACCAATCGTTGAAGAATTGGCTGGAGATGTAGAAGGGCAAGCAATTGTCGCCAAAATGAATGTAGATGCGAATTCAGCAGTACCAGCTTCTTTGGGAATTCGTTCAATTCCGACCTTGATGGTATTTAAAAATGGAGAAATGGTTGAGCGCTTAGTAGGAGGAAATATTCCTAAATCAGTATTATCTGAAACTTTGTTGAAGCACGCTTAATTAGTTTTTATAGACTTTATTCATGGCTTGTAACAAGATGTTGCAAGCCATTTTTATTTCTTCATGTGTAATAACTAATGGCGGAGCGATACGCAGTGAATTATCACAGAATAAAAACCAGTCGGTGATTAATCCATTGATGATGCATTCATCTATCACGGCCTTTACCGTTTTAAAATCTTGCATCTCCACGGCTATCATTAGCCCTGCCCCTCTAAATTCTTTGATGATGGGATGTATGAGTAATTCCTTAAACAATTGATGTTTGGCGTCAACTTCATCAAGCAATTGATTATTAAGAATGAATTTCAATGTTGCTAATGAAGCTGCACAGGAAACGGGATGTCCACCAAAGGTCGTAATATGCCCCAAAACAGGCGCATAAGACAAGGTTTGCATCAGGGATTCATTTGCCATAAAAGCTCCAATGGGCATTCCCCCTCCCATACCTTTTGCACTGAGTAATATATCAGGAACAATATCCATCGCCTGAAATGCCCAAAATGTGCCAGTTCTTCCAAAACCCGTTTGAATTTCATCGAGGACTAAAAGGCAGCCAACTTCCGTACATCGGGCCCTTAGTGCTTGAAAGTAGCTTTTGGAGGCAGTTCGTATTCCAGCCTCCCCTCCTACTATTTCAATAAAAATCGCTGCGGTTTTAATTGTAATATTTTGCAAGTCGGCAAAATCCCCATGTTGAATATGCCTTACATCGGGTAATAGCGGTCGGAAGCTATTTTTAAAATGTTCATCCCCGGCCAAAGATAAGGCTCCCTGTGTAGCACCATGATAGGCCTTGTGACAGGCAATGATTTCGCGTCGTTTCGTATAACGCTTGGCTAATTTCATTGCGCCTTCCACGGCTTCCGCACCCGAATTGGTAAAATAGACCTGGTTTAAGCTGTCTGTCTTCGTGGATTTTGCTAAAGCCTCTGCTAAAAGGACTTGAGGACTTTGAATGTATTCCCCATAGACCATTAAATGCATGTATTGATCTAATTGATCTTTGATGGCTTGTATGACTTCTGGATTACGATGTCCTACATTTGAAACGGCAATACCCGAAATTAAGTCAATGTATTTTTTATCCGAAATATCCGTTAAATAGATATGCTCAGCCGATTTTATTTCCAAAGCCAAAGGGGCATCGGATGTAGGCGCCATGTGTTTTTGAAAGAGCTGTCGGTGAGTAAATTCCATCATTTTTCAAATTTACAGCCTTTTGTCAAATTATCAGTTTTTAACATGGTGTATTCCTTTAATCTTCGAATCTTGCAACATGAAACTACTAATACTCCTAATCATAATGCCTATTCCCCTATTCGCCCAATCGCTTCGAGGCAAAGTGATTGATACGCGCAAGGAGGCATTAGCTTTCACATCCATTTGGATCGAAAATACCAATCAAGGAACCTTGGCAAATGAAGACGGGTATTTTGAGATTCGATTAAAAGCGGGAAATAATAAATTGATATTTAGACATGTAGGTTATGCGCCAAAATCGATTGAGTTGGACCTTGCAGTTGGGGAGCAAAAGCAGGATATTGTCATTGAGATGAAGGAACAGGCTGTTTCTCTTGAAGAAGTAAATATTCGAGCATTAAAAGAAGATCCTGCTATTGGTATCATGCGCAGGATGATTTCGATGGCACCTTTTCACTTGAAGGAGCTGAATGGATACCAGGCGAAAGCTTATGTGAAGGGAGGAGGAAAAATAACTTCTATCTCTAAATTAGCGGCATTGACCATAGGTAAACAAATGGAGAAGGATGCCGGAATTAAAGTGGGGCGGACTTACGTTTTGGAAGGAATCAATCAAGTAATTTATAAACGTCCTAATCAAGTACATGAACGCGTGATATCGAACCGAAGTAATCTACCTTTGGCGATGAAAGGTGTGGATGCGCCTAATTTAAGGGCAACGCAGACTAATTTTTACCAACCTAAGGTTTGGGGAGCCTTGATTTCACCTTTGGCTCCACAGTCATTTCAATTTTATCAGTTTAGTTATTTGGGGAGTTTTGTACAAGGGGGGCAAACGATAAGTAAAATTCAGGTTCGCCCCAAGTCCTTTTCGGTTGATTTGTTTGAGGGTGAACTTTTGGTTGTTGAGGATACTTGGAGTATTTATTCCTTGAGATTTCATTTCAAAAATGATTCTGGGAATTTTACCTTGAGCCAACAAAATGCTGAATTTCAAGGGGTATGGATGCCAATAAATTACGAGATGCGGGCCAATATGCAAGTGTTGGGCTTCGGAGCATCTATTAATTACATTACGCAAATGAAGTCCTACCAAATTCAGGTCAATCCTAATTTTGTGGTCAAACCACAAATTATTGAGGAAAGGTTGAATCATGCCTTAGCTAAGGAAATAGATCGATCAAAGATTCGAGACGCGAAAGAGGCTTTCTCAGGAGAGATTACACGAAAGAAATTAAAAAAGGTTTTAAAACAAGTTTCCAAAGAAGAAATTAAAGTTGACTCATTGGCCAAAGAAGGAATCAGTGGTGTTTATGAAATGACGATAGACTCTTTGTCATCAACACATTCAGCGGAATTTTGGAATGAAGAACGTGAGGTACCTTTGACAGAGTCTGAAATAATAGGATTTAAAGAGGCGGATAGTTTATATGTTTTGGAGCGTGCTAAAATTTCAAAGGATTCCATAAGTTCATTACCTAGGTTCAAATTCGCTCATTTATTACTTGCCAAGCGCTATAATTATGAGAAGAATGGCTTAGGGAATTCATTCACTATCGGTTTGTTTGGTTTTGGTTTTTCCCCAATCGATGGAATATATTTGAATCGGAATTTTACATTTAATCGTCAACTAAGCAAAACCGAATATTGGAAATTGGGCGCCAATCTACACGTGGGTTTCCAAAGAAAAGCATTGAATGGGGATATCTATTTTGACCGGAGGGCAAATGAAGGGAGAAGTTTATTCAATGTAAGCCTAGGTTCAGTAGTTGCGAATATGAGTACTGCAAAAACCTTGCCGATGACGATTAATTCGAGTTTTGTCTTATACTCTTCAAAAAGTTATTTGTATTGGTACCAAAAGGATTTTGCCCGTATTTTTTACCAGTTTCAAGCAAAAGCCTCCCTTCAACTGTCCACGCACTTAGAATATCGCAATCGAAGTCCTTTATTCAATGTGATTAGTCACGGTTGGAATAATCAACAAAATCCTATTAAGGAAAACTATCCAGATGTAGATGAATTAGCAGATCCCCGATTTACCACACACGACCAATGGAGTATTGGTGCAAATTTGATTTGGAAACCTGGATCTTCTTGGCGGTTGATAAATCAAGTTCGTCGTGAGGATCGGTCAACCAATAATTTTAAAATGCAATTAGAATCTGAAGTTGTATGGGGTGATTTTGGTTTTTCTAAAATAGGCCTACAAATAGACCAAACGCTTAATTTGAATCGTTTAGGACAATTGGCCTATCAGCTACGTTATGATGACTTTATTGTTAAGCCGCGCATATTGATGGATTTTACACATTTTAATGGGAATGAGATAAATCTTGTGTCTAGTTTACCATATAGCTTTAGTACTTTGCCCATGTATCAATTTAGTACGCCTAATCGATCACTTGTTTTGCATGCTAAATGGAGTCCTCGGAAACTTTTGTATACACAAAGTCATTGGTTTTATTTATATGGGTTGAGAGAACATATTCGATTCAGTACCTTGCAAAAAGAAGGGATGAATTTGCAAAATGGCTATTACGAAATGGCATACTCTTTGCAGGGAATATTTAGGGCATTTGGTGTAGAGGTTGCAAAACCCTTAGGAAATTGGGTACCATCACAATGGAAAATTTCATTAACTATGCCTTTCTAGTTGGAAATATGCTTCAAATTCTATTAATTGTACTAAATTTTTTTGAAATTATCTAAATCATTATTTATGAATCAAATTGTTTACTTAGTGCCTGCTTTTGGATTAGTAGGATTGCTGTATACAGCATGGAAATTTAGTTGGGTATCTAAACAGGATGCGGGAAATGACAAGATGCAGGAACTTTCAGGCTATATTGCTGATGGTGCAATCGCATTTTTAAAAGCCGAATGGCGAATTTTAGCCTATTTTGCTATTCCAACAGCCATATTATTGGCATGGTTGGGTTCTCAGGAAGGAAGCATTGATAATCCCATACATTCTTCACCTTTAATTGCTGTTGCATTTTTAATTGGAGCCATATTTTCTGCAACTGCAGGATACATTGGAATGATTGTTGCGACTAAGGCCAATGTCCGTACAGCAGAGGCGGCGCGTACATCCCTAGCTAAAGCGTTGAATGTTTCCTTTACGGGTGGTTCTGTTATGGGAATGGGAGTTGCTGGTTTAGCAATTTTGGGTCTAGGTGGATTATTTATTGCTTTCTATCAAATATTTGCTGAAGGTCAAGCCTTGACATCTGTTGAAATGAAAACGGCAATTGAAGTTTTGGCTGGATTTTCATTAGGAGCAGAATCAATTGCACTTTTTGCTCGTGTAGGTGGTGGTATATATACGAAAGCTGCTGATGTAGGAGCCGACTTAGTTGGTAAAGTAGAAGCAGGAATTCCAGAAGATGATGTTCGTAATCCGGCAACCATAGCTGATAACGTAGGAGATAACGTGGGTGATGTAGCAGGGATGGGAGCTGACTTATTTGGTTCTTATGTAGCTACAATTCTAGCAACCATGGTATTGGGACAAGAAATTGATGTGACCGATAATTATGGGGGCTTCTCTCCTGTTCTTTTACCCATGTTAATCGCGGGTGTAGGTTTAATTGCTTCTTTGGTTTCAACTTTCTTTGTACGTATTTCAAAAGAAACAGATTCTGTTCAGAATGCCTTGAACTTAGGTAATTATACTTCAATTGCAATTACGTTTGTAACCTCATATTTCTTGGTAACCAATATTTTACCAGAAAGCTTAACACTTCGTGGTACAACATTTTCGGCAATGGATGTGTTTTATGCAATTATCGTAGGCTTAGTTGTTGGAACTTTGATGTCGATTATCACGGAATATTACACAGCAATGGGTAAACGTCCGGTTGATTCGATTGTACAAAAATCGGGTACGGGACATGCTACCAATATTATAGGGGGCCTGGCTGTGGGAATGGAATCTACTGTTTTACCTATTTTGGTTTTAGCAGCAGGTATTATTGCATCCTATCATTTTGCTGGAATTTATGGTGTTTCTATTGCAGCAGCAGGTATGATGGCAACAACTGCAATGCAATTAGCTATTGATGCGTTTGGTCCAATTGCAGATAATGCAGGAGGAATTGCTGAGATGTCTCAATTACCTTCAGAAGTACGTGATCGTACAGATAATTTAGATGCTGTAGGAAATACAACAGCTGCTACGGGTAAGGGATTTGCGATTGCATCTGCTGCATTGACATCTTTAGCTTTATTTGCTGCGTTTGTGGGAATTGCTGGTATAGATGCCATTGATATTTATAAAGCAGATGTTTTAGCTGGTTTATTTGTTGGCGGAATGATTCCATTCATTTTCTCAGCCTTGTGTATTTCAGCTGTTGGAAAAGCTGCTATGGAAATGGTCAACGAAGTTCGTCGTCAATTCCGTGAGATTCCAGGAATTATGGAATATAAAGCGAAGCCAGAATATGAAAAATGTGTGGCAATTTCGACTGAAGCATCAATTCGTCAGATGATACTTCCTGGAGCTATTGCCTTGACAGTTCCCGTGATTGTAGGTTTTACTATGGGACCTGAAGTATTAGGAGGATTATTGGCTGGTGTAACAGTTTCTGGTGTTTTAATGGGTATTTTCCAATCAAATGCTGGTGGTGCTTGGGATAACGCGAAGAAGTCATTTGAAAAGGGAGTTTTGATCGATGGTCAAACATTCAAGAAAGGTTCTGAGCCTCATAAAGCTGCTGTTACTGGGGATACTGTAGGAGATCCATTTAAAGATACTTCTGGTCCTTCGATGAACATCTTAATTAAATTGATGTCCATCGTTTCCCTAGTCATTGCTCCATACATTCACGTAGGTAAAAGTCCTGCACATTCGAGTGTTAAGTCGCCTGCGCCTATCGTTAAAGTAATCGCGCATCGATAATCGATTCGCTCAACGAATTGACATCAAAAAAGCCATCCGTCAACCGACGGATGGCTTTTTTTTGTTCTATCAGAAAATCCTCAAGGAGAATTAAGCAGTTAATTTACCTCTTAATGCTCTTGGGATATCAATTGTAGCAACTGGGTTAGAAGCAGGGTTTAGGATTTCGCAACCTTCAACTTTCAACTTATTAACTTTCACTGTTTGACCTAAATCTAGGCCAGAGATATCAGCCGTTACAAAATCAGGAATGTTAGCTACTAAACCACGTAAAGATACTTTACGTAATTTTTGTACCATTTTACCCCCTTTGATAACACCTGGAGAGTTTCCAATGATTTTAACTGGGACATCAATTTTGATTGGCTTTTCAGCAGTGATTTCCAAGAAATCAACGTGAAGAATCATTTCATTTACTGGGTGGTATTGAGCGTCTTGCAAGATTGCACGGTGAATATCACCTTCGATGTTCAATTCTACTTCGTATACATCTGCAGAATATAATAACTCGCGGAACAAGATCATTGGAACTGCGAAATGCAATTGCTCTTTACCACCATACAATACGCATGGAGCTAGTGCCTCTGCACGTAAATCTTTAGAACCTTTTGTACCTAATGTAGCGCGCTTATACCCTACGATTTCTAACTTTTTCATTTTGTTTTTGTTAGTGTTTTCAGTCTTTCGCTCGAAGGCTATCCCCTGAAAACGGTTGAAATTAATATTTAATAAATAATGAACTGATAGACTCGTGATCACGGATACGACCAATTGCTTTGGCAAATAACTCAGCAACTGATAATACCTTTATTTTGTCGCACGATTGTTTTTGAGGAATTGTATCAGTCACTAATAATTCTGCTAAAACAGAATTAGAAATGTTCTCATATGCTTTTCCTGATAAAACGGGGTGAGTTACCACCGCGCGAACTGAATTAGCCCCTTTATCCATGATTAATTGAGCGGCCTTACACAAGGTACCTCCCGTATCAATTAAGTCATCGACTAAGACTACATCCGCACCTTTCACATCACCAATTAATTGCATGGATGCAATTTCATTAGCACGTTTCCGGTGTTTATCGCAAATAACCATTTCTGCATTGAAGAATTTGGCCATGTTACGCGTACGTACTACGCCTCCCACATCGGGTGAAGCAAATACGATATTTTTTAAATTCAATGATTTCAAGTAAGGAACAAATATGGCATTTCCTTCTAAGTGATCTACTGGAAAATCCATGAATCCTTGAATTTGACCCGCATGCAGGTCAATCGTCATTAAACGGTCTGCTCCAGCAGCAGTCAATAAGTTGCCAATTAATTTTGCTCCAATTCCAACACGTGGGCGATCCTTACGATCTTGACGTGAATAACCAAAATAAGGAATTACTGCAGTCACATAGTGTGCTGAAGCTCTACGAGCTGCATCAATCATCAATAACAATTCCATTAAGTTATCTGCAGTAGGAAATGTAGACTGAATGATAAATACATCACAGCCGCGAACCGATTCATCAAAGCTTGGTGACATTTCACCATCTGAAAATCGTAATGTGGTTACTGCACCTAAATCCTTGCCATAATACTTTGCAATTTCTTTTGCCAAGTAATTTGACGCCGAACCAGAGAAAATTTTAACTGCGTTAATCGCTGCCATGTTATTTATAGTAAGGGCTTAATTATAAAAATTAAGGCGCAAAATTAGACATTTTACGCCTTAAATCAAATCTATTTTACTGATGCACGAATAATGTTCAATGCGCCTCCTGCTTTGAACCATTCAATTTGTTGTGCATTGTATGTATGGTTAACAGCAAAACTATCTTTTGTTCCATCTGCATGAACCAATTCAATCGTTAATGATTTCTCTGGAGCAAATGATCCTAAGCCTAGAATATTGATGGTATCATTTTCTTGAATCTTATCATAGTCTGCTTCATTGGCGAATGTTAAGCCAAGCATACCCTGTTTTTTCAAGTTCGTTTCGTGAATACGAGCAAATGATTTAACTAAAACAGCACGAACTCCTAAGTGACGTGGCTCCATGGCCGCATGCTCACGAGATGATCCTTCACCATAATTGGTATCTCCTACTACAATTGTTCCAATACCCGCTGCTTTATATGCCCGTTGGGTCGCTGGTACCGGTCCATATTCACCTGTTAATTGATTTTTAACGTTGTCTGTTTTCTCATTGAAGAAATTGACAGCACCGATTAACATGTTGTTTGAGATGTTATCCAAGTGTCCACGGTACTTCAACCAGGGTCCAGCCATCGAGATATGGTCAGTTGTACACTTACCTTTTGCTTTGATCAACAATTTTAATCCTGTCAAATCAGAGCCTTCCCAAGCTGCAAATGGATCCAATAATTGCAAACGATCGGATGTCGGAGAAACTTTTACTTGAACTCCTGAACCATCTTCGGCTGGCGCTTGATAGCCCGCATCTTCAGCAGCGAATCCTTTTTGTGGTAATTCATCTCCTGTCGGTGCATCCAATTTCACCTGCTCTCCCTTATCATTTGTTAACGTATCTGTCAAAGGATTGAATGTTAAATCACCCGCAATTGCTAAGGCTGTAACGATTTCCGGTGACGCAACGAAAGCATATGTGTTTGGATTTCCATCCGCACGTTTCGCAAAGTTTCTGTTGAATGAGTGAACAATGGTGTTCTTCTCCCCCTTTTCAGCTCCTGGACGAGCCCACTGACCGATACAAGGTCCACAGGCGTTCGAGAATACTGTAGCACCAATGGTGTTGAAGGTATCGATGAAGCCATCACGCTCAATTGTATAACGAACTAATTCAGAACCGGGTGTGATGGTAAATTGTGCTTTGGTTTTCAAACCTTTGGCAGCCACTTGCTTAGCTAAAGAAGCCGCACGTGCAATATCTTCGTAAGATGAGTTTGTACATGAACCAATTAAACCAACTTCCACCTTAGTAGGCCAGCCATTTTTCTCAGCTATTTCTTTCATTTTAGAGATTGGTGTAGCCAAATCCGGTGTGAAAGGACCGTTTAAATGTGGTTCTAAGGTATCTAAATCAATTTCAATCACTTGATCGAAGTATTTTTCTGGGTTTGCATATACCTCAGGATCAGCTGTTAAATGCTCGCGAACTTGATCTGCCATCGCTGCAACATCTGCACGGCCAGTTGATTGTAAATAACGAGCCATCGAATCATCGTATCCAAAAGTTGATGTTGTTGCACCAATTTCAGCACCCATGTTACAGATGGTTCCTTTACCAGTACATGACATCGAAGTAGCTCCTTCACCGAAGTACTCAACGACACAACCTGTTCCGCCTTTAACAGTCAAAATGCCCGCTACTTTCAAGATAACATCTTTAGGTGCGGTCCAACCGTTTAATTTTCCTGTTAATTTAACGCCGATTAATTTTGGAAATTTAAGCTCCCATGCTAAACCAGCCATCACATCACAAGCATCAGCACCGCCGACACCGATTGCGATCATACCCAAACCTCCAGCATTTACTGTATGTGAGTCAGTTCCAATCATCATTCCACCTGGGAATGCATAATTTTCTAAAACAACCTGGTGAATAATACCAGCTCCTGGCTTCCAGAAACCAATACCATATTTATCTGAAACCGATGACAAGAAATCGTAAACCTCTTTATTTTTATCTACAGCTACTGCTAAATCGGTCGTTGAAGCTACTTTTGCTTCAATTAAGTGATCACAGTGTACCGTTGAAGGTACTGCGACTTGTGGGCGACCCGCTTGCATAAATTGCAACAAGGCCATTTGAGCCGTTGCATCTTGCATGGCTACGCGATCTGGTGCGAAATCCACATAAGAGTTTCCACGCGCAAATGCAGTAGTTGGTGTTCCTTCCCATAAATGGCTGTAAAGGATTTTTTCAGTTAACGTAAGCGGTTTACCTGTTAATGCACGAGCTGCTGCAATGCGAGCTGGCATTCTTTCGTAAACAGCTTTAATCATTTCAATGTCAAAGGCCATGTTAATAATTTTTATATAAGAAATTGCTCGCAAAATTAATAGATTCGCTTGAAAATTGCCAATTTTGAGGACTCTGATTTCCTTTCAATTATAATTTATTGAAATTTGGCAATCGTTTCCCTATTAAATAATGTTTTTGGCAGCTTTGGTAGCTGATTATACCTATTAATTTGAAAGTTATCTATCGTTTGTTTTTCATTTTTCTTTTTTGTGTACCGCATTTGTTGCTGGCACAAATGAATGACTTTCAGGCAGTTGTTGACTTAGCTATCGCCAAAGCACCTTCCCATGTTGCCCAAATCAGGCACTTGCAATTCGATGTTGAAATTTCAGAGAAAGGGCGTTTTGATCATTTTCCGAATCTAGGAAAACAAAGGCTTCAGAAATTGGAAGGAATTAAGATTGGTCAATGGTATGGAAAACAAACGAATTCGCATGTTTATTTGGGTGCGATGAATCAATTGATTCATGAAGTTAAATCTGTACAAGGGAATCAAATTAAATACCCGCGCCCTACCCTATTTTTTTGGTCAGATTTTTATCAAGATTTCGTAGGCACCCAATGTGTTTCACCTTTAAATTATCAAGCTAGAATTTATTATCAGTTTACATTCAAACAAACTTTTCTTTTACAAGGTCAAGCGGTATATCAATTTACGATCAGTCCTAAAATGAAGGCGGATCGTTTATTTTCAGGTATTTTAACGTTGAGTCAAGAAGGAATGTTTGTCGGGTTTGAAGGTAGTGTCGAATCGGATGCGATTGATTATCAAATCCACATTCAAAATCAATATAAATATGAAAATTGGTTGCCCTATTCTGCTCGCTTTCAAGTACGAGGAGGTGTATTAGGAATTACGGGTGAATATGAAATTGAAGAAAAGGTAAAGGGCGAAATTCAATTTTGGCAACCCGGTGTACGTGATTTTGAGAAACCGGATTCGATAAAAGAAGTACTCAACATCTCGGATCGAGCTTTTGATGAAACTTTTGCGAGCCAACTATTAGCCAACTTTCACCAAGGTTTAATCAGACAATGGAAACAAAGGCCTCAATCAGCACTAAGCTCAATTGATTCGGTTAAAATTATTCCTGGGGAGAAAAAACAGTTAATCAATAATGGATTTTTTCCTGTCCCATTAGATTCTTCAAGTGTTGCCTATTTTGATACTTTGCAAAAAAATCCATTTCGGATCGACCAATTAGTTTTTAGTAAATCCTTTTATTTTGGTCAAAAGCATACCGATTATTATCCCTTTGAAATCTATTATAAATCGCCTGTTTTTGATTCGAATTTTAATACGGTTGAAGGCTTTGTCGCTAATTCAGGAATCGTATTCAGAAAACGTTGGGCTCGCTATCACATGTTGGAAGCTGAATTTCTAGGAAGAAGGTCGTTTGGCCTCAATCGTAACACGGGATATATGAAATTGCGATACAAGTCGGAAAGCCTTGATATTTCAGCCTCGCATGGAGATTTTGTGGCCCAATACAATCCGGATAATACCATTTCACCTGAGATGAATTCATTATCTACTTTGTTATTGAAAAACAACCCCATGAAAATTTACCGAAAGGAATTTTGGAATGTATCCTTGACGAAACGATTTTCCTCCCGTGTCTATATAAAGGCCCTAGCAGAATCCGCAATCAGGTCGCAAATGAATAACACGACAGATTATTATTGGTATAATTATTTGAATCGGACGTTTAGTAGCAATAACCCAACGAACGTAGAGAGTTTACAGGAAGGATTTGATCGAAATAACGCTTTTATTACACAATTTTCGGTTGGTTTTCGACCATTTTTGACACAATCGTATCTTAATTCCACCCGTCAAAGTGATTGGGGCTCATCACCACTTATTCAGGTAAAATACCGTGCTGGGTGGCCTAATTTTCTCGGATCCCAAGTTGATTTTCAAATGCTCGAGTTCTCCTATGTCCAGAATTTAGCTCTATCACCTTGGGCGAAATCTGGATTTGTATTGAATGCGGGAACCTTTTTTGGACATTCCCCCGAATATTTCTTGGACTATAAACATTTTAATGGAGGACTTAATCTGATACAGACGGGTGATATGTTGGCCTCTCATCGTTTAATTGGTTACTATCAAAATTTTACAACGGGGGCGAATCAGCGATTGAATGTCAATCACTATTCCTATAGTACTTCGGGTAATTACGTAGAAGCCTTATCGCAATTTCAGTTTTCTAATCTTTGGCTGAAACCCTTGTTGGGGACCAAGAAAGCCTATGTAAAGGAATTGTTGATTGCGAATGCCGTTTATTTACCTAAGCAGAATTTGTTTTATCAAGAGTTAGGATATGGCTTGGATGGAGTGATCAAAGTGTTGCGCTTGGAGGCTATTACCAATTTCTCCAATGGACAATTTAATTACATTGGTTTCCGGGTCAACATAAATTCGCGAATTCGAATTGGTAATATTCCTGATTAATATAAATATTTAGATTTTTTTTGGTGCTTTCGCTGTAATTGTAAACAAATACATTTTAAGCACCTATATTTGAGGTCATTTCGAAAAATTAACCTGAAACATTTATCTGATGGCAAAAAATTTGGTCATAGTTGAGTCCCCCGCAAAAGCAAAAACAATTGAAGGTTATTTGGGTAAGGATTTTATCGTAAAATCTTCATTCGGTCATGTGCGGGATTTACCTACCAAAGGGGATAAGGTCATCGATGTGGAAAATGATTTTACCCCTACTTATGTGGTTTCCCCGGATAAGACCAAGGTAATTTCAGAGCTGAAAAGTTTAGCTAAGTCAGCTGAGGAGGTTTGGTTAGCAACGGACGACGACCGTGAGGGAGAAGCTATTTCATGGCACTTAAAGGAAGCCTTAAATTTAAAGGATAATACGAAGCGTATCGTTTTTCGTGAGATTACGAAATCGGCCATTTTAAAGGCAATCGAGCAACCTCGTGCCATTGATATGGATTTAGTAAATGCTCAGCAGGCTCGCCGAATCATGGATCGTTTGATCGGTTTTGAACTTTCTCCGGTACTTTGGTCAAAGGTTCAGAAAGGATTATCTGCAGGGCGGGTACAATCTGTCGCTGTACGCTTAATTGTGGAGCGCGAGCGTGAAATTGAGCACCATGCGAGTATCGCAACATTTAAAGTAAGTGCTTTATTTGATCTGCCTGGTAAAAAGGTATTGAAAGCAGAATTGGCTAAGAATTTTGCCAAAGAGGGTGATGCCCTGGAGTTCTTGAAAAAATGTGTGGGTGCTACTTTCTCGATTAAGAGTTTAGAAACAAAACCCGCAAAAAAGACCCCTGCTCCCCCATTTACAACTTCTACCTTACAACAAGAAGCTTCACGTAAATTAGGATATGCCGTTGCTACGACGATGTCCATCGCACAGAAATTATATGAATCTGGTCGTATATCTTATATGCGTACGGATTCTACCATGCTTTCACAAGAAGCACGCGACAAAGCAAAAGCTGCAATTGAATCCAATTATGGAGAAAAATTCCACCATGCTCGTCAGTTTAAAACCAAATCGGATAGCGCACAAGAAGCTCACGAAGCCATTCGGCCGACGGATTTTGGCATGTCAACCTTATCAGGTGATTCGAGAGAACGTAAATTATATGAGTTAATTTGGAAGCGTTCCATTGCTTCGCAAATGTCTGATGCGCAATTAGAAAGAACAACCGCTCAAATTGAGATTTCAACCACTAGCGAAGTCCTTGTTGCACAAGGTGAAGTCATTGCTTTTGAGGGTTTCTTAAAGGCCTATTTAGAAGGGAAAGATGAGGAAGACGAGGATGAAAACAAGGATATGTTGCCTCCTTTGTCCGTGGGCCAAATCCTACAATTAGATGAATTAAAAGCACAGGAACGCTTTTCTCGCCCTGCCCCTCGCTATACGGAAGCAAGTTTAGTTAAGGCGTTGGAAGAAAAGGGAATCGGGCGTCCTTCAACCTATGCCCCTACGATTTCAACCATCATTAAGCGTGCTTATGTGGAGAAAGAGGATCGCCCTGGGAAAGAAAGAGCATACCAAACATGGACATTGAAGGATGATGAAATTGCAGGTGTGAAATCGACTGAAATGGTTGGGGCGGAGAAATCAAAATTATTCCCAACCCATATTGGAACCCTTGTGACGGATTTTCTCGTAGAGAATTTTCAAGAAGTAGTCGATTATACATTCACCGCAGAAATGGAGAATGAATTTGACCACATAGCACAAGGAAAATTGCCATGGGTTAAATTGATGAAGGATTTTTATGGCTCATTTCATAAAACCATTGAAGACAGTAAAGGAATCGCCCGTAGCTCTGTAGGGGGTGGCCGCGAATTGGGAATTGATCCTGAGACTGGCAAGAAAATATCAGTTCGTTTAGGAAAGTTTGGTCCATTTGTTCAATTGGGGGAATCGGGTGAGGAGGATAAACCGGTGTTTGCCAATTTAGCTAAGCATCATTCGATTGCAACCTTGAGTTTAGAGGATGCGATTGCATTATTAGCTAGACCTAAATTACCACGTGAAATTGGAATTTTAGATGACAAACCTGTTGTGATTGGAGCGGGTAAATTAGGTCCGTATATTAAATACGATGGTAAATTTACAAGTCTCCCAGAACCTAATGATCCCTTTACGATTGAATTAGATCAAGCAGTTTTGGTCATGCAAGCAGCTCAAAAGGCCGCAGAGTCCGCAGGTTTGGGCTATTTTGAAGATCAATTGATTGAAACGGGTAAAGGCCGTTTTGGTCCTTATGTCAAGCACAATGGCAAATATATTTCGTTAAGTAAAACGGACAATTTGGCCACATTGACGCAGGAGCGTGCCATTGAATTGATTTTGGCAAAGCGTAATTCCGAAGCAAATAAGATTATTAAGGAATTCCCAGAAAACGCGACGATAAAGGTTGTCAATGGCATGTATGGGCCTTATATTCAAATAGGTAAGCGGAATGTGAAGATTCCCAAAGATCAAGATCCTGCTAGCTTAACATTAGAAGATTGTATCGCCTTGGGTGATGCAGCACCTGCTCCTAAAAAGACAACAAGAAAAAAATAATATATGAGTCAGATTATTGATGGAAAAATGGTCGCGGAATCCATGAAAGCGTCCATAGCAAAAGAGGTTCAAGAATTGGTTGCTGCAGGTAAGCGTGCTCCTCATTTAGTTGCCATATTAGTTGGCAATAATGGTGCATCCGAAACCTATGTGGCAAATAAAGTTAAATCTTGTGAGGAATTAGGATTCACTTCTACCCTTTTGCGTTTTGATCCATCTATTTCAGAAGCGGATTTATTACAAGCAGTTTCTGATGTGAATAATAATCCGGATATGGATGGTCTAATTGTTCAATTGCCATTGCCAAATCACATCAATCCAGACCGTGTGATGGAAACCATACATCCTTCTAAGGATGTGGATGGCTTTCATCCCATAAATATTGGAAGAATGGCCAAAGGGCTTCCTGCTTATATTTCAGCAACTCCGCAAGGTGTATTAGACTTATTAGCGTACTATAAAATTGAAACTGCAGGGAAACATTGTGTTGTAGTAGGTCGTAGTCAAATCGTTGGTTTGCCGATGTCAATTCTGATGCAACGTAATCATCCACAAGGTAATTGTACAGTTACGTTGACCCATTCACGGACAGCAAATTTAGAGGAAATGTGTTTACAGGCTGATATCATCATTGCGGCATTAGGTAAACCGGAATTTATTACCGCCGCGCATGTTAAGCCTGGAGCTGTGGTTATCGATGTGGGTTTAACACGCGTAGAAGATGCCAGCAAAAAATCAGGATTTGCCTTGAAGGGTGATGTGAATTTCGAATCGGTTTTCCCAATTTGTTCCTACATCACACCTGTACCTAAAGGCGTTGGTCCTATGACCATTGTTTCCTTAATGAAAAACACCTTATTAGCTGCCAAAGGTGTTATTTATCCGAAAAACTAAGCCTTATATAAAAAGCGATGGAAAACTCCCAATGGGAGTTTTTTGTCGTATTGGTCGTTCAAGTATAATTCTCCTGATTCTGCTGTTTCCGGTACATTGAAAATTCCGTTAACAAGATTTTCGACTACCAAAGTTGAAAAACCTAAAGAATAGACATTCGTTAGTAGAATATGTTCTTTGGGATCAAGAATTTCCTTCACCGAACGGAGCATGTCATCAATTTGTTCTTCCAAAACCCACTTTTCTCCATCTGGACCTCTACCATAGGCAGGTGGATCTAATAGAACTCCTTGATAGAAATTACCTCTTCTTGCTTCTCTTTTAACAAATTTTAAGGCATCTTCAGCCATCCAACGGATGGAATCCAATTGCGAAACTTCCATGTTTTCTCTTGCCCAAGATAATACTGGTTTTACGGAGTCAACGTGCGTAACATCGGCTCCCATTTGTCGGCAAACTAAACTTGCCCCTCCTGTATAGGCAAAGAGATTCAATATCTTCGGCTTCGGGTTACTTAATAAGGGAATGTTTTTTGCTAAAAATTCCCAGTTGGATGCTTGCTCTGGAAATAATCCTACATGCTTAAATGAAGACAAGCTAATTTTTAACTTTAAGTCTAATTTTTCAGATTGGTATGGAATGAACCATTTATCAGGGACTCCCTTTTTTATATCCCAAATTCCACGCTCTGTACTCCCTTTTTCTTTCTTAAAATGTGCATTCGCTTTTAGTGTCCAAAATTCTTCAGAAAGCGATTTAGACCATAAAGCCTGTGGTTCTGGCCTACGTACGACAAATTCGCCAAACTGCTCTAATTTTTCAAATCCGCCCGAATCAATTAATTCGTAGCTTTTTCCCCAGTTTTGAGGTGTTTCGATGGCGATGGACTGGTGCTTGATGTGCATTAAGGCTTAAATTGAATTTTGTTTAAATAGAAAACGCTACGTTTTCCTTCTGTTTGATTAACTATATTTTGCGTACCGGAGGCTAAAAAATAGGTACTATACCAATAGGTCAAATCGGAATCAGCAGATTTTTTAACTCGATCTCCAGCTAAATTAGTTTCGATAGATAGCGTGTTTTCTGATTCTTTCGCTCCTTGATCCTGAATAATTTTCGTGACGATTTGATTATCCTTGCTATAACTCAAAATGATTTGATCATCTTGAACAGAAGTTTTTATCTTTCGAATGAGTTTTGGTTCCTTTAAATCATGGAGCGAAATACAATGATCCCAGAGTAAATTCCCTTGAGCATCTAATTCTGCTATGACAGCATGTGTATATACCCAACCATCAAATTGTTGTTGGTTCCCATAATAATTATATCCTCGATACCCCCAAGGGCTATAATAACTTGAAAATGGAGAGTAGAGTCCATAATTGCCATAGCCCCAGCGATAAGGATTATACAACATACTCCATGGTGAATAAAATCCACTCATGGTCGTCATTCCTGGGAAATAACCGCCGCCATAAGGACCAAAATTTGCGTATTTATAATCAGGATAAAAGGCTTCTGCGACAACAAGGTAATGATCTCCTTTTCGAATGATGTCATGCATGAGCAAACGGTAATCCAAACGTAAATCCTCCCCTTTTTCCTCTTTATCTTTAATTTTTTTTGCCTGGCGTTCTATTTGTTTAGGACTTAAGAAATTGAAAAAATTAGTAAATTTTGTAAAACTCGTATAACTAGAATTTACTAATTCGCCATCTAAAAACGATTGAAAATAGAGTCCTTGTGAACTTGGTCCCTTGGATGAACCGATGGAAGTTTTGTGACCATAGGTGCCAACAATGACTTGCAAGGAATCATTTATTTGTGCAGATTTAGCATTCATCATGGCATATTCTTCATTCGGTTTCATTAAAACCTGGCTGACTTGATTTCCATCTTCGTCAAAAGATTTGAGGATTAGCTGATAATCTTTGGCCTTTTTGCCTACCGAGTAAGTAACATTGATTTGTTGATAGGCCGTATCCAAATCCATCGATTGAATTTCTGCTTGGCCTTTTACAATGGCTGGGAGAATTCTCGTCTTTTTTTCATCCAGATTTGTAAACAAGATGACTGGTTGTGAATTAACCATTCCCGCTATAAATAAGGACGCGTTTAGGGCTTTAAAATTTGAAATTTCAATTCGATCGACAGAAATGATTTGATATTTATCAACTTTTCCATTTTCTGTATTCACACGAAATACAACGTATGAATTGCTCTTAAATCGACTAAATAATAGGTACAAATCATCCCCGTCATAACTATGGGTAACATAATCCTGATTGGAATCGATGTTCGCATTGGTTGACCAAACCTGTTCTAGGTTTGTTGAAAACTTTCGTAAATTGAAGGCTTGTTTGTTTAGTTGGCTTAATAAGATCACACCATTCTTCCCTATGGGAATCGTGAAAGTCTCCACTTGATTTGATTCTTGGGGGAATTCAACGCGCTGATTCACTTGTCCATTTCCTTTGAAAATGCCTGTAAGGACCACAATAAGAATCAAAAAAGCCTTTTTCATATTATTCTGTTAAACTTAGTATGATGTCGAATTCTGTTTTCTGAACGGGCGATACAGATAATCTCGAATGTTTAACCAATGCGAGCGAGCTTAGTCGGTCGTCCGCCTTTATTGTTTTTAGCGTAACTGGTTTAGCAAATTTCTTAACCGGCTTTAGCTCCACAACGACCCAGTTCGGGTTTTCCGTCGTAGGATCCTGATAAAACTCCTTGCTTACTTCGGCTAAACCTACGATCTCCATGCCTTCGTTCGAATGGTAAAAAAATACCCAATCGCCCTTTTGCATGGCCTTCAAGTTATTGCGTGCTTGATAATTACGTACGCCGTCCCAAACAGACTTCCCTTCTTTAACGAAATCATCCCAAGAATATTTGAATGGTTCCGATTTTACGAGCCAATAATTCATACTTAAGGAAATTTAGGGAATTTTGAGAAGTCGGGTTTACGCTTTTCTAAGAATGCATTTTTGCCTTCTTTGGCTTCATCTGATAGGTAATACAAAAGGGTCGCATTGCCAGCTAATTCTTGAATTCCCGCCTGTCCGTCTAATTCAGCATTAAATGCCGATTTCAACATGCGCAATGCCAAAGGACTTTTTTCCAATATTTTCTCACACCAAGCAACGGTTGTTGCCTCTAATTCCTCCAAGGGTACAACTTTATTAACTAAACCCATTTGAAGTGCATCTGCAGCATCATATTGATCACATAATAACCAAATTTCACGTGCTTTCTTTTGGCCAACAACCCGAGCTAAATAAGAGGCTCCAAAACCACCATCAAAAGAACCTACATTTGGTCCAGTCTGTCCGAAACGAGCATTTTCAGCGGCAATGGATAAATCGCATATTACATGCAAAACATGACCTCCTCCGATCGCCCAACCGGCAACCATGGCAACGACAGGTTTAGGAATCGTTCTAATTTGGCGCTGTAAATCCAAAACATTTAGACGTGGGACGAAATCATCTCCAACATAACCACCATCACCTCGTACGCTCTGGTCTCCACCCGAACAAAACGCTTTTCCACCCTCACCTGTTAAGATGATAACTCCAATAGAAGTGTCTTGTCTGGCCATTTCCATGGCCTCTGACATTTCCTGTACGGTCAATGGCGTAAATGCATTGTGTTTATGCGGACGATTGATTGAGATTTTAGCTATCCCCTTGTATTGTTGGAATAAAATATCTTTGTATTCCTTAATTGTGTTCCACGGCAAATTTGACGTCATAATTTATTGGTTAGATTCTTCGTTGTAGGTAACATCCCAAGTATGGTCAGCTAATAAAATTACTTTAGCTAAATATCGACTGTATTTGAAAGACCGGCCCCATTCATGTGGGGCAACTAATGACAGTAGGTCAGTACCATCTTCTTTTTCGTACATGTAATAAGTTTCTGAAATGATGGGCTCATAGCCCATAGCTGCATCATAAATGCGTTCTGAAATTTCTTTACGGTCGGCTAATAATTTTGCCTGTTTCGCTAAAACTTCCATTTGCTCGTAAAGTTGGTTCATTTGACGATCCGTTTGCTGGCGCATCGCTAAAATACTTCTCCCTTTTGTTTTTCCAGTATCTTCCGGTTTAATGACAGCTCCACCTGCCGTATGGGCATAAGGAAGTAGGCCCGGATTTTGAGCTACTTTGTCAGGATTAATCGGATTTATAAATGGATCTTCTTTCATCTTAGCAAGGTTATTTGATTAACCTTCTATTAACTCACGAAATTAGAGAATGTTTGGTTAATTTTGGAATGATTTGTTGAATTATGCAGGTATTTTCTCCCCTTTCTGATGAATTGTTTTCGCCCTCCTCGGATTTCGAGCGAGAGGTGTTCGCATTCTGTCTTCAATGGAAAAGTGGGCAATCCGCATTTTTGTTTCATACTTCGGGATCTACGGGAAAACCAAAACCGATTTGGGTAGAACGAGCAGCAATGATTTCCTCCGCCCAATCAACAGGTAATTGGTTGAAATTGAATCCCAAAGACATGGCTTTAGCTTGTTTACCTATGCAATATATCGCAGGTGCCATGGTGATTGTGCGTGCTTTCGTATTGGATTTGCGCGTATGTCTTGTTGATCCCTCTTCCAACCCGTTGATTGGAATAGCACCTTTGTCCATATCTTTAGCTTCCTTTGTACCCAATCAATGGCATGCAATGCTGGAATCTCAAATAGATTTAAGTTTATTTTTCTCACAGGCCAAAGGTATTTTATTAGGTGGAGCGGCTCTATCTACTGATTTAATTGCTTCTTCTAAGGATTTGCCTTTTCCTATTTTTGAGACCTACGGAATGACTGAAACAGTCTCTCATGTAGCCTTCAGGACTTTAGGACAAAAGTTTTTTCAAACCCTGGATTCTATTGAAATCGATATTGATCCGAGAGATTGTCTAAAAGTAAATGGTCTTGTTACTGGAAATGGTTGGGTGCAAACCAATGATATTGTAACACTTTTAACGGCTTCAACTTTTGAATTAAATGGTCGTTTTGATCGGGTCATAAATTCCGCAGGCAGAAAAATTCATCCAGAACATTTAGAGAAATTTATTAGCGGCCAACAAGGCCAGCCCTTGGAATTCTTCGTTGAAGCACTTCCTGATAAGGTATATGGCCAACAGGTTACTTTATTTTATACGGGAGCCTGGTCAATTGAAAGCCAAAGGGCGATTCAAGGCCTTTTGCGTACTAATTTTGAATCCTGGGAATTACCCAAACAATTTATTCAATTGACAAGTTTTCAATTTACTGCTTCCGGGAAAATAGATAGATTGAAATCCGTAGCTTTGTATCTTAATTCCAAAATATGAAACCAGCCCGCTTAGAAAAGAAATTTCAGTTGTTTTACGAGAGTCCCAATAATGTTCCCGCCCCTTACCATTTAGAGGCGGCATTTATCTTTGAGGATTTTTTGTCTGATAATCCGCGTGTTGAGGTTACCATTCAATACATCGACCGGGATGATTTTTCACGAGAAGAACTTTTAGCAGAAGGATTAAATGTAGAAGATAACTTTGCTTGGTCTGGTAATTTGTCAATTGCTTGGCGCAACCGTTTGGAGACTGCTTTTTTATTATTCCAATCAGGATCTTGCAATCCACGAGATGAAGAACCTTTTATAACGTTGGAAGCCGCTGATACAAGCACTGCTGTACCGATCAGCTTAGAAGTAGAGGATACTTTGTTGCAGGAATTTATGCAAGCAATTTTGGAAGTTGCCGGAAATGAAATGCCACTCTATTTAGGATTTCAATTTACAGATGCAGATGGAGAATGGACTCGAATTGAAGGCGAAATGTCCTTTTTCGACTTAAAATATACTTACCGTTCTGGAGGGGATAATGGCCCTGTTCGCTTCACCGATCAATGGATGGAATTACAAGAATTGATGCAGGTTTTGTTTATTGGAGAATTTATTTTTGAAAATGGAGTCGAAGAGTTGAAAGCTCAAACACAATTTGCCGTTTATCCTGGCGATGGGAAATGGTATGTGGCAGGCAATACTTGGTTTAGACCTTCTGGTAATAAGGGATATTTTGATTTAATTGAAGATAAATTACGTGATTTATTTACCATATAAATAGAAGGCACATGAATCAATCCATGGAAGAAAGAATTCAAGAGGTTCTGTTTTTGCAAAAATCATCTCTACTTCGTTTGAAAAATTCGAGTGCAGATGAACGGATTGAAAAATTACGCCATTTGCAGAAATATATGTTGGCCCACCAACAAGAACTTTTTGATGCGCTGTTTCAGGATTTCCGTAAACCGAGTTCTGAGGTAATTATCGCGGAGCTTTTGGGAGTAAAACGGGAAATTGATCACATGATTAAGCATATAAGATCCTGGATGAAGCCACAAAAGGTTTCCACTCCCCTCTTGCTTTTAGGAACTCAAGGGCATATTCAATATGAACCTAAAGGTCTTTGTCTGGTAATAGCACCCTGGAACTATCCCTTTAATTTGTCCATCAATCCATTGGTGCATGCCATAGCGGCAGGAAATGCGATTATTTTGAAACCCTCTGAATTAAGCGAACATACTTCGGCCTTTATCAAAAAAATGATAAATACTTTATATGATCCCTCGGAGGTATTTTGTGTAGAGGGAGACGCGCAGGTTTCTACTTATTTGTTGGAACAGAAGTTCGATCATATCTTTTTTACCGGTAGTCCAGCAATTGGCAAAGTAGTTATGGCAGCTGCCGCAAAGCATTTAACTTCTATTACCTTGGAGTTAGGAGGTAAATCCCCAGCCATTGTGGGCCCGAGTGCAGAGATGAATAGTATCGTTCAAAAAATTGCTTGGGGTAAGTTTTTGAATAATGGCCAAACCTGTATTGCACCTGATTATGTTTTTGTACATGAGAAAGTGCATTTCCAGTTTTTAGCTGGTCTAGAAAATGCCATTCAGGCATTTTATAATGCGGATTCTAAGGGAATTGAGCAAAGTAATGACTACGCAAGAATTGTGAATAGGAGACATTTTGATCGCATTGTGCGATTACTGGATGATGCGAAGGAAAAAGGAGCCAAAGTGATTTTTGGTGGAGAATTGAATCCTGAGACGAATTTCATCAGTCCGACTGTTTTAAGTCAATGTACCATGGACATGGCGATTATGCAGGAAGAGATATTTGGGCCAATTTTGCCTGTACTAACTTACCGTTCCGACGAGGAAATTATTAGTCACCTAAGTAAAGAAGAAAAGCCTTTGGCGCTTTATGTCTTTTCGGAAGATAAAGCCTTCACAGATTATATTTTACAGAATACATCAGCCGGTTCAAGTGTTGTCAATGATTGTTTGATTCAATTTGGTCATTCTTCTTTACCATTTGGTGGGGTGAACAATTCAGGAATTGGTAATTCGGGAGGCAAATTTGGTTTTTTAGAATTTTCAAATGCAAAAGCTGTACTCATTCAAAAGACTAATGCCTTGCGATTCTTTTATCCTCCCTACACGTTTCGTACTAAATGGTTAATCGGACAAGTTTTGAAGTGGTTTTAAGAAGACTACTTTTTTGTTTTTTTCTCAGTTGTCAGTTTATTTCATCTGGGCAAAATGCTGTTTTAGATCAAAATCCATTTACATTGAAATTTAATCGGATTTCACTGAATAATGTACCTGCGGATATCCTTTTCCCTGCCGGTTATGATTCAGTTGCCCAACGAACAGCAAATGATTTGGAATCGAATTGGAAGAAAATTGGTTCAGGTTTTCCAAAAATCAGACATCGATTTTCTGTCATTCTTCAAAATCAAGGATTAATTTCAAATGGTTTCGTCAGCCTTGTAGCTCCTCGTGCGGAATTTTTAACAACATCGACTCAGGATCCTGCATTATTAGGTACGAATGATTGGATGCCTCTCCTCGTGAGCCATGAAATGCGACATGTGCATCAAAATAATGCTGCTCGGCAAGGATTAGCGAATTGGGTGCATGGATTCTTCGGTTCGTATGGTCAAGCAGTTTACAGTAATTTGTTGGTCCCCAACTGGCTTTGGGAGGGTGATGCGGTAGAAACAGAATCTCGATTGAATGGAATGGGGCGTTCATCCATTCCGCAATTCAAGTTGCCTTTGAAAGCTTATTTGAACATGTATGGTATTCCAAACTATTCAAAAATGATGGGCAAATCCTATCGACAAATGGTGCCCAATCATTATGTTTTTGGGCAATATTTAAGCCAACAAATGACGCAAGATTTTGGTGCTGATTTTATTCCTAAGCTTTGGCAAACAACATTAAATCATCCAGGTTTATTTGCCTTTTCGAATCAGTTTAAGAAAATCGCGGGTGTATCGATTGATCAATATTCAACAAAAGTCCTCTCTAAATTAGCTGATGAAAAACAGCCTATCGACTTAAAACAAAAGGGTTTTACGCAATACCAGTATCCTAATTATATATCAGAGGGGCGCATCATTGCTATGAAAAGTGGATTTTCTGATATTAAGCAGTTGGTGGAAATTCAAAATGGGAAAGAGCGCCGATTAACTAATTTGGGACCTATGATTGATGCATCGATGTTGAGTGCATCTTCAGATTTTGTCGTTTGGTCAGAACTCGTTTTTCATCCACGTTGGGGTCAGAAGCAACAAGCCAGAGTAGTCTTTTATGACTTAAAATCTGGACTAAAAACATTTTGGAATCCGAATGAAAAGTTGATTAGCCCAAGTATTTCCCCTGATTCCAAATTCATTTCGATTATTCATATCAAAGAGAATGGTCAAACTTCCCTGAAAGTTTATGATCGCGAGCAGCGTAAATCAATTGCAGAACGTGTTGCCTTGCCGGGAGAACAATTTCTACAACCGCGACTTAGTCATTCGGGGTTTTTGGTTTATATTCTTAAAAAGGGAGGTAATAAATCGGTTTGTATTTGGGATTATCAAAACAAGAAGGAAGTTTTTCGAGGTGATTTTGGGCAGCACAACATTGCACATCCCTATCTTTCAGGCGATTGGATTTACCTAAACTTTCCAGCTGGACGATTTGACCAAATTGCTCGTTTCAATTGGAAAAATCAGCAATTCGAATTATTGACAGATGAACAATTTGGAGGATATAATGCAGTTTTTAGATCAGATTCGGTCATCTATTCAGCCTATTCAGCTTCTGGTCATAAAATTATGCATGTGCCGTTGACACCTAAGAAGTTGGATTTGATTGTTCAACGATTCGAACCGGAAAAGGATACATCCCATGTTATTTATCCAGTTAAAGAGGTTTCTAAATGGAATTTAATTAATCCTTTTACTTGGGGACCCGTTTTGAGTTCTACAGGAAATCAATTAGAATATAGTGTCATTTCTCGCGATGTACTCAACAATCTACAAGCAGCTGTAGGTGTTCGGTATGGCATGAACGAAAAGACATTTGCACCATTTGCTCGCCTCTCCTATCAGGCTTGGTTTCCAATCCTTGATTTCAATTATCAACGTAGCGATCGTCAGACGCAACTCTTTGTTGATAACAAAACGCCTTTCGATAGTTTACGAACTGATCAATGGAAACAACAGACTTGGGATGTCGGAATTCGGGTTCCTTTAAATTTAACCCACAGTGCTTATCAAGAGTTTTTGCAATTTAGTTCGAATATTGGCTTTTTGCAGGTTCGAGGGTATGATTTAAGTAAACGCTATTATACTGAGCCATTTAATGGGAATTATAGTTTTCTGAAACATCAAGTTTATTATAGCAAATTGCTCAGTAAAAGTTTATGGGATGTACAGGCTCGAAAAGGAGTCGTTTTTCAAGCAAATTGGAATGGATTGCCATTCAAACAAACACTTCACGATGAGCTATGGAACATACAAGTTCAAGTTTATTTACCTGGAATTTTTAAGCATGATGGGGTCTTATTGCACTATGCATACCAACAAGAAATGGCAGGAAATTATCAATTTTCAAGTTCTGTTTATTTTCCTCGTGGATATTTATATACGGCATTTAATCGTATCTCGACGATGGGAATCGATTACCGTTTTCCAATCTTGAACACCGATATTAATTTAGGCAGAGTTTTATATGTGACTAGATTGAAAGGGAATTTATTTGGAGATTTAGGCTTAGGGAAAGATAATTTGAATGCAAAAACACAATCCTTTCATTCATTCGGCGTAGATTTGTCAGCCCAGTTTCATGCATTTCGATTTTCACAAAGTTTTGAATTAGGCGTTCGAGCGATGTATGTTTCTGCAAATAAAACTTGGGCATTTGTTCCATTGGTAATCGATATAGGATTTTGACAAATCGAATTGTTATACTTTTTATTGCTTCATTGTTGTTTTTTGCGTGTCAAAAGGAACAGGATACGAAGGGCGAAACGATCCCCCCAACTGCTATTTTTCAAAAAGCACAGAAACCTGAATTGATTGTAGCTTATTTGACCAATTTGTTGGAAAACCAAGATGGGGCAAATCTTTATTACCTAAGGGCGAAAGCATATTTTGATATGCGAGCTTATCAAAAAGCAGAAGCCGACATCGAACAAGCATTAAATCAAATTCCTGGTGATGTAAATTTTCTTTTATTGTCAGCACAAATTAAGGCTCATGTTGGTTTGATTGCAGAAGCGATTGAAGATGCGAAATTAGTTGAGTCCAGTGGATTGGCTTCATCCAAATTATATGAGATTTTGTCTGAATTATACTTGGCTAATCATGAAAAAAAACTAGGGTATCTTTATTTGAAGAAATTAGATAAAGCGGGTATTCCAGAATCTGGGAAAATGTTTATGGAGTTCTTAAGGCGAAATTATCATTCAGATAGTTTAGGGGCCTTGCAGTCAATTCGATTTGTAGATGTTCAACATCCTGATTTAGGGCATGCCTATTTTTCCTATCAGTTGGGTCATATTCCTAATATTGTCTATCAAAAGCAAATTTTAGGAGAATTGAAGAAATACCCACTTGATCCATATTTGATGTTTAGTTGGGGGCAGTTTTTGGTTCATGTCGGACAATTTGGTCAAGCAGAAAAAGTCTTTAAGCAAAGTATTGCTTGGTTGCCACAACATGTTGGAATGCGATTACAACTGGCTTATTTTTATTTGGACAGGAAGCAGTATGATTTGATTGAACAAACGTTAGCTCCTATTTTGTCCAATGTTCTTGTCGTGCGGGATGTTCTTTATCTGAAAGTCTTAGTGGCCTTAAATCGGGGTGAAAAAACGAAAAGTATTGCACTTTTGGATTCTATTAGGAAGGTATATGTTAATGATGGGCGTTTTTCTGTTTTACATGCACAATTGGTGGGAAAAAAAACGGACTCAGTGAATACCATGCTAGATTCAACACAACAAATTGTACCATAATTTTCCCGGTTATTCAAGCTTATAATGCGGGTAAATTCGTACCTTTGCAAAAATTTTTTTATATGATTAAGATATCTTTTCCCGACGGTCAGGTTCGTGAGTTTGCAAAAGGCGTTACACCGATGGAAGTTGCTTTGTCAATTTCAGAGGGTTTAGCTCGTAATGTATTAGCTGCTAAATTAAATGATGAGGTAGTTGATGCATCAACGGCAATTGATTCAGATGCTAGCTTACAGTTGTTGACCTGGAATGACGAGGAAGGGAAAAAGACGTTTTGGCATTCATCTGCCCACTTAATGGCAGAGGCCATCGAGGCCTTGTATCCTGGAACTAAATTTGGTATTGGTCCTGCGATTGAGCACGGATTCTATTATGACATCGATTTAGGGGGGAAAGAATTTGGTTCTGATCAATTCAAAGAAATCGAAGATAAGATGGTTGAATTGGCTCGTCAGAAGAGCGAGTACATGCGCAAGTCGGTGTCTAAATCGGATGCGATTGCCTATTTTACAGAGAAAGATGATGAATATAAATTAGAGTTGTTGGAAGGCTTAGCTGATGGTTCAATCACTTTCTATACACAAGGGAATTTCACTGATTTGTGTCGGGGGCCACACATTCCTACAACAGGCTTTATTAAATCAGTTAAGTTATTAAGTGTTGCTGGGGCGTATTGGCGTGGAGATGAGAAGCGCAAGCAAATGACGCGTATTTATGCAATTACCTTCCCGAAAGCGAAGGAGTTGGAAGAGTATTTATTCTTATTAGAAGAAGCTAAACGCAGGGACCACCGAAAATTAGGAAAAGAATTAGAGTTGTTTGCTTTTTCTGAAAAGGTAGGAATGGGTCTCCCTTTGTGGTTGCCCAAAGGAACTATTTTACGTGAGCGTTTAGAGAATTTCTTAAAGCGTGCGCAGGTTCGTGCGGGTTATTCGCCGGTAGTTACGCCTCATATTGGAAGTAAAGAATTGTATGTGACATCAGGTCATTATGCGAAATATGGGAAGGATTCATTCCAACCAATTCTCACGCCCGATGAGGGAGAAGAGTATTTATTGAAGCCAATGAATTGCCCGCATCACTGCGAGATATATAAAACGAAACCACGTTCTTACAAGGACTTGCCACTTCGATTAGCGGAATTCGGCACGGTTTATCGCTATGAACAATCAGGAGAATTACACGGCTTAACGCGTGTTCGTGGGTTTACGCAAGATGACGCACATATCTTCTGTCGGCCAGACCAGGTAGAAGAAGAGTTTATGAAAGTGATTGATTTGGTGCTTTATGTATTTAAGGCATTGGGCTTCGATGAGTATTCTGCACAAGTTTCATTGCGTGATCGTGAAAACCACGAAAAATACATTGGAAATGATGAAGATTGGGATCGTGCTGAACAGGCGATTATCAAAACGGCAGAATTGAAAGGATTGCCTACGGTTATTGCATATGGCGAGGCTGCATTCTATGGTCCTAAATTGGATTTTATGGTGCGTGATGCGCTGGGTCGTAAATGGCAACTCGGAACGATTCAGGTAGATTACCAATTACCTCAGCGTTTTGAATTGGAATATACGGGTTCTGATAACCAAAAGCACCGTCCTGTGATGATTCACCGGGCGCCATTTGGTTCATTGGAGCGTTTTGTCGCTATATTAATTGAGAATACAGCAGGAAATTTCCCGCTTTGGTTATCGCCAGATCAATTAGCTGTATTGCCTATCTCAGAGAAATTTGAGGATTATGCAAATGAGGTTTATTTGCGACTTCAAGAGCGTGATTTGCGAGGTTATGTAGATCATCGGAATGAGAAAATGGGTCGCAAAATTCGAGATGCGGAAGTTGGCAAAGTTCCTTTCATGATCATTGTGGGTGAAAAAGAGCAAGCGGAAGGAATGGTCAGTATTCGTAAAAAAGGGGAAGGAGATTTGGGAATGATGACCCTAGATGCCTTTATGGCATTAGCAGGTGAAGAAATTAACCAACATTCCTATTCCAATTAGAATAAACTGATAATTTAAGCGTAAGACCGATATTTGTTTGCTTTTACGCGCTTTTTAAATTAGCTTCGAAGTGATTTTTATTTAAACCAAATTATAATTTATGGCTTTACGCCCCAACAACAATTACCGAGGAAATAAGCGAGAAGAGGAACCGTATCGAATTAATCAATTGATTCGCGGTGTTGAAGAAGTTCGATTAGTAGGTGAAAACATTGAGATTGGTGTTTATCCTTTTGCGAAAGCTTTAGCAATAGCGGAGTCTCAAAACTTGGATTTGGTTGAAATTTCTCCCAAAGCTGTCCCTCCTGTTTGTAAGGTAATTGATTATGCGAAGTTTAAGTACGATCAAAAGAAAAAGCAGAAGGAAATTAAAGCCAACGCTACCAAGACTGTTATTAAAGAAATCCGATTCGGTCCTAATACGGATGAGCACGATTTCAACTTTAAGTTGAAACATGCTGTCAACTTCCTAAAAGAAGGTGCTAAAGTGAAAGCTTATGTTCACTTTGTTGGCCGTACTATTGTATTCAAAGAGCGTGGCGAAATGCTGTTGCTTAATTTTGCCAAAGGATTGGAAGATGTGGGTAAGCCAGACGATATGCCTAAGTTAGAGGGTAAGCGTATGAGCATTATCTTTTCCCCTAAAGTGGCGAAGAAATAATTTTACTATTTGAGTGGAATTTTAAGGTAATTTCATTACTTTTGCGTTCCAATTTTTACATTTAATAATTCAAAGAATGCCAAAAATTAAAACCAACTCTGGAGCTAAGAAACGCTTCAAAGTAACGGGAACTGGTAAGATTAAGCGTAAGCATGCTTTTCATAGCCATATCCTTACTAAAAAAACAACGAAACAAAAGCGTAATTTAGTTCACGCAACTTTAGTTTCATCTGCTGATAGAGATCGCGTTAACTTAATGTTAGTTCTTTAATTATCAGTTTAGTTATTGTTAAACCAGAAAGTAGGCAAAATAAGTAATCGAGAGATTCGCCTTTTTTCAAAAAACAAAAAATTATGCCAAGAAGTGTCAATCACGTAGCCTCAAGAGCTAGAAGAAAGAAAATCCTTAAGTTAGCGAAAGGATTTTACGGTCGCGGAAAAAACGTTTGGACTGTAGCAAAAAACAAAGTAGAGAAAGGTTTGCAATATGCATACCGCGATCGTAAAGTTAAGAAAAGAGATTTTCGCGGACTTTGGATTCAACGTATTAACGCAGCAGCTCGCCAAGAAGGTATGTCTTATTCAGCTTTCATGGGTAAATATAATAAGTCGGGTATGGCTTTAAACCGTAAGGTTTTAGCTGATTTAGCAATGAATCACCCAGAGGCTTTCAAAGCAGTTATTAAAAAACTAGCTTAGTTAGCAAATGAAAGTCCCGATTTATTCGGGACTTTTTTTTTATCTTCTATCTTTGTTATCAATTCGTATAACATTGAAAAAGCCTATTTATTTCGATTATGCTGCTACCACTCCGGTACATCCAGATGTGCTGAAAGCAATGATGCCGTATTTTACCGAGGAATTTGGTAATGCTGGATCAAGTCAGCATTATTACGGCTGGGCAGCAGATGAAGCTGTAGAAAAAGCTAGAAAGCAAATTGGTGCATATTTTGGCGTTGCAGGGCGCCAGCTTACTTTCACCTCAGGTGCTACCGAGTCGAATAATTTAGCTATTCTTGGTTATTTGAAAGATAAAGAGCCTGGTCATTTGATTACCTCTACAATCGAGCATAAGTCCGTTCTTCAAGTATTTCAAGAATTAGAAAAAATAGGTTGGGTTGTTAGCTATTTAAAACCCAATTCCTTGGGTATTATTGAGCCTAATTCTGTTCAGGCGGCCATTCAACCAAATACCTTACTTGTTTCATTGATGATGGTCAACAATGAAACTGGGAATCTGACAGACTTTTTGACAATCTCAAAAATGTGCAAGGAACAGGGTATTTGTTTTCACTCAGATGCCACGCAAGCATTGGGGAAAATTGATTTACAGCTTTGTCCGGATTTGCCGGATTTGATTAGTTTTTCTGGTCATAAAATTTTTGGACCCAAAGGAATTGGTGGCTTAATTAATTCATCAAACAAAACCCTCCATGCCTTGACTTTTGGGGGTGGACAAGAGCGTAGCTTACGTCCCGGTACTTTAGCGGTCCAACAAATTGTAGCCTTGGCTGCCTGTTTTAGTCTGATGCCAATCCTCTTAGCTGAACTTCCTAAGATTCAACTTCAAAAAGATAATGTACTTCAAGGACTACTTGTAGATTACGTTCTTAATTCAGCTGATAATCAATCAGTTCCACACATATTGAGTTTATCTATTCCTGATATGGATTGGGAAGAAATGTTTCTTAAAATACCATTCATTGCTGTTTCTAATGGGTCAGCTTGTAATGCCAAATCTCAATTGCCTTCTCATGTAATGAAAGCCCATGGGCATGCAGATGCGCTGGCTTTAGCAACCATTCGGATTTCTTTGAGTTATTTGACACAAGAGTCTGACATTGATTTCTTGATTAATTATTTAAATAATCAATTGGCATCTAGATGAAAGAATTATTAGTCATATTAGCCCAACTACAAGTCCTGTTGAAGGCTGGAGAGGCAATTGCCTTAGCCACGGTTGTACATGTAGATGGTTCGGCTTATCGTCGGCCGGGTGCACGTATGTTGATTGACGCAAATGGGAATTGGTGGGGAGGTATTAGTGGAGGTTGTTTAGAAGGTGATTTGTTGAAAAAGGCGCAATTAGCTATGGTACAACAAAGAATTAAACGAATTACCTACGATACGCGTGAGGATGACCCATTTCAATTGGGTGTTGGCTTAGGATGTCAAGGTTTAATTGAAATCGTAATCGACCCCATCCGAGAAAACATTGAACGGACGATGGTTCTGTTAATTGATCAACTTGCCTCTGCAAAACCAGGGTTTATCCGTTCTCAATGGACTGATCATTCTTTAGCAATTTCGAATGTGGAGAATTCCGTGACTGGTTGGGATGAAAAGCTACAAGTATTCACGGAATACTTACCTGTGAGAACTCGAATTTGGGTGGTCGGGAATCAATTTGATGCCTGCAGTATGATTGAATTATGTTTGAGTTTAGCCTGGGAAGTTCATTGGGTTGGAAATTCGGCTAAAATGCGTAAAGATCTCAAAGATCGTGTAGTTGCATATTATGACTGGGATGTTGATTACGAGTTACGTTCAAGTGATTATTTGCTGCTGATGACGCACGATTTTGACCGAGATGTATCTTTTCTTAATCAACATGTTCGTGATCAATCCTTTCAATATGTGGGAATTCTAGGTCCTACTAAACGATTTGATCGTCTAATCAAACAATTAGACTTTCCGTTAGTTTCTGATATATCTACACCAGTAGGTTTAGACATCGGAGCTGAAGGGCCTGATGAAATCGCTTTAGCTGTCGCCGCTGAGATTTTGGCAGTTCAAAATAAACGAGACGGCCAGCGATTAAAATTTAGAGCATCAACTATTCATTAACATGAGCCCAATTAACAGCCTAAGAGAACAAATTAAACCTTATCAACAAGCTCTTTACCAACATTCCATCAACTCATTTATTCAAACACCATCAGATCTTGCAGTATTTATGCAACATCATGTTTTTGCTGTGTGGGATTTTATGTCACTTGTAAAAAAGTTGCAAGCAGAATTGACATGTATTACACAACCCTGGGTTCCCAAAGGATCAGCCGATGTACGTTTTTTGATTAACGAGATTGTACTAGGAGAGGAATCAGATGTAGATCAAAATGGTCATGTTACTAGTCACTTTGAATTGTATTTACGTGCGATGCAGGAACTTTCAATCGAAGTCCCTCCTATTTTGAATACTTTTTTGCAGGCCCAAACCGTGGATGAAGTAATTCAACGCATTTCAAATTCAGCTTTAGATGCTTCATTAAAGCATTTTTTATCCTTTACTTTTGAAGCGATTTCGAAACGCCCCATTGAGGAGATTGCTGCTATTTTCACCTTTGGTCGGGAGGATTTAATACCGGGAATGTTTCAAAAAATTGTAGACCAATTAAAGCAAGATGCTCCGGCCCAAATTGAAACTTTAGTTTATTATTTAGAACGCCATATCGAGATTGATGGTGATCATCACAGTCAATTAGCTTATCGTATGATGGAGGAACTATGTGGAGATGATGTTGAGAAATGGAGTCGGGCGACAACTGCGGCTATCGAATCTTTGCAAGTGAGAAAACGCTTGTGGGATGGAATTGTAGGGAGGTAAGAATTAAGAGTTAAGAATTAAGAGGTAATTGATATGGCATAAAAAAAGCCCGATCCGTGAGGGTCGGGCTTTTAGTTTAAGCTTATGCTTATTTTACTTCTTCAAAAGCGACATCTTCAGCCCCACCATCTGCCGTAGCATCTGCTGTTTGTGCTCCTTCGCCACCTTCCGTAGCTCCAGCCGCATACATTTCTTGAGATGCTGCAGTCCAGGCTGCGTTTAATTTCTCAAGACCCGTATCGATTGCCGCAACATCTTGTGATGCATGAGCAGCTTTCAATTCAGTCAATGCTGATTCAATGGCTGTTTTGTTGCCTTCGGATAATTTTTCTCCGTATTCTTTCAATTGCTTGTCAGATTGGAAAATTAACGCATCCGCTTGGTTGATTTTTTCAACACGTTCTTTCTCTAATTTATCCGATGCCTCATTTGCTTTCGCTTCATTACGCATTTTTTCGATATCCTCATCTGTCAAACCACTTGACGCCTCAATACGAATTTTCTGCTCTTTTCCTGTTCCTTTGTCCTTTGCAGACACATTCAAGATACCATTCGCATCGATATCAAAAGTAACTTCGATTTGCGGTACTCCACGTTGTGCTGGAGGTAAACCATCTAAGTGGAATCGGCCTAATGAACGATTGTCTTTCGCCATTGGGCGCTCACCTTGTAAAACATTCAATTCTACGGATGGTTGGTTATCAGCTGCCGTTGAGAATGTTTCAGATTTTTTTGTTGGAATCGTTGTGTTGGCCTCAATCAATTTTGTGAAAACACCACCCATCGTTTCAATTCCTAATGATAAAGGTGTAACGTCTAGTAAAAGCACATCTTTTACTTCACCTGTTAACACTCCTCCTTGAATCGCTGCTCCGATAGCAACAACTTCGTCTGGATTAACTCCTTTTGAAGGCTTTTTACCAAAGAATTTCTCTACTTCATCCTGAATACGAGGAATACGCGTAGATCCTCCTACTAAAATTACTTCATCGATATCAGCATTCGTGTAACCGGCATTTTTCATGGCACGCTTACATGGCTCCAACGTACGTTGGATTAAGCTATCCGCTAATTGCTCAAATTTAGCACGTGTCAATGAGCGAACTAAGTGTTTTGGAATACCGTCAACGGGCATGATATATGGCAAGTTGATTTCCGTAGAAGCTCCTGAACTTAATTCAATTTTTGCTTTCTCGGCTGCTTCTTTCAAGCGTTGTAAAGCCATTGGATCTTTACGCAAGTCGATATTTTCGTCAGAGATGAACTCTTCGGCCAACCAGTTAATGATAACTTGGTCGAAGTCATCACCACCTAAGTGTGTATCGCCATCTGTCGATTTAACTTCAAAAACACCGTCTCCTAATTCTAAGATAGATACGTCAAACGTTCCACCACCTAAGTCAAAGACTGCAATTTTCATGTCTTTACCACCCTTGTCTACTCCGTAAGCTAAAGCTGCTGCTGTAGGTTCGTTGATGATACGCTTAACTTCCAATCCCGCGATTTGTCCAGCTTCTTTCGTTGCTTGACGTTCTGCATCATTGAAATAAGCAGGAACAGTGATAACTGCTTCAGTTACTGTTTGGCCAATGTAATCTTCAGCCGTTTGCTTCATTTTCGTTAAAATCTGTGCAGAGATTTCTTGAGGCGTATATAATCGATCACCGATGCGAACACGTGGAGTATCGTTGCTTCCTTGTTCAACTTGATATGAAATGGTTTTCAATTCTGAACTTACCTCAGAAAACTTTTTACCCATAAAACGCTTAACAGATGAAATCGTGTTTTGAGGGTTCGTAATGGCTTGTCTTTTGGCAGGATCTCCCACTTTACGCTCGCCATTTTCCAAAAATGCTACAATGGATGGAGTCGTTCTTCTTCCTTCTGAGTTAGCGATAACCACTGCCTCATTTCCTTCCATAACCGCCACACATGAGTTGGTGGTACCTAAGTCAATTCCAATAATTTTTCCCATGATATTTTTAATTATTTTTTCTCCCTTTATAACAAGGATAGTGCCATTAGATTGCCAACTGACATATTATGACATATTGTCACAATTAAATATAATTCGAATAATTTCGTCAGTAAATTGGGCTTTGATGTATCTTTACAATTCTAAATGCGATCAAAATGTCAAATGCAAATGATTTTACTTGGGTAGAAGGTTCAGAGCCTCATCGCCAACGGACTCGCGAAATAATTAAAAAACATCCAGAGGTTAAAAAACTTATTAGTAAGAATCCAATGACCTTTTTGTGGATCTTGGTCAGTGTAGGTATTCAACTTTCTCTTGCCTATTATTTGAAGGATGCATCTTGGACCTGGATCATTGGGATAGCTTGGTTAGTGGGCGCTTTTCCTACACATACTTTGTTTGTTTGTATACATGAATCTGCCCATAATTTGATCTTTAAAAAGAGTTGGATGAATGTTGCGGCTGGAATTATTGCTAACTTCCCTTCCCTATTCCCTACGGCTATTTCGTTTAAAAATTACCATTTGAAGCACCATGCTTTTCAAGGGGTACATGAATTAGACGCTGATTTACCCGATTATTGGGAAGCTAAATTGATTAATAACTATTTTATCGGCAAAGTTCTTTGGTTGATGCTTTACCCATTCTTTCAGGGTATTCGTACTATTCGCTGTATTGAATTGGCTGTTTTTGATCGAGGAGTTATTATGAACATTATTGCCCAGTTGGCTTTTGATAGTGTCATTGTCTATTTCTGGGGTTGGCCCGCACTCGCTTACATGGGATTAAGTTTCTTATTTTCTGTGGGTTTGCATCCCTTGGGTGCCCGTTGGATTCAAGAACATTATTTGGTTTTAGATAAAAATCAAGAAACGTATAGTTATTATGGTCCTTTGAATGGCATTAATATGAATGTCGGCTACCACAATGAGCACCACGATATGCCTTCTGTGCCTTGGAATAATTTACCAAAATTAAAGTCTGCTGCTCCAGAGTTTTACGAAAACTTGAAGTACCATACCTCTTTTGTGAAATTATTGTTCACTTTTATCTTTTCACAGGAAATTGGATTGTATTCGCGTATTGCACGGAAAGAAAGAGCTGGTGTTCCCTTGAATGATCGGTCGACACCCGATATCGATATGATATAAAAAAAAGGTCAGCCTCGAAGCTGACCTTTTTACTTATATAGCTTGTTTGCTATTTCCTGCTATCGTATAGGATTTCCCTTTAACTTGTAAGGTAATTGGCTGTTCCGATAGGTTTTCAATTTCAATTCCTTGTTTATGAATTTTAATCGCTAATTGATTGGCTCGGAAATTAATCTTGAAGGCATATTCATTCCATTGTTTAGGTAAGAATGGATCAAAATTCAATTGATGATCTACGAGCGTCATGCCTCCAAAGCCTTTTACAATGGACATCCAAGTCCCTGCCATACTTGTAATATGGCATCCATCTTCCGTATCATTATTATAATCATCCAAGTCTAAGCGTGCAGCGCGAGTATAGAATTCGTATGACTTATCTTCTTTCCCTAATTTGGCAGCTAAAATATTATGAACACATGGGCTCAAAGATGATTCATGGACCGTTAAAGGCTCATAGAAATCATAATTACGTTCGATTTCATCTTTCGTGAAGTCATTCTCAAAGAAATACATGCCTTGTAGTACATCTGCTTGCTTGATGTAACAAGAACGCAATATGCGATCCCAAGACCAGTTTTGGTTGATAGGTCGTTGGCCTGCAGGAATCGTATCTACTGGAGCAATCACTTTATCTAAAAATCCATCTTGTTGTAAATAGATTCCTCGTTTTTCATCTCGAGGGAAATACATGTTTTGGATGATGTGTTGAAATTGCTCAATTTCACTCGATACAAAACTAGTCTTGCTTAATTTATCTTTCGCTTCGTTCGGGTAATTTTCTTGAATTTCTTTCAACACCTCAAGCGTATATTTCAAGCACCAAACAGCGAAATAATTCGTGTAAAAGTTATTATTTACGTTATTCTCATATTCGTTTGGACCCGTAACACCAAGCATCACATATTTTTGTTGGTTTTCCGACCAGTTTACACGCTGAGCCCAGAAACGAGCAATGCCGATTAAAACTTCCCAGCCGTATTCAACTAAATGTTTACGATCATTCGTATAATCCACATAATCCTTGATTGCATAAGCAATTGCCCCATTACGGTGAATTTCCTCAAAAGTGATTTCCCATTCGTTGTGGCACTCTTCCCCATTCATGGTAACCATCGGGTATAATGCTGCACCCTGATTAAAACCAAGTTTCCCTGCATTTTCTATGGCACGATCGAGTTGTTTCCACCGGTAAATCAATAAATTTTTTGATACTTCTTGTGGAGCAGTCGATAAATAAAAAGGAATACAATAGGCTTCTGTATCCCAATAGGTAGATCCGCCGTATTTTTCACCGGTAAATCCTTTAGGACCTATGTTTAATCGATCATCTGCCCCCGTATAGGTTTGATTTAATTGGAAAATATTAAATCGAATTCCTTGTTGGGCCGAAACATCTCCTTTTATTACAATATCATTAATTGCCCATTTGGCAGCCCAGGCAGCTGCTTGCTCTTCAAGCATTTTTTCAAAGCCTTTTTGGCTAATCCTTTTTAAATAAGCTTGAGCGCGTGTTAGCAAATCATCTTTTGGATGATTTTCAGAACTTAAATTTACTGCATACTTGAATATTGTTAACGTATCACCTTCTTGAACAGGAATTTGGTAATTAAGTTCGCTATACTTCTCTCTTGTTGCCGTTTGGGCATCTATAGAAAGTTTTTTGTCGTTTAGTTTCAATTGAATTTGTTGGCCTGTTACAACCTCAAACCCTGTTTTCTTCGTTTTTGACCATACAAATGAAGTGTTTTCGCTTGCGCCTACTTGTACTTCATCCCAAAACTTTTCATCGTAGTTGGAATCTTTATTCTTTATATCGCCATCAACAAACGCTTTTACTTGAATTGTATCTGTGAAATTCAAGGCTTTAACTTGATACGAAATAGCACCGGATTCGTCATCTGCCATACTATTCAATCGAATCGATTTAATTTCGATTGATTTACCGGAAGCTAAATTAATGGAACATGTACGAAGGATGTAACCCTCTTTCATGTTTAATTCACGGTAAAATGCATTTATTTTGCAATGGTTAAGATCAACAATTTCGTCTCCAATTTTGATTTCAAGGCCATTCCAATTTGCGGCATTTAATACCTTAGCAAAATATTCTGGATAGCCATTTTTCCACCAACCAACACG
>JACCDU010295951.1_pt1 | contig 45469 bp, 60 predicted proteins | sample 7446081 | NCBI WGS metagenome assembly JACCDU01 (sample SAMN15323447, study PRJNA562643) | freshwater metagenome | isolation source: river surface water | place: USA:Blue River Watershed | collected 2017-08-17
CCGCCAATCTTGAGGGCAAAGACCCTGAGGACGTGGTTGCTGAGTACGCCGAATCCGTTTCCCGTAAGGCGTGCCAAGACCTCAAGGTCGGCCCCTACTACACCGGCCCCATCCCGCCCCAGTTCAACGCTGACGGATCCCCCTACGTCGCACCAGTCGTAGACAACGACACTACGGGAACGGGTGAATGACACTAATCATCCAAAAACCGACGGGCGCCAAGCTGCTGTTTCATCAGCCTGCATTTCCTACCAGTCCTGCACCTACTAACGGACAGACTTGGACTGATCCAGTCACGGGCACCAGTTGGACGTTTGTGAGCGCAACCAGCACTTGGAGGCTGACGTGATGACACCCGCTGTAGACACTGCCACTACGGTGCCGCGCTCAACCGTCATCAATGCAGCCAGGGAGGGTATTGTTAAGCATTACGAAGCGTTGTCGATGCTTGCTTCCACTGAACCTACCGATCAGCAGCTAGACGAGCTGTGGCATGAACTGCTGCTACGCGATAGCCGCCTTGGGTTGAACCGCCGATTTGCTCGTGCCGTTCTTGAACGCTGGGGCATCGCTGCTCCTACGACCGACGCGGAGGTGTTGCGATGAGTTGGGTTATTACAGGTGCTCCTGGCACCGGCGACAATCTGCTGTATTCCCAAGCTGGGACTCCGACTATCGACTTGCGCTTGGCCAGTAGCAAAAGCCTCGTAGACAACATCTCAGGGCTTAATCTTTTTACTTTTACAAGATCTGGCAACGCAACATACTTTGACAGCAACGGGGAGATCCAAACCGCCGGTACCGATGTTGCACGTTTTGATCACGACCCAGAAACCCTCGCATCGTTGGGTCTGCTTGTTGAGGTGGCTAGCACAAATCTGCTAACTAACAGCCAGACACTGGCAACGCAGTCCGTCACTGTTACAGCCGTTGCCCATACACTAAGCTTTTACGGAACTGGTAGTGTCGAACTGAGTGGCGTGCATACGGCTACGGTAGTTGGATCAGGAGCTTTCCCGACACGAACCACGCTGACTTTTACGCCTACGGCAGGCACACTTACGTTGACAGTCACCGGTACTGTTAGTTACGCCAACCTTGAGGCTAGGGTTAATGCAACCAGTTGGATCCCCACAACTGGCGCCAGTGCAACTCGCAATGCAGATAGCGCGATCATCTCGGGTTCCAACTTCTCTAGGTGGTTTGCAAATAATGCGCCAGGGTGTTTTTATATGCAGCATTTCAAATCTCCTGCAATTACAAGTAGTGCAAATCAATCGCACTGGAGTTTATCTAGTGGGCCTCATAACAACTCGCTTACGTCTGGGTCCAATACTTTTAGCTTTGGACAAGGCAGCCCATCAACAAACAGCAGAGGGTTGGTGCGGTCATCTTCTGCCGCTCAATTTGATTCCGCGAGCTCAACTGGGCTAACCGCTAACCTGCGCAAGCTAGCGTTTGGTTTTGACGTAGACAACGCAATGATTTCCGCAAACGGCACCAATGGTACGCTTGATACGGCATTTCTTTTACCGATCGGCGTGGACAGGATAACATTATCAGCTACCGGCTCTACGTGGTACGCACGATTTTGCCATTGGGGTTATCGGGTACCGGATGCAACACTGCAAACGATCACCACGCTGTAAAACTTAAGACCCACTAGTGTCCCCGACTTCTATGTAAATTCTTCTTATGACAACTCGCGCAACAGAGGAGGCTTTTAACGAGCTTCATGGATTGGTTACTAATGAATTGATCAATCGCATTAAGTCTGGCACTGCCACCACGCAGGATCTAAAGGCATCTGCTGATTGGCTTGCCAAAAATAATATCACTGGTGTCCCTGTGCTTGGTTCTCCACTTGCCACCCTCTTTAACAGTCTTGAATTGGAGATGGAGGATGTCGAAAGAGCCATCCGATAATAGCGATGAAGATATGTCGGTTATGCTCAGGAACCTAGCGGCTACCGCTTTCCTGGGTCTCTTTAGCTGGCACTTAATTACCCTTCATAACATTGCTAAATCAGTGGAGGTGCTTGTCGAAAGGGTAAGTGCCTCCAACACCCGGATTGAGCGCCTCGAAAATAAAGTATTCTTTACGGATCACAATAATGGCGCCTCGAAAAACAACAACCCCTAAGCGAAGTGCTGCGTATTATCGGAGTAACCCCGAAGCTTACGCAAAGAAACTTGCTTACGATACAAAAGAAAACAAATCCCCTGCGGATCGAAAGTATCGAGCCGAACTTGCTGATGCGCGACGAAAACGTGGCGTGATGGGCAAAGGCGGCTCTGATCTTTCCCATACTAAGAGTGGCCGTTTAGTAAAGGAATCGCCCTCAAAAAATCGCGCTAGAAACGGTCACAACGGCAAGAGTACCAAAAAATGAACAAAGGAAACGCCAAACCTCCTGGTCTTTACGCCAACATGAATGCCCGTAAAAAAGCGGGTACAAGTCGCCCAAAAAGTAAGTCTACTGTTTCTCCAAAGGCTTACGCAAATATGAAAGCAGGATTTCCTAAAAAGAAGAAGTAAACCACCGCAGTAGGCACAATGCCTCTCAAAGATCCTTCTGAATACCTTTACAACTTAAGGGCTATGACTTCCTTTGAAGCTAAAAGATTGTGGCGTAGCTCCATCAAGGAACATTGGAATAACGAATGCGTTTATTGCAAATCTAAACAGGATTTAACCTTAGATCACGTCACCCCAAAAGCTAAAGGAGGACATGACATTTCGTCTAATGTTGTGCCTGCCTGTCTCAAGTGCAACCAGAGCAAGGGTTCTAATCATTGGCTCAGTTGGTGGGTAGGTCAGGATTCTTTTGACCACTCTAATTTTTCTAAGGTCCTTTCTTGGACAACTAGCTAGTTCTCTTATTAATTAATTATTATGTCTACTACTGCTGACTCGACCACTTACGGTGGTATTTCTAATGCTCCTGGTAAGACGGATGAAACCCAACAGAACAACAAAGTTCACACCACCACTAACGTTTCCGGTGGCGTGACTACCACCACCACCGTTGCTGCTTCCTTTGGAGCTGCTGCTACCACCGTGGCTCTTAACGCTACTGTGGATGCTGCTGAAACTGCCATCCGTGCCGTTCGTTCTGCCCGTGTGAAGCCCACCTCCACCACGACGGGTCTGCCTTCTGCAAAGGCTACTGGAACCGTTCGTCGTGCTGAAACTGGTGCTGTGGCATCCTTCGGCACCCGCGTTAACGGGTCCGGCTACACCAACGGTACCTATACCAACGTGGCTCTTGTGGGCGGTACTGGTTATGGTGCTACTGCTACCCTGACCGTTTCTGGTGGTGCTGTGACGGCTTCGACTCTGGTTCGTGGTGGTCAATGGTACACCGTTGGTGATGTTCTGACTTGCAACCTTATCGGCGCTGGCACTCTGTTTGCTCTGCCTGTTGCTACCATCACCCAGGGCTAATGGGTATGGCAAAAGTCACCTCCTCTAGTAATCGCTCCAAGCGATCAACCAATAAGCCAGTTACCAAAGGACAAAACCCTCAACGGGCCAACCGACAAGCTGTTAGTAAGGCAAAAGTTACCTCCGCAAGCAATGGCAAACCCACTGGGGCTGCCGCTTCTCGGGTGACGATGGGTCGTGGTATGGCTCCTGTTGCGAAGGCCGCTGCGACCTTGGGAACCATCCGCAGCATGATGAGCCCTGCTGGTGCTGCTATGGCTGCTATGGCCCCTCGCCCTGCTGCCAAAGGTACTCTCACCGCCGCAATGAAGCGTGGCGACTATAAGCCCCGTCAAGGTCCTGCTGTGCCCCAGCGTCTGACGCAAGGTGGCATGGACAAAGGTTCCTTCGACAAGGCGTTTAAGGCTTCTCGCATGGCTGGAAAGAAGACCTTCTCTTGGCGTGGGAAGAAGTATACCACCGAGATGAAGTAAGATCATGGCCCCCAAAAAGAATCCCTCTCTGTCCATTGGACGTGGAGAGAAATCAAAAAAGGGGGGCCTTACCGCCAAAGGCAGAGCCAAGTATAACGCTGCTACTGGTAGTAACCTAAAGGCCCCTCAGCCCGAAGGCGGCCCCCGTAAACGATCCTTCTGTGCTCGCATGGGCGGTGTCAAGGGACCGATGAAAACTCCAAGCGGGAAACCCACCCGCAAGGCACTTGCCCTTAAGCGTTGGAAGTGCTCCTGATCATAAAGGCTCTGTAAGGCTCTCACAAGGCCCTACAGGGCCCCTCCACCCCACAATAGGCATATCGTATCGTATGATTAAAAACAAAAGCCTTACAGGCGATCCTCGAAGGACCATAGAGGAGCGTATCACAGAATCCTTTCCTATTTTTCTTTCTCTTGTATGGAAGTCGCTAGACCTGCCTCCTCCAACAAGGGCCCAACTGGCAATGGCTCGATACCTTCAACACGGAGGAAAACGCATACAACTTCAATGCTTCCGGGGACTCGGTAAAAGTTGGGTAACTGCGGCGTTCGTGTTGTGGAACTTATTTTGCGACAGGGACAAAAAGATTATGGTTGTATCAGCCAGCAAACAACGTGCTGATGACTTTTCGATCTTTTGTCAAAAGGTGATTATTGATGTGGCGTGGCTTAACCACCTTGCCCCACAAGATGACGACCAACGCTGGAGTCGAGTTTCCTTTGATGTTGCCGGGGCACGTCCAGCTCAAAGTCCGTCCGTTAAAAGTGTTGGAGTGACTGGCCAGTTGACCGGCTCTCGCGCCGACATTCTTATTGCTGACGACATTGAAACCCCAACTAATTCAGCCACCGACATGATGAGAGAAAAGCTTCTCCAGCTTGTCACTGAGTTTGAATCAGTCCTCACACCAAAAAAGGATAGTCGCATTATCTTTCTTGGCACGCCTCAATCTTGCTTTACAATCTATAATTCACTTAGAGAACGTGGCTATGTCCCAATGGTGTGGCCAGCTAGGTATCCAAAAGAGCTGACTGGATATGAAGATGTTCTTGCTAAGGAACTTCAAGCAGATATTGAAGAGCACGGCCTAGAAAATTTAGCTTGGAGACCGACAGATACTCGCTTCTCGGAGATTAACCTTCTTGAACGGGAACAGTCGATGTCTCGGAGCAATTTTATGCTCCAGTTCATGCTGTCTACCAGCCTTAGTGACGCCCTCAAGTTCCCCCTCAAGCTTAGCGACTTCTCCGTGCTTCCACTAGACCCACAAAAGGGGCCTTCAGAGGTGATTTGGGGGGCGGACAAAGAGACTCTGTTGGATCTCCCTGCTGTCGCCCTTCCCGGGGACCGGTGGCACCGACCCAAACGGGAAGGAGAGTTTGTCCCCTGGGGGGAGACCATTGTTGCTGTGGACCCCTCGGGTAGGGGAAAGGACGAAACAGTCGCAGTAATCCTCTCACAGATCAATGGGTTCCTCTTTATCCGAGATATCTTTGCTAGTCAGGATGGATACTCCGACAAGACCCTTTGTGAGATCCTTAGGCGGGCTAAACGGTACGGCGCGTCCTCCTGCCTCATCGAATCCAACTTTGGTGATGGTGCCATTATGGAGCTTATGCGGAAACACGCCACCGAAATGAAGGTCGGTATGAACTTTGAAGAGGTTCGTGCGACCACCAGGAAGGAAGACCGAATCATCGACACCCTTGAACCAGTGTTGAACCAGCACCGACTCATTATCGACCAGCGCCTCATTGACTGGGACTACCGGAGTAACCCAGACCAAGCGCCCGAGGAACGCCTACCCCGGATGCTTATGTACCAATTGACGAGAATGTGCCGCGAAAAGGGGGCCGTTAAGCACGATGACCGCGTTGACGCCCTAGCCCTTGGCGTGAAGTACTTTCAGGACGTGCTGGCCATCTCCGCGCAGGAACAGGGTATCCAGGCGGACCGCGAAAGGTGGTCCAACATGGTTGAGGGGTTCCTTAATGCCCCGACCTTGGCCACCGATCTGCTGGTCGCAGGAAGCACCTTTGACGAGCCCATAACCCACGAAGAAGGACCCATTTTTACGTGGATCTAAATTCCCTGAAAACCCTTACTACCACTGGCCCCGAGAGAAGGTGCCTATTATTACCCAGGGAAGTGGTGCTCCTTGGGTGTGGAAACAGCGACAACGGAGGGGGGAGACCACATAGAGGGGGGTATCTCCCTTTAAGGTCTTCCCTCTCTAGGAGTCCCTGATTTCCAGAAACACCATCCCGTCATTATCAACCCAGAGGGACGGGTATGGGGTATGGACACGGAAGGGAGGGGAGGATGACAAATCTTTCTCTTCCTTTCCTATGTAGGTAGCGAAGCGCCTGTACATTTCTAGCCCAAGACCCCAAGGGAAACGACAAACAAGATTAAGGGGGTATATATTAGACAGTAGATGCGAAGCCTACTGTTGGATATATTGTTAATTATCTTAATTAATAATATTAATAATAATATTAACATTAATATTCTTCTTTTATTATTCTTAAAGAAGAATGTATAGCGATAGGTAGCGATGTGATACATAGCGACCTATTACGATACAGCTGTTATAGAAAGAAAAATAACAATATAAATAATATTATCATTCCTATTAACTGTTTCCTTATTGCTAATGGCACCCGACATTAAACAACCCTTTGAATCTCCTCACGCTTCTAAGGTACGCCTCATCTGGATCACACCAGCAGCAGAACACACCATTGAGTACTGTGCAAGGGTCAGTAATCCCAAAGGCCAACAGACGTTGGATACAACAGGGAAACTACTGAGGTATCTTGTTAATCATAATCATTGGAGTCCCTTTGAAATGGCGAGTGCCTGTGTGGAGATTAACACTACCCGGGACATCAGCGCACAGATCCTTAGGCATCGAAGCTTCTCGTTTCAGGAGTTTAGCCAACGCTATGCTTCGACTGTGGATGGGCTAGGTGGTCTGGAGATTCCGCATCTCCGCCGTCAGGACCAGCACAACCGTCAGGCCAGTCACGACGATCTTTCTAGGGAAGAGACACAAGCCTTTTATCGACGCATCTCCAGTGTGTTTGAGGACCTGGAGCATCTCTACCAGGAAATGCTCAGTTGCGGGATTGCTAAAGAGAGTGCTCGAAAGATCCTCCCAATGAACAGTCCTACCCGTCTCTACATGTCGGGAACAATTAGGAGCTGGATTCATTACCTGAGTGTACGGCGTGGTCCGGAAACACAACTGGAACATCGACAGATTGCTGATCAGATCTATCAAGTCCTCAACAAAGAGATGCCTAACCTATGGGAAGTGATCAGTTAGGGGGAGGTGATGTTCCTCTCAAATTACGTGAATTTAGAACCCTTTATCGTCTCCTAAGGCGGGGGTGGCCGGATTGGGCTGCCTTTCTGTTGCTTGGGTTCCTTGTGTGGATTGAGGGGAAGACCATTAAGGCAAGAATTAAGAACAATGTTGACGATGCCCTGGAACAATATGAACAGATTGACCCACCTGCTCCTGTTGTGTCGCCTCCTGTTTATTCCGAATCGGGTAGTGACTTCTTTGACGAGATGCGTCTCACTGCTCCATGGACAAACCCCAACGATAAAAACAAATCATGAAACAGATTATCGGTGATGGTCCTGTTCAAATTGTTTCTCGCAATGAACCTTCTAGGAATCCTACGTCTACTAAAAAAATTAAAACCAAAATCATTCGGTGTTTGGAGTGCTTAACAGATATAGTAGTGCCAGCTAAACCATCCGTGCTCTCTAAGGCTCTTCAGGCCGCCTGTATGGCTTGTCAAAGGAGTGCTGCAAGAGTTAAGGCAGCTGAGGCTGTTGAAGCCCGTCAAAGGCGATTTTTAGAGGCTATTGAAAAAAGGGCACTTAAAGAAAAACGTGCTCAAGAAGCCTTTGATCGGTTGTGTCGATATTGTGGAGTTCAATGGAGAAGTGATGTACGTCTTCGCGGAATTCATAATGGCCATGGTTTAGTGTGTTCTGACTGTAGAAAAGTTTTAAAGGCTAGAAAAGCTCGAGCTAGGATCTATGGAATTACAGTAGATGAAGTGGAAGCTTTGTTTCCAGAAGGCAAAACTTTTTGTATGAACCCTGGCTGTCAAAAAGAACTGGCCGAGATTGCTCCTACCCGTGATCAACAAGGAGTAATTGACCACTGCCATAAAACTGGTGCTGTTCGAGGCGTGTTGTGTACTCAATGTAATGTGGCGCTGGGTCTTTTGGGGGAATCCCCGGGACGGATATTGGGACTGTTTGTGTATCAGCAGGGGGAATAACATCCCCCTTAATTTTTGACGTAGCGGTGTGAAGTGGTTACGCATGTACGGCGGCGCCCAGTACCCCCCATGCCCCCCTCGCCCGGAGAAAACGCGCCCGCCCGCGTGGGTTCGTGTCCAAACCGTGTCCAACCGGCCCTGTCCAGCCCCAAATGCCTTGCCCTGACTGGGTTGCGTCACTGTGCGATAGACAGATACGCAGGCAAATTGGACAGGACCGTGACGTTTTGTTACAGGTAGGGGCAAGATGGGCCAGGGTGTGGTATCTATGCGCGTACACGCATACTATTTACATAAAATCTGTGCCCATTAGGTTTGCTTATCATTGACATAAACAACACTTATCATAAACCCCTTGACACTGGCAGGGCCAAGGGGCCATCATTGGCTCATCGGACGGAAACCACACCGGCACCGACCACACACACACACACAACCTAACATCATGAACCGAGTCGAAATGCAACGCGCATTGTATAATGAACGCAATGCGTATCTCAAAGCTAAGCGTGAAATGGAATTTCATGCTAAAGAGATTCAATTCTTGAACGAATGCGTTGAAGCATTGGACGCGCCTAATCTTTATGATGAGCTATTCGTGAACGCTTGATTATTACAAGTAGGGCAGAGTTAATCGCCTGCCTTTCCTGTAGCACTTAAGCTACAAATTCACACCCCACAAACCAATGACCAAACTCGAAAGGGCCCTGTCCCAACGATTCACTGACCAATCAGAGATCCGCGACGTTGCCAACCATGGCTGCTCTGGCGGTGTGTCTGGCTTCATCCATTCAACGGAGTTGTTTGAGTTCTTTAATGAGTATGAAGAGGACATTGAAAACATTCTCTATGATGTAGACATAAAGTACTCTCAGCTTGTTTCAGATCCTGAAGACTGGACATTTCAAGAACTGCGCGAGAAGGCAGTCTGGTTTATTGTTGAGTATTACTGCCAGTCTATTGTTGAAGCTTACGCTATTGCCTGAATCTATCATGAAACAACCAGCCTATTTCCGCATCACCACAAGCTACGGCAACGTCCGGTGCTATCCTGTGGACGCTACTGCTAAGCTACTCTGTGAGTTGTCTGGCTTTAAGACACTCCTGCCCACTACCTTGGGTATCATTGAGGAGCTAGGTTTTGATTGTCTCAATGAGGTTAATGAGTCCACGATCACACACCAGATGCTCTACTAAACCCATGGAAACTATCAACCTGCGCTTTACACTAGATCAGGAATGCCCTGTCGATGAATACATGGATGAGGGATTCTTTAATGACTATTTCACGCTTGATGATGGTACGTATCAAGTGATCATTAAAAATGTCGATGATGTTCTTATTGAATCAATGAATCCTGATGATTTAGCTGAGTTCTTTGGTATTGAATCTGAGTTCCTTATCGCCACTGAGGTTATTTGATCATGAGAGCCAACACTCGCCACATCTCCGGCATGTTACAGTTAGCCTCAGAGGCTGACATTTTTGAGGGAATCAATTGGTATCAACGCGCCTATGATCTTGCTGTTAGGTTTATCCATGCCTATGATGGATTAACAATGGGCCAGGCAGTAGGTGTCATTGCAGCACTTTCCCCTAATAACAAATGGGAACGTAACTGTAATGATGCTGAGACAATGATCAAAACATGGCACACCCAGGGTGATTACAACTCTGTTAAGGTGTGTACGTTTGGCAAGAACAAACAAAAGGCAATTGAGATACTTAACTTAGAATCAGTAGACACTGAGGCTATTGCTAGTATCCTAAATGGGCAGAAGGTTGTAGCATTCTATCGTTCTATTATGGGTGATAAGAACGCTGTCTGTGTTGACGGGCACGCGTATGCCATCTTTATCGGGGAACGTATTCCTACCACGAAAACACCTAGCATCACGCCTAAACTCTTTGAAACTATTCAACGCGCCTACCAATTAGTTTCTAAGAGATCAGTAGATCTATGCGGGGTAGAGTTATCTCCTACTCAGGTGCAAGCTGTTACATGGGTAACCTATCGGAGGCTGATCAAATGAGCTACTTTCTCAACACATACGAACTTGACGAATGGTACGAACGGATGGAGGATGATGCTTATGCTAGTGACAATGAAGATGAAGAGGAATCCGACAATGATTAAACCCATTACCAATCTATTTTTATTCTTAATCCCTCTCACGATCACTTATGCTATCATCTCCAGTATTGGCACAACCGGCAATCATTATAGTGCCCCTAGTGGTTCTGGTGTGTCTTATTCGGGTTTATCGCAGGCTAATGGGAATTAAGTGATGGCAAGTTCCTTAAAGCAACAGGTCAGGGCTGCGATTAAACGTGGCGACACAGAGCTAGCCCTTGAATTGTTAAAGGGGTTGTGTAATCCACAGCCTCCGAAACCTAAAAAGCCTTCAAAGTTGGATCAGCCTTATTATTTTCCATTTGTTTATAAAGAATGATGACAAACGCTACTCAGAATCGAGAGCCTGACTGGGGTTCTTATCCACCAGAGTTAAAGAGGGTTATTGACACAATCCGACAACATGGTAGTGATGCTTTAACTGAGATGCAACGTATGTTGGTTGTTCAGATCTTTAGGGTTGCTGCGATGACCACTGAACCTAGGGTTATTCAAATCCGCAATAAGATTCAGGAGGCACATTTAGAGTATTGCTTTAGGTTACCAGCAAGAACGAGATGATCAAACCTTATTCTTACTGGTTTAGTAATGGGGCCAGTGGTTGTGTTATGGCTGAGACTAAAGCCAGGGCAATCATGACCATAATGGAACTCAACCCATCACAGCCTGTTATTGACCTCTCCATCAATTTGGAACCTGAATGGACTTCGAATCCGCATTGCGACTCACCAGCAGACAACACTTACCAAACCCGGAAGAATTAGCAGGTCATCTATCGGATGTTCTTACTTGGCGGCAACTTCGTAAGTTAGCCAAAAGAAACAACATTCGCCAATACAGTTACCTCAACAAAAAGGGGTTAGCTACTGTTCTTGCTTATCAAGCCTTTAACAAGGCATCACGTTATCCTAAAATCAATGGGTTGGAAATCGTACACACAGGATGATTATGAGGCACAGCTTTATGAGTTGTTGCATTGTAGTCTTGATAGATTGATTGATCTTGGGTCTAGACTTGAGGCTCACGGGGATGTATTGGCTACCCATGAGCAGGATGTAGAAACAGGGGAAGTAACTAAGCTTCCCGATGTACATCCTGAGACATTGTTACTGGCTCAACTTGGTCTTGATGGGGCTGAGGAGGAAGCTGAGAGTACTCAGGAATTAGTTAAAGTTGTGTCTAGGATTATGATTATTCGTAATGCTAGGGGTCTAATTAAACAGCAACCATTAACGGAATCCTGATCATTTATGGCAACAACAGAGCAACTCGCCCGACAATTACAGCGAGAACTTGACGCAAGGAGTGAGGCCATTAAAAGGTTAAGGGAACGGACCCGAAACGCGGAAGAACGCTGTTATGCCAGCTCTACGGTCTATGGGTCAGCCTTTATTAACAAGGGGCTTGAACTTATTACTAATGAGATCAGCAGCAAGCTCCACCGTGTGAGTCAGGGTTGGGTTCAGGAGAAAGCTCAGGCTGTCTTGCCCCTTAAAGGTTGTGATCCGGCTGTGTTGGCTCTGATTACGGCAAAGGGGGTTATTGATATTCTTGGGGTCAGGAGACTTGAACACCTAACCTATCAAGCAGCTACCACCCATATTGGAACGTTGGTCTACCATCAAGTGATGTTGGATCAATTTTGTGGTAAGCACCCTGAGTTATTTAATAAGGCACGGCTTCACATCCACGATCACAAAGGTTATTCCTACAAGGTTCAGCGTTACCGGTCGGTGATGCGTCGTAATGATGTTGAGCCGTTGCGGTGGCCGACAAGCGTTAGGCACCTTGTTGGGGGGTGGCTGTTGGATCGGCTGTCGGTTGCTACCGGGTGGGTGACCACCAGGATGACCGCCAAGGGGCCGAATGACCGGGTGACCTACCTGACCTACCAACCTGAGTTTATAGAGGCCAGGACGGCGCTCCTAGCGCAGGCTGAGGCGTTTGCTGGGTGTATGTGGCCTATGCTGTGCGAGCCCAACGACTGGACGGAGGAGTTTAAGGGCGGTTACCTGACCAATGACCTGAGAAAGCTGACAAGGCTGATCAGGACTAGGATTCCGAGAAGGTGCCTATTATTACAGGACAGCAAGGCGCTCGTCATGCTGAACCTGCTCCAGAAAGTCCCCTATCGAATCAACGACAGGGTTCTTGAGCTGGCCAACTTCTGTATGGAACACCGCATCACTGTGGGTAAGTTCCGAGCGGAGGAACCAACACCTCCACCGCCAAAGCCAGAGCCATGGGAAAATGCCTCGGAAGAGGATAAGCTTGCCTATCGGAGAATGAGAACTGAAATTGAAGATCAGAACTCAGCTCTGGCACAGAAGAATTACCGGACAACTGAAGCCCTTTATGTTGCCAACAAATATAAAGGAGACACCTTCTGGATTCCCTGGTCGTTTGACTTTAGGGGAAGAGTATATCCAATACCAACAAGCCTAAGTCCTCAAGGAACAGACTTTGACAAGAGTCTTATTTATTTTCAAGAGGAAGGACCAGTTAATGAGTGGTGGTTAGCCTTTCAGGTTGCTACTACTTATGGACTGGATAAAGCACCAATGGAAGAGAGAATTGATTGGGTCGTTAAGAACCATGATTTCTTGAGTTACATTGCTAATGATCCTGAGGGAACAATTCCTGAGTGGTCATCAGTAGAAGAACCTTGGTGTTTTATTGCTGCTGTGTTGGAGTATGATCAATGTGTCATCAAGGGAACTAAGAAGACATCTGGTCTTCCTGTGTCTGTTGATGCTACTTGTTCTGGTCTTCAACATTTGTCAGCATTGGCATTGGATAGGACTGCTGCTGAAATGGTTAATGTTGTTCCCACTGACAAACCTTCTGACGGGTATAAAATTGTCGCGGAGAAAGCTAAGGAGATTCTTCCTGAGCATCTTCACGATCACATCACCAGAAAAGTAACCAAACGCACTGTGATGACTACGCCTTACGGGGTGACGGAAAACAGTGCGAGAGATTACATTCGTCAGGAACTCAAGGGTGTTGAACTTGAGAAGGGTGAGTTACAAAAGATAGTTAAGGCTATCTACCGTTATGGTGTGAGGAAAGTATTTGATGGTCCTTGTCGATCAATGGAGTTTATCCAGAAGGTTGCTGGGGAACGCATCAAATCAGGGGCAACAACACTTGAGTGGATCACTCCATCTGGATTCCCAGTTGTTCAGGAGTATCGACGTAACGAAGCAGAGACTATCAACACTAAGTTGCTTGGTCAGCGAGTTCGATGTGAACTTTTGAAAGATTGGGAAGAAAGAACAATTGATCTACAAAAGGCCAAGACAGCAGCAAGTCCAAACCTGATCCACAGCCTTGATGCGGCCCTGCTTCACCTTGTATTTGCGGAATGGGATGCCCCATTTACAGTGATACATGACTGTGTGTTGGGTCGTTCCTGCGACATGGATGACATGGGCAGTGCGATCAGGGACAAGTTCGTCGAGATCTACTCCCAGCCAGTTCTTAAAGATTGGTCCACACAATTGGGGGTTGACTTTGACGAGAGTGTCATGTTGAATACCCTTGACATCAACGATGTCCAACAATCCTCCTACTTTTTTTGCTGATGGATTATTCGATCACTGACATCGCTGAACGGCTGGGCATCCACGTTTCCGTAGTGGAGAACTACGAAGAAGAGTGGAAGGCTCAACAGGATGATCAAGATGAGGATTTCATTACTGAAACCTTTACTGAGTTCCTGTGTCGTACCTTTGCTGAGTGTGCCTTTCTTTGCGATGCAATGTCTGGTAGCAACGCAATGGAATGTCTTGAGGCTTATGATGAAACCTATGGCAACATCGAAGGCATCTTGACCGATGACTGATACAGAGTCTATGTTGATGGACTTTATCATCCCCTCTGATGCTTATGCGTTGGAGTTGGCTGAACAGTTCAACATTGAATATGGTCTTCGGTGGACACCTGAGTACGTCCAGTACCTAGCCACCAAGGCTGACCTCTTGTTAGATGACAACTTGATTGATCATCTTTCTCTTTTCGCTACCCACGAACAAATCACCAACAATGTCTGATTCACGTTTTATTATCACCACCACCCTTGAAGGGTACATCAACGCTCTGGTTCCTTCTGGTAAGTTTAATAACTGTACCATTGGGTTCCGTATTCCTGAGGAAGAGATTCCTAAGTTCGATGCTGTCTATGAACAAGCCCTTGAGTGGGGCAAGAACAAGATGGCAGGTAAGCGATTCTCTGCTGAACTCCCTAAGTGGGATGAAGAGGGAATGGTTAAGGTGTCTTATGGTGGTGACAGCAGCAGCCCTATGTTCCCTTGGGTGGATACGGATGGTGTTCCTATTGATATGGACACCCAAATCTGGAAGGGCACTGTCGTTAAGCTCATCGTTGATCTGAAGCCCTATGTGTTCGGAGCAAAGGTGGGTTGTTCCCTCAAGGTACGTGGAGCACAGGTTCTCAAGCTGGTTAGTGGTGGAGGTTCTGATAGCGGCGGCCTTGATGAAGATAGCGTGGCGCTTCTGTTTGGCAAAACGAATGGGTTTAAGGCTGGTAGTCCTAGCTTTGAACCTAATGAAGATCCAGGCGAAGGGCCTGTTGGTTATGATGAAGACGACGTGCCGTTTTGAATAGATGACACAATACCGTAGCCGTCTTGAAGAAAGGTTGGCTCGGTGGTTCGAACTGAATGGGCACCAGTTTGAATATGAAACTCTAAAGCTCAACTACACGTTGTCTGCCGTATACACGCCGGACTTTATCTTGCCCAATGGGGTTATCCTGGAAGCCAAGGGTTATTTCAAACCAGAAGATCGGAGGAAGATGCTTGCCGTAAAGAAGCAACATCCCCATCTTGATATTCGACTTGTCTTCCAGCAACCCCTAAACACCCTCACAAAGACCAGTAAGACTACCTACGCAATGTGGGCAGAGAAGAATGGTTTCTTGTGGGCACCCTTCCACGCTATTCCACTTGATTGGTTCAATGATCCTGACTGCAACGGCAACTAAAGAACAAATCCTCAAGCAACTTGGTGAGCACTTTGCTGACACTCTTGTTGAATGTTTGGATTATGTTCATACAAAGGAGATCACTCCTGATGACATTGCCAAGTTGATTATTGATGAGCTTGAAGATTGGATGGCTTATCACGCCTCAATGACCAATGCTGCTGAATCGGTTCGACATGCACTCCGAGAGCGAGTTTCTTAGGCACGAACCATGTCCTAGTTGTGGTAGTAGTGATGCCCTTGCTCGTTATACTGACGGACACGGGCATTGCTTTTCTTGCCGCTACTATGAACATGGGGACGACACATCACCACCAATCATTACAACCCGCACCTCTCTCATGAACTTTACTGGGGACTATGTTCCTCTCAAGGGTAGAAACCTAAGGGAAGATACCTTAAAGAAGTTCAACGTTCGCTATGACCACGACTCCAAAACTCTTCGGTTCCCCTACTATTCACAGGCTGGCCAGTTAATCGCCTTTAAAAGTAGGGACCAAGAGAAAGACTTTCGATGGACAGGGAAGAACGAAGACCACACCCTCTTTGGTCAACAACTATGGGGACGTGGTAAGGAATTAGTCATCACCGAAGGGGAACTGGATTGCCTTAGCGTGTTCCAGTTACGATCCACCTGGCCCGTTGTTAGTCTTCCTAATGGAGCAGCAGGGGCAAAGAAGTCTCTTCAACATCAATTGAAGTGGCTCATGGGGTTTGAATCAATCATCCTCTTCTTTGATAATGATGATGCTGGACAGCAAGCAGCACAAGACTGTGCAAGTTTGTTCCCTCATGATCGACTATTCATTGCGAGGTTAGATTCCTACAAGGATGCTAATGAAGCCCTTATTGCCAAAGACTACGAAGCAATCACCTCCGCCATCCTGTGGAATAAGAAGCCCTATTCCCCCAAAACCGTCATTGACGGACGAGATCTATTCACCCTCGCAACTCGGCCTCTTCATGGTCGGGATGCTAATTGGCCCTACTCTGCTCTTGACAGTATCACTAGCGGTCTTAGGAGAGGCGAATTGGTCACGATCACAGCTGGATCCGGCGTGGGGAAGAGTACCTTCTGTGGTGAGATAGCTCAATCACTTGTCGATCAAGGCGAGAAGGTTGGTTACATTGCCCTTGAGGAAAGTCTTCAACGTACTGCGCTACGGCTTATGTCCGTTAAGGCAAACAAACCCCTTCATCTAAACAATGAACTGCCTGAGGAAGACCTTAAAAGGGCTTTTGATGCTTCTCTTGGCACCGGCTCAGTATATCTACGTGATGGCTTTGGGTCTGTGGATCCTGACAGCATTCTTAGCGATTGTCGTTTTATGGCCCTTGCCAAGGAGGTTGGTTGGATTATTCTGGACCACCTATCTATTCTTATGTCCGGTAATGAGAGCCATGACGAACGTAAGCTCATTGATGTGACAATGACTAAGCTCCGTTCCTTTGTGGAGGAGACTGGCATTGGGATGCTCCTGATCAGCCACCTAAAGCGCCCACAAGGCGACAAGGGGCACGAGGACGGCCAACAGGTCAGCCTAGGTCAGCTTAGAGGGTCTCACTCCATTGTCCAACTATCCGACATGGTGATTGCCCTTGAGCGGAACCTCTCCGCAGGGGACAACATGGCCAACATCCGAGTCCTTAAGAACCGGTTCAACGGTCAAACTGGACAGGCTGGAACCATTGCTTTTAACGGATCTACTGGTAGAATGACCGAAGACCTCACCACCGCCTTCAAGCCCACCAACAAAAACAATGACGATGACTATGAATGTGGATTCTGATGAGGTTTGTATCACGTGCGGATGGAACGTTTTCATTTACAGTGAAATGATTCCTGGTGGCTGGTTCTGCGAAGAATGCGGCACACCTTCCGCCAAGACACAAGAACTTCTCGACCGGGAAGAGCCCGGAAACTGGTCATGACTAACCCCATCACCCCACCGCTGGAGCTGGTGCAGCAGTGGGGGCACGACGCCAACCTTTCAGGCGTGCCACACAACGATGAGCACTGGGCATACGAACAACACATCGCCACCCGCGCCGCCCAATGGGGCGCTGATCAGGAGCTAATCGCCTGTGGAAATTATCTCAAACAGTGCGCTGCGTGGGAGGAAGAAGATGTGATTGAGTTCTATAACTATCGCCGCCCCAAACCGACGAGCTTGAAGGAGCAGGCGCTGGCTGCTTTGAGCGAAGCAGATCAAGGGTTAAATAAATCTGAATGGCAACAACGCTCCAACACAATCCGCCGCGCATTGGAGCAGCTCGATGACTGAACCTCTCTCCCCCGCCGCGCAGGCGGTCAGTGATGCTTACTTTCGTGCCGCTCTTGGCAAGGAACCTTCGTTTGAAGTGGACCGTAAGGCACTTGCCGCCGCCCTGCAAGCTGCTGCTGATCAGGTGGTGCCAGAGACTGCTCCTCCACTAATCGGCACACCCTTTGTGCGTTGGGACGCTATGGACGAGATCCGCGCCCAACTCCTCGCCATCGCCGACGAGCTGGAGGCCCTGCCCGAATGAGACTACTTTTCGACATTGAAACCAACGGCCTACCCCGTCAGGGGTTAGATCACATCCATTGCGTTGTCGCCAAAGACATCGACAGTGGGCAGGTATTTCGCTTTAACGACACTGGCTCCGCTAATTCTGTAACCAATGGTATTACCCTTCTCCAAGAGGCTGATGTTCTCATCGGCCATAATATTGTTGGCTTTGACATACCGGTTATCCAGCAAATATACCCGTTCTTCCAAACCAAAGCCACCCTATTCGATACTCTGATCCTTAGCCGGATGTTCTACCCGGACATTCTTTCTAGGGACTTTCGTAAGAAACCCATTGGGATGCCACCTAAGCTATTTGGACGTCATTCTCTGGAGGCATGGGGCTATCGCCTTGGTGATTACAAAGGTGAGTTTAGTAAGACCACAGACTGGGCTGACTGGTCCCAAGAGATGGAGGATTACTGTGAGCAGGATGTTCACGTCTGTGATTCCCTCTTTCAATTGATGGGGCAGAAGGATCGTCTTGCCCGGTATGCTGACTCGATTGGGTTGGAACATGACTTAGCTACTATCATGGCTAAGCAGGAAGTATCTGGCTGGCCCTTTGATATTGTTGCTGCTCAGAAGTTAGAAGCCACTCTCCGAACAGAGATGGATCAACTAGCAGACAAGATGCGGGAAACCTTTCCGTATGTTGACGGGGGACAGATGACACCCAAGCGCCCTAACCAAACACGGGGTTACATAAAGGATGCCCCGTTCACAAAGCTTAAGGAGTTTAATCCAACAAGCCGTGATCACATTGGGTGGGCCTTCATGACGTGGAGGGGATGGCAACCAGAGGTATTTACCGACAGTGGCCGCCCTAAGATTGATGAAGGCGTATTGATGGGCATTGATACGGAAGAGGCTAAGATCTTTGCCCGTATCCTTGAACTACAAAAGGCCCTTGGACAGCTGTCTGATGGCGCTAATGCTTGGCTTAAGGTAGTCACCAAGGAGGGACGCATCCACCATGTATGTCAACTCGCAACCAACACAGGTCGTAATGCACACTCACGTCCGAACCTCGGCCAAACGAGTAGTGATCCACGCTGCCGCAAGCTGTTTCTTCCTGGTAAAGGGATGGCTCAGGTGGGTGCGGATGCTTCTGGCCTGGAGCTTAGGATGCTTGGGCATTATCTCTCTTATTTTGATAGAGGTGCTTTTGCTGATGTTGTTGTCAATGGGGACATCCATCAACAAAATGCTGACCGGGTTGGCTGTTCACGTAAGGACGTTAAGACCCTGACGTATGCCTTTATCTATGGTGCCTCCGATAAGAAGATCGGTGTGTCCCTGGATAAGTCCCTAGATGACAAAAAGGCAGTCGTCTTAGGAAAAGAGATCCGACAAAAGTTCCTTGAAGCAATTCCTGGTCTTGAGGATCTCCTTAACATGGTCAATAAGAAGTCAGCCTCTGATGTTCTTCGTGGTCTTGATGGAAGACCTATCCTTCTCCAGGGTAAGAAACACGCTGCTCTTAACTACCTTCTCCAAAGTGCTGGAGCAATCGTAACTAAACGTTGGGGAGTCATAGCTAGCAACATGATTACAGAAGCTGGCCTTCAGTATGGAGTTGACTATCAATGGCTTTCTTACATTCACGACGAATGGAATCTTGCCGTTGTTCCTGCTCATGTTGATACTGTAAAAGGTATTCTTGAATGGAGCATACAAGATGCTGGACATTACTACAAACTCAAAGTTCCTCTCAACTCAGAAGCTAAACATGGAAACAACTGGGCGGAAGTGCACTAAACGGAAATTGTCACCTAAAGCGCAAGAAACAGCCCGAGAAAGATCTCGTATTTATTATCAAAACAACCGTGAAAGGTGTATACAAAGAGCTAAAGCTAACCTTGTTGGCAATTCACGAAGATCTAATTATACACTTAAAAGCGTTTATGGTGTTGAACATGGTTGGTATGATAAAACGTTTGAGGCTCAAGGTAAAAAATGTGCCATTTGTGGTAGAACTGATTCAGGCCGTGTCAATAGCAAGAGATTGTGTGTAGATCACGACCATATTACAGGCAAAGTTAGAGGGTTACTATGTCACCCATGTAATAGTGGGATTGGCAAACTTAAGGATGATGTGACTCTACTTCAATCGGCAATTGACTACCTCCAGCATTATGAAAAAACGATTTAAAACTAACAATCAAACTCTTGAACTGAGGTGTGATGCGGATTTTTTTGCTTACCGCGCTTGTCAATCGGCTGAAACTGAACTTGAGTGGGGAGATGACCTCATCACCATTGCTAGTAACTTCCGAGTTGTCCTCGACATCTTTGAAGGGGAACTCAACAACCTCCGATCACGGTTCGACACCGATTGGGTCACGCTCTACTTCTCAGACACCAACAACTTCCGTAAGACTGTATGTCCCGACTACAAGGGAAAACGCACTAAAAGGAAACCTGTGGGCTACCGGAGACTCCTAGACTGGTGCTCTAAACATTATAAGGTAGTTCGCTACAAGAACATTGAAGCTGATGATGCTCTTGGTTTGGAGTGTCATCTTGATCCTCGTGAGTTCATCCTTGTCTCTCCTGATAAGGATATGAAACAGATCTCCTGTCGCCTGTTTAATGGTGATAAGGAATTTGATGTAACTCCTGAGGAAGCTGACTATTGGTTCTGGACCCAATGTCTTACAGGAGATCCTGTGGATGGGTATAAAGGTGTTCCGGGTATCGGCGGTGTTGGAGCAAAGAAGATCCTTGACGCAGCAGGGGACAACCCTTGGGATGCCATTGTTGCTTCCTATGTCAAGGCAGGGCAGACCGAAGAAGACGCCCTCCGCAATGCGAGACTGGCACGTATCCTTCGACCTGGAGAATACAACTCAACAACGAAGGAACCAATCCTATGGACACCACCTTTATTGGAATAGACCTTGGCTTACTGGTGGCCATCATCTATATCCTTGAACCTAACCTTCCGTACTATCTTAAGCTAAAGATAAGTGAACAATTTATCAACAGCAGACTACGTATCTATCAAGGAGTATTTAGAATCCGACTTTGGTATGACAAACAATCGCTACGACCGGGACCAGTGGGACGATTTCTACGGGACCAGCAACTCAGAGGAATCCGAAACAACCCAGCCTACAGAGAATTCTTCCGTGACTAAATATTCACCAAGCTATTATCAACGTGGATCCTACCAAGTTTGGGATTTTATTGTGGATCAGCAGCTGGATTTTCTGGCTGGTAACATCATTAAGTATATCTGCCGTGCTGGCCACAAGAATCACGAATCAGAACTTGATGACTGGCTCAAAGTTAAAGCCTACGTTGACCGCAAAATCCAACAGATCTCTCAAGAACGTAACCGATGACAACAACTCCTGAACATCTAATTGAACAGGCGTTTGTCTTCCGACTTGCCGCTGAACAATCCATTGATCCAAATGATGAGATGGTTCAAGAAATGCAAATGACTCTCATACGAGAGGAATTTAATGAACTTCTTGAGGCTCACATCAATGAGGATACATATGAGGATCAGATCCACACCTTAAAGGAACTTGCTGATCTTGTTTTTGTTTGTTACCAATATGCCGTTGCTCGTAACTGGAACCTAGACATTGCCCTCAAGCGGGTGTTTGAGTCCAACATGAGCAAGTTCGTAGACGGGAAGCCCCTCCGCCGCGAAGATGGTAAGATACTCAAGGGGCCCAACTACCAACCACCATTTCTTGACGACCTCGTATGACTGCCTTCGCTGACCTTGGAGACACCCCAAACACCATTGCCCGTACCGGACGTGTTCAGAATTGGATCGACAATCCAGAGTCCCGCCTCCCTGTGTCCTGCACCGTCTTCGTTGTTGAGGACAGCATGGAAGGACCAGAAGGAATCGAAGCCTCCTGGCGCTTCGTCTCACACGCTCTCCGCAACGGAGCTGGAGTTGCTGTCCACCTATCTAAGCTGCGCCCACGAGGCAGCGAAAATGGACGAGGACTCATGGCGTCTGGCCCTGTGTCGTTTGCCCGCATCTACTCAACCCTCAACGAAACCCTGAGGCGTGGTGGTGTTTACAAGAATGGTGCTGTTGTGTGCCACCTTGATTACACCCACCCTGATGCTATTGAGTTTATCAAAGCCAGTCGTTCTGACTTGTCTTGGGTAAAGCGTTGCCTTAATGTGGACCCTGGGTTCCTTACCAGTGCTCCGCCTGAATTGATTGAAGCAACCCTTGATGGGATTAAGAAGGGTGACATTTGGCTTAACAAGATCCGCTATGACGCAGAAGGTAATCGTATTTATGGAAATGTCTGCCTTGAAGTTTATCTTCCTAGCCGTGGCACTTGTCTTCTTCAGCACGTCAATTTGGGTGCTTGTAAGTTTGAAGACCTCACCCCTGCCTTTGTAGAAGGGATGACTTCTCTTGTTAATCTCCACGCCCGTACTGGTGTTGGAGAAACAGGAGAGTACCTTTCCCCTGAGGTGGATAAGCAGGTGGGCTTGGGTGTGCTTGGGTTGGCTAATTTCCTTTGTCAAAACAAAGTAACCTACAAAGAATTTGGAGAAGCCCTAGATGCTTACCTCTCGCACCAACCCACACATACACCGGCATATATCCTTGTCTCGGAGCTTGCCAAGTCAATCGAAATCGCTGCTCAAATTGCACGTCAAGCGGGCATGTCTAGGGCCTTTGCCATTGCTCCTACCGCTTCTTGTAGTTACAACAACATTGATCTTCGGGGCTACACTACCACTCCTGAGTTGGCTCCTCCTATTAGCCGCCACGTTGACCGCGACTCTGGCACATTTGGAGTTCAGTCATATGACTACCCGCCGGATGTCGAAATCGCGTCGGAAGTAGGGTGGCATGATTACCGTAAGGTAGTTGATGGGATTGTTACCTTGTTCCGATCCACAATGCTATTTCATGGATACTCCTTTAATAGCTGGTCCGATGTGGTGACGTATGATCGTGAATTTCTAAGGGAATGGATGGCATCCTCTCAAACCTCCCTTTACTATGCTCTTCAGGTCATGCCTGATACTCAAGCAAAGGATGATGCCCTTGCTGCGCTTGATGATGACTTTAAGGATCTATTCTCCTTTGAGGAGGAAGATTGCGGCTGTCCTGTTTCCACACCAACCGACGATAACATTTGTATTCCCTGCGGAGAATAATGAACGCAACTCTTTCCCCCTACGATCAAGTAACTGCAACCAAAAGAAAGTGGACACCGGTTGCTGTTCAAGCTGGCAAACTTGTTGAGGGTTCAGAGGATGCGCTTTTCCGCGCCCTTGGCCTTCGTCATCTTGAACTGCCGGTAAGAGAGTTCCTACAACAGGGCCTCGATAAAGAACTGCCTAATACTCCTGGTGTTAGGGAAGCTCTAATGTCTAATCAAATGGATGAAGAGAGGCATGATCAAGCCCTTAACTATGTAGTGGCTGCTCATGGTTCAAATGAAAAGTTTGAATCAGAAGCTAAGCACATTCTTAAGGCGTGGCTGGATGCCCCTGAACATCCACTCCTAAAAGCCGCTATCCTTGAACGCAGTGTCTTCTTCGTCCTGTTACCCTTCTTCCGATTCAATGGAGACATCGGAATCCGTACCACAGCAGCCGACATCTCAAGAGATGAAAGGGTTCATGTGGCCGTACACTCGATGGTCTGCTCCGAGTTGGGCCTCAAGTCCACACCAAGCCTCAATCGCTTGCGTCGTGCAACCGTGGGCTGGGTGGTAGATGGGCTTGGTAAATCTGAAAGCAAGTATCTTGATAAAGATTTCTGGTTGGCTCAATCAGATTCCCTCTATGCTAAAGGCAAAGCGCCAGGTTTAAAGGATACACAACGTAGTAGATTTCCTGCGTTTTTTGAGGCTTCTAATACAGACTTGCCTCAATATGGATAATAAAATTTGCATTAAATGTAAACAATTGCTACCTTTAACTGATTTTTACAAAGAAGTTAGAGTTAGATCAGGGTTTACAGCTAGATGTAAATCATGTTCCAAAGCGGATGCAACTGCTAATTATTTCAGCAATAAAGAGGCTGTATTAAATAGATTGCATTCTTCTTATTGTCCAGTTAAAGAGCGAGACAAGAAGTTAAAACGCACGTATGGATTATCGTCCAAAGACTATGAAACTATGTTGGCCAACCAAGATGGACGCTGTTTAATTTGTGGATCTACAAATCCCAATCATAACAGTGGAAAATTTGTTGTAGATCACTGCCACACTACCAACAAAGTCCGTGGACTGCTTTGTAGTCAATGTAATTGTGGTCTTGGCAATTTTAAAGACAATCCAAAATCACTACGAACTGCCGCTTCTTATTTAGAGCGTTTCTATGATGGCTGACGCCTACTTTGACACCGAAACCATTCCTCTTACCAGCGTAATTGGTGGGAGGATTGATCTTAACACTCTTATTGAAGAACTAGATCGCATGTATCCAGATAACTATCCAGACCACGAAATGAAACCGTGGGAAGCTGGACGTATGGCTGGAGTGATTGAAGTGATTCGATTCCTTAAATCAAAACGAAAGCTTTAGACTCATGTGTCTTTCTCCTAAAATGCCGAAGATGCCGGAACCCACTCCGCCTCCGCCTCCGGCTCCTGTTAGCGTGACTGCTGGCACTCAACCCCAAACTGTTAAGACAGCAATGTCTAAACGTGACGCAATGCGTAAGGCAAGTCAGGGTCCTTCTAGTTTGAACATCCCCCTTGGTGGGGCCGGAGCTGCTACTGCTCCAACTCCTTCTCTCACTAATCTTAGTATTGGTAAATAACAAATGGAAAATCAATCTGCCGCAAGTCGTTACGCAAAGTTGGCAAGCGACAGAACGATCTTTCTCGATACTGCTAGGGATTGTGCGGCCCTTTCTGTTCCTTACCTATTGACTCCTACTGGGGTTGTTAATGGACAGAAGCTGCCCACTCCTTGGCAATCCATGGGCGCTAAAGGCGTTAACGTCATGGCATCTAAGCTGATGCTAAGTTTGTTCCCTGTGAATGCAACTTTCTTCAAGCTTCAGATTAATGATGGTAAGCTTAGCTTGGACCCCGAATTAAGTGCTGCTGTTAAATCAGAGATTGACATTTCCCTTTCCAAGATGGAACGGGTGGTCATGCAAAACATTGCCGAATCACAGGATCGAGTTATCCTCCACCAGGCAATGAAGCACTTGATTGTAACCGGAAATGCTCTGGTATACATGGGTTCAAGTGGTGTTAAACTTTATCCTCTTGACCGTTTTGTGGTCGTCCGTGATGGAGAGGGTAATCCCACCGAGGTCGTTACTGTTGAATCAATTGACCGTCAATTCCTTCCTGCTGAGTTTCAGACAGAAGCAATCAGGAATGTCAATGATGTAGCTGATAATACTAGTGCCCCTAGTGTTGATGTTACTGTTGGCGAGAATGAAGTTGCTGTTTATACTTGGGCCAAGCTCAAGGATGGGCAGTGGCGTTGGCGTCAAGAAGCCGAAGGGAAAGTTCTTCCTGACTCCTTTGGTAAAGCCCCTAAGAATACAACGCCTTGGCTTCCTCTCCGCTTTAATGTTGTGGATGGGGAAGACTATGGACGGGGACGTATTGAGGAGTACCTGGGTGATCTGAGGTCCCTTGAGGGGCTGATGCAAGCCATGGTGGAGGGCTCTGCTGCCGCTGCTAAGGTAGTGTTCCTCGTGAGCCCCGCCGCTACTGTGAAGCCCTCTACGCTTGCTAAAGCAGGCAATGGAGCCATCATTCAGGGACGTGCGGAGGACGTGACTGCTGTTCAGGTGAGTAAGCAGGCTGACTTCTCCTCTGCTTATCAGATGATCCAATCCCTCACCCAGCGGCTGTCGGAGGCATTTCTAATCCTGTCCGTACGTCAAAGCGAACGTACCACCGCAGAAGAGATCCGCGCTACCCAACAGGAACTTAATGAGCAGCTTGGAGGAATCTATGGTAACCTTACCGTAGAGCTGGTTCGCCCGTACCTCCAACGGAAACTCTTTACCCTTCAACGTTCCAAAGATCTTCCACAACTTCCCAAGGGTATTGTGTCCCCAACCATTGTTGCGGGCCTTGAGGGTATTGGCCGAGGGCAAGATCGTGAATCTCTCATGATGTTCCTTCAGACAATCTCGCAAGCCCTTGGTCCTGAGGCAATGGCCCAGTACATTGATCCAGAGGAGGCCGTTAAGCGTCTTGCTGCTGCTCAAGGTATCGACACCCTCAAGCTAGTCAAGACTGCTGAGATGCGTCAACAAGAACAACAGAAGGCCATGCAAATGAACATGTCCACCAGTCTTGTTGGTCAAGCAGGTCAACTTGCTAAGGCTCCTATGATGGATCCAACCAAAAACCCTGATTCTATCGAAGCACTTCAAAATGTCGTCAATTCCGCCTCGCAAGCAACCGGTCAACAAACCCAGCAACCAGGACAACCTTCCCAGTGATGTGGAGGAAGCCCCGGTAAAGATCACACCAAAGGAGCAATTTAAATATGGTGATGTAAAAGTCACCTCTCCTGGTGTTGGCCGCGTCTCTATTGTTATCCACTAAACCATGTCTGAAATTGTTTTTGATGCTACGGATCCAGATGTTACGTCTGCCCGTGAAACCGAAGAGCTACGGCTCATTGAGCAAGGTAACCAGCTAATCGAAAAACAAGAAGCTGAGGTCGAAGAAAAGTATCGCCGCAGTCAACTTGAAGCAGAAGAACATTCTCAGTATGCTGGTAAATTTAAATCAGCAGAAGACCTTGAAAAGGCATACCTAGAACTTCAAAAGAAACTAGGTCAGAAAGAAACCGATGAGTCCTCTTCGACCGATGAACCCGAGAGTGATGATGACGGAGATGCTGGGGAACAAGAAACTGAAACCCCAGTAGCTAAACGTGTCAGCTTCCTCAAGGAGGCATCAGAAGAGTATTACTCTAATGATAATCAACTTAAGCCGGAAACAATCGAGAAGCTTAAGGAGATGCCTTCGGAAGAACTCATCGAAGCTTATCTTGAACTACAAAAAAGTAATCCAACCGTCCAGTCACAGCCCCTTTCTGAGGATGCTGCTAAGGAGATTGTTGCTTCTGTCGGGGGACAGGATGCTTATAATGACACCCTAGCATGGGCAGCTGATAACCTCAAGCCTGAGGAAGTTGCTGCTTATGATAATGTTGTTAACAGCGGCAACAAGGATGCTATCTTCTTTGCTGTTCAAGCCCTCAATCAACGTTATAAGGATTCCGTTGGGTTTGAAGGTCAACAAGTGTCGGGCAAGGCACCGAAGAGTACGGTCAAAGGATTCCGTTCTAATGCTGAACTAGCAGCTGCTATCAGTGATAGGCGGTATCGTACGGACCCTGCTTATCGGTTTGATGTCGAACAAAAACTAGCCGCTTCTGGCGACTTGCTCTAATTGGTTCCCACTAATGGCAACACGTAAACCCAAGTTGGCTCAATCCATGCCGATTGATCCACGTAAACATAAGGATGCCCAAAAGCAACAAAAGCTTTATAACAAGGGCAAAGGAACAGATAATCCTTACGAAAAGGAAATGTTCCTCAAGCGCAGTGGTCCTCAACTTCCCCTTGCCAAAAAGGCAACCAAAGGGAAAAGCAAAGGCAAACTCGCCTAGTACTAAGCTGGTGACCGTCGTGATGACTGGCCACCTTTTTAGTCGACTAAACGAAGGCGCCGTAAGCAATATAAAAGTTCTTTGCAATTAACTCATGCTACCTCTTCTAACTACTCTGTCTGTTATCAGCTCTTGGTATGGTCCTGGCTTCCACGGAAACCTAACTGCCAATGGCGAACGATACAATCAAAACGGCCTTACGGCAGCGCACAAGACACTACCCTTTGGAACACGCCTCAAGGTTTGTTTCGATAGGTGTGCCGTTGTTCGGGTCAATGATCGGGGTCCCTACGCTCATGGTAGGAGTCTTGATCTAAGTAAAGGTGCGGCTGACAAGATCGGTCTAACCGGCTCTGGAGTTGGTAGAGTAACCATTACTCGCCTTAATTAACTTTTGGATTGGGGGCACCTCGGAGTAGGACCCCCTTTCTTATTGTGGTACTGGCCACGTTAAAAACCCAGCACGTGCTGGATCAGGGCCCGCTGCGGTGGATACCCCTGTGTCAAGCAAGATCTTAAAAACAATTGAATACTTATTTCGCGAACAAAAACCAAGTACTTGGGAAACTGATAACTTTTCTTTTCCCTAAATTCTAATGACTGCAACTGTAACTTATCTTGGCGAAACTAATAAGACGGGTGGTCAATCCCCCTCTTACGCCCAACGTACTAACCTCTTCCTGAAGCTCTTTACGGGCGAAGTTTACGAGGCTTTCCGTAACTCTACTATCGCAAAAGATCTGGTGATGAACCGGACCCTGCGCGGTGGCAAGCAAGCTCAATTCATTCATACCGGTCGTATTTCGGCTGGTTACCGCACCCCTGGTGTGCCTATCCTCGGTTCTGGCAACCCTCCGGCAGCCGAAACCACCATCGCGCTGGATGACCTGCTGGTGGCATCCGCCTTTGTGGATAACCTTGACGAGATCATGAGTCAGTATGACATTCGTGGTCCCATCGCCCGTCAAATCGGCCAAAGCCTGGCTGAGTTCTATGATCGCCGTATCTTCCGCGTTCTGGATCGTGCCTCGGCTGCTTCGGCTGCTGTGACTGGTGAGCCTGGTGGTTTCCAAATCAACCTCGGTGCCAACAAAGAGTATGATGCTCAGGCCCTGGTTGATGGCTTCTTTGAAGCTGCTGCCCGTCTTGACGAAGTGGCTGCTCCTAAGGATGGCCGTGTGGCCGTGCTGAGCCCCCGTCAATACTATGCCCTGATCTCTCAGGTCGATACCAACATCCTCAACCGTGAGTATGGTGCTGCCGGTGGTAGCATGAACTCTGGTGATGGTCTCTATGAGATCGCTGGTATCTCCATCAAGAAGTCCAACAACATCCCCTTCCTTGGGAAGTATGGTTCGGCTTCTGGCGCTGCTATTGATGCTGCTGCCGTGACCGGTGAGAACAACAGCTATGGTGTGGCTACTGACTTCACCAACAGCTGCGGCCTGATCTTCCACCGTGACGCTGCTGGCGTTGTGGAAGCTATTGGTCCTAGCGTTCAGACCACTGGCGCGGATACGCGCGTTATCTATCAAGGCGACGTGATTGTGGGCCGTCTGGCCTATGGTTGCGGTGCTGTGCGCGTCGGCGTTGCCGGGGCCTTTAGGAATGTGTGAGGGTAAAACCTCCGTTTAATACTGGGGCTGACTATTAAAGGTTGGCCCCTTTTTTCTTTTAACACATTCAAGTTATGGATCAAATTAAAATCTGCAATGTTTGCAGTAAAGAGAAATTAGTAACGGAGTTTCATAAAGACTCTTCAAAAAAAGATGGTTTATGTAGCACATGTAAAAAGTGCGCTAATAAAAGATCTAGCGCAAACCATGCAGCTAACCCTCTTAAAGCTAAAGATCAAAACTTGCGTCGTTACTATGGCATCTCTCTCGCAGATTACCTTGAAATGCTAGAGGCCCAGAACGGTCGCTGCAAAATCTGCGGGACTGATACTCCAGGCGGCAAAGGTACTTTTCATGTTGATCACTGCCATGATTCTGAAAAAGTTAGAGGATTACTTTGTCACAGTTGCAATGTAGGACTCGGACACTTTAAAGACAGCAAAACTCTTCTTTTAAAAGCAACTCTCTATTTAGAGGATAATCACAGTGACTACACAACTCCAGGCCATTAATCAGATGCTAACGGGCATCGGCCAAGCCCCAGTCGTATCGCTCGACATCGCTAACCCAGAGATTGCTACGGCATTGAGTATTCTTGAAAATGTCAACCGTGAAGTTCAAGGGGAAGGGTGGCACTTTAATTCCGAAACGAATTACCCCTTTACCCCAGAGGCTAACGGTGATATTGTAGTTCCCGATAATGTGCTACAGATCTCCGACAACAAAAACTCTAATGTTCAACAATATCAAACTGTCCTAAGAAACGGCAAACTCTACGATAAAATCAACCATACCTTTGACTTCTCAGGAACCAGTCCTGTGTTGTGTGATGTGGTGTGGCTGGTTGACTTTGAGGATCTTCCTCAGGTCTTTAAGGATTACATTACCCAACGTGCTGCTCGTGTGTTTGCGGGAAGCGTTGTTGGATCACAAGATATGTTTAAATTCAATGCCCAGGATGAGACAATCTTGAGGGCCAACTGTATTGCTTATGATACGGGAACGTCTGAGGTGAACATCTTTGGTGTCGAAACTGGTCAAAATTTCTACATTTCTTATACTCCGTTCCGTACCATCGCACGATAATGGCAGCTATTTCTCAGAAAATTTTTAGCCTTATTGGTGGTGTGTCACAACAACCTGATACCATTAAGGTTGGTAATCAACTACGTGTTTGTGATAACTATTATCCAGACGTAGCAACTGGATTGACAAAGAGGCCAGGTCTTCGGGGAATTAGTAAGCTTGCCAATGCTGTTGCTGATGGTACATGGTTTACCATCTTCCGAGATGATCAGGAACGGTATATTGTTCAATTTGGTAAGGATGGATCATTAAAGATTTGGAGTGCTAATGATGGACTCCAGCAGACTGTTAATGCGGTAGCTGCTGAGGCAACCTCCTATGCTGTCCATAAGCAGTCGGCAGACCTTCAAACACTTCAAGTTAATGATTATATCTTTGTTCTAAATAAAACCAAAACCGTAGCGGCAGCAGCAGCCACCAGTGCGGCAGAGACACCTTATGGATTTGTTTCTGTTAATACCGTTGGATATAGCTCGACATATACGGTGAGGCTTGATGGTAGTGTGTTTTCATACTCCACCCCTCACTCTACTGGTTCGACCCAGCTAAACGTTCAGGATATTCTCAATAACCTTGTTACCCTAATTAATGGCAACGTTAATTATGTAGCTTCTACGGTAGGTAATACTATCCATGTGAGGCGGGCTAATAACGCTGACTTTAACATTGAAGCAAAGGGTGGCAATGCTGGCACCTCCATTGAAGCGTTTAAAGGGTCTGTGGTATCCGTGTCGCAACTTCCTCGCCAGTTCTTCAATAACCTAAAGATTAAGGTTGCTGGTTCTGTTGAGTCTGGTGCTGATGATTATTGGGTAATCTTTAAGACCAGTGATGGTAGTGCGTCTGGTGCTGGGGTATGGGAAGAAACCATTGCTCCTAGTACTCCGACAACCATTAACCCGGAAACGATGCCTCATGTGATCATCAGGGAGGCTAATGGTACCTTTACCTATCGCCAACTGGATCAAGCGTCGGCATTGGCTAGCGCTGGTTTGACAACGGTAACTGGTATTCCCACGTCGGTGTCGATCAACACAGCCGTGACAGGAGGACACGTTGTTGGAGAAAACTTTGCGGTTAGTGGAGGAACAGGTAAGAACCTACGTCTTATTGTGAATGCGGTTCAGACCGTATCTTCTTCGGTAAGTTCTTCTGCTAGTTCTTCTAGCTTTATTAAACAGGTTATTGTTGGTACCTACCCAAGCACAGTTGGACGTACATCCAAGAAAATTAATGTTTACAATTGGATCTGGTTCTTTAATGGTCAGCAAATTGGTGTAACATCAAAAGCACCTAGTCTTCAACCCTTGGTTATTGGCAATACCACTTACCTACAAAATGGTGCGTTTGCTAATATCAACAATGAAACCAGAGCAGGCATTACCGCCAATACGGTTACTCCTGGCGTGATTACCTCCGTTGGCATCTACCAAGCAGGTCAGGGGTATAATGCCTCCAACCTTGTTTATAATGCTGCTGGTGATACCTTTAACATCGTTACCGTCAACGCAGCCGCCCTGCCTGGTGATGAATCCAGGCTTAAGTATTGGAAGCTACGGGAAGTTGGAGATGCGGAAACCAACCCGATGCCTTCGTTTGTGGGCAATGTGGTTGATGCCATTTCCTTTTATAAGAATAGGTTGGTGCTTACCAGCCGTCAGAATGTCATCTGCTCACAAGCAGGGGACTACTTTAACTTCTTTGCTAGTACTGTTATCACCATTGTCGATAGCGATCCTATTGATATTAGTGCCAGTAGTCTCAAGCCTGTTCAACTCAAGTATGCCATTCCAGCGCCTCGTGGATTGCTGTTGTTCGGTGATAATGCCCAGTACATTCTGGAAACAACAACCGAATCATTTTCACCACGAACCGCTGAGGTTAACCTGATCTCCTCCTTTAGTCAATCAGACCGTGTGTCTCCAATCGACATCGGGTCTAGTTACTTGTTCCTTGAGGAAGGAGATAAGGCATCGTCAATCTTTGAGATGAATATCAAGGATAATGTTGGAGGGAAACCTGATGCCATTGAATTGACCAGGATTGTTCCTACCTACATCCCCGCTGCTGTTTATGACATGAAAGGGTCACAAGCAGTAGGGACGGTGGCACTGCTGACAAAGCAAGAAACCAGCAACATGTACCTATTTAGGTATTTCCAGAATGGCGATAACCGGATCTCTGGTTGGTTCAGGTGGAAACTTCCTGGTACTGTTGAGTTTGTTGACTTTGACCAGGACATCATGTATGTCGTTACCAAACACGGTAACAATTGTGTGTTGAGTAAGGTGTCGTTGTTGACTGACACTCCCAGTGAATCGTTGTTGTTTGAGGGTCAGTACCTTGACGTTCGTTTGGATCTCTTTGATTATAATCCAGTTATTACTTATGATTTGGCTACTGATGTAACCAACATTTGTTTTAAAGATGGATTTGAGGATCTAAATTTACAGGCAGTATTGGTTTCCCTTAACCCTGACATTGCTGGGTACTTTGAAGAACAAACCCTTCAATATGACGGTACCAAACCCGTTGGGCAGAGGTACTTCCTAACCAAAGAAGGGAATGAAACCGCAGCAGGTGGAGCTTGTACGGTTGATCGTACCGCAGGATCCACAACCGCCACTGTTACTTGTCAGTTTCCCCATAAGCTCACCACTGGTAATACCATTACGGTGTTGACGGGGGTGGCGCCTGGTAACTATGTGGTGACGGTTCTGACAAACACTACCTTTACCATTACCACCGTAGCCACAACGGAAATCGTCTTTACAAGGTTTGTGTTCTCCTGTGTCAATACGGCATCCAAGTTTGCTGTTGGGTATAAGTATGAAGCGGTAGCACAACTGCCTGCCTTCTACTTTGTTAAGGATGAGAGCCGTGGTCTTAAGGATACCCTAAACATTCCTAGGGTTCACCGTCTTAAGATCAACAGTTATAACTCTGGTCCTTATCGAGCAGTGATTAGATCGGAAGGAAGGGATGATTTCTCTCTTCAACTTCCACAGATCAACTCTGACTATTATCGGGCTAATAACATTCCTATTATCCGTAATGCTCAGAGCACGGTTCCCGTAATGGCAAAGGGTGATCAATTTGAATTTGAATTGATTGCTGACAGTCCATTCCAAACAGCCTTTACTTCCATTGATTGGGAAGGAAGCTACAATAACAAAGGAATCCAATCCCTCTGATAAAGGGGACACGTTATGTCGTTAATCCACCCGGCGAGCCGCTCAGACGCAATCTGGGTGGCTCAACACCTACAAGAAGATGATCGAAGGGAACTAGAGGGTCTTGGCCATACCATTATGGAGGCCACCCTCTGCCTTTCTCTTGACCTTTCAGATAATCCGGTAACCTTTCGGAACCCACTCGGAGAGATCTGCGGGGTAGCGGGGGTATCCAGAACCGATGCCCATTGCGGAGCCATATGGATGCTTACCACACCGTGTGTCCGTCCGTATCCCAAACTATTTTTTAAGGAGGCTAAGAAATGGGTCGAACAACAGACCTCCTATGAGATGTTACATAACATTGCGGATCCAAGGAACAAACTACATATGAAACTCCTTCATATGCTTGGATTTAAAAAGCTTATGTATGTTACCACTCAAACCAATCTTACTTATGTTGAATTTGCTAAATTACAACCATGTGTTTTCCCGCTGCCGTAGTTGGTATTGCGACGGGCCTGATGGGTGCCGTTCAATCCATTGCTGGTTATCAAGCTCAAAGTCAAGCTGCTAGGGCTTCTGAACGGGCCTACCAACAACAACGTACCCTTAATCAAGAAGCTGCCAATAGGGCTTATCAACAACAACAACTTAAGATGAAGGGTGAGATGGATCGAGCATCTCAACAGGCGGAACAGGGCCTTATCAGGCGTCTCCAGGCGCAGGGAACCACTCTGTCTGCCGGACGTACTGGACAGTCAATCGGAGGCCTTCTAGCCGATGCTGAGCGTGTTGAGGGACGTGATCTAGCAACGCTTGGCATGAACCTTGCCTATGCTCAACAGGATTACTTCTTTGGTATGGAGAACATCTATAACCAACAGAGGACTGCTGACATCAATGCTGCTTCCCAGAGGCTGGCTAAACCCAGTGGTGGTGAGTTGGCTTTGGGTCTTGCTGGTGCTGCTATGTCTGGCGTTCAAGCTGGTATGGCACTTAAGGCCCCATCAGCGGGGGGTAAAGGAGATGCTCCTATACCTTTGCCCTATGATACAGCATTACCCGGTGGACGGGCCGGTACAGTTATTAAGTGGACTAACTAATGGCTAGCATTTATGATTCCCCTGGCCAGCAGGTTGCTCTAACTGGATCTCAAGCGAACCCCTCCTTTCAACCAGTTCAGGCATATGACCCTACGCGGCAAATGCTCCAACAATCCGAAAGAGACCTTCGTGCTTTTGCTGAATTTAGTGGCACGCTCACTAAGTTCATCACCGACAAGGCAAAGGAAAAGAATGAGCAAGAATTGAATCTGGGTATCGCTGATATTCTCAATGGAGAATTGATGATGAAACCAGAGCAGATGAATGCTTATCAACAAAACGTTAAGCTTCTCGAACAGGCTGCTGACAGTGAAGTGGCTGCTGCCAGTAAATTGGCTGAGGTTGATCCTGGTGCTGGTGAAACATATCGACAGCAGAATCGAGCAATCAGTGGATGGCGTGCCTACGGTCAAGCCGTTGGTAAGGCACAGCAAGCTGCTAGTCAAGCCGAAAGCCTGCTTAGTTCCTTTTTAAGGGATAACAAGGAAGTTCTTACTATCCGTCAACCCGATGGTAGTCTTAAGCAGTTTACAGCAGCTGAAGCTGAAAACGAACCAGAACTGATGGCAGCCTATGGTGTTGGTCTCCAAAAGTTCATGCAAGCCTCTGGAATTGTTGGATTAAATCCTGCTATTCTTGTTGAGCATCTTACTCCTACTATGCTTAGGGTAAGGTCAAAGGTTATTGGGGAACGGATGGGTGAAATCACCCGCGCTCGTCAAGAAGCGGAGAAGGAAGAGATCAACATTGGTGTTGGACAAAACCTTGAGGGGCTTGGCAATCCAGAACAGGCACAAGCAGTATTTTCTGCTCTGCTTATGATGGGCAAGCAAACCTTTAATGGTAACTGGTCTCAGGCTAATCAGTTTGTCAACGAGGCTGTTCTCAGCAAGCTAGCGGCGTTAGGTGCTGGTAATCCAGAAAAGGCTTCCGCAATCCTTGACTCTTATTCTGGACTTCTGCTAAATCCTCAAAAGCCAGAGCTGGGTACGGTTTACAATCGCTACGCAGAAGAGATTGAAAAGACTCGTGCATCCATTAAGGGGTCTGCTAGAGAACAGGCTGCTGAACAGGAAGCTGAGATCAAGGATGAAATTGAATCCATTGTTAATACTTGGCGATCTGCTTCTGAGACTGGTAACCTTGCTGAATCACAACGAGCCTTTGATGCTGCTGAACAGGAGCTGAGTAAACTGTCTTCTACCTATCCAGAAGCTACTGAAGCTCTTTCGCGGATGCGTCAGGTTGGTCGTAACTTCAATAGCCTTACCGAGGAAAGCGTCACCCAAGCTGTTGCCAACCGATCTATTAAGAGTCGTGCTGAGCTTCAACTGTTGGCGGCTAATGGGTACATCAGTTCTGATACTGCTAACAAACTAGGAGAGCAACTTCCCGAGGATGACTCTTCGGAACTGGTTAAAACCCTTCGTCCACGAATGGAAGCGTTTGTTCGCAACCAGCTAAGGGCTGAATTTAAAACCAATGGTGTTGATTTTGATTCATTTAAAGATCAAACCCTTCCTCTTGTGGGGGCATTGACGGATGAATTGATGGAAGCAGGCCTGTCCAAAATGCTGGAACTTAAGGCTGCTGGTAAAACAACAGGCACCGCTCAACTTCAATCGTATTTGGAAAAACAGGCACTTGATGCTCTTAAAACAAAGCGATTTATGCCGACAAAGGATGCAAAGGGGAATGTCATTCTTCCTACTCCTGGCACTGGTCTTCCCGCTGTTGTCCCTTATCAAACTGGCCCCAACGGTAGGGACTATTCCCGGCAAATCATCAATCGTCTTCCCCCAGTGGTTTCCGCCAAGAGGGATGTTCTTCTTGATGCTGAAAAGGTTCAAGCAAACATTGATGCTCTCAACAATGGCGGTCAACCCAGTTCGGATCTGGTAACGATTGCCAAGGCTTCTGGGTTGTCTGTTCAACAGGTGCTCACTCAGCAGGCCCAAAAGAACGGCATCACTTATACCCCAAGTTCTGCCGATAAAGCGGCTAAACAATTCCAAACTAATTCTAAGCTGGATCCTTCTGCTGCTCAAATCCTTGCTAATCCACGATCAACAGCTTCCCAACGCATTCGTGCTACGGCAAGACTAGCTGAAGCAAAACGTAGACAACAACAAACTTCCATGACAACATCAAGCGGAAAAACTTTTGGCGCTGGAGACTACGGTGGTTTGGCGTCTTTGATTAGTAGCGGAGAGGGTGGTTTTAATTCAGTTAACCGTGGAACCGCTGGCGATACACCACAGGGCATGAAACTTACATCCATGCGTATCGGTGATGTTCAACAACTTCAACGTCGTTACAATGAAACCAAAGGTCGTGAAGGCGTCTTTGCTGTTGGATTTGCTCAGTGGGTGTCTGATGGTCAACTTGATATGGCTGTTAAAGCTGCCGGTCTGGGACCTAATGATAAGATGACCCCAGAGAATCAACTAAAGATGTTCTGGGCTTATGTTCTTAATTCCAATAAGCGTCCGGCTCTGCGGGATTACCTCTTGGGTAAAAACAATGACCTTCTAAAGGCTCACAGAGAAATGGCCCTTGAATGGGCGGCTGTGGCAGGTCCAGAAGGCTATGGCTATTATGACAACGATAAGGCCGGTAACAAAGCCAGCCTCGAAGCTAAGCGTGTTCAGCAGGCTCTTGTAGCTGCTCGTAAACAAATTAGCGGCACCTAAATAGATGGAACATAGGAGTCTATTCTGCGGGGTAGACTTCTCCATCATCCTTACCTTTCAATAACCCACCTCTGCGGAGGTAATTAACCAACACAAAGATGGCAGAAATTGTACCTGGACGGTCCACTGGTGGGCCTATTCAAGACTTTACTCAAACTAGACAACGCGAGGAAGAGGCTGCTCTTCGGAAGAAACAAAAGGAAGAGGAAGCCAAACGAAAGAAACTTTTGGCTCAACAGAAGGCTGAACAGGAACGTAAGGCTAAACTTGATTCCACAATGGTTAACCCCGTTGCTGGTCTTCAAAAGCCTATCCAGCAAATTACTGGACTTATTCCAGCCGCAGCACGGGCTGCTAAGGGCACAATTCTTGAAAAGCCTCTTGAGATTACTGAAGAGGTACGCAACGTTACCTTTAAAGGTCTTGCTGGTGTGGCTGAAGGTGTCCTTAATGTAGGAACTCAAGCAGTAATGGATCTCACCGTTAACCGTAACAAGGAAAAGGATGAGTATCTTCGTGCTGCTTATGACTTTGGTGTCACCCCTAAAACTCAAGTAGGTCAAGCTGCTTCTAAGATTCTTGGATTTATTGTTGGCACACGTGTTGCCGGTAAGGCCCTGGGTCCTGTCGGAAAGATCGGTACGGCTCCTGTTCCTACTGGTCTTAAGGGCGGTGCAAAGCTTGCTGCTCAAACCCGTAAGCTTCTTACTGATGGTTTGATTCCAGGTGCTGTTGCTGACTTCATACTGACCGACCCCCGAGAGGGTAACCTCAGTAGTTCCATTCGTGATCTTGTCCCAGAACAGTATCAGGACAACGTTGCTTTTGCTCTTGCTGCTAAGGAAGATGACAACCCTTGGGTTAACCGACTCCGTTCGGTGTTTGAAGGTGGGCCCCTCAATGCTGCTGGTAATGGCATCACTGCTCTTATCTTTGGCAATAAGGCGGCTAGGGCCGTTAAGGCTGCTGGTGGATCCGATGACGAGGCCCTAGGTGTTGGTATCAAGGCTGCTGCGGATAAGTCCGAAGAGCTTATGCAATCTGACCTCAAGGCATCTGAAGCCGAGCGAGTACGATGGACGGATGCTCAGGAACAGGAGATGCTTAGTCTCCAAAGCCGTGAGCAGAACATTCAGGAACGAATTGCTGGTTTGGATCCAGAAGATGAAGTAACCATCAAACTTAACGAAGAGCTAGAACAGGTACGTCTTGCTCAAGCTGATTTGGAAAACACCGTCTTTGAAAGTGCTGATCCTAATGTTAAGTATGAGTATTGGGAATCACAAGCCGCTATTCGTACTGGTGACATCAACGATGCTGTAGCAAAACAGATTGAACTTGAAGGCGGCTATACCCGTCCTCAAAGTGAAACTGGTTTTGTTCCTGGTAAACAGATCTCTCACGGTGGTGGGAACAAGGTGTTTACTGATGCTCAACTCCGCATCATGAATGTCAGTGAGGGGGCAGAAGAAGTCATTAAGAAGTACCAAAAACAGATTGACTTTAAGCAAATTGCTCGTAAATCTGGACGTACCGTAGATCAAGTGGTGGCCGATGCAACTCGCATTTACACCGATTTCATGGATTCCCTTCGGACTTACGATGATATTGTGTCGGAAGGCGATCTGATCAAGAAACTGTCTGAGGCAGGTGGCACACTTACGGAGGCAAAGGGAACCTTCCCAACCCCTGAGGGTAACATCGCTGTTAAGGCAATTGCTTCTGATCTCTCTGCTCAGATCTACGACATTGCTTATGGTGCTGAGGAGATTGACTTTGCTCAACTAGGAGGTGCTAATAACTTTGATCGTCTTGTTGATCGGTTTACTGGTCTTCTTGAGATCTATAAAGCTGGTGCCCAATACATGGGTGGTGGTCTTAATGCCTTTAAGATCAAACTGGGTGCTGATGCCCCTGGAGAAGCAGCTGAAGCTCTCCGTAACTTTGAAGGTGAAGATTCACTGACGATCCGTCAAATCCGTAAATGGGCAAGTGACATCAAGGAAGCCTTCCGTCGTGGAGATCCTGATGCTCAAGATCAAATGCGGGCACTGACTAGGGCAATGGTTCTTGCTGGTGGTGACCCCTCAAAAACTGTTTCCTTTGGTCGTACTGCTATTGAGATCTTTGGTAAGACTCAGATGGGTGTGTTTTATAACAGCATCCTGTCTGGAACCAAAACCATGATCCGTAACCTTAGTGCTGCGTATCGGCTTATTGAGGCCCCAACTAGCATTGCTCTTATGGGGATGCGAAGGGGTGATCCGGCGCTTGTAAGGTCTGCTATGGCGGGGTTCCATGCCATTACTACTTCCACACAGGAAGCCTTTACGGTAGCTGCTAGAACGTGGAAGACAGGCATCCCTCAAACGTGGACTCCAAAGATGGTTGTGGAACAAGCCGAAATGGCTGCCATGATCGAGTCCATGGAAAAGATGGCCAAGAATCCGCGAGAGGAAATGGCTGTTGGATTCATTAAGGGACATATGCGTGTTGCTCAAATGTTCGACTTTCCAAGTAAGATTTTGATGAGCACGGATGACTTCCTTAAGACTATTCTTGTGCGTCAAAGAATTGCTGAGCAGTCCATGTATAAAGCAATGACCGAAAGCAAAAATCCTATGGATGTTGCTGGTAAGGTTAAAGTTTACATGGATGAATACTCTAAATTCATTGATCCACAAACTGGACGTGTTAAGGATGCTGGTCTCCAAAAGTATGCAGAAATTGGTACATTCCAAGATGATCCGGGTGTTGGTATCAATAGCCTGAGCATGTTCCTTGAGAACCTTCCTTACTTTGGTCCCCTTGGTAAACTTGTTGTTCCATTCCTCAGAACACCAGCAAACATTTTCCGTTATCAAGTCGAACATCTTCCACTACTTAAAAAGTTTTCGCAAGAGTATCAGGCAGTTAAATTGTCTGGTGATGAGCTTCGCATTGCCGAGTACGAGGGTCGTGAGATGATTGGCGCAATGACCATTGCTGTTGGAGCTGGTCTAGCTGCCTCTGAAATGATGACTGGAAATCAGCCTGTTGACCCACGCGAACGTGCTCGCTGGCAAACTCTTGGTATTCGTCCGCGTTCTATCAAGATCGGTGATCGGTGGATGTCTTACAATACTCTTGAACCTCTCTCCAACATCCTTGCTGCTTCGGCAGACCTCGTGATGCTTGCTAAGAGTGGTCTTAATGAGGATTGGGTAGAAACTCTAGTTGGTCAACTTGGTCTGTCTATTGCAGCATCGTTTACCGAAAAGAGTTACTTTGCTGGCCTTGAGGCGCTGTCCAACTTCACGAGCACCGCCGAACTTTTTAAAGGAGATACGGTACTTAAAGGCCTTCTTCAAACTGGCAATAACATGATTCCTCTTGCTGGAGCTCGGAGAGCCTTTGCTAACTCCTTGGACCCCTACATGAGGGAATTCGATAACGAGTACCAAAAGGCTGCTGCTGCTGCTATTCCTGGTTATAGCCGCTTCTTCCCTGAAAAGATCAATGTTCTTACGGGTCAACCCCTCAAGAATCCTAATGGTGGCCCTTGGAACGCATTGGTGCCGTTTGAAACTGGTCCCGATAACAAGGATCCAGTTGCCAAGATGTTGATGGAAGCTGAGTTTAACTGGGGCGACACTCTTGAGGTAAGTCCTATGGGTTACCGACTCAGTGGAGAAGAGAAGAGCTACATCCGTAATGAAATGTCCCGTAATGGTCTCCGCCAACAGCTAGACGAACTCCGTAAGCTTTCTTGGTTTAAGCAGGACATTGCTAAGTGGAAGGCCCGTAGTATCGGTGATATTGGCACAGATCGTAATCTATGGCCACGGTTTTATACCGAGATCCAGGACATCTGGGAAAGCAGTCGCAACAGGGCCTTTGATAAGATGGAAGCTGAAAAGATTGAAACTGGCGAAAAGGTTATTAAGCTTCGTAAGGCTCAAACTAATATCAAGGCAGGTCAATACGATCTTAGTAAGCCCATGACTGCCGAGGACTTTAGTTCTGCGGATGAAGCGGGCGCTACTGAAGTTTACAATCAATTGATTAAATTTGGCAACCCTTAGGTCGGATCTCCGGCCCTCCTAAAATAGATGGCAACAACCCAAAACACATATACCGGAAACGGCACAAACAAGCTGTTTTCCATCACCTTCCCATATCTAGACACGTCTGATATTAACGTTTACCTTAACGGTGTTCTTCAGACGATTACAACTCAATACACGTTTGCCAATGCTACCACGGTTGAATTTGTCACTGCTCCAGCTAATGGAGCGGTGGTTCTTCTTGATCGTAGTACTGATGATACGGCTCTTCAGGCTACCTTCTTTCCTGGATCTTCCATTAAGGCATCTGATCTAAACTTTAACTTTGATCAGGTTCTTTATCTTGCTCAAGAAACTGCTAATTCGGCTGCTAATCAAAGCACGGCTGGTCTTCAAGCACAGATTACTGCTGCTAATAATACCTCCAATACTGCGCTTACAACAGCTAACGCAGCAAACACCACCGCAAATGGTATTGCCAGTACTGCTAATACAGCTCTTAGTAATTCCAGTGCTGCGGTGACAACTGCAAACGCTGCTAGTGCTACGGCTACTGCTGCTAGTGCTACGGCTACTGCTGCTAGTGCTACGGCTAACGCTGCCCTTCCATTGACGGGTGGGACACTTACCGGAAACCTCACAGTTCCTAGCCTTAATGGTGGTCCGCTGGCTGGATCCCGCAACGCCATCATCAACGGCGACATGCGAATTTCCCAGCGGGGCACGAGCCTTGCAACGCTTCCTACCGGCTCTACTTACACCCTTGATCGGTGGTTATATGGCGCTCAGGGGGCGATGGTTTGTACAGTTTCACAAGACACTGATGTTCCCAATAATACTTTCCTAAATTCGATCAAGGTAGATGTAACAACTGCTGATACTTCTATAGCGGCTAGTGATTTTACAACCATAGTGCAAATCGTAGAAGGGTATAACGTTCGTGCTTTAATTGGTACATCCTTTACCTTATCTTTTTGGGTAAAGAGTCCAAAAACCGGCACGCACTGTGTCGCCTTTAGAAACCTTGGAACCGGATCACCACCGAGTCCTGATAGAAGCTTTGTTAAGGAGTACACGGTTACAGCAGCAAACACGTGGGAGTACAAAACCATTACTGTTACTGGTGGCCTGATTACTGCCGGAACCTGGGACTGGACTAATGGTCGTGGGTTGATTGTAGATTTTGCTCTTGTTTCCGGCACAACATTCCAAACAACCGCCGACGCATGGCAAACCGGCAACTTCATTGCCACTGCCAACCAGGTCAACGTGATGGATAATACCGCTAATGACTTCTTCCTTACTGGTGTTCAACTCGAACCCGGCACCGTAGCCACCCCGTTTGAGCGCAGGAGCTTTGGGCAGGAACTAGCGTTGTGTCAGAGGTATTATTCAACTAGGCCCAATGTGTACTTGCTGGGGTATGGCTTAAATGCAACCGGATTTGCTACGCATGTTTCTTTTCCTGTGGAAATGAGAGCAACTCCAGTGGTAACTTTGTCTAATCTTGTTTATGTTAATGCGTCTGCTGGCACGACAAACAACGTGTCAAGTGGAGGATTTGCACTTAACGCAACCGCATCAAGCACAGCTTCTGCTTCTGTTAATGCAACATTTGTCGCCAACGCCGAAATCTAAACTAAAAGAACTATTCGGACTACCCTAACGTGGGCAAACCTAAATCACATCAAAAAGTAGAACACGTCCCCGGCCCTCCCAAGAAAACTCGTCAAGGTCAGGGACAACACTCATTGCCTAATCACGGGCGTAAACAATCTCGCGGTCAAGGCCGTTAACCTAAAATGCTTACTTTTCTTGGTCTTAAAGTTTCCTACGAAACTCTTGCCTTCTTTGTTCTCTTTATTGGTTCTGAAGTTGTTGGGAACAGCAACCTCAAATCCAACAGTATCGTTCAACTCATCCTTAACGCCATTAATTCCCTAAAGCCGTTCCGTACGGAAGACGACAAGATCCAAAAGGTTAAAGATTCGATCCTCAAATGATTGGTAAGGTGAGTGACTAACATTACTTTAAAGGTCCCTCAATTCTACCCTCAGCTGGACTCCGCTACCCAACACGGAGATCGCATGTGTTGGAGTTCAACATGTGCGATGGCGGTGAAATACCTCAATCCAACTGCTCTGTTGGGCTCCAATGCCGATGATGATTATCTCCGTACCGTCCTTAAGTACGGAGACACCACTCAAGCCCTATCTCACGTCCGTGCTTGTTCTCATTATGGGGTTAAAGCATCCTTTTTGAGGAATGGTACCCTCACAACGCTTGAAAAGGAGCTAGAAAAGGGCTATCCGGTGGGGTGTGGCATCCTTCATAAGGGTCCTGCTCACGCCCCCACAGGGGGAGGTCATTGGATGCTCGTGGTTGGGCTTACGGATACCCACGTTATCTGCCACGACCCCTATGGGGAAATGAATAATAGTAATGGTGGGTACATCAAGCCGGGTGTTGGGGGTAAATATGTCCCCTATTCGTGGAAAAACTGGTCCAAACGGTGGATGGTTGAGGGTAATGGCTCTGGATGGTACATGACCTTTCGGAAGATCACCCAAAAATCATAAAAATAAACCTTATCTTTCAAATTTATGGCCTTTCCTGTAAGCCCCAACATAGGGGATACGCATACAGAGGATGATACCCTCTGGACATACGGCTCTAATGGTTGGTATAGCACCATCATTGGAGATGCTAATGATACACGATACACTTGTGGCCCATCTCTTGGGTCTCTTAATGATGTAGACCTGACTCCTCCTCCTAATGATGGAGATGCTCTTGTCTATGATTCTGCTACTGATAGCTGGATTCCTGGTGCTGCTGGAGCAACTCCTGGCGGTCTTAATACTCAAATTCAGTTTAATGATGGAGGGACTGCGCTTGGTGGTGATGCCGACCTGACTTGGAATAAAACCACCAATGTTATGACGGTTGCTGGGGATGTTAACCTCAATGACGGCGGCACCTTCACCACAACCCTTCAAACCGTAACCCCCACGGCCAACCGCACCATCAGCTTTCCGAATGCCACTGGCACCGTCGGACTAGTTGCAGGCTCTAGTGGGCAACTGCTGTATAACGCAAGCGGCGCTAATGCTGGTGTCCCTAGCAGCGTCGTTGGCGCTACTGGTGACGTGACGCTGGCCCTTAACGGAGCAGCCAGCACCCCGCCACTGGACGTCACCGGCACGTGGTTTACGGGCGGTACGTCCACCACAACCAAGCCTCAGGTACTGATTGAGCCCGCAGGGGCTACATCTACCGCTTGGTCCACCAGCGGCACGGGCCTTGGGGTTAATGCGGCGAGTGGGTTTGTTGGGAACCTGCTGGATCTGCAGGTGAATGGATCCCCGAAAACACGAGTCAGATCTGATGGATCGCTAATTATTGGAGACAACTTAACGAGCGCATCCAGCAGCGGACAATTGTATTTGTTTAAGCACCCATCAAGCTCTAATGATTCTGGTTTTACTGGCCTTGAAAGCTATGTAAGACTCTTTATTCAAGGCGCACAAAGATTTCAATTTGGCACGGGGGGATTCAATGTTAGAGGAGATACTTTTATAGGCTGGAGTGCATCCTCAAGCGACGTTGGTGGTATTATCGATTTGTTTTTGAGCCGCGACGCCGCCGACACCCTCGCCCAGCGCCGCACTACCAACGCCCAGACCTTCCGCTGCTACGGCACCTACACCGATGCCAGCAACTACGTTCGCGCTGCGCTAAGCAGCACCAGCACTGCCGTCACCCTTGCCGCCGAGACTGCTGGAACCGGCGCTGATGACATCCCGCTCAACCTGACTGCTGCTGGCACCGGCACCATCAAAGTCAACAGCGTGGCTGAGGTGGTTGTATCCAGCACTGTTGCTGGTCTTCCCGCTACTCCGGTGGTTGGGATGCTCACCCGCGTCACTGACGCAACTGCCCCTGCCGTGGGCTCTACCGTGACTGGTGGTGGCGCTGCCGCTGCCCTTTGTTGGTACAACGGCGCTAACTGGTCCGTTATTGGAGTTTGATCACTATGGATTTCACTATCACAATCGACGACACGCTCGTCCCCGGCATCATTGCTACCGCCAATCTTGAGGGCAAAGACCCTGAGGACGTGGTTGCTGAGTACGCCGAATCCGTTTCCCGTAAGGCGTGCCAAGACCTCAAGGTCGGCCCCTACTACACCGGCCCCATCCCGCCCCAGTTCAA
>JACCDU010678369.1_pt1 | contig 45194 bp, 51 predicted proteins | sample 7446081 | NCBI WGS metagenome assembly JACCDU01 (sample SAMN15323447, study PRJNA562643) | freshwater metagenome | isolation source: river surface water | place: USA:Blue River Watershed | collected 2017-08-17
CGGAACGGCATCGGCTTACTGTCAAGAAACGCATCGGCTCTTTACTGTCAAGAACAATAGTCAATCTTGAACGCGATCCATGACTGTCAATCGGTCTAGCGGTGTTGACAAAAACGGTCGCGGTCGCTCCGCACCCATGCGCGGCTCGATCACGACTCGTTTCCCTTGATTCTCGTCACGGTTGGGGTTCGATGGGGGGCACAGGGGGGTTGCGGCAGCGGTTGGAGCTCCATACCCCCGCTCTAAAGAGCGACCCCCAGTCGATTTTCAATGGTATCCAGTAGACTATCCTATAGTTCGGGGGACTGCGTCCCCCTCACTATGGGTCGGGTAATTACGACCTGCCCATCCTGCGGCCACCCCAGCGGGTCTTGGAACGGTCCTTTGAGTTCCATTCTTTGGCTGCAGCCGGGCTGAACAAGCCACCGGAGACCGGCAGGACGTACCTGGATCCCTTCGGGTTGTTCCATTCCTTCAGGAACTCCTTGGCTACCTTCTCGATCTGCATCTTCTCCATGTCATCGACACGCTTGACCGTATCCAGGGACATCTGTTCCTTGAACCACGCCACGGCTCCAGCCAGTGCCTCGATCTGATCGTCGTGCCTGAGGGAGTCCTTGTCGCGTGTGATGCGGGTCATCTGGTTGACCAGGACCGTGTTGGACGCCACCTTGGGCGATACGCACAGCCTGTGCTGCGCCATGACCGGCTCCAGTGTGTCGATGATCCTCAGTTCCTTCTGACCCTTTGACCTCTTGTCCTCGATTCCAACCTGTCCGGCAATGCGCTGCAGGTGCGGATGAAGCAGCTTGGCGTACATTCCGTCGCCCCAGTTGCTTTCCACGATTACCTGGTTGACGCCATATTGGCTGCACAGGGTAGCTAGCTTGATAAGGGTTTCGTCGCTGTGGCCACCCGGAAGACCATCGCACTCTGGGACATGGATCATGCCATTCAGGATCCTGGCGATGCAGTATCCCGTCTGGTCTTCACCACGACCCGCTGGATCGATGTACATGACGGTCTGCTCGAACTCAGCCCACCGCTGGTCCATGTGGACAGGACCATGCCACCTATCTCCAGCCAGTCCCGCGCACTCGATGTTCCTTGGATACGTCGTACCCCAGATCAGGTTCATCGGCGCCATGTTGCTTGCCATGTCCCACACGATCAGGTTGCTGCACCTGAGTGGATACCTGTCGGCATCGCTAAGTGTGGTATCCAGCAGCATCTGCAGGGCGAACATCGACGGTCCCATGATGGCTTCGCGCTCTATCAGGAGGTCGTCTGGGTAATAGCTGGGATAGGTTGGATCGCCTGGTTCGGCTTTTCCTTCCCTGATGTTGTCCACGATCCACGGGGCTATGTTGACCATTCGCCGTTCGTCGCTGGTATCGGGATACCGCGCTGGCCACCTACGGCAGCTGTAGTGTTGGGCTAGGCGGTTGTAGACCGAATCCTCGGTCTGAGGCGTACCCAGGTAGATGATGTCTCCGCCTGGGTTGAGGATGTTCTCGAATTCCCTGAGCCTTTGGATCAGGTTGTCACGTGCCTCGACCGTACGGCTGTTGTCTGGGATCTCCACGTCGTCGTTGATGATGACGTCTACGTGGGTTCCTGTGATCATGCTCTTGATGCCATATGCAGCCACGCTTGGGTTCTTTGACGGCGTGGTTCGGCAACCGACGTCGAATCGGTCGGCACCGTCGCGGTCCCATTCCCCAGGACGCAGGTGATGCAGCTCCTCCATGCCATCGATCAACCGCCTGACAAGAAGGATGAACTCGCGGGCACGGGTCTGGACAGCCGACACGCACAGGATTGTGGTGTCCGGATTGCGGTACAGGCGCCAAGCCGTGTAGGTAGCCGTAAGGTAGGACTTGCCGAAGCCACGCATGGCCTGGATCATCCTTCGGCTGGGACCCGACTGCAGGTACTCGCAGACATCATACTGGATGTCTGACGGTGCCGGTAGACCCAGCACCTGCCAGGCCCTGAAGGCAAAGTTCCTGAAGTCCGTCTTCAGCATGTCTGTGTATTCATTATCGGACATATGGTACCCTGGGAATTTCGCATTAGAGACGTCGGAGCACCGACCCCTCCGGAGATACCCCTTAACCGTCAGAACGCCTGTAATGCGATCCTAGGGGCCTTAGAAAGGATTCGGGGGTCTTTCGACCCCCTGATCCGTCAGGAGACCTTCTTGAAGGGAAGGATCTCGCGCATCTTCTCTAGCTTGCCATTGGGAAGATCCAAGGCTTGGATTCCGTTGTCCTTGAGGAAACGGAGGGCAGCCTGAGCCCAGCCAGGTGATACCCGGTCTGGATCCTTCATGGCATCGATGATGGCATCTGCGGTGAGGTGCCACATCTCGTTGGACTTGTCGTCCTTACTGTTGTTCGTCATGGACGCCTCGCTTTGCAAGGAGGATTGTCAATGCGTGCATGGAATTGCGGATGTCGTGAACATGCCGGTCGATACGCTCAAAGCGTTCGTCCGACAGTTCCTTAAGTGCCTGTAACTCTGCTTCCATGCGTACCAGCTTGGAGTTGGTCAGCCACATGGTGGACACCACCGATGTAACGACCGGAATACCAACCATGGTCATCAACTTGATGATGTCGTCTCCGTTCATGGCGTGGTATCCTCCCACACCGTAACGCGAAGAACTCCAGGATTCGGCCAGTTGCGAGCCGTAAAACTTGCAACACCGGTTCCGTCAGGAGCTGTATCCGTTCCATCGAAGGGGCGACTAATTCGAAGTCCGAAACCACCTCCAATTCGGTCTACAGCCATTCTAATAAAGCCACCGTTTCCAGGACCCCTTGCAAATCGATCCGTAATGTCAGCAGTCTTGCTTCCACTAAACGACCGCATGCTGTTCCATAGAACCGAATAAACCGCCGTGCCGTTGACATCGGACGTGCCGACAAGCAGCTCAATCATTACAGGACCAATTACAAAACCAAACGAATTGGTAGAAATATCGGCTGTTCCACCTGTAAGGGTGAAAACCTGCATGGCGGTACGTGCACCGCTTCCAGTAAATCCAGCGATCTGATTAGTCTGAATCTGTTCCGTTGGCATTAGCTAGCTCCCTTGGTAAACGACGCGTACACGGTAGAGCCAGCCTTCAGGTTAATTCCTCCGGCACCGCCAGGCTTGCTGATGTAAGCAGTCAATACATTGTTGGATGCACCGCTACGAATGTAGTGGGTATGGAAGACAGTATTGTTTCCAGACACACTTTGATGGAATGTTCGCAAAGGAAGTCCAGTTCCAGTAGCAGCGGTGGTATCAGCCAATCCGGAGGTGATAGCCCAGCAGATGTTGACGTACTGGTTTGGAGTGGCATCCGCTACGTTGTTAAAGACAGGAACCGTGAGAATAACACCTGAAAGATTAGAAACAGACGAAGTAAACGATACGATGATATCGTTGTTGGCACCGGTGGATACCGCCGTTCCTGACGATGAGATTCCAGGAGCGATGCCGTCTACGTATGCCTTGTTGGCTGCATCGGTGGATGCGGTGGGAGAGCTGACGTTGGTAACTCGCTGCGAGTTCATCGAAACCGATGAGTTCGGAGCAGTCATCTGATCAAGTCGGCTAAGCTGGACCTGCGCATCGAATCCGACGATGTTGCTTGGAACAAGGTTGCTCCAGATTACATCGGTACCGGAGGTAATCAGGACCTCTCCATCGGCTCCATTGCTGAGCTTGGCGGGAGTAACAGCATCGGCTTGAATCGAGTTGGTGTTTACGGAATTAGCCGTAAGCAGCGCAGACACCGTGCCTTCTGGATATGCCAGCATGATTCGATCGCTGGATCCTGGGGCTGGGGTGATCTGCACATTGCCAGAAACAATCGTATAGTGTGTCGTAGGGCGCTGCCGAAGTCCGTTGATATAGACCTCGACATCGCTAGGATCGGTGATGGTTGCAATAGCCGCCGGCAACGCGAAGTCAGTGGTCGATCCGTTGCCGCTATAGACAACGGTTCCGATTCCCGAAAGAGTAGCCGGAAGCGCTCCAACCACAGCTGCGTTAAGCTGGTTCAACGTAACTGCATCGGTGCCGTTTACGGCTGATGCCACGTTTCCAATGCGACGTCCCTGTGCATTCCACTGACCATCGACTCCCTTGATCATGGCATCCAGAGTAAGATCCCTGGATTCCTGAATAAGATAGAACAGCTGGTTGCTGTCAAGATCAAGAAGATCTGCGGTGATGTTGGTGGAATCCACGTAGTCTACATACCTGGCATCGGCCTTGGTCTCTCGGACCACGCGAAGTAGATCGGTATTGAAGACAGGAAGAACGGTGTTGACTTCCTCATTGATCAGATCAAGAGTATAGTCCGTCGTGATCGTAAGCAAGGTGCCGTTCTTGTACACCTTGATCTGTGTGGAGATGGACTCCGTGTCGGCGTCAAGCAGCGCCACCGACCCGTATGAGAACGGGCCGGTGGTGCCGCCAGCGGTGCCGACATACTCTACGTATGAGTATGCCATATATCATTACTCCATGTCTGTACCGATCATGAGCCTCGAGTACCAGGCATTAATTACTGGAGGATAGGTCTGAAAGAACGACCAGTCTCGTTCCCCAGTCTTTTCATCCGAATACAGGACCTTAGAAAACTTCCTGAATGAATCGGTGAGTGGACCGATGATGTTATTTCCTCTTGTCGAGACATTGCCGGTTCCGGTAAAGGACTCGACTGCAGCCAAGGCGCTGGTGTTATGAGCACCGAGCCATGGGGTCTTAATGGCGTTTGCCATGAAGTATCCAACTGGATTTGCCGACCATTCCTCATCCATCTTTTCAGGTGTGGTTTTTCCTGAGGCAATTCCACGAATTCCCTGATAGATGTTCTCACCAATCATAAGCGCTGCGTAAGTTGCCAGCATTGTCGACAACCGACCGTTTGCTGCGGTGCGGAAAGCGACATTGAGGGAGAATGCACGGCTGTATGATGTAAGATTATAGAATAGTTTCTCGATAGCAGACCCAGCTGCAACAGATGTTGCAAGACTAGAGGCAGGAACGTGAAAGTTATGGGCGGATGTCAGGAAGTCCATGAGGGCTCCCATAGTACGATCATCCACGCGTCCGCGCATCAAGCTCAAGCTGAATACCTGATTCTGACCAGTCAATCCATTCTTGATTCCAGCGATGACGTCGGAATCGAGAAGACCAGCATGGTTCATTTGGATTGCAACATCGTATGGAATACCAGCGCTTTCGCATGCATTCTTGAATGCCAGGCGAGTAGCATCGGTATTTTCCTGAATTGGACCTAGATTTCTAAGCGCAATTGACAGCCGCTCCATGTTGTCGATGTTCCTGGATAGGAATCTCTTTGCCTGTCGGTCTGCGACTACACGCGCAACTCCAGAGAAATACTGCATCATTCCAGCACGCATTCCGGTTTCACCGTACGCCTCTGCAAAAGCAACAGCAGATCCGGTCACCCGATTCATGGCAACGCCGCCATCGGTAACAACCTCATCTCCTCGAACTACATGCCAGAAGCGTTCCCATGGAGCAATGAATCGCTCCGAGATGCTGGTTCCAACAGAAGATCCAAAGGATGAATGGGCGTGACTCGAATACTGGTCGACGCCATGCGCGATGTCCTCCATTACGCCAAGGTCGTTGGCGTTTCTGATGGAATGCATTGCATCGATGATTCCTTCTCGCACTCCTCCGCCATACATTCGTGAAGCAAAGATTGCTCTAGGAAGCTCGGTAGTCAGGCCGGCAAGTCCCCAGAAAGCTCCTGCGGATCCACGCACGATTCCTGTTCCAATTCGAAGAGCTGGATCAAGAATGCTGTCGTGCCTGTATTGAGCGCGTCCGGTGTGGTAACGCCACTTGTCCTCGAGATTTCGCACTCCACGATCGAACTCAGACCTGATTGCTGAATCCTTGATGGTAATGGAATGCTTCTTGAGGGCACTAATCACGTCGTCGAAGGTAGTCGGCATTCCGACCAATTCTGATAGCTGAGCATCGAACCTAATCTGCGGTGCTCGAATCTCCATATAGAGCTTATGCTCCTGAACTGGAGATTGGATGTACCATCTGCGAATTCTAGGATCGCGTGCCACAGCGTCTTCAAGCTTACGAGCCGAAGCAGAACTTGGAGTACGAGCCGCCCTTCGGAATCCTACTCCATCCTCAGTGACGCTATTGGTCAACCTAGCAATGGTTTCAGCTGAAAGATTGCGGCAGTACTCTCTAAGTCCGAGCATGAATGTGTTCTGCTCTTCAGGAGTCAGCGCAGACCATGACGTACCTCTTGGAATACCGAACTTATCTGCAAGTTCATCCGGAAGAGCTTCTCCAGATCCCTGCATGCGTTCCATGTATACATTGGTAAAATCATTCTGTGCTTCGTTCTGTCGAGCTAGAATGGCGTTAGTATTCCCCTCTCGAGGTCGATAGTTCTCGATGAGGGTTCCTTCTCCATGCGATACAGCAAGACGGCGTCCAACCTCGTCATAATGACGACGCATGACATCGTACATTGCACGCTCACCGGCATTAAGAGCCGATGCGTTTCCAGTATCCAGGGCATCCTGGATACGGACGTCCGATTCCGCCGTATAGTGACCTGCCTTGCGAGCGCGTTGCTCTGCAACTGCAAGTTCATTGACGGCAATTCGTCCCTGGTCCCTGAAGCTTTGCAAAGTACGGGCTCCAGCCTTGTTGTATCCAAGACTCTTGGTCAAGGCTTCAGGCTTATCAAGCATGTTGAATGCCGTAACCATCATGTCTAGAATACGACTAGAGGCGTGGATCTGTCCAAAGCCTGTTCCTGCTGTTTGAAGCCTTAGCAGGGCCTTTCCTAGGGCTCGCATTGCTGGAATGCGACCCATGGCATGAGCCAGTTCATTCATGACAAGAAGACGTTCTCCTGCTGCTTCGGCTGGAAGCAATGCAGTAAGAATCTTGTCCTCAATCGGCGGTTCTGGTAGATCTGTCTTTCCACCAGCCGATGCCGTCTTTGCAGTAGGGGATTTTGCAGAAAGACCATCAACAGGAGATGATACCGCTCCTGTTTCATACTTAACATTTTGCTGAGGAATTCGAGCAGCAGCGGCTTCCGCGTCGGTTTCAAGAGCGCGTTCCAGCAACTGCTGATCCCTCATTGCACTCGCGGCCTTCTTAGATTCCTCGGTTGGAACCCGGACACCCTTACCGGAGGGCATTTCAGGCATTGTACGCAGATTAGCTGCTTCTTCAGCTACTCCTTCACGAACAGCGATATCCTGGGTTTGCTCAGCAATTGAGAACTTTACATTTCGACCATCCATGGAAACCGATAGCAATCGTTCAGCTACCGGCTGTCCATTCATGGCTGCACGTTGCGTTCTAAGGAAGAAATCCTCCAAAGCTGTCCAGCGAGGAAGTCGATTGGCATCTCCGTACTTGGCGTACAATCGCCTGTTCAGTTCCTCAGCCCATTCCTTATCGCCCATTTCAACGGCTACGCCAATCTGAGCTCGAAGACGACTGAGTTCAACTACATCGTTTACAGGAGGGTTGTTTCCATTAAGTTCGTGTGAACGCCTAATCATTGCAGGACGGTTGTCAATCGCATCGATTGCCGAACGTGCCTTATTCAATTCCTTCTCAAGGTACTTCAGCTCATCCCGAGCAGCCTTAAGGGCTGGATCGGCATCGGTCGATCCTGCTTTTTCAAGATCGTTTACCTTTTTTTGAGCTGATGCAAGTTCAGCGTTGATAAGGTCTACTTCCTTGTTAAGCGCACCGTACTCCGTATTGCTGTCAATTGCAGCAGCGTCCTTTCGAACCTTGTTTCGAAGGTTTCGTCCAGACTTTGAAGTTAACTTTTCAGGACTCTTTTTCGACATCTCCGCAAGCTTCTGCGCCGACTTAGTATGCGCAACGCGTCTCTCGTTGGCACGCATTGCCCTGATATCATCGGCTGTAACCGCCGCGGTATCTGGAAGATCCTTGTTCAATTCGTCAAGCTGTCCCTGGAGTTGATTCTCCATTCGCTTGATCATGTTGTCCATGCGCTTGATAAGTCGCTCACGCTTTCCAATCATCTTGGAAAGCTTGGTGCCAGCTTCGTCGCCCTTGATTGGACGGCGTTCAAGCATTGCCTTTGCGCTGTCAAGTCCAGACTGCAGACGTTGGACGGTATCCCTAGCATCGGCAATACGCTGATCTAGCGTCATGTCGGCTGCTGCCGACTTTACCTTTGCAATGTCAGGAGCAACGCGTTCAAGTTCCTCTCGAAGAACAGCGTCCTGCTGTTCAACCGTCATCCGCTCCATAGGCTTGCGAGCCTGCAGAACGGGACGCATTGGATTGGTTCCGGAGTTAAGCGCCTTGTCCGCAGCACCTTCACCTAGGAATCGATCTACGAATTCAACCTTCCATCTATTTCCAGCCATTGTCTGCCGAGCCGCACTGCGACGAACAGCATGATAGCCTGCTTCTGAGATATCGTACTTCCAAAGAGGAAACGATCCAGATTCGGACATGGTCCTGTTCAAACCCTCTGTCGTTGTTTTGGCAACGACTGATCGACGGGTTCGCCTGACGTCATCCAAGGTTGAGGCGACATCAGCTTCTGCCTTGCGGAACTTGTCGATGGCTTCCTTAAGTTCAGCCAGGTGCTCTGCCATCCGTGGACCTGGAACAAGATCAGAAACCGCATCCTGCATGGCTAGCATGACAGCGGCGTTATCTGCCTCTGGATCCATTGCCTGGTTGATCAGAGTCCTTGCGCGCCTTCCGCCGCTAGTAGCGTCGGTAAGACGAGCCCTGACCTTATTCAGCGCATCGATGGCTTCCTTGAAGTGATCCAGGCGTTCAAAGGCCTCTTCGTTGAGCTGGCTCAACGCATCGTTCAGATGGTTGATATTTGCATCTATTTCACCAAGAAGCTGACCGTGTCGGTTAGTGACTTCCTGGTGCATTTCATTCAGGATATCGACGGCTCCCTGGAACCGTCCTTGCGTGACATTGTCATTGATCCTGTTGATAGCCTGCTGCGCCTCGTCGGCTGCGGCTGCAACGCCTTGCGCCGAAATGCGATTCATCGCGTTTGCAAGCGCAGTGTCTTCAAGAACACTCACGCGCTTATTGGCATTGATGGCATTGGCGGCTCGAATAACTCGATCCTTGTCGCCATGAGCCATCCACTCAGCGACCAAACGGATATCTCCACTTGCTTCCTCGAGATAATCAACGATAAACCTATATTGTGCAAAATCCTCTCCCATATGCTGACGAAGCAGGTCCATGGCCTTCTTTCTGAAGAACATACCCTGATCGCCACCATTTAGGACAAAATCCTCCACTTCACCCTGCCACGACTCTATGGTCTGCCTGTTTCGTTCAGCAGCTACCGTAATGTCGTTGATATGTTCGTTAAGTTCTGCGGCATTTGGCTTGTTTTTCTCAATCCAATCGGAAAGAGAGTCCATCTTGTCGGAAGCGCCATAGCCAAGACGTCCTCGAGCATCATCGTCCATCAGCAACCTACGAAGATCGCTATCGGGACCGACGATTGTATCAAGTGACTTCTCAAGCCTGCTCTTTGAAGCACGGAACTGGCTCTGAGCCACGTGGTCTATTGCTGTTCCCAGTGACCCCTCGGCTGATGAAGCCGCCATGTTTTCAATGGAAGCGGTGCTTCCGGTTGAGCTCAGTTGCTTTTTGAAAAGAACACCAATAGCGTCTCCTCCAATGGAGAAGCCTAGACCAAACAAACCACCGAAGGCTACGGAAGCCGTCAGTGATTCGGTGTTTTCATATGTCTTTCCATATACACGGTATCCATCATCGGTAAGTTGCTTATATGACGAATATCCGCTCGATGCCCCATCGAGACCGTCCCAAAGATAGGTTGCAGCTCGCCAAGTCTTGTTGTACTTTGAAGCGATGCTGGCAATGGTTCCGGTCTGGCTAGCCGCAGTGCCGGCTGCGGTGGCTCCCACTCCTGCTGCTGCCAATCCGCCTGTAGCGGCAATGGAAATAGTGGTAAGAGGATCGGATGCAGCGTAGTTGACGATTCCGGAGAATATCTTATGTGCTCCGTATGTAAGCGCTCCAAGCTCCTCATCATAGCGATCGATGGCATATGATGCCCTAGCAACCGCCTCAATTTCAGTAATCCTCTGGATAGCGTGGGCGCTGGAGACGGAATTGTTGATGATGTCATCAATCAGTTCCTGACCGCCCTTGTAAAGCACAGCCGCCTTGGCTGTGTCTGGGGTGCTGTTCCAGATATTCTGCGCATCCTTGGACGTAAAATTAGGATCAATCTTATTTGCTACGTCTGGATCCCAGCCGTTGATGTTGTCGATCAACCAACGCTGCGGAGTGCGCCAAGCTCCAAACATCCATCGTCCAGCGCCACCTTCCGTGGCTCCGTAGATGGATCGATCCACCTGAGTTGCGATGAACCTTGGAAGTAGTGAATCCCCCATTCCTCCGCTAAGAAGAGTGGGGGTGGAGCTGATACCGAAGTCCTTTTGGTACGTAAAGTCGGTGTTGAAATTAAAAGTGCTCATGGTATCAGAATTTTGGTTTAATTGCCATATCCGCTGGTGCGGACATTCTAGCTGGGACATACGATTTGCCCCAGGATTCATAATCTTCTTTAGTGATGCTCAACTGATAGGCATCGATGTTGATCCAACGGCCACTTACAAACGCCTTTAGAGCGCATTGACCCCTATTGAGGTCGACTTCTAGCGGGTTAATATAGACCTTTTGGATGTTTTCAGGCCTATACTTGATAGGAATGCCAACTTGACGGCTATTTGTAAGAACATCGGCTATCGCCGCTTTCTTGCTATCAAGATAGTCGTTCCATTTTCGAGTATGAAGCTCAGATGGATCAGGAAGCGGGGTTGTCTTGTTCAATCCAGGGACATTGCGAACAAGCCTGAATTGACGTCCACCATCTTCCTTGTAATAGGAATAGACAGCATATCCGCTATCGCGAAGAACGTCTCCAAGAAACTTACCCTTATCGGTAACATCGGGGGCACTGGCTGCGATAGGAGCAAGTTCAAGCATCCTAATCTTACTACCAGCATCCATATGTTTTCCGACAATATCCTTAGGATCATAGCCAGTAAAATCAGCCCAACCGGTATCCAGCCATTCTCCGGAATTCAACATAGACACGACATCTCCAAGGATTTTTGTACGTTCCCTGGATTCAGGCGTCTGTGCATTTGGTTTTTGATAGGCCTTTATATTTTTGGCAAACTCAGCAGCCAGAGCCGTGGTTGTTTGTCCAGAAATTTCAGGGTTGCTATCAAGATGCTTAAGGTACAGGCCCATTGACCACGATGCACGATAGTCATCGTTTGTATCGATGGTGTTCCTTACAGTGGGGTCGTTTGCAATCGACTGGATGTTCCAGAAAGCCTTTACAAGAGTAAAGTTATCTGGATTGTCGTAACCAGAAATAACATGCTTTGCCAGATCGGTTGGAACAGCCACATTGCTGTATCCCACAAGCGAATCCAACAGCATATCAGTGAGCTGAGATTCATTCATTTGCTTGTACGAACCATCCTGCATAGCCACAGACATCGGAGAGACCTTCCAGCCTTCTTCCGTGGTCATGTTTCGCTTTGTAGATGGATTGTTACGGCGAAACTCAGCCTCCTGAAGTCTGATATTCACACCTGTCTTAGACATATCAGCATCGTACTGCCTACCAGCCTTTGTGATAAGGTCTCCAAAGGCAATTTGCAGATTTTGACTATTTCTAAAAGTCTCGATGTCTGTTCCCAGCTTGGATTCAAGAACCCAAGACAAGAAGGAGTCTTTGTTGGGAAACTTAGCAGCCCATCCAACAGCTGAATCTGAAACTGAAAACACAGGACCAGTGACATCAGCTTCAGTCAGGATAGACTGACGCTCCATATCAAGGTTTTCACTGATTCTCTTAATAGACTCGCGCTGAAGGCGGTAAGCCTCTCTGCTGGCTTCTACGTCTCCATATGTCGAGATAATGCGACCAGATTCCCTGATCTTGTCAATATCGTTGGATTGACTTTCAATAGCTGCCCTGGTTACGCCCCGAATGACGGCACTCTGCGTTCGCTGATCCAGAACATCAACGGCTGTAGCCTTGGTATAGGCTTGATCAAATCCCTTATCCTTTGCTTCTTGAATATAGGAATTGACTGTAAGTTCCCTGGCTTGAATGGCATTGCGCTCATTGCGCATTGCAATCATGCGATTAAGAACCGGTTGAACTGCCTTAGTGATGCTTTCGGATATCGCGGTATGCTCTGATTCGGAGCCCATCCACCAAATTTCTAAAAGCTCTGGATTATCATCTAGAATTCTATCGCGAACGGTATCAAACATAGCAGCCGTGAGACTTTCGTCGGAATATCCTTCGAATTCCTTTTCGCTTTTAACCATGTTGGCAGCGTAGGCATTTACAATAGGCTGTGCCAGTTGTTCGGCCAGTCCACCAGCCATTGCTGCGGCGGCTTTTTCATCTCGATAGGCTAGACGCTCGGCATCGTTATTTACCTGGGACAGTTTTTCAAACGTCCTGGCACGAAGTCCGTTATACAGAGCCTGTTCTTCGGTTGTCTTGGCCTTGCTGGCTAGTTCAGCATAGGTTTTTCCAAGCCCCTCAAGATCCTTAGCGTTGCCGGCTTCAAACGCGTTTTGAATTCGCGTATCTTCCGTTGCATTGATTGCTCGCATGGAATCAAGCACGAACTGCTCTGACTTAGTCTCGAGCTGTCCTGCCATTGCTCCAGCCGATGCAGCAACCTGAGACCGCGATGTCATCATCGCGACCGATTCGCTTTCCTTTGCCTTAAGGGCTTCGGTCTTTACAGCTTCCGCTTCTTCCTTTGTAGTTGCAGCTGAAATCCGCAACCGTGCCTGTGCTTCATATCGGGCTGCTTCTTCTGCCTCTAGGCGTCGCTGCTCTGCTTCGGTTCGACGCTTCTCTGTTTCTGCCTTTTCCTGCTGAGCTTCAACAGCTCTTTGATAGCTAATCTTGCTTTCGATGTCTCGGCTTTGCATTGCAATAGCCTGTCCAGCGATATCCGTCGCAAGGCCAAGAATCTTTTGAAGAGCTTGAAACGGATTTTCACTGGGAGCGACGTTTGTCTGGGCTACAAACCTAGGTGTCTGCAGATTGATGTCCGCAGATCCAAATTGCATTGGAGACGGAGACGGCGTTCCAGGCTTGATCTGATATTCACGTGGCATGTTTATCCTTTGTTAGATCTTAATGCCTTGCGCGGCTGCCATCTGGCGCTGCAGATCAAGACCCTGCTCTGCCTGTGAAAGAGACATGCCCATCGACAATCCCTGCAATCCACCCTGGATTCCAGATAGGAAAGCTGACTGGGACTGAGCTACCTGCCACTGAGGCATTGCGCTTATTGCAAGGTTCTGCAGACCAAGCTGCTGCTCCAAGGACACCTTGGCTGATTCACGTGCAGCTTGGATTCCAAGCGAAGACGTCAATGCAAAAGTAGACTGAGATTGCGATACTCCACGCTCTGCGGCGGATACGGCAATTGCGCCACGATAAGCGTCATAGCGGTTCTGAATCTGGCGACGGCGTTCAGCAGCTGTGATCTCACCCTGAGCCTTTGAGACTGCAAGGGTCTTTTCATATGCCGCCTTCTGCTGTGCGTTCTGATACTCCGCTATCTTCTTGTTTTGAATGTTGGTGTACGCCGTTCCAGCCACAGAAGCTGCCGTTGAGGCAATTATGAGCGGAACGACCATTTGTGGTCCTGGCATTATGTACTCGCTGCGCTTCTCTTGTTCAGGACGAAATCAGCCACGAATTCCATTCCGGTAATGTTGGTAGGCGCTGGACTATCCGATTTAATGAATATATCCACATTTCCGCTTGAGCCCATTACCTTGAAATTATGGCTATCCTTGTCACTGATGATGTTTTGGCTGGTGATGAATCCAATGGCTCCCAGAGACTTACCTGTATACTTGTAGATACGGTTGTTTGCCGGTGAGGTCTTCGGATCGACTACGAAAGTAAAGTATCCGGTATTTCGATGATGTACGGTGCACTGCTTTAGCTGCAGGGCTCCGACAGCCTGGACTCCGTTTTGATCCCTCATGTATTGCTTCGACATCTCGACGTTCATGTCATACGAGCAACCTACGTACACATCGTGTGCGCTAAGGTTTCCAACCACTTCAATGGTTGTATTTGGAAAGTCGTTTGTCAGGGTATGGATTCCATACCTGACGCCTTCCTTTTCATTCCACGCTGATCCGAGGAACACCTCATTGATATCCGGTAGCGCGAATGGAATGGTAAAGGTCGTTCGCTTTGTGACTCCATCGAACGTGCCGCCGGTTGCAAGAACCAGAGCATCAAGACGAGGGCGATACGAGGGAATAGCATCTGAGTTCCTAAGTGGGATCTTTTCAAGTCGGAATGTCTCCTCTACGTCCCACGTAACGCGACTGACGATATAGAGGTTATCGTCTATAATATGAATTCCAAGAAGCTCTCGACAGTCGTCGAGAACCCAGCGACACCAAGACGATTGAAGCTTCTTAGGTCCCTGCCAGAACATGAAGTTAACGTACAGATCCGTGGCTCCACGTAGAATCAGCAAATCGTTTGCAGATGACGTGACCAATTCCCTGATATCGGATGGAATATATCCATCTACATGCGCGGAGGCGTCTGTAGCGACGCTCTGTGCGGCGCCTTCATCGGTAAGGTATTCGTATACCTGCGACCAAGGTCCCTTTGGGGTGGTCCAGTATAGCTGGGATCCAATGATTGCCGGACGAACAAGAGGAGACGAGTAGGTTGTCGATGGAATAACCGATACGGTCGTTGGAGTCATGGCGTCCTGCGCCCTGATCTCATACTGCTGACCGCTGGATGTAAACACAACTATGCTGCGCTGGAATGGAGCCATCCATAGGATAGACGTAACCTGTGTGGATGAAAGCTTTACGTCAATAGGATCCGAGTCGACAACCGAAGCATACGAGTCGAGCCAGAAGTTGTAGAAATCACCTGCCTGGGATCCTACGACATTCTCTCCAGCCGATAACCACAACCGGTTTCGATGAAGGCAGATATCCGTGATCTTCTTTCCAATAAAGGAAGGACCTGGATTGGTCTGGCTATCTCCGCTGTATCGTGGGACCCACGGACACAACTTGACTGTGAAGGAATTGGATGACGTCTGTACGATTCGTACAGGCATTGTAGCAGCGCTTAATGCCGATCCAGCCATTGGAGTCTGCACACGCTCATACCACGGCTGTGTACTTGTTGAGATGGATTTATACCATCCAGATGGATGACTAAGAGCATCGTCACGGGCATACCAGTATTCGTTTGCAACCGTGGGTGGAAGATCAAATCCTTCCCACGATGCTTCATTGTGGGCGTTGGAGCTGTTGTCGACATTGGTACCGCCAAATGTATAGGTATTTGAGGTAGTGGTCAAAGCAGTCGTAACCGATGTGTTAACCACAATGGTAGTATCGTCAACAGTGATGGCTTTGAGATTGGCTGGGTTAGTAGCCAGATATGCCTTTGTAACCGCGACGTCAGCATCATAGCTTACAGTGCAGTTGGCTCCGTTGATATTTCTGATATGAACAGGAGTCGATGCGTTATTGTGAAAGAAAACGATATAACGCTCAGAAGCCGACCGTTCAATCCAATGCACCAATACCTGATTGCTCAGGTTTGGCAGATCGGCAATGATCTCCGATCCAGGACGCTTCTCAAGTCCCTTGCTAAGATGCATCAGGACATTGTCGGCTTCCTCGACCTGGTTGGGAAATCGCTGTCCATCGGGCTGTCGGCTGACTCCGCCGTTCAGATCAGGAATGACAATGCGTTGAAGCATCAGATTGGTCCTTGAAGTCTACGCGCGCCGATGTACGGCCAGGCGCTCTTTGTATTGCTGGTAAACGCCGAAACATCCCGAGATCGAATGTCCGCTGCTCGGCTACGGGCACGGGACATGAATGCAATCTCCTGAAGAAGCTTGTCCTGAGCCATCTCTCCAACCGTAGCCATCTGGTACATGCGAGCGGCAAGATCAACAATCTCAAACTGCTCGGCAGTTGGAAGTGATTCGAACTCAAGCGTGATGGAGATCTTCACATTGACAGGAGTACCTACGGTAAACACGTCAGTATTGTTGTCAACGTCGAACAGGTAGGTAGGAGCCCGTCCACGCTGGACCAGGTTCCGTCCATAGTCCGTTCCAATTGTATCGACGGCAAGGGTATCGTCTGGAATGTAGATACGACCGTTGACGTCTGGAAACAGTTCCTTTACGACCGTGTTGCAGTTCAGACCCGTCATCTGTGTTTGGATGGTAATCTCATCAAGGGTCTGAACGGCGAGGGTCACATCGTTGGACCCCGTGACGGCAAGAGTAGATACAGGATATTCACCGGATGCGCGAAGCATACGGTTGACAGCGTCGAGCTTAGATAGTGCACCCATGTGTATTCCTTTGTTTAAAAGCCTCACATGCCTTTCAGCGTGTGAGGCCGGGAGCGAAATCCCCTAAGGGCTTAGATAGCGGCGATGCTAGAGACAACGGGAGTCGTTGCCGAGAATAGCCACATTCCTCGTTCGGAATTTGGAATTGTAGCTGTAATGGACGGATTGGAGAACGTCACTCTAGTTCCAGTAGCACCAGCTGGATTCGGCGGAACGGTTACTCGCCACAGCTTCTGACCTGCCTTTGTTCCAGACATGATCAGTCCACCAGAGATAGCGGCTGTTGACATGGCCTTTCCAACCACAAGGGGTTCAGTAAAGTTGGAAGGACTGGTTCCTGTAGATGCTGTGGCATTTGTACAGGAGATCATCTTGCTGTTTCCAGTTATAGTCCTAAGATCATCCAGGAAGTTACTGAGAGGAGTCACGTCATTGTATACTGCGTATGGAGCAGAAATGACGTTAAACCACCAGTATCGATCGGTACCTAGAACAGCGGCATGGCATAGGATTTCATACCAGTACCGCGTATCGTTTGGATATTGAAGATAAGCAAGACCGCTGTTGTTGCTAGGATGCGAGACCCAGACCGACATTGGAGTATAGGCGGTGTTGCCCCATTCTCGTTCACCCAGAGCGGCAAACCGAAGCTTCTGAAGATCTACTAGGAATCCGCAGTGAGCTGCAGATCCAGGGAATACATCAGACGATGCCGCTGGCTTGAAGGAGTACCAATCGATTGGATTGGAAGTTCCTGTACCGGTGGGGTTGTTAACTCCACCAAATCCTAACGAATGGATTCCAGCGGCTTCTCCGTATAGAACAACACACGGGTGCATCTTGACAGGATCGACCTGAGCACCGTAGTTTCGGTGCGTGTTGTAGTCCCTGAGAAGACGTGCATTATTTGGTGAAACGCTAAAAGTCTCGTAATTGGACCAACCCTTGAAATACGGTTTCGATGCAAGAGTAGAATATGTATCGTACCTATACTTTGCAAAGAAGGTCCGAAGAGCCGAATCCCAGGCATACCAGCTTGTCTGGTTCTGCGGAGCAATGGTCGGATACTGTCCTACAGTATACGGATCGCCCCACTGTGTTGCAGTTCGTCGCGTAGTCTTGGTAGCGTCAGTGAACAACCAATACAGAACCATGTCTTCCTTAGTCTTAGCGCTATAGGAAGCCTGATCGATTGCTTCTGCGTAAAGACGAAGATACCCATCAAACGACAGCGTCCCTAGCGGGGATGCTTGAGTAGTGGTGGTGTATCGAGCATCGTTGACAATCGCCTGTACTCGAATGGCGTTTGGATTAGTAATGTACGTATTGGGAGAATCGACAGGTCCAATGTTCTGTCGAGCCTCCATTCCAAACGATCGGTATTGCTCCTGGTCGTCGCATACGTAGTTAAACTGGTATCCGAAACCCTCAAGGCTTGTAATGAAGTTGTCAAGTACAGTCTTGCTTTCAGATGCCGAGACCGTCTGCCACGGAGTGTTGTAGGTGACTGTATTAAAGGTCGTTCCCTGAGCGGTTCCCTTATAATACGCATCCTGCCACTCATCGTTTCCACCAATGGATTCATCGGTGATAAAGTATGGATTCAGAACAAGACGACCTGCTGGAATACCGGCGCAATCCGATACAGCTTGAGTGATGTCACTGGCTTGTGGAGCGGTAAATCCATTCTCACGGCGACGTCCGGTAGCGGAGTCGTTTCTAACCATCTCCACCATTCGAACAATGCCCTTGTTCGGAGCATAGGGATAAGTTCGTTGAGCGACGTTACGCGCCCATACTGCACCCCATACTTCATAATCAGCAGCTGAAGAAGCTGGCGGAACAACATTGGTTGCTCCGGTGTTGCGCTTCAGCCCCTCCAAGGCATCGATTGCTCCAATCTGGGTATCAAAAGGTCCAAGACGAAATGTGTTGTTGACTTTAAGATACCACTTTGATAGAATGGTCTTAATTTCAGCCGAATAGACGTGACCAACACGTCTAAATGAAGATGCAATAGATTTATATGCGCTCATAATTGAAATGCCCCGGTTTCCCGGGGCATTCCTTAGACTCGATTGACAGTAACAGTAAAACCGTTCCAGCTGGAGCCGGCAGTAAATGTCAAAACACCATTGGCAAGAGAATAACCAAGCTGTGAGGCACCGGGGGTACCACTAACCAGGTTATTTGGGGAAACAAGGTTAGTCTGAGCGGTGGTCGTCCCAAAGATTTGAATAAAACCCTGCACTGCATTAGTAGCGTCGTTGGTCATAACCGACAGACGCAACGGACGGGTGGAAATGTCGATAGGAAACGAGATTGAACCGCTGGCAGCAAGAGTAAACCGAAGCTCATTCGGACTTGCTCCAAAAGAAAGTTCCTTATCGAAAACCGTCACCGTCGAAGTAGGATTGTTAGTATTTCCGGTATTAGGCATTTTTTACCTCAACCAATCCGGGTAATGACGATGTCTCGGGAAGTCCACGTCGTCGCATTTGCAGTGAGCGTAAGAACACCCGATGCAACGGCAGGAACAAGGACGTTGGAGGCAGCCGCCGTCGCAAGATTAGCAGTCGCTCCGGTCACAACAAGCTGACCTGCGGCAGTCACGGCAACAATACCAGCCGGCTGCGCCGACGTACCGGAGCCAGCAACCATAAAGACTGCTGGAAAGTTCTCGATGCGCGGAAGGGTGCAGACACCGCCAGCAGCAAGGGACTTGAAGACGTACGAGTTTGCATCACCGTAATCTCGGGTAGCCGGACCATAGGTCGTGGCGGTCGAGAACGGGTTGATAGTAGCAGTTCCATTAATAGGCATGATAGCCCTTTCTTAAGAGAAGGGACCCCTTTCGGGGTCCCCTCAGTTTCTATTAGTCAGCGAGGACTTCGAACGCACAGTACGGACGAAGGGCGCCGCCGCCCATGAGCATCTTGGAGACCATGAAGTCCGACTGACGACGCACGTCGCGGAACTTCTCGCTCTGAACGCCCATCATCTGAAGCACGGCAATAGCCGACTTCTGGAAGATGATTCCACCGCTCTTAGAGAAATTACCCTGGTACTTGGTAGGACCAGTGGTAATATTCGTATTGGGGATGTGATTCGAGCAGTAGACCGGAACTCCAAGAACGTCGATCGGGAGCTGGAAGCCCTGGCTATCCTGGATCTTGGGACCTGCTGCGCCCGTATCGTTACGACCCCAAAGAGCCTGAACACCGACGTTAGTAGCGGTGCCGGAAGCGCTATACGGAAGACCAAGACGACGGAGAGCGTAATACAGAGGAACGTTGATCACTGCGCAGCGATCGTTAACAGGAACGTCGTATTCATCCATCTTCTGGCAAACATCGCCAACCTGCTCGATAAAAGCAGCGGCGTTTGCCTCGCTACCCCAGCTAGCCAGAGTAGTAACGGTGTAATCCGTGTAACCGGTAAGCGTAGCGCCGGACTGAATACCAAGCAGCGTGTTACCGCCAATCGGGAAGCTGTTGGTGCCGGTATCGGCCACGGTACGTGCGGCGTTGATCAGAAGGGCGGCGATCTTTCGGTCCATCTGACGACCAAGCTCGCGACCGACCTCGGCTGCAAGCTCGTTACGGACATCAAAGTGAGACATCGCAACATCGATGTCATCGACCTCGAAGTGAGCCACAAGAGGACGATCATCAAGAGTGATCGTGTGCTCCTTGGTCTCGACATCGAGACCGAGCAGCTCGGTGCCGGCCTCATGGTACTCAGAGCCGATCTTCCAGGTAGCGGGGAACTTCATGGTCGTTCCGCTGGCGATCGACTTGTAATTGACCTTATCGAGGAACTGGTTGTATTCCTGGAAGGCAGTGATGACCTCACCACCGTAGATGGGAAGCCACATGTCCGAAGGGGTCGGACTACCGAGAGCGAGATTGGATCCAAAGCGGATCAGATTGCTAGTAGACATTGTTGTTTTTCTCTATCTAATTCATTTAAACGGTACCTCTGCTTTGATTGTCGTCACCGAATTGTCCCGCACCATGCGGGGTCCGGACGGTCTCTGCTTTGGAAAAGCCAAGCGGGATTCGATACCCGCACACCCGATCAACGGGATCCTACTTAGATGATTGGCTAGCACGGCGAACCGTGCGTTAGGTCTTGGTGATGCTGGAACCGACCTCGAGTCCCTTGTTGTACGAATCTTCCTTCTCCTTGGCAACCCGAGCATCCTCACCAGGACGCTTAAGGAAGATGCCCGTCGCAAGGGACAGAGCACTGAGAAGAAGGGTGCCACCGGGAATACCGCTTACCTCGCCCTCGATGGTTCGCAGGCCGATGTCGGTAAGTTGGCTAAGGACCGCATAACGTTCCTCGGCATTGTCGATGGCATGCTCAAACTTGTTGGTATTGCTTTCGACATACCGCTTCCAATCCTCCCAGACAATGTTGACGTTGTCGAGCGTCACAGGCTGGGGAGCATCGGTTGCGGCAATGATGGCTGGAGGAACATCGACCTTGATCAGCGAAGCCATGTTGCAACCCTGCATGGTTGTCAGCACGATTGCGCAGATGATAAGGCAGATTGCCGCAATGACGAAGTGCGGACGGTTCTTTACGAGATTCTTAATATCATCCATCATATTTCATTGTCCCGCTGGCCCGGACTCGATCCTGGACCATTTGCTGGTATTCCGAATCATACTTGTACCTGGGATCACGCATGGCTGCGACCATTTCCTTTGAAGTGGCAAATGGCTTGATTCCAGCTGGAACTCCGGATGAAGCTGCAATTCGGGTCTTTGGTTCAGGATTAGCCGATTCCCGACGCGCCTTAAGTCCAAGGATGACATTCTGCCATCCTGGAGACTTGAGTCCGTTGTTTACGGCTTCACGCTCAGCATCGTCTAGGTTGTCAGTAGCCCACTTAATGATGGAGTTAAGCTCATTAGGACCGCCGACAATCTTAGATGCTTCATCGGCCAATTGCCGCTGACGCGCCTTGATTCCATCGATATAGGCATCGACAACCTGGTCTGGAATACCAAACCTAGCCTTGATCTGATTCTTGGTTTCAGCGGTAATGGATCCTGTCGTATGGATCTCATGTCCCCACTTATTCCATTCATCCTCTGTCGGCTTCGGGGCTTCTGTCTTATTTGGAACAACAAGACTGCTTGGAGCCGCGACTGGCGTCGATTGAGTCACCTGCTCGGTTTCAACCGAAGGCTTTGACTTTCCTGCCTGTTGAAGACGCGTGATCTCGGCACGCATGTCCTTCCATGACTTGATGAACTTCTCTGGATCTCCGTTGTACTGCGGGGGAAGGTTGCCTGGATTGCTCCTTGCAAACGTCTCCACGTTCTGCAGTTCAACATCAACTTCGGGGGTTTCGTTAGTTTCGCTCATTGATTGCTACCTTTAAGTGCATTCTCAGCACCCATTTCAGCCATAGCTCCAAGACTGGATACAGACTGCTCAGCAGCCATCTGCTGGATGGATTGCTGCGCCATCGCCTGTTGCTCTTCCTGAAGCTGCTGAGGAGTCTTGACAAGACCCACAGGCTCAAGTCCGAACGACGACGTCCACTTGATTGCCCATCCATACCAGTCGATATAGGGCGCCACTGGCTGCATCTGCTGAATTACAGCCGCCCACTGGGCAAGCTGGGAATTGGTTACCTCTCGATTAAGAGCCTCTAGTCCTGTGCGAACCTTAAGGTTCAGAGGACCGCTTCCCTCGATGAGATTTAGGATTTCCTTAGGGATCAACTTATCGCGTCCCATTAGGACAATGGTCCGCTTTACAATCGGAATCTGGATGTCTCGGGCAAGACCGGAGAAGATTCCACCCAAGGTCTGGTCAAGTTCCTGTGCGACTTCCCGAATCTCGGTCGCCGTGACGCGGTCTCCGGTACGTTGAACGGACGACTGAAGCAGGAAGGTTCGTCCAAGTTGCTGGGTAAGATCGGAACGTAGCGCCACCATTGGACCAAGATCGACCTGCTTGAGCAGCTGGATCGGAAAGACATCAGCCTGTCGGGCTGGCACGAAGTCGCCGTTCTCGGTATCCTGAAGATCCTGAACTTCGGTGATTCCGCTAGGATCGACTCCAATGCGGAACTCGGAGTTTGCAACTGCAGCCTCGACAAGAGACTTACTAATCGCTTCCAGGGTTCGAATGTCTCCGATGTGCTCCTCGACAAGCGATCGTCCGTAATCCTCACCGGCAATGCGGGACCAAACCTGCGGAACGTATGGACACACTTCGTACGTGCCCTCGTCCACGATTACCCCGCAGTATTCCTTCTCTACTTCCCACTTTTCGGTTTCCTCGTCCCACTCGATTTCGGTATAGAATGGACGGTGATCCGCTGTTGGTCCTGTTCCGTTGTATTCGTCGTCCATCTCATCTACATGCGGCCAGTCTCCTGGAACCGCATCGGGATCAACCCACTCACGCAGGATGATCCTCTTGACACGCCCATCGGGATAGCGCTGAACCACGTATTGGTCAATGCGATGAACCCTGAAGTTGTATTCGTCAACGATCTCGAACAACGCATCGCCACATACGATGAGGTGCTGAAACAGAACAAACAGCTCTTGTCGGAGGTTTGTCGAGCTAAGCTTATCCATGATCTTTCGATCAAGACGGGCAAGCTGACTCATTGTTTCTGTGGTATCGGCACCCTGTGGTACAAACGCCTGATCCAGCTCAAAATTAAAGAACGGCGCTTGGTTGAGAGGATAGATGGCGGATACCATTCGGCTGGCTAGAGCCATGACTCCTCGAGCTGGAAGGCTCGAATAGACGTCCGGCAACTCCATGGTTTCGGTAAAGCCATCCTCTGGATACAGTCCAGGAATAGTAAGACGGGCGCAATCCTGCGCACGTTGCAACTTGTTGCTGCGACGACTATCAAGTCGATCGAACTCTTCCTGTATTTCGTATTTATTCATTTATTGCTCCCATTGGCCACCACATTAGACAAGATACTACCGCCGCTCCATGGTGTACGAACCCATTCCGGCTGGGTGTAGTTGATTCCAAGGTTGGGAGCTGTAAACCAAGACAAATCAGTCCTGTAATTCAGACTTTCAAACTTAGACGGATCAAAAGATGCGTTAAAACTAGACGAAGTCTGAGTGGAGCCAGGCATGATTTCACGTGCAGTACCGTATTCAAAGGTACCGCGCTCGCCTTCAAGGCGATTGGATGCCAGCAACTCGTACGAAGCGACACGCTCGATGAACTGACGCTTCTCGTTCTCGAACTTGACCCGCTCTTCCTCGAGCTGAGTCTCCGTCTTAATCTGAGCCCTGCTTGGGATATTCGGTCCCGCCATAGTTTTTCTGCCTTTCAGCCATTGCCTTTAGGTGAGTGACTACGCTATGCTGGCCGGACCTGAAGTCGATCTCCCTGAGATCCACGTTTCGGGTGTCAGTCACAGGCGTAAACGTCTGCTCAAGCCAAAGGACAAGATCCTTGGTGATGTTTGGTTGGGTCTTCATTTGGTCTTTTTGACTAACCCTGCATTCTGCAGAGCAATCATTTCGTTGTACAATCCACGTGATGTGGTTGACAATACTGGAACATGCATGGCGTTCAGGACGTTGACTACTGTGCCAACGCAGGTAGTCCTCTTTGGACGGTATTGCCATGCTCCCATGTCGGCTCCCACATGCAACCATTCCGTAAGAAACATCCTGAATCCAGAATCAACGATCCAGCCCTCGCCAACCATGGCGACTAGTTTTGGATCGTGTTCCGGTGGATTGAATTCAAAGGAATGGACTATCAGTGGGGCGACTACCCTATGGGCTATGTTGTATGGTTTCCAGGAAGAGGGTTCGTTCCTGGGCACCGAGAGGTAGAAATCGCCGTACCGCATGCCAAGATGTATTGGCTTGAACCCGGCTAGGGCGTCCGATAATATCCCTAAAGGATCCTTTAGATCCATGAAGTCTACTCTAGTAAGCATACTAGATGTCATCTTGTTTATACCTATCTAGATGTCTACAGTAGAGTTTCCCTGTTTAGGGGCGGGTAATTAGCCGAAGCACAGGGTACGGACTCGCACGAAGCCAGCGCCGCCAGCGCCACCCGCGCCTCCGGCAGTCGTACCCTTGCCGCCACCGCCGCCACCGCCACCGCGGACGGCTGCGCCACCAGCGCCGCCAGCGCCTGCGGTGCCCTCACCGCCGCCGCCGCCGCCGTGACCGAAGCCCGTGATCGTGTCGTAGCCGCCTGCGGTTCCAGCGACACCCGTGGTGCCGCTCGCGCCTCCCGCGCCGCCGCCGCCTTTTACGGGTTTGCTATTGACATCCGTCTTTCCGGTCGCAGCCTGACCACCCGCGCCGCCAGTTCCCGATTGCGCACCCCCGCCGCCGCCGCCGGGCCCAAACGGTGCGCCGTGATAGCCGGGATCACCGTAACTATCGCCGCAACTTCCAAACAAAGCGGGGAACTCGGTGCCCGTGGCGCCGGAAAAGAAGGTCAATTCAGATGTTGAGCCCGCATACCCCAGGTCCGTGTATCCGCCGCCCGATGCGTAGAGAAGATCGCCAAATGCGGAACGTGACGCCGTCGAGCTCGCGAACAACGCCTCTGGAGCTCCACAGGTCACGGAAACGGTCGATCCAAGCGCGGATGCAAGGAAAGTCTTGCTGGCGACCTTGCCAGCGATTCCACCAAATCCAGGTGCACTGGTATTCCCAGCTTGCCCATTCGTTCCAGCTCCGCACATCGTGACCTCGACCCACAGCGCATTGGCGGGCTTCGTCCACGTGCCCGACGCGGTGAAGTCCTGCGTGTTGACGGTCAAGGTGCCGCCGCCGACTTGAATACCGCCTACCGTAGTACCGTCTCCAACAAACAACTGCTTGGTATCGGTAGTAAAGATTGGTTCACCCTGAGCTGGTGTAATTGATCCGCGATCCGCTTCGAGACCGCGCCTGACTTGCAAAGGCATTAATATACTCCGTAGTTTTTGTTAGTAGTAGAAGGACTAGTAATTGTTCCAAAATTGAACGTCAGACTAGCCGCAATTTTAAACGTTCCAAAGTCTGTTGTAAACGTACCATAATCGCTGGTTGTGGTTCCTGTTCCCGTTCCAGTGCTTCCGCCTGTCTTTTCAGAAGACAGAATAGAATTAACTATACGTTTCGTGACTTGTATGATTTCCTGTCTAGCAATCCTATCGAACCTGCTCATGACATGGTCTCCACGTCGAGCCAGGCTGGAGCCAGATACTCGACTAATTCCTTGAAATGCTGCTCTGATTCTTCATTCTTAACATAGAAGTCAAAGATATCCGGCAATGCGCCTGTGGTGTACAGCATAGCCATCTTTTCCGATTCGTGCTGGCGCCACTTGGCATTAAGATCATTAAGACGCATGGCTCCATCTACAAACACCGTGGTGCCGTTTAACGCCTGTACAAGCTCGAGTTCGTTAAGGTATCGAAGGTCATCGAAGATAACGACGGTTTCCTTAAATTCCCGCTGCCATCCAAACCTATCCATCTGCTTGTACTTTTCCTGCTCATCGAGCTGCACGACTACAAGCTCTGCCAAGACGCGGTTTACCCAGTAATCGGGACCGGTGACGCCTGGCTTGTAATCGGGATCGCGCCTAGATTCTCCCCATCGTTGCAGGGTCTTTCGGTACTTCTCCGGTTCCTTGTCCTTGTCAAGACCTATTCGCTTGGCTGCGCGTTTCATTGGCTGCGCAAACGAATAGAGCATGGGATTCATACCATGCTCCGTGCACCATTCAAATAGATAGCGTGCTGCCGTGGTCTTGCCGCCTCTTGCCAAACCTGCAAACCCGACTACGATCATTCGACCTCCTTTAGGGCTCGCCATGACATTGGAAACAGATTGCAGATGATCAGGTCGACTTCCCGTGCATACCACTGAACCTCGAGCTGGGCATGGCTGTCGATCCTGAGATTGTACATCCTGGACCACGCATACAGAGATCCAGTCCAGATCCACTGCGTTTCCATGGATTGAGGGAGGATGGCTCGAGCTTGCTCGGGGCACACTCCATCAGTTACCATGTCGTTATACAGCTTCTCTGCCTTGGTCTGGATGTCATCCCACTCCATCATGTATTGGATGGAATTAGGATGCACTGTATCGGACGATCCCTGCTTTACGTTTGCCGCCTTCATCCTGAGCTCCCCTGACTCCGGAAGCCAGAACCTGGGCTTGACATCAACGTAGCGTCTAGAGACCTCGTTCCATGCAAAGCCGATCTGATGCTTTGCAAGCTGCCGTGCAATGAAGATAGGAGCCGTAAAGCGCAGTTGGACGCTGCAGTGGGAGAACGGCGACCAGTGGTTGTGCTTGGCAAGATAGTTGATCAGACGCTCGTTTTGACTGACGCTAAACATGTCGGCGGTCTTGTCAAAGGAGACACGGGCTGCATTGCAGACGGTCTCATCGTCACCCATGTGCATGATGTACTCTACCATCAGTGAGTCTCCGCCCAGTTGTTTCCGATCTTGTACTCGCCCTTGAGTGGGCACTTTAGACCAAGGTTCTGTCCTGCAATTTGGATTGCATTACAGGCTGCGGAGCCGACATCGTCGGCAATCGAGGCGTCGCACTCAATCTGCCATTCGTCATGAATGTTAGCCATAAACCTGTATTTGCCTGGATGCTTGCTTGATAGCACGGTATCTAGAATGACAAGAGCTTCCTTCATTACAACGGCGCCAGCTGATTGCAGCAACAGGTTAAGTGCGCTATGTGCTGAACGAACAGGAAGTGGTCTGTTGTCAAGACCGCGTAGGAATCCACGCTTTGCCGTTACGAACTCAAGCTGGTTCAGCAGCTTGGCATACGCTGGAACCTGGCGCTTGAATTGATCCTTGAGGCGTGCGCCGTCAGACACGGTGCCGTCAACGATCTTGCCAACCTTGGCATCCCCAGCGCCGTACAGCAAGCCATAGATGAATGTCTTGGCTTGGTCGCGAGTCTTCAGTCCGGCCATCTGCTGGTTGTGTGTATGGACATCGCCTTCGCAGACAACCTTGCTGTATGCGCCGTTGTCGAATGCGGCAAGATAATGGGCAAACATGCGCAGCTCGAGACCGCTGGCGTCTGCACCGACCTGCACCCACCCGTCTTGCGTAGGTTTGAACAGCGACCTGCACTCGGATCCAAGCGGAGATCCGCATCGTGGAACCTGAGCCATGTTTGGATCGCTGTGGGTCATGCGACCAGATACGGCTCCGTTGGTGTTGACTGAACCGTGGATGCGTCCGTTATGCACTGCTTCAAGCCACGACAACAGCTGAGAATGGCGCTTGTCTAGCATCAGATACTCAATCAGCAGCTTGCACTCTGGGTACGGAAGACTGTCGAGCACCGCTTCATCGATCTTTGGCTTGCCTGTCTCGGTGAGTTCGGTCGGCTTCCACTTGTACTTCTTGATCAGTGCGGAAGCGATCATGTCCCGCGATCCGGGGTTGAAGGGAATCTCCTTCACCTTGGTCTTTAGCGGAACAATCTTAGGCGGAAACACGGACTGCAGGGATGCAGTCACGTCGCTGATCTTGATGTTGATGTCAGCCATCAGCGCCTGCGCCTTATCCAGGTCGAATCCAAAGCCGTTGCCGATCTGGTCTCCAATGATCCTGGCAACCGCATGCTCGATGTTGCTGGCACGGGGGATCTCGGCAATCAATGGACCGAGTTTGTCAAAGATAGCCTCCGTGATATCCACGTCGTTCTTGCAGTACTCAATCATCTCATTGGATAGCATCGAGAAATCCGTGTGATCTCCCTTTGGCATCCTGAGATGTTCGCCCCACTTCTTGAGAGACGAACCCCCTGCTGGATGGGTGTTGCGGTCAGGCCAGAGCAAGCGAGACATCACGCAGGTATCGTATACGATCTTGTTGTCGATTGGGTAGCCCAGCATCGCCATGGCTGGCATGTCAAACGCAAGGACGTTATGACCTACGATGACGTCGTGATCATACAGGTCGTCTACAAACGACTGGGGATCTAGATGCACGCGATGGTGTCCGTCGCTCTTGACCACCCCTACGTGGAATGTAGTCAGCTTCGGAATGAGATTGTCGGTTTCGATGTCAAAGTATGCTATCTTCATGGGTAGTACTTACTCCTTACTTGGTTGTCTAGTTACTTGCTCTTCTTCTTGGAATTCCGGTACTGCTCAAGAAGACGGCGGCCCTTTGCCACCGCACTGGCCTTGTCACCGGTATGACCCCATGCTTCAAGACTGAGCTTGAGACGGGTCTTCTTTCCATTCTTGTACAGAGGACCAGCCGCCGACCCCATGCGGACAAGGAACGAACCCTTGCGGCGCTTCTTCTCGGGGGTATCGGCGGCGCCCTTCACGGGTGCCTTGAGGTTACCGCCGGTAGCCTTATTGTACTTTGCGCGTCCAGATGCGGTAAGACCGCCCTTGGGATTCTTGTCCTTCTTGCGAAGACTGACGTTCTTCTTAGCCATTGGTTGCGGTCTCCTTCTTTGCTTTGGTGCTCGGTGCTGCAGTGTTGCTAAGCGCCGCCTTGAGTTGATTGACTTCAGCCTGAAGCTCCTGAATGCACGTCTTCATGGTGTCAACATGCATGATAAGGGTCTTGGGGCTGTAGGAAGTATACGATGGGAACTTGTCTGGAACCTGAGTCATGTGAGAATCTCGTTATTGAGAACTGAAAGTGGATCTAGATGATTGGATGTAGATGACATGCTGAATACCAGCTCGCCTTCTGCGTTTACAGCCACCCCGACTTCGTTAAGACGACCTGATCGATAGTCGTATCGCAGCGCGGATGCAATGCCTGATTGTCCCGTGAAGCGATTCTTGAGAACTCGAACCACGGTTGTATTGGACATGTCCTTGTCGGGATTCTGCCGGTCGCGCTCGAGTGCGATGACTGTGTTTGGGACGGAAGCAAGACTGCCTGAACCACGGAGATCCTGCACCGTGATTCTTGCGCCCTCCTCATATCCCTTGCCTGACGATGGCTTGCGAAGCTGGCTGATGACGTCAAGATGGATTCCTGTGCGCTCCACGATGGAGCGAAGCTGCTTCATCATCTCATCGATCATGAGGCGCTCTGAACCGCCATCATCTGAGTTTGCCAGCATGCCAGCAACGGCTGCAGTAATGTGATCCAGGATCACTACCTTGCATCCAAGTCCTACAGCCATGTACTCGATCCTGTTGATCAGGTTGTCAAAGCTGGACGAACCGAGATGATCGTAGATATACAGAGGCTTCTTGTCAAGCGCCATGCGAGCGAGCGTGTACTCCTCCGCATCAAGGGAGTCATCGAAGTCAGCTGGAACGGCTGGCTTGCCTGTAGCAACTCGAAGGGAGTTGAGGGCATGCAACGCATGGGTGCGTCGGACTGGCTTGTTGATCAGTAGAGATACAATGTCGTCTACGGTCTCGCTTGGAGACTCCTCGAGCATGATCATGCCGACAGGTCGTCCCTGGTCGAGATGATGCATCGCCAGCTCCCTGATGATTGTCGACTTGCCGCTGCCTGTGCCTGACGTCCATAGGGTAATCTCTCCTGCACGCTGTCCAATGAGGTAATCAGTCAGCGTCGGCCATGGAAACTCCCATACCTCTCCAGCCGCGCATGATGACGGAGCCACGTCCTTGACATGCATGATGCCGTCAGGGCGGTAGGTCTGAGCTTCCCATAGGCATGTGATCAGCTGACGAGCTTCGCCAGCCATCCACATCTCGTTGGCATCCTTGCGTGGAAGCGTGACGATCTTTGCCTTGCCTGGAGGTAGGATCTCCGCTGCTGCAATAGCCGCCGCACGGCCAGGCTCGTCACTGTCAAAGCACAGGACCACCTCGTCATAAGATGCAAGGAATTCGTAGTTAGCCTTGACTGAGGAAGCCGCTGCCGATGCTCCCGTTGGCAGCGACACAACCGGCCACTTGCAGTCCTGTGCCTGTGCAATCGTAAGGCAGTCGATCTCGCCTTCGGTAACGACGATGCGCTTGCCGCCCGTCTTCCAGAGATGCTGACCGAACAGCGGAGGCGACGACATGTCTCCCAAGCAGGAGAACTTCTTGTCAGGACGCCTGAGCTTCTGTCCGACCACCTTGCCGTCACGGACATACGAGGCAATCTCGATCTGTCCGTTGATCGAATAGCCGTACATTCGGCATGTATCGGCTGACAACCTGCGATGTGGCAGGTCCTTGTACTCACCAATAGACACTACTGCATCCATTCGTTGCACCGACTCCTTGGGACCAGCGTCCCGTTCGTAGTGCCCACACGCATGGCAGTAACCGTGGCCGTCATCGTACACGGCGAGATTGTCGCCGCTTCGATCCCGTCCGTTGCTTGCGCACCTTGGACACGTTTGCCGAGAGACTACTTTGGACTTCAATTCCATCATTTACCTCGACATAGATGAATGGCTGATCATCAGCGCAATAGCACTTGCGCACAGTCAATTCCGTGATTTGGATGTCATCATCCCATAGGATTCCATTTAAGGAATCCAAGACAGCCTTAGCATAGTTGTCGACATCTCCAACCGGATAGTCTCGCTTCGTAGTCTTGGGCTTTTGAACAGCGCACAGTACGACTACAGACAGCGGACCCTGATGCCGAATAAACTGATCTCGATCTTTTGCAATCAATTCCTCCATCTGCTTTTTGAAGGCACGATAGGTAGGAAGATAATAGGTCCCATACTTCGAGACTCGAGGCCTCGAAGCAGGGACCGCATCGATCTTGAATACGTGGATCATTAGAACGGAGTCTCGACTGCAGGAGCATCGTCAAAGACGTTGACGGCGTTGAAGCCGCTAGCGCCCTTGGGACGACGCTCAATGACCTGAACAGCACTGAGATAGGGCTTGATGCCGGCACCAAACGGCGAAGTCCAGCCGCCGAACTTGAACGCAACGCGAACCTTATCTCCGTTCCACGGCTCGGTGGTCGCTTCCTTGGCGGCGTCAACGACCTGCAGCTTCATGAACTTGCCGTCATCGCCCATCTTTGCCTTGGACTTGAACGTGATGCACGGCTGACCTGTGTTCTTATCGCTGCGGAGAACGGACTTGGGATCGACGGTACGACCGCACTCCTTTGAAAATGCAGCCGCAAACTTATCAAGATCAGCGATCATTGCGGTGTACTCGCTGTCGTTGGGGTCGAAGACCACGGTAATCTTCCAAGTAGGCTCGCCACCCTTGAACACATCAGGCTCCTCAAGCTTTGCAAAGAGGGCAGAACCCGCAGGGCTCTTCATGGTGGGCGAGAAATAGATGCTGGGCTTTCCGTTATTCATTGCTTTCGCTCCAATAGTGCGATTGTAAGTTGGTTCACGACACGCTCGAGAACCATGTCTTTCTGATCTGTCTTTGCCTTTTCTACCAGCTCAAGTTCAATAAGAACTAGATGAAGCAGTTCGTGCACCAGCACGTACTCCACCGTGATGGGCTGAGGCAGTAGCTTTGGCTTGTTTATGCCTACGGTTGCAATCCTGTGAAGGACGTCGAACTCGACGTTTCCGTGTTCGTTCTCCAACGCAACCCATTTTACAGAGATGCGCCACACACCGAGACCCAGCCGTTGCTGCCACTGATTCAGTAGCTGGCGAACTTCCGTGATTCTCATTCCAATGCTCCGCTAGCCTCATCGTGATCCATCATGATGGCTCCAACAACCTCAGTCATCTTGATGTATGCGTTGGACAGCTTAACATCGATTTCGGACCTGGACATGCTTTCATTGTTGAGGACAAGATCCTCCAGTTGTCCGGCGATGTCCACAAGCTTACGTACGTTTGACTTCGTCACTTCTGCTCCTTGCTGATTGCAGCGTTCGTGAGATTCATGACGATCTTGAGCCCATGACGAATGCGGTCTTCCCACTCTTCCTTTGGAGCTCCGCTCTCGATCACTGACTTGGTGATGGCTGTAATCATGATCTCCCAATCCTTGGATGTTCGATTCATAGATCCATGGTCTCCACGAATGGCGTCCCGTCGATGACGACACCGCACGCAATTATAGGCTTCTTAAGGAATGCAGCACCGTACTGCATCGACCAGTGGCTGCGGTCGACTCCGCAGCCTACGTTCATACCCCAGATCTTCTGCGTAGGTCCTGCCTGATACCAGACACCGCACGCTGAATGGTAATGACCCATCACGGTAGGTTGCATCCGCATCTTGGCTGCTGAGAAAGCAGGATGCTGACCACCAGCCCCTTCTCCGTGGTAGTAGTGTACTCCATCAATGGTGATAGATTCCGTCCACTGCCACGTGGATGTTCCATAGAGATCGTTGAACTCCTTAAGATATAGCGCTGGAATGCCGACCTTGGAGTTTAGACGACGAACACGCGCATCGTGGTTGCCGATGGTGATGACCATGCTAGGCCACTCCTTGTACAGCGCATTGACCTGCTTGCGACTTTGCTTGTACTCCAGCACCGCTCCTTCGTTATCAGGATGCTTATCATGAAACGAAATGCAGTGATGGTCGATCACGTCGCCAATGTGGATAGTCCTTGATGTCTTCCACTTCTTCTGGACTTTCTTCAGAAAAGGCACATAGTCTTCGTGCATGGCGGGACAATGGGTGTCACCGATTACGAGGACTCTTGACATTCTAGCTCCTTGTTAAAGATCGATTCAGGTAGGTCTTGGACGTCCCTGCCCATAGCCCTTGCCACAGCCACCATAGCATGCGCCTCCTCATACTGGGTCCATCCAGGCATGAGAAAGAGGGTGACTCCAGGTTCGCTCAACGACTTCACATCTTCAACAATAGCCAGGTTTCTAAAAGCCTTGGTTGGTGGTGAGATGCCTGTGGGCCACATTGTCTTGTTGTCCTGTGATACAGGGTTGATCACGTCCCAGCCGCTTCTGGCGAGGACCGCAGCTGCGGTAGAGACCGCAGGAAAGGTACAAGAGTGGACTCCACGGTCGAATCCGGCGATAACAGCTCGCATTCAATATCCTTGTTGTATGTTAGGATTGTAGCGCATGCAATCATGGATTGGAGATACGTTTCATCCAACCCCTTCTCAAGGTAGATTGCCCGAACCGTAGATTCGTAATCGGACAACTGGACATCCTCTAGAAGCTTATGCGCTTTCTTTTCCCCGATCTTTGGAATACCGGCGTAATTATCCGTTGTGTCGCCTGACAATACCTGCATCCACCTGTATAGGGCGGAGTTGTCAGGTGACACTTCATACACCGTTTCCTTGTCAGGATTGCAATGCCAACCTGGAATCTGATCGAGATCCTTGTCGACAGTCACAATGACGGTTTCGCAATCATGCCATGTCATTGTGTGAAGATATCCAATGACATCGTCTGCTTCCCAGCCGCTGTGATACAGGGCAATGCTGCTGAAACTGTCACGGACAGCCGCAAGATGCTTTGGCTTTGGCTTGTCTTTTCGATTTGCCTTGTAATCCGGCCAGCTATTACATCGGTATGATTTACCGATTGTAAGGCACGGAACCATAGAATCGCAGCGAGCCGCATCCATCCAGGTCTGGTGGATATCCCTGCATAGCTGAATAGCTGCTTCTTCCGAATCGTTTTCGGTAAGAACAGCCGCTCGATATGCGACGATATCGGAATCTACAAGTGCTACTCTATTCATGGATTCTCCTATTAGGTGGCGGGTAATTACGCAAAGAAGAAACGCGACATCTTCACATCTTCTAGATTAAGCTTGCCAACAGGAGGTGGAGCTGGAATATCCACCCCCTGACCCTTTGCATACTGATAGAAGTAACCAGTGATGTCACACGAATGCATCTTTACAAACTCCTGTCGGATGGCTGCATTCAGGAATCGGATTCTTCCGGCATGGCAACCGAACGAATCGTGGATAAACTGAAAGGACCTATAATCCTGATTGATCATTCGATGGCATGTCTTGACAAGATGGGCTGAATCAAGCGAGTGGACGATGTTTGCCACGACTCCACGGACTTGAGCAGCAACATCCATTGTATCCGTGTCGCTACGGATGGTCAATCGCATGCTGTTTACCTCGATGCGCTTGTCTTCCTGAACAAGGTACCGCATCCTGCATGGAAACCCAGCAGGAGTTACCCACTCGACAGGTCTTTCAATCTTTCCAAGCTCTTCCGCCATGAACCTAAACCAGTCCATAAGACGGGCAGCCGAGATGACGACATTCCTTACGGATGAGTCGATTCGTTCGGCAAGGTACCAGGCATTTCTATGCTTTGATCCCTGCAGCCCATTCGTGAATCCATCGGCAATGAGACCATCTCTCATTCCTGGCTTTGTGACTCCGTACGGATACGCGAGGACCGATCGCTTGACGACTTTGCGCCTTGCTTTCGGATTCTCGAGTTCCTCCATCCAGACCAGGCTAGGTACAGGCTCACCGCAATCATCAACCACATCTCCGGTTTTCTCCGCTAGAGCAGCGTCAGCCACGACGCAATCGTACACAAGATTGCCTACATTGGCATATAGGTCCCTAGGACGGTCGCCATCTACAAGATTGACTGCCTCGCCGCCTACCTCGTCCCTTCCCATGGCAGATAGATGCTGAAGGCCGTTCTGCGAACCGTCGACGCAAATCGACAGATCGCTATGAAACAAGGCAGGAGTGCCCGACGCGATCGCGCTCCTGATCTCCCTTGCTGCCTGAAAGAACAGAAAAGGATCGTCATACTCGGTCCAGCGCATGTCGTTCTCAACATCGGGATTGTCTCCCCATGTGGAGTTCCACCACGACACCCTGTCTGGAAACGGTATCTTATCCATTCCTGCGCATCCTGCTGCCCAGATCTTAAGGTCCTCTAGTCCGTTTGGACCAAGAGGAACCTTCTCCTTGTACCGTATCAGAGCCTTCTCAAGGTCTGTGCCCTGAGGGGAGATAGCCGTAGGACAAGGATAGATCCTGCCTCGCCAATCCATTGTATGGACAAAGAACACTGGCTTTCCCACCAGTGAATCCGCCGTGGCAATTGCGTATGCGACCCTGATTCTCTTTGCCGCCTTTTCCTTGAATTCAGCGTAAAGAGCTTCTTTCTTTTGCCGCCAGATTTTGATCTCCGCCTTAGACGCTCCCCTGTCGATTGAGTCAAGACGAGGGCGGGATCCAGCTGACGGAACAAGATGATCCCACTGCGGGTTGTTGGACTTTAGCATCTGCCTTGCAATTGCAAGCACTGCTTCGTCTATGCGCCACTCCACCGATTGAATGGCGTTTACAGCCTCGAGAACCTCAGTCAGGTCGTATTTGGACAGGTCCGGCTTATGCTGCGATGCAATGCCGTTGTACTTGATTGGTGACGGCCTGAGTAGGCGGTACCCGCCAACTATGTTGTTTCCATCCTGCTTCCAGTCTATCGGTGGACATGTCATTGGCTTGTATACAGGAGTAGCCAAGGTTGCGCTGTCTTCCGTAGCCTTGGCGTATTCCTCAAGCAATTCAGGCGTTGGATTCACATAGTAGACTGTTTTGCTTTTCTCACGCTCAAGAAGCAGTTCCCACCCTACGCTGCAATCGCAGACGATCTTGATAAGACGACTTCCTATTCCAATCCGCTGCGTAGGGGTCCACTTTAGCGGTCCTTCGTTTATCTTCTTGAAAAGCTTCTTGACCTTGACCGAGTCGTTTCGAAGCCTGTCGATAAACGAACGTGAGAATCCTCGGTCTTCCTTGGATCGCTGCTTGTTGTTCCTGATGACTTCCTCCAGTTCATGCTGGATCTTGACGTATTCCGCAACGCGAAACGCCAGAGAAGTCATGCGGTACGATCCGTCACGTACTGTCGTCAGAACCTGCAGCACCATGACCGCTAACTTATCAGCGTCCATGGTGAGATAGGCTGGAGCCCAAGTCTGAGGGCGTCCGGGCATTGCCATTCCGCTTAGAAGCGATTGCTGGTCGTTTTCAATGGCCTTGCTTACGGCGTCGAATCGCTCAAGTATGCGACGACGTTCGGGCGTAGTGACGCCCATGTGCTCCATTGCCCGTCGCATTCTAGCAACGCCTTCCTCGATGGATTGCGATTCACGTTCGTCGTTCTCGACAGTCCATCTTGTCTTCTCCTGATCCGTCAAGTCCTTCCACATCGTTGACCTTCCTGTGCTGCTGCACGTAGTCGTAGTACGGTGTGTCCTTGAATTGATCTATGTCCGCGCCTTCCTTCAGCGCGGCGTGCTTGTTGCATCCCTGGCACAGCAGGGATCTGGGACGACCCGTGTCATGGTCGTGGTCTAGCGTGAAGCCTGAACGTCCGCTTGAGCCGACGCTAAGAACCTCGCTGCATATGCGGCACTTGCCGCCTTGCTGCTCCCACATTCGGAAGAACAGACCACGGGTCATTCCCCTGATTCCCTGGTTTCGCCATACTGCTAGACGGCGTTCATCCCACTTGGGTTTCATTACATGCTCTTGAGCTTGGCGGTGAGGTTCTTAATCTTGATCTTGGCATCCTTGGCAAGCTTGTCAAAATGAGCGAAATCCTGCTTGGCATAGTCAAGCTCCTGCTTGACAAACGCCGTATCAATCTCAGGACGAAGCACATTAAGCTTGGAAGACATGTTGTACATCTGAGAGTTCATGGCCTCAAAGCGATCCTCGAGAATGAGTGCATGACGCTCGAGCTTGTCGTACATGTTGCTGAGATCGTTGATCTTCACGTGGGTGAAAGTAAGCGACTTGTGGAGGTACCACACGTAGGCAATGGAAGTGCTAGCGAAGGTCGCGGTTGCGATGATGAGAGTCCAGTCCATTTGTCTTGATCTCCAGTTCTTGAATAGTGATCCGGTGCTCCAGCCGCTTGATGGCGTTTGCCGCCTGCTGCATGGCTGTTCGTGCAGCGCTGTTGTCGATGAAGTTGCTTACCGCCATTTTCTCAAGGCGATCGATTAGCTCCTGATATTGCATCAGTAGACACTCAGGTTAACCTTGGTGATGTGTTGCTTGAGTTCCAGCGAACCGTCTTGGATATGAAAGAGCATCGATGCAATGCCCATCCACAGTTTTGCGTTAGGACCGTTCTTGTCTGCTTCCCATGCGCTATATGCAAGTGAAGCCTGTTGAATGAGAACCGACTTGTCAAGAGGCGCGTCGATAATGATTTCATTTTCCATGGGTATCTCCTTATAGTCTATAAGGGAGATACTAGATCATGTCATCTAGTATCTCCCCTATATGTATTCTAGTTGTTTCCTATTAGGGGGCGGGTAATTAGCCTAGCTTGATCCTGAGCGTTTTGACAGCCCTGCATCTGTTGATACAGGCTACATTGAAGTTGACGTCTGTCGCTGCTGCGATCTGGTGTCCATCCAGACCCCTTAGAGCACAGGTAATTGCATATCGTTGATTTTCAGGAAGATCCGAAATAGCCTTGTTCAGCAGGTCAAAATCCTCCGATGAAAATAGATTTGTGGGTTTGTCTGAAAAATCCCGTAGTTGCTTGTAATTGCGCTTTTTCAGCACTTTGAAGAAATCCAGGCAAGAATATGCCAGATATCCGAAAAAGTTTGGACTATCGTGCGAATCGCCTCTCTGCAGTGCGCGAAGAGCGGACGCTTGGAAGATGTCGTCGGTGTCTGCAGGATGAACGCGGTGTCCGTACGATCGTAGATAGTTTTCAATGAACGTGTATTCCTTGTCGAATTGTCTCATAGTGCATCCTTCCAATCGTTCCACTCGTTCTCGGTCATGAAGTCAGGATCGCTGGTATACCCGTACTTTTGTCGTCGGTTGCGAAGCCACTTGTTGATGCTGTATGTGTCGTCATCGAACTTGAACATGTCGTTCATGTCATTGAGGTTGTTGACGATGTCGCGCATTGGAGCTGGCACCGCATTCTGATGAGCCACCTTGATCAACGAAAGGCACAAAGCATATGCAAACGGAACGTTTGTATGCTCGCTATGGGTGTGCTGGTTGAAGTAGCCGACGCTGATGTTGGTGCATTCGGGGATGATGTCTACAAATTCACGGCTATCGGTGAATACGCCTGTTGGGTCTGGAGCAAGGTCGATGGAACCATCGGAAGCCGACTTGATGGCTTCGGCCAATTGAGTCGCCCATGTGTCTGAGCAGCATCGACTGCCGGTCTGCTTGGTAATGATGCTGTTGTAGCCCTTGCGGTCAAGGCTGATGCAGCAATCGTACTCGAGTATCTGGGTGTCATCAGCCATTTCTGACGAGCCCTTGCATCCGACCTCCTCGCCTTGGAAGAACACATAGGTGCCTGGGCAACCGGCGCGGATCATCATGGACATGATGGCGCAGCCGACCTTGTCGTCTGCGCCGAGGATCGACTTGCCATCGGTGCATAGCATGTCATCTCGCCACTTCATGTTGACAAGAGTAGGGTGGTCGTCTGCTGTGTCGCAATGAGCGGTCCACATTGTCTTGACAGTTGTCTCGCCAGGGATCTTGACAATGTAGTTGCCGTATCGGTCGATCTGCGTCGAGCCTTCGCGATATGCCTTGCTGCATCGAGGAGCCGCACCGTGCGGTGGGCTGGGAAGGTGCGGCCAGACATACGGTTCGCATCCGTGCGGCGATGTCATGCGGCACATGGCGACAAGAGTGTCGCGGAACTTACGGTAAGTTGGTGTCCACATAGAATATCCTTATTGGGTGAGGGCGTTATAAAGAGTCTCGCGAATCAGGTTGACTGCTTCGTCGGTCATCTGATCGAATTGAATGGCGTTGGTTGCATGCAGATTCTTGATTGCAACAAACGCGGCATTGATCTTGTTGGTTGTTGCCGTGTAGTTGTGATTATCTAGATACAGCCGATTATTGATTTGAATAACAATGGGATCCTTGACGAAAAACCGATCACGGCTGCATCTATGAGCCAAGACAACACGAGTCACAGCATCGTCTGTTTCACCGATAAAAGCCATGTGAGGAAAACCGTACGATTGAATGATTGTTCGGCACGATATGTTGTTGTTAATGCACGGAATCAATCCCAGACTACTGTGGATAATTCCAGGCTTTTGTATGACTGTACCAAATGGCGAATACAAGTCGTTCCAGCCGGACCTAAAGCATCCATACTTGAAAGAATCAGGGTCGTAGCTGGGATATTCATAACTCATTGTGTAGTTGCAATCTACAAATTGAGCATGCAATCCATTGCCGATGTATAGTTGTCTGGATGAGAACCTTACAACGGGAATCTTACCGTTCCACTGTGTTCCAGTGGACGGCACCTTGTCTGAGAAGAAAGTCCTAGACGACAGCTTAATTGCAATAATGTTGTCATCCCCCACGTACAGAATTGAAGACAGGTATTTAACTGGGTTCAGCAGTCGTTCATCAAGCATGCATGAACCGTTTGGATAATACACTGCCTTGGATTGAGAGACGCTGGTAACGCTATACTTATTCAACCACGACGCATAGACAGGAATGGTCTCGTCGTTATGACGGTAGAGGACAGAATCGCGATCGAAGCAAAGCGACTCTTCAGCAAGATCTGACAATGTAAGCGTTCCATCCTCGTTCATGCTTAGCTCATGCTTGACGGTAACTAGATCGTCAGTACATCCAGCATATAGATCGTCATGACCAAGAACAGTGTGCGTCAACGCCGCTGGTGCGTATACAGTGCATTCCTCGCTGTCAATTGCCCTGTGGAAGGTATGGCGCCTTCCATTGTACCATACACTGACGGTATCGCGGTTGGATGCGATATAGCCGATAATATCGGACATATTGTCAAAGTATACTGGAACGGTGTCATCGCTTGAATACCATTCGTCATTCATGCAGTATGTGAAGCCGCCGCCGTCAAGGCAATCGCTGCAGACATCGCCGTAATCCTGCACATACGTGATGTCCTCGCTGCTGCAACGACAATCGCAGCAGGAGCATGACGCATCGTCTTCGTCTTCCGCACTGCGACCAAAACCATCGCCGTGCTGGTTGCTTTCAATAGCCTCCCAGCGAGAAGATGGAAGCCATTCCGGTTCAGACTCGCAGGACCAGTAGCACGTCTCGCCTTCATCCTTGGACTTGGCGAATACATAGCCCCTGTCAATGTATGGGGCGTATTCGGTCACGATTAACGGAACAGCGCCGGGACAATTGCGAATCGACGCTTCCACAAGCCCATTCTGACGCATCCAAGCGGTTGCTTGCGTTACTCGAACTCCAATCGGAATCTTGGATTCAGAGCTAACGTTGTATATTCGTCCGTAGAACCAACCTGGACCGAACAAAATGTCGTCATCCAGTTTATCGACGGACGGTCCAGGTCGGAAACACAACGTTCTTGCAATCTCATGCTCGCCGTCCTTAATGACTAGAAGACGGCATTGCTTTCCGTTGGTGGACCACAGCCTGACCTGCTCGCAACGAGAGCCTGTCATGCAAGACGGACTGGTGCTCTGAAACGACCTATACCGATCGACAAGAGCCTGACCGGTTAGCCAGTCGTAGTTGAAAGCGTAGCCTTCAAATTTCATATGCTGGCTGATTGAGTCAGCAGCGCGTTGAATGGCTGTGCCATCTGGCTTTACATAGCCAGACCCATTCCACGATTGGAGCGTATTAGCCATCCAACGCGTAAGCGGAATGTCACGCTTTACGCTTCGATATACGATATCGAGATTTGCCATCTCACGTTCTGCGTTTTGCCAATCCTGTATACGCTCGCACGACGACTCGGCATATGAAAGAAAAACACTCTTGTAGCTGAACACAACCGTGTGGACATCCACGACGATTACGTCGTCCTTGACGCTGATGTCTGGAAACAAGGCGGCATATCCAGTGATAACAGCGCCGTCACGGGATTTGGTCGTGAAGTTATCGATCTCCTTGAACGACCCGACGTAGTGTCGGGCTTCAGGGGTATACAGACTTTCCATGTTGCAGAATGCAATGAGTTCGTCGTATGTGATTTTCATTTGACACTCCGCGTGCTTAGCACGCCAAAAGAGTTTCCTCGTCTTCTTCCACCAACATTTCTAGACCATCCATCTCAAGCTGTACAAGCAGGGCTGTAAGCAGGATTGCGTTGACATGCAAGCCTGACTTGGAGATGCTATCCACCAACTCATCGATAGTGATTCCGATGAACACTCCGTGCTGAGAACGGAGTTCCCAGCCATTGTGCAGTTCTCCGTCCGCTGACGCCAGCAGAACAGAATTGATTCCATCTGGAAGAATGTCGTCTTCAATTGTTTTCTTCATGGATTGAACTCCCATGCCGGCTTATTTCCAACCAGCACCTTGACCTTGTGGAATACCCATCCCTTGTCTTGCTGTGTCTTGATGTGGGCTCCAAGAAGCCTTACAAAATCGTTCTTAGACTCAGGAGCCTTGTATTGGATGGCGGGATACAGGATGGTCCAGACTGTTCCATCGATGTTTACATGAAGCAGGGCTCGATGGCTGTATTCGTTGTCCCCCTCCGTGTATCCGTTTTCATCCACTTTTCTAAAGGGGAATTCGCTACTCATGGTTGCACTCACTTTCCGCACGCTTGGCGTGCATGTCATCTGGCGCGGCGGTACGCCCGCTCGGCCAGACGAATGTTCTCAGGGTTGGACGCATCGACGGTGACGACCTCGCCAGCCGTCTTGTGACTGTAGACCATGAACGCACGATTCATGGGCACAGTGCTGCACTTGGCGCAGCAATCGGTGTCTGGAAAGATCTCCAGACGCAGTTCGGGAATCGTCTCTCCGCACTTGCACTTCATGGGACCTCGCTTTCTGCACGCTGTGCGTGCCAATGAAAAACCGCAGCACCTGTCAAGGCACTGCGGTCGATTTAGTCGATGCGATGCATCAAAGATGCTTGCGCACCTTGTTCCAGTACTTGACCGTAGCAGACTTCCTGTGTCCGCTTGGTCCTCCGTTGTGGATACGAGCCATAGCCTCGTCCCCGGCTCCCTTTGGAGCGTATCGGCGCATGTACGCACTGACTACCTTTCGTGCGTATTCCTCTGACTTGCAGTCAGCATAGACCCCGCCGATGCTGGGATCATAGTCGATGGCATCCTGCCAGTAGCATCGGTGGATCTGGAAAGGTCCGATCGCCTTGCCGCCGTCGCCAACGGCATTGGCGGGATCCTTGCAGCCGCCTGTCTCGACCTGACGGATTGCGTCCAGCAACTCGCTGGATTGGGCTGCAGCCACAGGGCAGACAGCCAGACAGAAGATGATTGCGTGCTTCATGGCGTTCCTTTCAGATTAACGTGGGATTGTAGACAAGTTCTCCGTCAGCTGGTTCGTAATTGTCACGCATCTTCTGCACCTTATCCTCGGGAACACCGTGGACATTGCTGTAGTTTCCAACAGTGTGGATGATGCGTACCTTGTAGTTCCAGATGCGAGCCAGAACCAGATATGGCTCAATTTCCCACAGCTTGGTGGATGTGTTTGAGACGACAACCTCATCGGTTCCGTTGATCATGGAAACACACACACGCTGTTGGCACATGGTGTGGCATTCGGAAAGACGAGAAGGATCGAACTTGTATCCTCCCATTTCATCGGTCATGAACGAATCGGCTTCATGTGCCGTGCAACTCCAACCAGCTTGGGTGTAGCCGAGAATCAGGTTGTTAGCAAGAGTGGACTTTCCAGACCCAGGGGCGCCACGGATGATGGTCAGACGCTTCATGTTGTTTTCCTTTCAGCCGAGCTGGTCGGCAACGGTTTCGGAAATGATCTCGCTCCACACGGAGCGGAATCCATTGATGGACGAGTCAGATTCATTGTGCGTCGCGCCGTCCCACTCGGTGTCGAGTTGAACGGTGTCATCCTCGTCGTCCACCGAATTGCCAGTGAACAGAGGATCCTTGTCGAAGATGGCTTCGCCTTCCATTAGACCATCCAAGCACGCATCGGTGATCTGCTCGCTGACGAGCCGCGCGATCTCCTCGCGCCTGGCCTGATCGTGCAGGTGCGAGTACCTGCGGATCGTGTCTCGGAGAAACTCCTCGACATAGTCGATGTTTTCAGCATTCTTACGCTCCTGTGCATCTGGCAGAATGAACATCCCAGACTCCTTGTCCCTGAGGGACAACATGGTTGAAAAAAAAGAGTCGGCAGACATGTCTGTCTGCCGACCCGATGGATCGCATTATCCTGCGACCTCGATCTAAATTAATAGATAGCAGCCCTTGCCGCTAGGTGCGCGTGTGAATATAGCCAGCCCTGCTCGCTTGCGCTTAAAGGGCCAGCACGCCTATGTGCATTACACGACAGCAGCCAGTCGATTGTCACTCGACTGCGGTAATCGCTAGGTACACAGTATCCTGGTTGTATATTTGACAGCAGCCGCCGATGCCAGCCATGCTCGCGCAAGAGCGTGACCAGCAGACGAACGCCGATGCTTTTCGCGCACCGACTACGGATGCCGCGCCAGTTTTAGAGTCGCTTTCCTGGTTTCGATACCAGCCGACTTTGACCACCTATACGTTGCCCACGTATAGGCTGCAGTTTCTCCGTCACCAGACGCACGATTTGCGCACGTTGGCTAGGATGATCCCTCTGCAGGGCACGGGCACAGCAGCAGCACTAGGCTGCGCAGCAGCGCATGACTATTCGACGACGCTGATGCACGGGATTCGCCGTGTAACGCCAGGGTGCGGCAGCCGATTGAGTCGGCACGCCGGCGCCTGGACGCCGCATTTCGCATCGTCTTATCGCCCGATCAGACGCAGTATCTCCACAGCGCTTCGTGCGCAGCAGCCGCCAGCCGATTGACTCGGCACGCGACCGCCGCGCAGAGGCTTACGCCGCTACGCTCCCTCGCGGGAACATCCGAACGAATCATGCGGGAATCGGCGCGTTCGCGTCCAGTGGACAGCGAACGGTGCGAATCCGCAACGTCGATCGGACGATACTGCTATGTAAATAGGACAAACCCCGCTTTCGCGGGGTAGTCCCTTCGTTGTTTGTTCCGTCGTCTTACTTCGTGATCAACTTTCCGCTTCCGCAGACGTTGCCGCCGAAAACGATTGCGCGAAGCACGTCAAGGATCGGCACAGACTGAACCGAAACGGTACGCTCCCCGCGCAACTTGGTCTCGACCTGCACGCTGATGCGCGTTCCGCGTGCGTGCTTGGCGAGATCCGCGTTTCGCTCACAGTCACTCAGCACCATGCTTGCGACCGTCCGCGCGTTCGTGATCCCGCGCGCCTTCCGATCACCGCTCTCCGCGTTCGCGTCGATCAGCATCCGAACTACGGCGTTCGCGTCGCTGGCGAGTTGCGCGGCATTGGTCGCGCTGAATCCGACGACGTGCGTTTCGGTCTTTGACGTAGTGGTAGCCATTGTCTACTCGACTCTCTCCGCGCGTTCGCGCGGCATGGGCGGGTTTCGCACCCGTAAGCGTTCGTCTGCGGCGCGTCCCAACGTGGAACGGTGCGCGGACAAGGGTAGTATCGTCCAAATCCGTCCGTCCGTCTACCCCTTCGGACGATATTCTTGGAAATTGTTCAAATTGTTTCCCTCTGGACTCGACCCTAACAGACACCTAACTGTCAATCGTCCAGCGATCTACTAACAAATACATGATTCAACGGATGGCGTGTGTCTTTACTGTCAATCGGAACGGCATCGGCTTACTGTCAAGAAACGCATCGGCTCTTTACTGTCAAGAACAATAGTCAATCTTGAACGCGATCCATGACTGTCAATCGGTCTAGCGGTGTTGACAAAAACGGTCGCGGTCGC
>JACCDU010839697.1_pt1 | contig 45079 bp, 39 predicted proteins | sample 7446081 | NCBI WGS metagenome assembly JACCDU01 (sample SAMN15323447, study PRJNA562643) | freshwater metagenome | isolation source: river surface water | place: USA:Blue River Watershed | collected 2017-08-17
GACGGCAACATCGCCTTCGAGCACGAAGCCGCCAACCTGGACGCCCAATCGCTGGCCCTGGCTGCACGTAACAGCGGCGGCACCGTGATCGTGCAGGTGAAAGAGCGCCTGCCCAAGGGCGCACTCAAGGCGCGCGAAGTGCGCATCCCCTCGGCCTGGGTCGACGCCATCGTGGTCGACCCCGAGCAGTCCACCAGCTACGCCATCCCGTTTGACCCGGCGTTCAGCGGCGAACTGACCGGCGCGGCTCGCGCCGCCAGCGAAGCCCAAGACCACGCCCGCGAGGTCGCCGCATCGCAAGAGGCCTTTGGCGAACGCCAGGCCGTGGCGCGCCGCGCCTACCTGGAACTCTTCAACACCGGCAAGGCACGCCCGGTCATCAACTACGGTGTGGGCGTGCCCGACGCGGTGGCCAAACTGATCGCCGCGCGCAACGAGCAGCACCGCATCTACCAGACCATCGAGCACGGCACCTACGGCGGCACGCTGATGGACGGCGTGCTGTTTGGCTACGCGCGCAACGCCACCGCCATGCTCGACGCGGCCACGCAGTTCGACTTCTACGGCGGCGGCGGCCTCGACATCGCCTTCCTGGGCTTTGGCGAATTCGACGAAGAAGGCAGCGTCAACGTTTCGCGCCTGGGCGGCGTGACGGTGGGCCCTGGCGGCTTCATCGACATCGCGCAGAACGCGCGCAAGGTGGTGTTCTGCGGCACGCTCGCAGCCAAGGGCGTGAAGCTGCAAACCGGCGACGGCCAGATGCGCGTGCTGCAGCAAGGCGGCGTGAAAAAGCTCGTCAAGCAGGTTGACCAGATCACCTTTTCAGGCCCGCAAGGCCTGGTGCGCGGTCAGGAGGTGCTGTACCTGACCGAGCGCGCAAGCTTCCGGCTCACGCCGCAGGGCATCGAGGTCTTCGAGATCGCGCCGGGCATCGACCTGCAGCGCGATGTGCTGGATCAGATGGACTTCGTGCCGCGCGTGGCAGCCGCCCTGAGAGTCATGGACGCGGTGCACTTCACGGCCTGACCTGCGCCTCTGCAGCAGCCCCGTGGGGGCTTGCCCGCACCATGGTGATCACGCCAAACGGGCATCGGCGCTCGCACTTGCGGCAGCCGGTGCACCCGGCCGCATCGTGCAGCGTCGCGTGTTTGCGCAGCCCCTGAACCTGAAAACTCAGCACATGGGGCGGGCACACCGCCACACACCAGCCACAACCGGTGCAGCGTGGGGTGTCGATTCGGGGCAGCGCCAACATGGGCCCATTGTGCGTCTTTCAGCGACAATTCTTGCAGGAGAACACATGCCCCCACGCTCATCACTTCGTGTATTCGCTGCCCCCCAAGGGGGCGAGGCCTCCTTTGAGGCGGCTCGGCAGGAGGCCTGACACCATGCACATACGCGATGCCACCCTGGCTGATGCGCCGGGCATCCTGGCCATCTACAACGACGCGGTCCTGCACACCACCGCCATCTGGAACGAGGTGCTGGTGGACGTCGCGAACCGCGAGAAGTGGATCACTGATCGCCAGGCGCTGGGCTACCCCGTGCTGGTGGCCGTTGACGCGCAGCAGCATGTGCTGGGCTACGCCAGTTTTGGCGACTGGCGTGCCTTTGACGGTTACCGCCACACCGTCGAGCACTCGGTCTATGTCCATCAGGGCCATCGGGGCAGCGGCATGGGCCGGTTGCTGATGCAGGCCCTCATCGAGCGTGCACGCACGCTGGGCAAGCATGTGATGGTGGCCGCGATCGAAGCGGGCAACACCAGCTCGATCGCTTTGCACCAGCGGCTGGGTTTCGAGCAGACGGGCCTGATGCCTGAAGTGGGCACCAAGTTCGGACGCTGGCTGGACCTGGCGTTCTTGCAGTTGCGCCTGAACAGCAACGCCCCCTGAACACCCCTCGAACGGGCGTCGCACCCGCACCGTCGGTGCAGCTCAGGGCTTGGCCTGTTGCCCACCCGTGTCGGTTACGGGCCCCAGCATGGCCTCTGGGCGCAGCCATTGTTCGAGTTGCGCGGGCGTGGCAAAGTCCAGCGCCAGCGCGGCCTGGGTCAGCGTGCACCCATGTTGGTGGGCATGCTTGGCGACCTGGGCTGCGCGGTCGTAGCCGATGTGCGGGGCCAGTGCGGTCACCAGCATCAGCGACCGGTCCAGGTGCTCGGCGATGCGCGCGCGGTTGACTTCGATGCCCTGCACGCAGTGCTGATCGAAGCTGCGCATGCCATCGGCCAGCAAGCGGATGCTTTGCAGCAGGTTGTGCACGATGAGCGGTTTGAACACATTGAGCTCAAAGTTGCCCAAGGCCCCGCCCACCGTCACCGCCACATCGTTGCCCATGACTTGAGCGCAGACCATGGTCAGTGCCTCGCACTGTGTGGGGTTGACCTTGCCCGGCATGATCGAGCTGCCCGGCTCGTTTTCGGGCAAGCTGATCTCACCCAGGCCCGAGCGTGGCCCCGAGGCCAGCCAGCGGATGTCGTTGGCCACCTTCATCAGCGCCACCGCCAGGGTTTTGAGCGCCCCATGCACCGTCACCAGAGCGTCGTGCGCGGCCAGTGCTGCGAACTTGTTGTCGGCAGACACAAAAGGCAAGCCATGGCTGCGCGCCAGCTGCGCAGCCACGCGTGCGCCAAATTGCGGGTGGGTGTTCAAACCCGTGCCCACCGCCGTGCCACCAATGGCCAACGGCCACACGCCAGCGAGCGTGGCGACCAGTTGCTGGCGGACCTGCGCCAGTTGCGCCGCATGGCCCGAGAACTCTTGACCGAGCGTGATGGGCACAGCGTCCTGCAAATGGGTGCGGCCCATCTTGACGATGTCGGCAAAGGCCTGCGACAGGTACAACAAACTGGCCTGCAGTTCATCGAGTGCCGGCAGCACCTGTTGGGTCACGCCCTGGGCCACGGCCACATGCATCGCCGTTGGAAACACGTCGTTGGAAGACTGGCCGAGGTTCACATCGTCGTTGGGGTGCAGCAGCCGCTGCATGCCTCTGACGCCCCCCATCAACTCCGAGCCCCGGTTGGCCAGCACCTCGTTGAGGTTCATGTTGGACTGTGTGCCCGAGCCGGTCTGCCAGACCGACAGAGGAAACTCCCCATCGTGCACACCCGACAGCACCTCCTGCGCCGCGGCCGCGATGGCTTGGGCCTTGTTCTTTGGCAGCAGGCCCAATTCAGCGTTCACCTGAGCGCAGGCCCGTTTCACCGAGGCCAGTGCATGGATCAGGGCCAAAGGCATGCGCTCGCTGGAGATACGGAAATGCACCAGGGAACGCTCGGTCTGAGCCCCCCACAGGTGCTCAGCTGGCACCGCTACCGGCCCCAGGCTGTCGCGCTCTTCGCGTGTGCTGCTCATACCGCAGGCCCTCCAGTCGTTGGGCCGGTCCTTCAGTCAAACAGCTTGTTGGCGGTTTGGGCCACCAGACGGCCTTGGTGACGTGCACCTTCGAGCTCGATGGCGCTGGGCGCCCTTTGGCCTTGCCCGCCCGCGATCGTGGTCGCACCGTAGGGGCTGCCACCGACAATTTCATCCAGCGTCATCTGTCCCGCATGGCTGTAAGGCAGGCCAACAATGACCATGCCGAAATGCATCAGGTTGGTGATGATGGAAAACAGGGTCACCTCTTGCCCGCCATGCTGCGTGGCGGTGGAGGTGAAAGCGCCGCCCACCTTGCCATGCAGGGCACCGCGTGCCCAAAGGCCGCCGGCCTGGTCCAGAAAGCTCGCCATCTGCCCAGGCATTCGGCCAAAGCGTGTCGGCGCACCGACCACAATGGCGTCGTAATCGGCCAGCACGGCCACGCTGGCCACAGGGGCCGCCTGCGCCAGCTTGAAGTGTGCCGATTTGGCAATCTCTTCAGGCACGGTTTCGGGCACCCGCTTGACATCGACCGTGGCACCCGTGGCGCGCGCGCCTTCGGCCACGGCCTGCGCCATGGTCTCGATGTGGCCGTAGGTGGAGTAGTAGAGAACGAGGACTTTGGACATGAGGGGCTCCTGTGCATCTGTGAAGAACACCAGACCCTGGCCAATGGCAGAAAGCACCGCAACATCCACCCGCCAGCGCGTCGGGCCACCAGCATACGCCGGCGCCCCTCGGCACGCCACGGCAATCCCTCACGGCGCGTGCTGTTTTGCCTTGCCCGCTCTGCCGGGCCCAAGCGCCCCATTCAGTACGCGCCCAAGGAGTCTCCTCAAGGGGTCGTGATCGCGCCGCGCCGCAACTGGTCACGCTCCATTGATTCAAACAAAGCCTTGAAATTGCCTTCTCCAAAGCCTTCATCGGCTTTGCGCTGGATGAACTCAAAAAACACCGGCCCCAGCAAGGTCCGACTGAAGATTTGCAACAGCAAGCGCTTGTCTCCGTTGACCGTGCTGCCGTCCAGCAAGATGCCCCTGGTCTGCAATTCGGCCACCGGTTCGCCGTGGCCAGGCAGGCGCTCCTGGAGCATGTCGTAATAGATGTCGTTGGGCGCGGTCATCAACGGGATGCCAGCCAGCTGCAACGCATCGACGCTGGCCAGCAGATCGTCGGTCAGCAAGGCGATGTGCTGGATGCCTTCGCCGTTGAACTGCATCAGGTATTCCTCGATCTGCCCGCCGTTGTGGCCCGACTCTTCATTGAGCGGGATCCGGATCAGGCCATCGGGCGCGGTCATGGCACGGCTGGTCAGGCCGGTGTATTCGCCCTGGATGTCGAAATAGCGGATTTCGCGGAAGTTGAAGATGCGCTCGTAGAAGCTGCCCCAGAAGGCCATGCGCCCTTTGTAGACGTTGTGCGTCAGGTGGTCGATGCGCTTGAAGCCATGGCCCACCGGATGGCGCTCTGCGCCAGGCAACCACTCGAAGTCGATGTCGTAGATGCTTTTGCCGTCTTCAAAACGGTCGATCAGGTACAACGGCGCGCCGCCAATGCCCTTGATCGCGGGCAAGCGCAATTCCATCGGCCCGGTGGGCACATCGAGGGGCTGCGCGCCTTGCGCCAGCGCACGGGCATAGGCCTGGTGCGCGTCGCGCACACGAAACGCCATGGCACATGGGCCGGGGCCATGCTCGGCCGCAAAGTAGCCGGCCGGACTGCGCGGCTCGCGGTTGACGATGAAGTTGATGTCGCCCTGGCGGTACAGCACCACATCTTTGGATCGGTGCTTGGCCACCAGGCTGAAGCCGAGCTGCTCGAACAGCGGCTCCAGCACATTGGGGGTGGGCGAGGCGAATTCGACGAATTCAAAGCCGCACAAGCCCATGGGGTTTTCAAACAGGTCTGCCATGTGAAATCTTCTTCATCAGTTGGGGACAGCGCTGAAGATCTGTCCCGCAAAGTCCATGCAAAAGTGCGCCCTGCCTGAATGCAGCAGGACGGAAAGAAAAAGGAAGGGAGACATACCAGACGCCGCGAATGGGCGCCGGTTCACAGACAGGACGGCGGCGCGCAGGGCTTGCCCCGCGTGCTGCGCGCGAGGTGGATGCCGACAATCAAAACCTGGATGGACATGGGGTGTGATGTTCGTGCCTGGCGGCCGCCGTGTCAAGCGCTGGGCCTGGCGTTTGGCGTCATTGCGCCACCACACCCGACTTTTTCACCAGCGCGGCATAGCGCACCAGCTCGCTGCGAAACAGCGCCTGCGTGGCTTCGGTGGATTGCAACAGCATGGTGTTGCCTTGTTTGGCCATGGCCTCTCGCACCTCGGGGGTGCTGTAGGCGGCCACCACTGCGTCGTGGATCCGCCTGACCTGCTCCGTTGGCAAGCCCTTGGGGCCGACCACCGCCGACCAGCCGCCGATCTGAAAAGCCGGCAGGCCTTGCTCTGCCGCTGTGGGCAACTGCGGCATGGCGGCCACGCGATCAGCTGTGGCCACGCACAAAGCCTTGACCGTCCCGGCCTTGATCGCCCCCACCAGGGCAGGCAAGGCGCCCACGCCCCAGTCGACCTGCCCGCCAATGATGTCCTGCACCATGGGACCGAAGCCGCGATAAGGGATGTGGGTGGAAAACGTGCCCGTCACGTCCTTGAACAACTCCGCCGCCAAATGCAGGATGGTGCCGTTGCCCGACGAGGCAAAGTTGTATCGACCTGGATGGGCCTTGAGCAGGGCCACGAACTCCTGAAGGTTGTTGACCGGCAGTTTGCTGTTGACGATCAGCACCATGGGCGAGGTGGCCACGGTAACGATGGGCGTGATATCACCCACCGGATCGAAGGGCAGATTCTTGATGACGCTGGGGTAGATCAGATGGTTGTTGGACACCAACCCCAGGGTCTGGCCGTCAGGCGCGGCCTTGATCAGGGCCTGGGCGCCAACCACCCCACCGGCACCTGGCTGATTTTCGATGACCACCGGCTGGCCCAATGCCTTGCCCAGTTGGTTGGCCCCCGCGCGTGCAATCGCATCTACGCCCGACCCCGCACTCACCGGCAAGATGAATTTCACTGGCCGATCACTTTGTGCCGAACTCAGGCCAGGCCAGCTTGCCCCCAGAGCGCCCAGCCAAGCCAACCATTGGCGGCGGTTGTGGTAAATGTTCATGTTTGTCTCCTGTAAGTTTTGGTATTTTTTCAAGCCACTGCCCGCGATTGCCGCAGGCGCTGCACGTCTTGGGCCGACAGTCCCAGCTCGGCCAGCAGCGCCTCGGTGTCCTGCCCTTGCGCTGGCGGGTCGCTGCGCACACCCAAGCGCTGGCCGTCCATGGTGAAGGGCAGCAGCGCCGCTTTGGCCGTCTGGCCTGCCCTGGGGCCATCGGTCAGGCGCACATCGGCCAAGCCGCCGGTGACCTGCAGGTGCGGGTCGTCAAACAGTTCTTCGGGTTTGGCAATGGGGGCATACGGCAGCCCGGCCTGTTCAAAGCGCGCCGACAGCTCGGCCGCGCTGAACACCTGCAAGCGCTCGCGCAACACGGGCAGCAGTTCAGAACGCAGCTCGACGCGGCTGTTGTTGCTGGCGTAGCGGGGGTCGGCCAAGAGGTCGGCCAGGCCCAGGATGTCACAAAAGGTCTTCCATTGTGCGTCGCTGACCGCCGCCAGGAAGATTTGCTCGCCGTCTTTCACCGAGAACACGTCGTACACCGCCCAGGCCGAGATGCGGTTGGGCATGGGCTCGGCCGCTACGCCGGTGATGGCGTACTGCAGCATGTGCTGCCCCACAAGAAAGACGTTGTTCTCGAACAGCGCCGACTGCACTTCCTGTCCGCGCCCGGTGATGCCGCGCTGGATCAGCGCGCCCAGAATGCCGATGGCGCCAAACATGCCACCCATGATGTCGTTCACGCTGGTGCCCGCGCGCAGCGGATCACCAGGGCGACCGGTCATGTAGGCCAGGCCGCCCATCATTTGCACCACCTCGTCGAGCGCGGTGCGGTGCTCGTAGGGTCCTGGCAGAAACCCCTTGAGGCTGGCGTAGATCAGCCTGGGATGGTGTTCGGACAGGCTGGCGTAATCCAGACCGTACTTGGCCATGGTGCCAGGCTTGAAGTTTTCGGCCACCACATCGGCACTGGCGCACAGGCGGCGCGCCAGTTCGGCCCCTTCGGGGTGCTGCAAGTTGAGCTGGATGCTTTTCTTGTTCCGATTGAACATGGGAAAGAAGCCTGCGCCAGCGCCCAGCAGGTGGCGCGTGCGGTCGCCTTCGAGCGGTTCGACCTTGATGACTTCGGCGCCCAGATCGGCAAGCACCATGCCGCAGGTCGGGCCCATCACCATGTGGGTGAATTCGACCACGCGCAGGCCGTCGAGAGGGAGTTGTTTACCGGTGTTCATGCGGTGCATTCTTCAGAGTTGGGACGCTGTGTGCGCAGGGTCTTGGGCAGGCCCGCCTGGGCGATGCTGCCGTGCAGGCATTCGCCCACCAGCCAGCTGGCCACTTTGGCGCGCAAGGCCATGAGCCGGTCGAAATCGATGCCGGTGGCAATGCCCATGCTGGCAAACAGGTAGGCCAAGTCTTCGGTGGCCACGTTGCCACTGGCGCCGGGCGCATGCGGGCAACCGCCGATGCCGGCCAGGCAGGCGTCAAAGCGCGTTTCGCCGGTCTGCAGCGCCGCCATCACATTGGCGATGCCCAGGCCGCGCGTGTCATGGAAATGACCGCAGGCCAGCTTGTCGCCGGCCACTTCGCGGGCACGGGCAAACAACTCGCCCACCTGGCGCGGGTCGGCATAGCCCACGGTGTCGGCCAGCCCCACACGGTCCACGCCAAGGGCGAGCACGGCTTTGAGCAATCGCAGCACTTCATCGGCAGCCACCTCGCCCTGGATGGTGCAGCCCAACGCGGTGCTCATGCCCACCTCGATGCGGGTGCTGGCACCCCGAGCTTCGCGTGCGGCCACCATTGCAGCGATCTCGGCCACCACCTCATCGGGCGTCTTGCGCAGATTGGCCAGACTGTGTGCGTGGCTGGCCGACAGCGGCAGCAGCATCCAGTCGGCACCGCTGTCCATGGCGCGTTCGGCGCCCTTGAGGTTGGGCACCAACACCGACACCGTGAGGCCGGGCAAGGTCTTGGCTAAGGCCACCAACTCGGCGGTATCGGCCAGCTGCGGCAGCAGCTTGGGCGGCACAAAAGAGCCCACTTCGATCTCGCGCACGCCAGCGGCATGGGCGTCACGAATCCATTCGGTCTTTTGCGCCGTGGGCAAGGTGCGGGCCAGGCTTTGCAAGCCGTCACGCAGACCCACTTCGCGCAGGGTGACCCGTTCGGGCCATTGCAGCTTGTGCATGTGTTGTCTCCTTGGGTCGGATTCTAGGTATTCCATGGGTGTTTAATATTGTCATTTCATCAGCCATATGTTTCCCATTTGGAAAACCTTAAATGCGCGACCTTGACCTCACCACCTTGCGGCTCTTCGTCACTGTGTGCGAAACCGGCAACATGCGCCGTGCCGGTGAAGAGGCCAATATGGTCGCTTCCGCCGTCAGCAAACGCCTGGCCCAGCTCGAGGACACGGTGGGCGCCCGGCTGCTGAGCCGCAAGCGCCACGGCGTGGCACCCACGCCGGCGGGCGAAACCCTGCTGCAACACGCGCGCAGCATGCTGCTGTCGGCACGCCTGATCGAACGCGACATGGCGGGCCACAAGGCCGGCATCCAGGGGCGGGTGAATGTGCTGGCCACCGCCTCGGTCATGGCCGAATCGCTGGCCGACCACATTGCCCGTTTTTTGCAAGTGCCGGCGCACTGCAACATCCAGATCGATCTGGAAGAACGCATCAGCCCCGAGGTGGTGCGCGGCATCCGCGAGGGGGTGGCGGCCATCGGCATTTGCTGGGACGCGGCCGACACCGGCTTGCTGCACACCCGCACCTACAGCCACGACCACCTGTGCGTGGCCGTGCCCCAAAACCACCCGCTCGCAGCACGCGAGGCGCTGCGCTTTGAAGACACGCTGGACCACGAGCATGTGGTCATGCCCATCCATTCGGCGGTCGAGGTAATGCTGCAACGCGAAGCGGGCCTGCGCGGCAAGCGCCTGCAACACCGGGTCATCGTGACCAACTTCGAAGCCGCACTGCGCGTGGTGCGCGCGGGCCTGGCCATTGCCATCGTGCCGCGCGAGGTCACCACCTTGCACGCCCAGGCCTGGGGCCTGAAGGTGCTGCCACTGCAAGAGGCCTGGGCGCGACGCCGCTTTGTGCTGTGCCACCGTGGCGAAGACAACCTCACACCTGCAACGCGCTTGCTGTTGGACGCACTGGGGCCTGACGGCGAGTCTCCAAGGTTCTGACGCAGGCGCATCCCTCGTGTATCAAGTGGTCTGTCTGTCCACTGCACGCCAATGCACAAGGAGCCGTTTTGGCCACCACCCCCCTGTCCCCTGCCCTGCAACGCCTGCAAAGCGGTCCCATCCTGTCCACACTGCTGCGCCTGTCGCTGCCCAATGTGCTGGCCATGGTCATGACGGTGGCCGTGGGCATTGCCGAGACCTATTACGTGGGCCACCTGGGCACCACGCCATTGGCCGCCATGGCGCTGGTGTTTCCGTTTGCCATGCTCAGCGGCATGCTGTCCGCCGGGGCCATGGGCGGCGGGGTGTCCTCGGCCATCAGCCGCGCGCTGGGCGCCGCAGACACACACCGAGCCCAACAACTGGCCTTGCATTCCATCCTGATCGGCACGGTGGCGGGCGTGCTGTATTCCACCCTGTTGTTGGTGCTGGGGCCCTGGGTCTACCAGCTGCTGGGCGGCCAGGACGAGGTGCTGGGCGCAGCTGTCGGCTATGCGCAGGTGCTGTTCAGCGGTGCACTGCTGGTGTGGTTGAGCAACACACTGGCCTCCATCCTGCGCGGTACGGGCAATATGCGTGTGCCCTCGCTGGGCATTTTTGGCACGGCCATTCTGCAAATCTTGCTGGGTGGGCTGCTGGGCTTGGGTGCAGGCCCGGTGCCTTCGCTGGGCATGCCGGGCATCGCCATCGGCCACATCGTCGCCACCGCCGCTGGCGTGGCCTACTTTGCCTGGTTCCTGCGCAGCCAAGGCAGCCGCCTGCGCCTGGAGCTGTCAGGCTTTCGGCTTCACCCTGAGATGCTCCACGACATCCTCAAGGTCGGTGCCCTGGCCATGGTCTCACCCCTGCAGTCGGTGCTCACGGTGCTGATCTTCACCGGCCTGATCGCCCGCCTGGGCACGCAGGCGCTGGCAGGGTATGGCATCGGACAACGGCTGGAGTTCTTGCTGATCCCGATCGCTTTTGGCATTGGCGTGGCCTCGGTGCCCATGGTCGGCATGGCCATCGGCGCAGGCCATGTGGCGCGGGCACGGCGCGTGGCCTGGACCTCGGCGGCGCTGTCTGCCTTCAATCTTGCACTCATCGGTCTGTGGGTCAGCATCGCGCCCGCGCAATGGGCCCGCTTGTTCACCCAGGACGCCGCCGTGCTGGCGCATGCCTGCCAGTACCTGGTGGTGGCGGGGCCAGCCTTTCCCATGTTTGGCCTGGGGCTCACGCTGTACTTCGCCTCGCAGGGTTCGGGCAAGGTGTTGGGGCCGGTGGTGGCGGGCACGCTGCGGCTGCTGCTGGTCGCTGGTGTGGGCAGTTGGCTGGCCGCACGCGGCGCGGGCGCCTCTGCCTACTTCTGGCTGGTCGCGGCCGCCATGGTGCTGTACGGCGTCAGCACGGTGGTGCTGGTCAAGCTCACCCCCTGGTCACGCGCCTGATGCCGGGGTGCTAGCGGTATATTCCCGCCATGCTTGAGCCTTCCGAGTCCACCCGCATTGCCCGCATGGAGCTGGCCAATCGCCTGTTTTTCAGGCTCTACCAGTGCGCCAACCTGTTGCACAAAACCGGCTCACGCGCCGTTGAGGGCGAGGGGCTGACCACGCAGCAATGGGCGGTGCTGGGCGCACTGTCGCGGCCAGGCAGCGAAAACGGCATCAGCGTGGGCGATCTGGCGCGCTACCTCATGGTCACCCGCCAGAACCTCACCGGCGTGATCAGCCGCATGGAACGCGACGGCCACATCCAGGTCGCGCCCGACGAGCGAGACCGCCGCTCGCGGCTGATCCGCATGACGCCACATGGGCGCCACGTCTGGTTGGAGTTGGCACAGCCCAAGATCCAGGCCTATTACGAACAGGCGCTTGACGAATTTTCGGTAGGCGACATCACCCACACCCTGCACTACCTGCTGCAGTTGCTGGACAACATGAAGCGGCTGGACAGCGGCCCTGACGAAGACGCTGGCAGCACCTGACTCGGTATTGAATGGGTGCCCTGTCTGGCCGATCGGGAACCCTGCTGAGCATGTGGTCCGGCACACGCCCATCTGCCCCAGGGTCTGGCCATTCACACAGCACGCACTCTCTTTCCATGAAAAAAGCCGCCTGGCCAAAAGCTCAGGCGGCTTGAAGTCCAACAAGCATCACATCTTGCACAAAGGCGACGGTGCCGGAACGATGGACGCGGGGAAGGTCTGCTCGATCACCGGGCGCAGCACACCGTCGACCACCTTGGCGCGGCCCACGTAGTTGGGCAGCACCAGCTGGTTGTCGGCGGCGCGCATGGTGACGTTGCCGTAGATGGTGTCGAGCTGGGCACCGCGCAGGGCCTTGCTCACGTCTTCAGGTTTTTGGCTTTTGGCCAGGCGCACCCCATCAAGCATGACCTGGGCGCCGTTGTAGGCCTGGCCTTCGTTGTCGGTGGGCAAGCGGTTGAACTTGGCTTTCCAGGCCGCCACAAAGGCTTTGCTCTTGGGCGTGTCGATGTCCGGCGTGTAGCCGGTGGTGCCCGGGGTCCCCTCCAGGGCCTTGCCCGTGGCGTTGATCATGAAATTCAAAATCAGCGAGTGACCGATCAGCGGTGTCTTGGGCACCAGGCCAAATTCCTCGGCCTGCTTCACAAAGGCGATCGCGTCACGACCGATCTCGGCCACCCAGATGGCGTCCACACCGGCGGCCTTGAGCTGCGCGATGTAGGGCGAGAAGTCTTTGGTCCCCATGGGCACGTACAGCGAGAGCGGCACACTCTTGCCTGCCGCTTCAACGGCTTTCTTGAACGATTCACCGGAATCGCGGCCCCACACGTAGTCGGCCGCGATCACGGCAAACTTGTTGCCTTTGATGTTCTTGGCCCAGGCGTTGATCATCGCGATGTCCATCGCATCAGAGTGGTTGGTGCGGAAGCTGCGCGGCTTGCAGGTGTCGCCCGTGAGCTTGTCGGACTTGCTGGCCACCGCGAAATAGGCGGCATCCCAACGGTCCAGGTTCTGGGCGATGGCCAGAGAAATCGACGAAGGGATGGCCCCGATCAACAGGTTGTAACCTTCGCGTGACAGTTTTTCAGCTTCGCGGCGGCCGGCGTCGGGTGTGCCCTCGTCATCGGCTTCTTTCACTTCGATCTTGCGGCCGTCCACACCGCCTTTGGCATTGGCTTCGTCAATGGCGAAACGCACGGCGCGGATCACTTCTTCGCCCTGCTGCGCGAACACGCCCGACTTGGACGAGACCAGGCCGACCTTGACGGGCTCCTTGCCCTGGGCCAGTGCGGCCATGGGCAGTGCCGCCAGCAGCGCGGCAGCGGCCAGCGAACGCTGAATGGTTTTCATCTTGAACATGTTTGTCTCCTTGTTGGAATCGCCGGAAACCGTCCGGACATCGGGTTGAAAATGCTCAGACCATCACGTGGCTTTCGAGGTCGTGCAGCCCTTCGCGGGAGTTGACAACCTGCCCTTGCGCCACGATGGCGCCCTTGGCCATGGCCAAGTAGCGGTGCGCCACACGCACCACCAGGCTCATGTTCTGCTCGATCAGCAGCAGCGCCGTGCCCTGGTCGGCCACCTGGTTGAAGATCACCGCCAGCTGGTCCACGATCACCGGCGCCAAGCCCTCGGTGGGCTCGTCCAGCAGGATCAGCGCCGGATTGGCCATGAGGGCGCGCCCCACCGCCAGCATTTGCTGCTGGCCGCCCGACAGCGCCGTGCCTGGGGTGTGCGCGCGCTCCTGCAGGATCGGGAACAGTTTGTAGATCTCGGGCACGGTCCAGGGCCCCTTGCGGCCCACAGCCGCACCCAGCAACAGGTTTTCCTCGACCGTGAGGTTGGCCACAATGCGCCGGCCTTGCGGCACTACCACGATGCCCTGTTGCGCGGCCATGTAGGCGCGCAGCCGGGTGTGGTCGTGTCCACCAAAATACACATGGCCTTCGCGCAACGCTGCCAAGCCCAGGATGGTGTTAACCACCGTGGTCTTGCCCACACCGTTGCGGCCGACCAGTGCCACGCGCTCCCCCGCATTCACATGCAGGTCCAGCCCGTGCAGGATGTGTGCGGCGCCGTAGTAAGCGTGGACGTTCTTCAGATTGAGCAAGGCACTCATGCGGCGCTCCCCAGATAAGCTTCGCGCACGCGCGGGTTGGCGCGCACCTCGGCCGGTGCGCCCGAGGCGATCACGCGGCCCAGTTCAAACACCGTCACCACGTCCGAGATGCCGAACACCACATCCATGTCGTGTTCGACCAGCAGCACCGACACATCCCAAGTGGCGGTGAGTTTTTTCAGATGCTGCGCCAGATCGAGGGACTCCTTGACCGACAGGCCAGCCATGGGTTCGTCGAGCAAGAGCACCGTGGGCCGCCCCACCAGCGCCAGCGCCAGGTCCAGGCGGCGCTGCTCGCCATAGCCCAGGTCCTGCGCGGTGCTGTCCTTGAGGGGCCACAGGTCCAGCTCCGTGAGCACGGCCTGTGCGTCGGCGGCGCTGTCGGCCACCCCCATCTTGTGTGAGGCCAGTTCCACCTGGCGGTACACCGTCATTTCGCCAAAAATGCTGGTGCGCTGGAAGCTGCGCGAGAGTCCGCGGATGCGGCGCTCCACCACACCGAGGGCGCTCACATCCTCGCCCAGCAGCGTGACCTTGCCGCGCGTGAGCCTGCGCCTGCCGGTGATGGCATCGATCACCGTGGATTTGCCCGCACCGTTGGGACCAATCAGGCCACGGATCTGGCCTTTCTCCAGTGTGAGGGCCACACCGTCCACCGCCTTGACCCCGCCGTAGTGGATGGCCACGTCTTCGGCTTGCAACACGTAATTCGTCATGTCTGTCGTCCTTTGCGTCCGGGCTCAGTGGCCACCGACCTTGACCGAGGGCTTTTTGCCCAACACCCAGCGGTCAAACAGCCCAGCCACCCCGGTCGGCGAGAACACGATCACCGTGATCAGGGCCACGCCAAAAATGGTCATCCAGTGGGTGGCGTGCTCACCCAGGATGTCCTTGAACAGGAAATACACCACCGCACCTGCGGCCGGACCCCACAGCGCCTTGAAGCCACCGACCACCACCATCATCAAAGCCACCCCCGACAGACTCCAGTGCAGGCTCTCGGGCGACACAAAACCCGTGTTGAGTGCCGACAACACGCCAGCCACCGAAGTCACCAGTGCCGACAGGGCATAAACCGCCGCGCGCGGCCACAAGGTGGTGATGCCGATGAAGCGGGCGCGCTCTTCGTTGTCGCGCACAGCTTCGGTGATGCTGCCAAAGCGGCTGCGCATCAGCCAGGCCAGCAAGAACGTGACCACCACCAGCGTGCTCCAGCAAACCACAAACATGCTGGCGGGCTTGAGCATCTGAGAGATCGGAAAACCAAACAGGCGCGAGGGCCAGTCGATGTTCATGCCATCGGCGCCACCGGTCAGGCCCCGTGCACGCGATGCCGTCAGAAAGAACATCTGGCCGATGGCCAGTGTCAGCATGCCAAACGCCACGCCCGGCACCCGGACGATGACCAGGCCGATCAAGAAAGCCGCCACCGTGACCCCCACCAGCGCGGCCACGATGGCCAGCTCGGCCGACATCAGCTGCAGTTGCAGCAAGATGCCCACCAGGTAGCTGGCACCACCAAAAAACAGCGCGTGCCCGAAACTGACCATGCCGTTTTGCTTGAGCAACACCCCCACGCCCAGTGCGAACACCGCGTAGATGATGGCCTGCGTGAGCAGCGACAGCACCGTGCTCGAAGACACCAAGGTCGCGACCACACCACCCAGCAGCAAGGCCAGCACGGCCCCCAGAAATGATTTTTTGAGATTCATCTGTGCAAGCTCCCGGACTTCAGGTACGGCTGCCGGCAAAGCCGGAGGGCTTCCAGATCAGGATGCCGATCATGAACACGAAGGGCAGCAGCACCGCCGCATCGGGCAAATAGACCGCACCGATCGCCTGCACCATGCCCAACACCAGCGCGGCAATGAAGGCCCCCGCCAGCGAACCCAGGCCCCCAATCACCACCACCACAAACGAGTCGATGATCACGTCGGCGCTCATGGAGGGCGACAGCGACAGAAAAGGCGCCGCCACCACACCGGCCAGCCCGGCCAGTGCGGTGCCCAGACCCACCACGCCCGCACTCAACAAGTCGGTGTTGACGCCCTGCATGGAGGTGGTGACCGGATCGGTGCTGGCGGCACGCACAAACAAGCCCACCTTGGAAAAGCGCAACCACAGGCTCAGGCCCAAAGCCACCGCCGCACCGATGAAAATCACACTGAGCCGATAGGCCGGTACTGGCGTGCCCAACAAATCGATGCTGAAAGCCAGCGCCTCGGGCACGGGCACCGACAGGTTGCTCTTGCCCCAGGTGGTCTGCACCAGGTCTTCGATGACCAACAGCAGGCCAAAGGTCACCAGCACCACGGTCAGTGGATCACGGTCCTGCAGCAGCCGAAAGCCGTAGCGGTCCAGCAGCACCCCCAGCAAAGCCATGATGGCCGGCGCTGCGACCAGTGCCACCCAGAAATTGCTGTAAAGCGCCACCGAATAGCCCAGATAAGCCCCCAGCATGTACAGCGAGCCGTGGGCAAAGTTCACCACCCTGCGCAGGCCATAGATCAAGGCCAGGCCAGAGCACATCACGATCAGCAATGCGCCATAGACCAGACCGTTGAACAGGTTGATCGTCAACATGTTGTGTGTCTCCTTGTTAATCCTGATGGGGTGCGCCAAGAGCGGCCTCGGGGGCCCCCAATGCGCCCCAGCCGCCATCGACCGGCAGCACCGCACCCGTGACATAGCTGGCTTGCGCGCCAGCCAGAAAGCCGATCACCTGGGCAATTTCTTCGGGGGCCGCCATGCGGCCCAGCGGTGCACGCCGGGCAATGGCCTGTGCATCGATGGCGCCACGCTCGACCAGACCCGCGACCAGCGCCGTCTTGACATAGCCGGGCGCCACCGCGTTCACGCGGATACCTTGGCGCGCCCATTCGCTGGCCAGTGCCCGCGTCATGCCCAAGATGCCGGCCTTGGCCGCGCTGTAGGCATTGCGTCCGGGGATACCGCCGAAGCTCGCGATCGAGCCGATGTTCACAATCGCCCCCCGGTTGCCCCGCGCATCGCGCGCCTGTTTCAACATTTGTGCGATCACCTGCTGGGACATCAAAAAGGCGCCGCGCAGGTGCACGGCCAGCACTTGGTCGAAAGCGGCGACGTTTTGCTGCAAGGTCGGCACGGTTTGGTCGGCGATGCCGGCGTTGTTGATGAGCGCGTCAATGTGGCCGTGGCGCACGGCCACTTCGGCCACACGCGCCTGCACGGTGGGGGCATCGGTCACGTCGCAGGCCCAGCCCGAATGCTGTGGCCCCAGCGCCTGCGCACGCTCAGCAGCCAATGCACCGTTCAGGTCAAACAGCGCCACGCACCAGCCGCTGGCCGCGAGGTGCTGCGCCGTGGCCCAACCGATGCCATCGGCTGCCCCGGTCACGATGGCCACCGGGCTGGTCATGCCTGGGCCTTGTCGGCGATGTGGTTGGCGGTCACGTAACCAAACGTCATGTTGGGCCCGTGGGTGATGCCGGCGCCCGGGTAGTTGCCGCCCATGATGCTGGCGCGGTCGTTGCCCACCGCGGAGAGCCCCTCGATCACCGACCCATCAGCGCGTTTGACCTCGCCCACCACCGTGGTCTGGATCCCGTCAAAGGTGCCCAAGTCGCCCATCACCACCTTGACCGCATAGAACGGCCCCTTTTCGATGGGGGCCACACAAGGGTTGGGCTGCTGGTTCGGGTCGGCCAGGTAGCGGTTGAAGGCGGTGGAGCCACGGCCAAACTGTTCGTCCACACCGCGCACCGCACCCTGGTTGTAGGTCTGCACCGTGGCTTCGAGCCCGGCGGGGTCCATGCCACAGGCCTGGGCCAGATCAGCCAGGGTCGCGCCTTCGACCAGGTAGCCATTGCGCAGAAAGCGACCGATCGGCATGGGGGAAGGTTTGACAAAACCCAAACCGTATTTGCCCAGTGTGCTGCGGTCACAAACCAGCCACATGACAGTGTCCTGGCCACTGCCGTGTTGCTGCGCGGCGGCGATCATGTCCACGCCCACATCGTGGTAGGAGTTGGATTCGTTGCAAAAGCGGCGACCGTCGCGCATCACACCGATCACACCGGGTTTGTAGCGGTCCAGCAGGTGGGGGAACACCCCCGTATCGCCCGCCCCATAAGGGACCATGGACACAGGCATCCAGGCCGCCGCATCCTTGTAGCGCAGGGCCACATCGGCGCCCATCTGTTCGGCCATGCGCACACCGTCGCCGGTGTTGGACTCGGGCGTGGGCGAAAGATGCTCGCCGCCGCGCTTCAGATGGGGATAGGCCTGGGCGATGCGCTGCAGGTCGTGCGGGAACCCACCACAGGCCAGCACCACCCCATGGCGCGCGCGCAGAGTGCGCGTGCCGCCTGGCCCGCCCACCTCTACGCCGGTGACACAGCCGTCGTCTACCAACAGCTGTTGCACAGGCGTCGAGGTCAGGATGGGAATGCCCAGATCCAGGGCCGACTTGGCCAGCCGGGCCGCCAGTGCGTTGCCGCTGGTCACGTGGATCGCGCGGCGGTACAGCAGCAGCTCTTTCATGTGGTTCAGCAAGCGCTTGGCCACATAGACAAACGAGGTCAGGGATTGGGTGGCCTGGAAGAAATGCTTGAGGTCCGCGTTCGACGAATTGAACATCATGCCCATGAAGGTGATGGTCTTGAGCGGCAGCTTCAGGCGCGCCATGTCCGGCCCCAAGCGACGGATGTCAAAGGGCTCCGCCAGGATGGAGCGGCCAATCGCCGCCCCACCAGGCACATTGGGGTGGTAGTCCGGGTAGAGCGTGGGCACGAAGTGCATGTCGGTCTCGCGCTCGAAAAACTCGACCATCTTCGGTCCGTTGTCGATGAAGACCGTGACCGCCTCTTCGTCATAGAACGCCCCGGTTTCCTGCTGCATGTAGGTGCGCACCGCTTCCACACTGTCTTGCGGGTTTTGCTTGCGGCCGTGGGGGTTGAGCGGGATCCAGAGCACACCGCCCGACAACGCAGTGGTGCCGCCAAACACGGGCTCCTTTTCCAGCACCACCACATCCAGTCCGCGCTTTTTGGCACGGATGGCGCAGGCCAGGCCTGCGGCGCCGGACCCCACCACCAACACATCGCATTCGCTATGGTTTGTCATCGTTTCACCTCAAGCGGTTTGGTTGTAGCCAGGGCGGGGCACCATGTCCATGAGCATGCAGGACATGCCGCCATCGACCAGCAATTCGGCACCATTGACATAGCCTGCGCGCGGGCTGGCCAGGAACAGCGCCACATCGGCGATGTCCTGCGGCTCACCAATGCGGCGGCTGGCCGTGACGGCCGCCCGCTTGGCCTCGAAGCCCGGTTCTTCGTAAAACTTGGCCGACAGGGCCGTTCGGACCATGCCCGGACAAATCGCATTGCTGCGCACACCTTGCGGCCCCCACTCCACGGCCAGCTGGCGCGACAACTGCAGGACACCGGCCTTGCTTGCGCTGTACGCCCCGCTGCTGCTTTGTGGAAACAAGCCCGAGATGGACGCCACATGCACCAGGCTGCCCTCGCCCCGTTCACGCATGCCAGCGCCAAACGCGCGCGCACACAACAGGTAACCCGTGAGGTTGACCGCTAGCACCGTGTTCCAGTCGTCCAGGCTGACATCGGCGAGGCCACCGGCACGCAGCAAGCCGGCGTTGTTGATCAAGGCATGGGCGATGCCCCATTGCCCTTGAACCTGCAGAGCAGCCGCGTCCACACTGGCGGCGTCGCTGATGTCACAGGGCACAGCCATGGCCTGCGCCCCTTGCGCTTGCAGCTCGGCCATGCGCTGCGCCAACCCTGCCGTGTCGCGGTCGAGCATCGCCACTTTGGCGCCCACGGCGGCCAGCTGCTGCGCCACACAGGCGCCAATGCCACTGGCCGCGCCTGTGACCACGCACACGCGATCGCGCAGTTGCAGCCAATTCCTGTCTCTGTCCATGCCGGGTTCCTTGTGCTTGGAAATTGAGGCTGATTGTGGGAACCGTGGCTTGAAAATATTTTGACGATTCGAACGAAGAACAGGACAATTCGTGCAAACAGGAGGCAGCACATGGCCCGTTCCAGGGTTATCCCGAACTACGATTTGTATGGTGACCAGGCCCGCATGGACTGGTCGAGTGCGCTCAATTTCGAATGGATCCCACAGCGCTCGGGTTTGTACAACTGGCTGATCCAGCCACACCGCCACGATGCCTTCATCCAGGTGCTCTACCTGACCCAGGGCCATGTGCAGGTCGAACTCGATCAGGTCGAACAAACCCTGCACGCGCCCGGACTGATGCTGATTCCGGCCGGCCATGTGCATGGCTTTCGGTTTTCGCGCGACATCAATGGTCCGGTGGTCACAGCCATGCAAAAAGCACTGGAGACGGCCGCTGCGGTGACCATGCCTGCCCTGCTGGACACCCTGCGCACGCCGCGCCTGCTGTCGCTGCAATCCGAAATGCGCTACATCGACCAGCTCATGCCGCTCTTTCTGGCGCTCGAAAACGAGTCCCGCACCGACGCCGAAGGCCAGATGGCGGCCAGCACGTCGCTCCTGCTGGCCCTTTTGGTGCAGGTCCACCGCATCAGCAAGATCGCCCAGAACACCGACAGCCAGACCCACTACAGCATGTCGCGCAAGGCCCAGCAGATCGAAAAGTTCCGCAGTCTGCTGGACAAACATTTCCGCACACAACACTCCTTGCAGGTCTATGCCAGCGAAGTGGGTGTGACGGTCGGGCAGCTGTCGCGTCTGTGCCGTGAGGTGCTGGGCAAGTCCAGCCTGGACGTCATCAACGACCGCTTGCTGCAAGAAGCCCAGCGCGAACTGGTCTACACCAGCCTGCCGATCAAGCAGCTCGCCAGCGAACTGGGGTTTGAAGACGACGCCTATTTCAGCCGCTTCTTTCGCAAGCACACCGGCGTGAGTCCCAAGACCTACCGCGCTCAGTCGCTCCAAAAACTGCACGCTTCGCGCTGAACCTGCAACAAGCAGACAATGCGTGCGCGCGCCTGCGCGCGGCGACAACGGCCACAAGCATTCAGCCATGGCCAGGTCAACGGTGGCGGAAAGCGGGTTTGCGCTTGTCCAGAAAGGCACGCATGCCTTCGTGGGCATCGTCGCTGGCAAAACGGGCATACAGCTCGCGGCGCTCGAACAGGATGCCCTCGGTCAAGCTGGCCTCATGGGCTCGGTTGACCGATGCCTTGATCGCCATGAGCGCGGGCAAGGAATAGCCGGCGATCTGGGTGGCCAGCTTCAAAGTCGCTGCCTGCAATTCGGCATCGGGCACCACGCGCGAAACCAGCCCGTAGCGGTCGGCTTCTTCGGCGCCAAGCATGCGGGCCGACAGGCACATGTCCATCGCTTTGGCTTTGCCGATGGCACGTGGCAGGCGCTGCGTTCCCCCCGCACCGGGCAGCATGGCCAGCTTGATTTCGGGCAATGCAAATTGAGCCGACTCGGCGGCCACCACGATGTCGCAGGCCAGCGCCAGTTCGCAACCACCGCCCATGGCGTAGCCCGCCACCGCCGCGATGACGGGCTTGCGCACCTGGCGGATCGTCTCCCAGTTGCGGGTGATGAACTGGTCTTGGTAGACATCCATGCAGGTCCAGTCGGCCATCACAGCGATGTCGGCCCCGGCCGCAAAGGCTTTTTCGCTGCCGGTGATGACGATGGCCCCGATGGCGTCGTCGGCATCGAACTGCAGCAGGGCTTCGCCCAGCGCATCCATCAGCGCGTCGTTGAGTGCGTTGAGCTGTGCCGGGCGGTGGAGCGTGATGACGCCGACACGGCCGTGCCGGCTCACCAAGATGGGTTGCGCGTCCATGCCAGGTTTATTCAACGGTGATTTTCTGGTCACGGATCAGCGTCGACAGCAGCTTGCCTTCGGACGCCAGCAGGTTGCGGAACTCGGTGGTGTCGAGCGCCATGTTCTCTGCCCCCAGATCGGCATAGCGCGACTTGATGGCCGGTTGAGCCAGCGCCTTGGCCAGCTCACGGCTCAGGCGCGCCACCGTTTCGGGGGCAGTGCCATTAGGCGTCCACATGCCAAACCAGATGTCCATGCTGTTGCCCTTGAAACCCTGCTCGGCCACGGTGGGCACCTCCGGGAAAAAGGGCGAGCGCTTGTCACTGACCACGGCCAGCAACTTGACCTTGCCCGTGCGGATGTGCGGGAAGGCGATGCCCGGATCGCACACGAAATCGGCCTGACCCGACAACACGTCCTGCAAGGCCGGTGCGGCGCCTCGGTAGGGCACATGCAAGATGTCGGTCCCCGTGGCTTGTTTGAACAGCTCGCAAGCCAAATGCGGCGGCGTGCCCGCACCCGCAGAGGCATAAGACATTTTTCCGGGTTGCGCCTTGGCCTGGGCCACCAGGTCACGCACATCCTTGGCATTGGACTGGGGCTTGGCCACCAGGTACATCTGCGTCTTGCCGATGCCCGCCACAGGCGTCAGGTCACGCGAAGGCAAGACATTGGACTTGAACAGCGAAGGGTTGGCCGTCTCGACCGAGGTGGGTGCAATCAGCAAGGTGTAGCCGTCGGGTGCGGCGCGTGCCACCTCGCCCGCCGCGATGTTGCCGCTGGCACCGGGCTTGTTGTCGATCACCACCGGCTGGCCCAGGCTTTCAGACAGGCTCTGCGCCATCAGGCGGGCCATCACATCGGTGGTGCCGCCGGGGGCAAAGCCCACCACAATGCGCACCGGTTTGGCCGGCCAACTCTGGGCTTGTGCCAGCAGCGGGCTGGCCATTGCGCCCAGCACCCATGCGGTGATGCCAAGTGCACGGCGGATGCGGAAAGTCTTCGTTGGTTTCATGTCGGTGTCTCCTGGTTTGTCCTTGTGGTCATTCACTGGATCTGCTCGCGCAGCTTGAACTTCTGGATCTTTCCGGAAGGCGTGGTGGGCATGGCGTCCCGCACCTCCAGCCGCTCAGGGATGTATTGCAAGGCCACCTTCTGCTCCTTGAGGTAGGCCACCAGCGTCGGCAAATCGAACGCCTGACCGGGCTTGGGCACCACCACGGCACAGGCGCGCTCGCCCAGACGCTCGTCGGGGTAGGCCACCACGGCAGCCAGCGCCACAGCGGGGTGGCGGTACAGCAGCGACTCGATCTCGACCACCGGGATGTTTTCGCCGCCACGGATGATCACGTCCTTGCTGCGGCCGGTGATGCGGACGTAACCCTGCGCATCCATGCGCGCCAGATCCCCGGTGTCGAACCAGTCTTGGGCATCGGTGCCGTTGAGGTGCGGGCGCTTGAGGTAGCCGCCAAAGTTGGAACAAGCCCGCACCAGCAGCTTTCCGGCCTCGCCCGCTGGCAGCGTTTGACCATCCACATCCACCACCTTGAGTTCCACGCCCGGCAGCGGCTGGCCGTCGGTGGTGAACGCCCGTTCGTCCGGGTCGTCCAGCTGGATCAGGGTCACAGCGCCGTTTTCGCTCATGCCCCAGGCCGAGACGATTTTGGTGCCCAGCACGGCCCGTGCCTGCTCCAGCAGCGGACCGGGGATGGGCGCCCCCGCACACAAAAATGTTTTGAGCGTGGGCACCGCGGTCTGGGGCTCGCTCACGGCCTTGGTCAGATCGGTGAGGAAGGGCGTGGAAGCCATGGTAAAGCTGGCTTGCTCGGCGCGGATCACCTCGACCGCTTTGTCAGGCACCCAAATGTCCTGCAGCACCACGCTGGCCTTGAGCATGATGGGCATCATCAAACCGTACATGAAGCCGGTCTGGTGCGCCATGGGCGAGGCCATCAGCACCACGTCTTCGGCGTCCAGCTGCAAGCGCTGTGCGTAGGGAATGATGTTGGCCATCACGGTGTTGGCCGAATGCATCACGCCCTTGGGCTCGCCGGTGGTGCCCGAGGTGTAGATGAGCTGGGTGATGTCGTCCGGGCCCGGCCGGTGGGCACGGAGGATGCTGGCCGCATCGGCTTCTGCTTCCCAGGCCGGGCCACTGAGCAAAGCTTCAAAGCTGTTGGCACCCTGCCCGTCCACCACCACGATGTGGCGGAGATCGGGCAGGCCCGGCTGGATGGCCGTGATCATTTGCTCGAAGTCGAAACCGCGGAAAACCTTGGGGGCGATGATGACCTTGGCTTCGCCATGCTTGAGCATGAAGTTGAGTTCGCGCTCCCGGAAAATGTGCATCAAGGGGTTGATGACCGCGCCGATGCGCGAACAAGCCAGATACGTCACCGTGAACTGCCACCAGTTGGGCAGCTGACACGCGACCACATCGTTTTTCTTCACGCCCAGGCGTGACAGCCCGACAGCCACCCGATCGGCCATGTGCGCCAGCTCACGGTAGCTGAAACGGCGCAGATCTCCCGCTTCTACCCGGTAAGCACTCAGCGCCAGCTTGTCGGGGCAAGCCGCCACGCAGGCGTCCAGATCGTCGTTGATGGTGCGGTCGTGCCAGAAACCCTGTTCGATCATGCGGGCACGGCGTGGGGCCAGCAGTACGGCGTCGAATTCCATGTTTGTCTCCTCGTGGTGGTTTTTCTTACTTCATGCCTTGAAGACAGAGCCGCAGATCCATCTCCCAAGTCACAGGCGCGCTTTCAGGCCGGCACGAACTGCCGGCCGGCGCGGTTGCGCGCAATGATGGTCTTCATGATCTGCGCGGTGCCGTCGCCGATCTGGAAGCCCAGCACATCGCGCAGGCGCTGCTCCATCGGGCCCCGGTCGTAGCCGCCGTGGCCAAAGCACAGCAGGCATTGGTGGATCACGTCGTAGGCAAGCTTGGGCCCCCACCACTTGGCCATGCCGGCCTCGGCCGTGTGCGGCAGCCCCTGGTCCTTGAGCCACAGCCCCTGCAGGCAGAGCAGTCGGGCGCCCTCCACTTCGGTGTCGTACTGCGCCAGTGGGTGCGTCACGCCCTGAAAAGCAGACAGCGGCTGGCTGAAAGCCTGGCGCTGCGTGATGTATGCCCAGGTTTCTTCAAGCGCCACACGCGCCACCGCCAGACACTGCAAACCAATCAAGGAGCGCGAAAAATCAAACCCGTGCATCACCTGCACAAAGCCTTTGTTTTCGTCACCCAGGCGGTGACTCACGGGCACCCGCACGTTCTCGAAAAAGATCGAGCCGCGGCCGATGGCGCGCTGCCCGTGGCAGTCAAAGCGGCTGGTGGTCAGGCCCGGGGTGTCCATGGGCACCAGCAGCGCGGTCACACCGTGCGCACCCGACTCAGGGGTGCCGGTGCGGCCGAACACCACGGTGATGTCGGCCTGGTCGGCCGCCGAGATCGAGGTCTTCTCGCCGTTGATCACATAGTGGTCACCCTCGCGCTCCACCTTGAGGCGCAGGTTGGCCGCGTCGGAGCCACCGCGCGGCTCGGTCAGGGCAATGGCGCAGATGACCTCGCCCATGCGGATCTTCTCCAGCCAAGGCGTCACCACCTCGGCTTGTCCGTATTTAGAGAGGATCTGGCTGTTGAGCGAAGCCAGCAGATTCAGGTAGGAAAAACTCAGGTCGGCACGGGCAATTTCCTCGTGGATCACGCCTGCCGCCAAACACCCCATGCCCAGTCCGCCAAAAGGCTCCGGCAGTTCGGGGCAGATGAGCCCGAGTTCCCCCATCTGGCGCAGCAACGCGCGGTCAAACGCGCGCGACTTGTCGCGGTCCAGAAAACCGGGCTTGACTTTTTCTTCGGCAAAGCGGCGCACGGTTTCAGCCAAGGCCTGCAAGTCGTCGTTGATGTAGGGGTTCGGGTTCATCGGGTCTCCTTGGCTCGCGTTTACTTGGCGTACTTGCGGAACTCGGGCTTGCGCTTTTCCTGCAAGGCCTTGACGCCCTCGCGCGACTCTTCGGTGTCGTAATAGAGCTTGAGCGCGTACATGCCCATGCCGGCAATGCCCGCTTGGTGAGCGGTGTCCATGTTGAAGCTGCGCTTGGCAATGGCGATGGCGGTCGGGCTGCGTTCGCAGATGGTCTCGCCCCACTCCTGCACCGTGGCGTCGAGTTGGTCGTGCGGCACGCAGATGTTGGCCAAACCCATGTCAACGGCTTCCTGGCCTGAATAACGCTTGTTCAGGTACCAGATTTCGCGGGCCTTTTTCTCGCCCACCACGCGCGCCAGGAAAGCCGTGCCGTATCCCGGATCAACCGACCCCATCTTGGGGCCCACCTGGCCAAAGATGGCCTTGTCGGAGCAAATGGTCAGGTCGCAAATGGTGCACAGCACATTGCCGCCACCAAGGGCGAAGCCCTGCACGCGCGCGATCACCGGCTTGGGCACGTCGCGGATCGCGGTGTGCAGTTCTTCCATTGGCAAGCCAATGGTGCCTCGTCCGTCGTAATTGCCGTCGTGCGCCGACTGGTCACCGCCGGTGCAAAAGGCCCGCTCTCCGGCCCCCGCCAGCACGATGGCGCCGATGTCTTTGTCGTAACCGGCTTTGTAGAGGGCCTTGATCAGCTCGTCGCAGGTGGTGCCGCGAAACGCGTTCATCTTGTCCGGGCGGTTGATGGTGATCCACGCCACGCCGTTGCGGTTCTCGTAGAGGATGTCTTCGAATTGCATGTTTTGCTCCTGTGGGGGTGAAGTCGGGTCAGCCGTTCATGGTCAGACCGCCGGAAACGCTCAGCACCTGACCGGTGATGTAGCTGGCGTCAGCGCTGGCAAAAAAGACGATGGCCCCTGGCAGGTCCGAGGGTTGGCCAATGCGGCCCAGCGGGATCGAGCGACGGAAGGCTTCTTCGAGCTTTTCGGGGTTGCCCGCGCCCTGCTTGTAGTCGGCAAACAAGGCCGTGTCGGTCGGGCCGGGGCACACCACGTTGACGGTGATCTGGTGGCGTGCATGCTCGCGCGCCAATGTTTTGGACAGCGCCACCAGACCGCCCTTGCAGGCGGCATAGACCGCCTCGCCCGAGGAGCCCACGCGCGCCGCATCCGAGGCAATGTTGATGACACGCCCGCCCTGCCCGCGTGCTGCCATGAGCGGCAGCACCGCGTGGTGCATGTGCAGCGCCCCCGTGAGGTTGATGGCAATCAGTTTGTCCCACTCCGCCGGGACTGTCTTGGTGAAGGCTTTGAACACGTCCCAGCCGGCGTTGTTGACCAACACCTGGATGGGGCCGAGTTGCGCCTCGGTTCCGGCGACAGCCGCATCCACCGCAGCGCGGTCGGTGATGTCACAGGCAAAGGCCGCCGCCACGCCCCCAGCGGCCTCAATCTCGGCCACCACCTTCTGCGCAGCCGCCAGATTCATGTCAAACACCGCCACCTTGGCGCCCTCTTGGGCGAAACGCTTGCAGGTGGCCCCACCGATGCCACCGCCACCACCGGTCACCACCACCACTTGTCCATTGAATCCCGTCATTGCGCACTCCATGTGTTGATATATGCAAATATGTTGTCCTATTCTAAAAATCAACCTCAAGCCATGCAACATGTATTCATGTATCGTTTTCCCTATGAATAATTGACTCACCGTTCTGGTAATTGCAGGTTTTTTTTGCAAATACATTGCCTATTAAACTGACATCAGCAAAACGATGGCCAAAAAAAATCCCGCCAAACGGCGGGACCATGGCGGCATTGCGCACGCTCAGGGATGGGGCCCCCAAGGGGCGGCCGTCATCAGTTTGTTGCTTTGCTCGCGCAGCAAGGGGCGCAACTTGGTGACAAACGAGACGAAGTCGGGATCGCTCAGCACGCCCGCCCAAAAAGCCCGGCGGTCGGCATCGTCATCGAACTTCCAGACGTGGATCAGCTCGTTCAGCGCCCCCACATCCCCCACAAAGTACCCCACCAGCTTTTGCGGGTGCCGGGCCAGCACAGGCCAGCCTTCCTGGCTGTAGAGCGAGGACACCTCCCCCATCTTCCCCACCGTCACCGCATATGTCCTGAGTTCATAAATGGCCATGCGCCACCTCCTGTTGTTGCCAATGGACGCCGATTAAACGCGACTTCCCCAGCGCAGGCAACGCCACTGGCGCGGCACACACGTCCTCCCTGTCGCGCAGGCTTCAGCACTGCTCGCGCTCGCCGCTATGCTGCCGTCTTTTGTATTTCTGGAGTGCCCGTGTCAACCACCCCTCTGTTGCAAACCGCCCAGACCATTTGGCAACACTGGCAAGGCGGCCAGAGTTTCGATGCCTTGCCCGAAGCCGGCCGGCCCCACACCCGCGCCGAAGGCTACGCCGTGCAAGCCTGCCTGCCGCAGGCCTCGGGCCGTTCGGTGCTGGGCTGGAAGATCGCCGCCACCAGCACGGCGGGCCAGCAGCACATCAACGTCAGTGGTCCGCTGGCCGGACGCATCTTGTCGGGCCAGGTGCTTTCACCGGACGCGACCGTTGCGCCAGCCGGCAACCGCATGCGCGTGGCCGAGCCCGAGATGGCCTTCGTGTTCGCACACGAGCTGCCCGCCCGGACGCAGCCTTACGCGGTGAGCGAAGTCATGCAGGCCGTGGCCAGCCTGCACCCGTCGATTGAGATCCCCAATTCACGCTTTGCCGAATTCATCCGAGCCGGTGAAGCCCAGTTGCTGGCCGACAACGCCTGTGCCCACCAGTTCATTCTCGGGCCACGCGCTCTGGAGGGCTGGCAGACGCTGGACCTGGCCACGCACCCGGTGTCGGCACGGGTCACGCACCACGATGGCCGCAGCTGGGACAGGCAAGGCAGCGGCGCCGCTGTGCTGGGCGATCCGCGCGTGGCCCTGGCCTGGCTGGTGAACGAGTTGTCGGCCCAAGGCATCGGTCTGCTGGCCGGTCAGTTCGTCACCACGGGCACCTGCATGGCGCCGCTGGAGTTGACCGAGGGCGATACCGTGCTGGCCGACTTCGGTCCTCTGGGGCGCATCGGCATGCGGTTTGGCGACTGAAGGCCCAAACACCAGCGACACGCCCGCAGGCCCCACTCACTCCCGGATCACTCGACCCAGCGCACGCACCAGGTCGGTCTGGGTGAGGATGCCCACCAGCCGCTTGTCCTCGTCGATGACGGGCAGGTGGTGGTGACCCTGAGACGAGAACAGCGGCAACAGGTCCAGCGCCTGGCTGGCCGCGCTGGCCACGCGCACCTGGCGGGTCATGGCCTCGCCCACCGTGACCCCATCTTTGAACAAGGCAGACACCGGGGCCGGTGCAGCCGCCTTGAGCTCGGCCACCCGAATGTCCTGCCCGGCATGGCGCAGCACATCGCCTTGGGTGAGGATGCCCGTCACCTGCCGGTGCATGTCCACCACGGGCAGCGCCTTGATCTGCATGCGCTGCATCAGCCCCCAGGCCTCGGCCAACGGGGCGCGGAAATCCACTGTGACCGGCTCGGGCGTCATGATGTCGCGGCACATCAGCGTGCCCCACAGGCGCTCGTAGGCGGCACCTTCGGCACGGCGCAACAGCCTGCCCAGCTCGTCCGGGGCCACGTCCAGCACCTCACCGTAGCCCTTGAGTGCCGTGCGCAGGTCTTCGGTGGACACGCGCACGCCCTTGCCCGTCTCGGGCATGGCGCCGGCCACCACGCGGTGCGGGTACGGGTGGCCACTCAGGCTGTTGTAAACCATGCCCGCCAGCACCAGCAGCGCCACATTGACCAACACCGGAAACACCACAAAGGACCAGGACTGCTGGTGCATCAGCACCATGAGCAAGGCGGCGGCACCGCCGGGGGGATGCAGGCAACGCAGCAGCATCATGGCTGCAATCGCTGCGCCCACGGCCACGGCGCTCGCCAGCACCGGCCCCGGCAACCAGCGTGCGCAGCACACCCCCACCAGGGCCGACACGGCGCTGCCCCCGATCACCGGCCAGGGCTGGGCCAGCGGGCTGGCCGGCGCGGTGAAGACCAGCACCGCGCTCGCGCCGACCGGCGCAATCAGCCAGATGGCCTGCTCATGGCCGAGCCATTGGCTCAGGACGGCGGCAACCAAGATCCCCAGCGCCGCGCCGACAACGGCGCGCAGGCGCTCCACTCGGGAGGGCAGACGCGCCGATGCGGTGGGCATGCCGGATCTCAGCCGCGCGGCTGGGTCCAGGACGGCAGCGGGGCCGAGCGGTGCAATACGTTCTCGTGCAACCAGACCGCGCTGCGGCGCGCGCGCTCGGCCACGGTGTCCAGCGGCAATTGCTGGTAGTCGTCGTTGAAAACCTCGAAGCTGTAGTCGCCCCGGTAGCCGATGCGGTCCAGGCGCATCACCAGATCGGCCAGCTGCTCGCTGTGCACGCCCTCGCCCGGAAACACGCGGAAGGTCCGGGCCGTGGTCATGCGTTCTTCAAAAGTCGGGGTTTCCTGCCACATGAAGTCCGACAGCTGCACCAGGAAAATCTTCTCGGGGTCAAGTTCCTCGATGGCGTCGAGCGAGGACTTGGCTGCAAAGATGTGGAAGGAGTCCAGGCCAATGCCCAGGTTGGGGCAATCGGCTCGGCAGACCACGTCCCAGCTCACCGGGAATTCGTTGACCGTGCGGCCCCAGGACAGCGCCTCGTAGGCCACCTTGATGCCCAGCGGCAGTGCCAACATGGCGAGCTTTTTCAGGTCGGCCGCGATCTGGTCCAGGTCCTGTGTGGCATGGCGCGAGGTGGACGAACAGGCCAGCAGCACCTTGGAGCCGGTGGCTGCGCACATCTCCAGCATGGACTTGGCGATGTCGACCTTGTAGCCGTGCAGGTGCCCAGACAGGCCCTCGAAATCCCGCAGCACCTGAAAGCCGGTGGGCCGCAGGCCGCTGGCCTGCACCGCTTGCACTGCCGCATCCACGCCACCGGGGTGCGTGACGAGGTCGCGCGCCATCAGCATGACCTGCGAGAACCCCGCACGCTGCATGGCCGCCAGCTTCGCCTCCAGCGAGCCCGCCATGGTGATGGTGTCCATCCCGTAGCCGTCGAGCATGTTCATGCCGGCTCCTTATTTGTGGACCAATTCGAACGCCACCGAACCCAGCACGGTGCGCGTCAGCGCGCCTCGGTCTTCGGGGTGCAGCTGGGTCGATTCGACGAACTCCACGCCCTGCGCCTTGAGTGCCTTGACGGCCTGGCCGACGTCAGGCACGCCAAAGCCGACGCGCTGCAGGCATTCGGGGCCGTCGTCGCCCGACTCCATCCAGGGATCGGGTTCGATCAGTTGCCACAGGAAAGTGCCGCAAGGGCTCTTCATCAGCTTGCCTTTGGGCAAGATGCCGAAGCGCTCCTCGTCGGCCATCGCCACGAAGTCGAACATGTGTTCGTAATACGTCAGCCAGTCGGCGCTCCGGCCGGCGCCGATGTACTGCACCACGCCAAAGTAGCTCATGCCTGCCAGCGCAGGCGGGTGCTGGTCCACCGTGGGGATGGGCTTGAAGTCGATGTCGTAGATCGAGAATTCTTGCCAGCGGTCCACAAAGTAAAAGCGACTGCGGCCCGGACCATGGATGGCCGGGATATGCAGCTCCATCGCCTGGGCCTGGCTGGGCACGCCCCAGGCGCCCAGCTCCAGGCAGCGGGTGTGCGCCTTGAGCGCGTCCTGCACGCGGAAAGCCACCGCCGAGATCACCGGTTGGCCATCGACCGTGCCGCTGACCCGTGCATCGTCCGGGCTGGCGTTGACCACCAGGTTCATGTCGCCCTGGCGGTACAGGGTGACCTCGCGCGAGCGGTGGCGCGCCACCGGGCGAAAGCCCATGTTCTCCAGCACCTGCCCCAGCGCCTGGGGACGGCTGGTGGCGAATTCGATGAATTCGATGCCGGCAATGCCCAAGCGGTTGGGCATTTCGGGCACGTCTTCGCGGTCGGTTTTGCGCAGATTCATGAACCGTTCCTTTGGATCTCAGTAACTCAATTGCGCCAGACGGCGCAGTTCTTCGGCGGTGGTGCTGGGCAAGCCGAAGTATTCCAGGTACGCCGGGATTTGCTCGAACAGCATGTCGGTGCCCACCTGGGTGCGGCAGCCACGGGCTTGTGCCGCAGCCAGGAAAGCCGTGGTCTCGGCCTTCATCACCACCTCGCCCACAAAAGTCTCAGGGGCCAGGCGCGAGACGTCCATGGGCAAGGGATCCCCCTCGTTCATGCCCATGGGCGTGGCGTTGACCACCAGGTCGTGGCCAGCCGGGTCGTTGGAACCGGTCTGCACCGCAATCTGGGGGTAGTTGTCTTTCAGGCGCTGTGCCAACGCTTCGCAGCCAGCAGTGTTCACATCGAACAGGCTGATGGCGGCGATGCCGGCCCCCGCCAGCGAGGCTGCGATTGCGCAGCCCACACCGCCGGTGCCCACAACCAACACACGCTTGCCCGCCAGGTCAAAGCCCTTGCGCTGCACGCCGCGCACAAAGCCGGCACCGTCGAACATGTCGCCCACCAGGCGACCGTCGGCCAGCTTCTTGACGGCGTTGCAGGCCCCGGCCACGCGTACCGTGGGCGTGACCTCGTCGAGCAGACCGACCACCGCGACCTTGTGGGGCATGGTGATCAGCGCGCCGCGGGTGTTCTCCAGAGAGAACACCGCCCGCAGGAACGCCGCGAAGTGCTCGCTCTTGCAGCCCATGGGCACCACCACCGCGTTGACCCCTGCTTCTTCGAAGTAGGGGTTGTAGATCATCGGCGACTTGAAGGTGTGCGTCGGGTAGCCGATGTGGGCGATGATTTCGGTGTTGCCGTTGATCATGGGGTCTGCGTCACTTGCCGGATTTCTTGCTGGCGGCCTTGTCGATTTCAGCCTGCAGGTCCTTGACCAGATCCTGGCCCACGGTCACGCCGTATTTGGCGGTCACGGGGCGCAGCTTGTCGCGCAATTTGGCCAGTTCGGCGTCAGTGAACTGGGTCACCTGCATGCCGTTTTTCTTCATGTTGTCCAGCGCCGAGGCCACCACGCCGCGCGCTTGTTCGCGCTGGAACTTGGCAGAGGCTTGGATCGCATCGGACAGGAGCTTCTTCTGATCGGCGTTCAGACCGTCCCAGAATTTTTTGCTCATCAGCACCGACTGCGGGTTGTATTGGTGGTTAGAGAGCACCACGTGCTTTTGCACTTCGTAGAACTTGTTGGCGTTGATCACCGTGATCGGGTTTTCCTGACCATCAATGGCCTTTTGCTCCAGGGCCGAATACACCTCGGGGAAAGGCAGCGGCGTGGGGTTGGCACCCAGGGCCTTGACCCAGTCGACGTTGATCGGGTTGGGGATCACGCGCAGCTTCAGGCCTTCCAGGTCTTCCACCTTGGTGATCGGGCGCTTGCTGTTGGTGATGTTGCGGAAACCCAGCTCGTAATAAGCCAGGCCGACCAGTCCCTTGTCTTGCAGCTTGGCATGCATCTTCTGACCAAAGGCGCCATCGACCACGGTATCGGCCACGGCTTCGTTGGGGAACATGAAGGGGAAATCAAAGATCGCGAATTCTTTGACTTGCGAGGCCAGGATGCCGGAGTTCATCGACACCATCTCCAGCGTGCCGCCCTGCATGGCCGACACGTTGGCCTGGTCGCTGCCCAGCGCGCCACCGGCAAAAATGTTGACCTTGATCTTGCCGCCAGATTTGGACTCGACGATCTCCTTGAACTTTTCCATGCCCAGCACGATGGGATGGCCCTTGGGGTTCTGGGTGGCGAACTTGATGGTCTTGTCCTGCGCCATCGACACACCAGCGGCGGCCAGGGCCACAGAAGCGATCAGGGTCTTGATGAATACACGTTTCATGGGATGTCTCCGGGAAAAGGAAGTGGATCGGACGTACGCAAAGCATGAAGAAGCAGGCATCCGGCGTACCCGTGCGGGCACCTGCTCCGGTATTTCAACTCAATAGAACCAGCGGGCCGGCACCATGACGATCTGCGGGAACAGCACCATCAGGAACAGGACCACAAACTGCACTGCCATGAAAGGCATGACGCCGCGCGTCACCTCGTCCATGCGCATGCGGCCCACACCGGCCACCACGTTGAGCACCGTGCCCACCGGCGGCGTGACCAGGCCGATGGAGTTGTTGATGATGAACAGCACACCGAAATAAACCGGGTCGATGCCAGCGGCCTTGACCAGGGGCATCAGCACCGGCGTCAGGATCAGGATGGTGGGCGTCATGTCCATGGCCGTGCCCACGACCATGCACAGGATCATGATGGCGAACATCAGCAGCTTCGGGCTGTCCAGCAGCGGCTGCAACAGGCTGATGACCTGGTCGGGCAGGTTGGCCACGGTGATCATCCAGGCCGACACCATGGCGGCGGCCACCAGAAACATGACCACGGAGGTGGTCTTGGCCGAGGCCACGAAGACTTCGAACAGCTGCTTCCAGCTCAGTTCGCGGTAGACCACGCCCGCCACGAACAGGGCGTAGACGGCGGCCACCACGGCGGCTTCGGTCGGTGTGAACACGCCCATGCGCAGGCCCACCAGGATGATGACGGGCAGCATCAGCGCCCAGGTGGCGCGGCGCAGCGCGGACATCACTTCGCTCATGGGTTGCTTGGGCGGGGGCGAGAGGTCTTCCTTGCGGGTCAGCCACCACCAGGTGATCCACAGGCCCGCGCCCAGCACCACGCCGGGCATGATGCCGGCCAGGAAGAGCTTGGAAATCGACACGTTGGCGGCCACACCGAAGATCACAAAACCGATCGAGGGCGGAATGATCGGGCCGATCACGCCGCAGGCGGCGATCAGACCACCGCTGCGCGCTTTGTCGTGACCCGCCTTGACCATCATGGGCAGCAGCAGCGAAGTCAGTGCGGCGGCGTCGGCCACGGCAGAACCTGAGAGAGCGGACAGCAGGCAGGCGGCCAGAATCGTCACATAGCCCAGGCCGCCCCGGATGTGACCGACCAGCGCCATGGCGAAGTCCACGATGCGGCGCGACAGGCCGCCGGTGTTCATGATCTCGCCGGCCAGCATGAAGAAGGGCACGGCCAGCAGCGGGAAGCTGTTAGAGCCTTCGATCACGTTCTGCGCCAGGATCTGGGCATCGAACATGTCCATGTGCCACATGAGGGCGGCGCCGCACAGCAGCAGTGAAAACGCGATGGGAATGCCCAGCGCCATGGCCCCGAGCAGGGCCCCGAGAAAGACGGCAATCGTCATGGTGAGGTTCCTGTCAGGGCTTTATTTGAGGGGAGCAGGCACGTCGATCGGCTCTTCTTCCGATTCGCGCACGCCAATGAGTTCGGATTCCTTGAGCTGGCCCGTGGCCATGCGCCACAGGTTGTTCAGCAGGATCAGCGCAATCGACACCGCCGTCACCGCGCCGCAAACGTAGAAGATGCCCATCGACACCTCCATCACTGCACTGGTGGTCTCCAGGTTGATCAGGGTCTGGTCGTACGAACCCTTGAACAGCAGCCAGCAGACGAACAGCATCAGGCCGTGGCCCAGCATGAAAAACAGTTTCTTGCCGGCCAGCGGCAGGCGCGAGACCAGGGTGTCCGAGCCCAGGTGTGCGCCCTCCCGCATGGCCACGATGGCGCCCAGGAAGGTCATCCACACGAACAGCCAGCGTGACAATTCTTCGGACACCGTGATGCCGGAGTTGAACCCGTAGCGCATGATGACGTTGCCGAACACCAGCACCACCATCACCGCCAGGCTGGCCGCAATGACCAGGCTCAGCAGCTTGCAGTAGCCGTCCATCAGTTTGTTGAGCATGAAGTTTCTCCTCTTTTGCCTGCCCGTAAATGTACGGACTGGTTAGTTTTTTGTGATAAGTAGTTTCCCTAGACCATCTAGAGCATAGACAGCTAGCTGCTATGCCGAGTTGGCATGCCCCACAAAACGCAGAATCAGCTGCACCACATGCTCGCGCGGCAAGGTCTTGGCTTTGCCATCGAAGGTGTCGCGCTGGAAAATGGTGCCAAAGGTGTAGCGGTTGGCCACATTGAACACCGTCAACGCCGAAATCGCCGCATGGATGTCCACCGGGTCGAGGCCCACGCGAAACACCCCTTGCGCCACACCCCGCTCGTAGAGGGCACGGATGCTGTCGATGGCCTGGACATTGAGTTGTTCGATCGTCTGGCTCTGGCGCAGGTACTCGGCGCGGTGGATGTTCTCGTTCATCACCAGCCGAATGAAATCCTCGTTGCCCTGGTGGTGGTCGTAGGTGAATTCCACCAGGCTGCGCAAGGCCTGCACAGGTGACAAGTCGTCCAGGTGCAGATCCGCCTCGATGCTGCGCATGCGGCGGTAGGCCTCTTCGAGCACCGCCAGGTACAGACCGTCCTTGCTGCCGAAGTAGTAATAGATCATGCGCTTGCTGGTGCGCGTGGCCGCCGCGATCTCGTCGATGCGTGCGCCGGCCAGCCCCTTGTCGGCAAACTCGTGCGTGGCCACCTGAAGGATCTCGGCCATGGTGCGGGCCGGATCGTTGGTGCGCCCTTCCTTGGCGGGCGGAGCTTCGGCCAAAGCGGCCACGCCAGAATGTACTAACCGGTTCATGCAACGAGTATAAGAACAAGTTCGCCCGCGCAGAAGGGTGCCAGCACAGGGGAATACCCTGAGCGCCCGCTCTGGCTTTGCGCTATCGTTCGCCCCTTCCCTCTTGGATTCCCCCACATGCACCCCACCCGAATCGCCGTGGCCGGCGCCGGCCTGATTGGCCAACGCCACATCGAAGAAATCCAGCGCAGCCCGCTGCTGCAGTTGTCGGCCATCGTCGACCCTTCGCCCGGCGCTGCCGAGATCGCGCGCCGTGAAAACGTCCCCCTGTATGCCTCGCTGGCCGAGCTGTTCGCGCAAGCCCGCCCCGACGGCGTGGTGCTCGCCACGCCCAACGCGCTGCACGTGACGCAAGGCCTGGAATGCGTGGCCGCCGGCGTGCCGGTGCTGGTGGAAAAACCGCTGGGCCACACCGTGGCAGAAGCCGAACGCCTGGTGCTGGCCGCCGAGCAGGCGCAGCACAAGCTGCTCGTGGGCCACCACCGTCCGCACAGCCCCCTGCTGCACCAAGCGGTGGAGGTGGTGAAGTCGGGCGTGCTCGGCCCCATCGTGGCGGTGATGGGCAGCGCCGTGTTCTACAAGCCCGACGCCGATGGCTACTTCGACCCACCGTATGACTGGCGGCGCAAGCCCGGCGGCGGCCCGATCCTGATCAACCTGATCCACGAGATCGGCAACCTGCGCGCGATGGTCGGCGAGATCGTGGCGGTGCAGGCCATGGCCAGCAACGCCACGCGCGGTTTCGAGGTGGAAGACACCGTGGCCATGAACCTGCGTTTTGCGAGCGGCGCACTGGGCACCTTCCTGCTGTCGGACACCGCCGCCTGCCCGCGCAGCTGGGAACAGACTTCGCAAGAAAACAAGGCCTACGCCACCTACCCCGATGAAGACGCCTATGTGCTCATGGGCACGCGCGGCAGCCTGTCGGTGCCGACCCTGCGCCTCAAGCGCTACGAGCGCGACGAGGACCGCTCATGGTTCAAGCCCTTCACCTGCGAGGTGCTGCCGCAAGACCGCGCCGACCCGCTGGCGCGCCAGATCGAGCACTTTGGCGCCGTCATCCGGGGCGAAGCCCAAGCTCTGGTGAGCGGACGCGACGGCCTGCAAAACCTGCGTGTGACCGAAGCCATTGCCCGCGCCACGCGTGAGGGCGGCGTGGTCGAGGTCTGAACAGGCTTCGGGGTTAGAACCGGTAACCGAGTTTGAACCAAACGCGCGGATCGCCCCGCACGGCATCGGCTTGCGGCGCGCCTCCCAGAGCGCGCCAGGCCACGGCCAGCTCGCCCTCCCAAGGGCCTTCACGGTAGCGCGCCCCCAAGCCGGCTCCGGCCAAAGAGCGGTGGTTGTCCGTCACCGCAGGTGTCATGCTGGCGGTTTGGGCATTGAATTGCACCCTGCCTGCATCGTAGAAAGCAAAAGGGCTGCAGGCGCCCAAGGCGTAACGCACTTCGATTTGTGCCAGCCAACCCTGGTCACCCAGGCCTTCGCCTACTGGGTAAGCGCGCACGCCGTTGGACCCGCCCAGGCTCATTTTCTCGGACGAATCGAGATTGCGGTCAGACCATTGGGCGGTCAAACGCCCCCACAGCGTGAATCCGTCCCACACTGTCGTCTGCAAGCGCGCTATGTTCAGGTTAAGCTTGTTGAAATGGCCATGGGCTTCGCGACCGCTTGCCTGGTCGGCGCTCTCCAAGTCCCCATCGAGGTGCAACTGTCCTGGCGTCAGCGCAACACTGCCGTAGATGAGGCCGCCACCTGAAGCGTCACGCACATCAAACTGCAAGGCCAGTGGCCAAGCATCCACTGACTTGCGCTCGTCCAATCCCACTGCAGCCCGACGGTCGTTGAGGTTTTTGCGCTGATAACTGGCAGCAAAAGTCCAATTGGCATGGGGCGAGCGCCACAGGGGATATGACATTCCCACCGTGGTCACTTGGGCTGAACCGGTAGCGTTCAGACTCTCGAAATCCTTGGCCAGCTGGTACTGGTTTTTGGCATAAGCCACATTGCCACGCCAACCCGAAGACCCCAGCGGTACGCTGTAGTCCAGGTTGCCAAACCACAAACCCTCATCGGTATAGACCCCTTGCAACGTGGCCTGATCACCCAACAAGAAAGGACTGTGCCATTGCAGATGGGTTCGCACACCATTTTCACCGGTGAAGCGGTTGCCATGGTTGTCAAGACCGACCTCACCACTGAAGCGTCGGCCACGCTCGGCACGCACATCCAAATCGCCCGAGCCCTCGGCCTGACCTGGACGCATGACAGTCGACACCACCCAGCCCGGCAAGTCACTCAAAAGGCCAACACGATGCTCCAGTTGGCCACTGTGAATGAGCTGCCCCGGTTGCAAGGGCGACAAAAATGCTTGTGCTTGCACGGCAAAGTCAGTGTCACCAGAAACTCTGATTTCGCCGTAGCGCCCCTCCAGCACCTGAATGCGCAACTTGCCATCGGTCAGCTCCTGCTGCGGCAGGAAAGCACGCGTGAAAGGATAGCCCGATTGCCGATAAAACACCTCAATCTTTTCTGCCAAGGTCTGCAAACCTGCCAAATCGAATGTCTGCTGACCAAGTGGTTCCACCACCGTCTGCAAAACACGGTCGTCAAACAAGGTGTGACCGGAAAACTCGACACTGTCGATGTGCACCTGAACGCCCCCTGCCATCTTGATGCTGGCGACAGCAGGTGGCAGCTGCACATGCGTCTTGGGCAGATGCGGCTGTTGTGGAACGGTCTGCTGCTCTTGCAGGCTACGCCCGGCATCTGGCATCTGCTGCGCCCAGACACTGTGCGTCAAAGCCAGCGCCAGTCCCAAAGACAGCCGATGAAGGGGCCATGGATAAATGTTTGAGAACACCAAAGACTCCTCTTAACTCTGTCAACGCACCGTCGGGGCGACCGTGTTTGTGTCTCGCTCAAAAATGTAGCGAACGGAATAGGTCGGACTGATCAAAGATGCTCTCGAAGGCAACACTTCCTTGACCACGGGAACCTCAGGCGATTCAGCGACCTCAACAGCTGCAGGCTCTTGAGAGGCTGCGGGCGCAGGGGCAGGAGCCAGCGCCATCGCAGTTGTCATCACGGAGGGGGCAACCGTGAACGTGCCGTTGACCGCTGTGATCTGGTAATTGCGGTGGGCCAGCGCACTGGCATCGATCGTGTAACTGCCCACGTTTTCACCCGCATTGCGGGTCAAGGCACCAGCCAAGGCGTCCGAGCCCACCAGACTGCCCGCTGTGATCTGGTAACTCAGGTTGGGGTCAACGTTGCCATAGGTCTTGCTCATGGCATCTGCCGTCACCGTGATCGGCCTGGGGTTGATGCTCAAGGTACCGCTGGTGAAAGCAGAAAAACTGTAGTTGTTGGCATTCAATGTGCCTCGATTGACCGTGATTGCGACGCTGCCCACACCGGTTTGCGTGGTGGCGCTGGTGCTCAAGCTGGCACTGCCACTGACACCCGATGTGGCCAAGGTTTGCCCATTGACGAAACCGGTCAGGCTCGCCAACAACGCTGGATTGGCGTCACCATAAATCTTGCTGGTGCTGTTCGCACTCACGGTCAGCGGCGCTTTGGAGACTGTCCAACTGGCGCCTCCTGCCCAAGGCTGCAGGCTGTAATTGCCCGCACCAGATCCGGTGAGGCTTAGGCCATTGCCATAACCGATGGCATAACTACCGGCATTACTGCTGGCGGTAGGTACGCCAGTGAAGCCAGCAACGCCCGTCAAACTCGCATTGACCAGGGTTCGAAGTGATCCACTGGCGTTGACCAGCGTGTAAGAGACCACAGGTGCACTGCCATAAACACTGCTTCCGTTGCTGGGCCTCACATAGAGGGTTTGAATGCATTGGTAGATGCTGCACAGCACCGGCAAGCCATTGTTCAGACCGCTGTTGGACATCCCCCACACTGGGGTTGATGTGTCAAAGCCTGAAAAGTTCGTCAGGCTTTGCATTTCCGTCGCGGTCAGTCCCCGTGCATTGCTGAGTGTGACCCAGTTGCCGATCCCCCCCAGCAAGGGGTTTTGCGTGCTGTTCCAGTAACTGTTGGTACCGAAAGCACTGGAATCAGAATACCCTGCCAAAGCACCCACATTCGTTGCTCCAACAGCCGCTGTGACAACGCCTGTGGCATAGCTGTTCCACAACGAGCCGCCGGCATGTCCAAGCAACCCACCCACGCGATCCAACGATCCATAGACAGACACCGCGGCGTAGGAGTTTCTGACGACGTTGTTCGTGTAGCCCGTCAGACCACCTACATAACTTTGGGCATTGACAGAACCCGTAGCAAAACTGTTGTCGATGGACCCCGTCGAAGCACCAATCAACCCTCCCACGGAGCTGGTTCCGCTCACGCTGACATCTGTTGCATAACTGTTTTTCGCGTAAGCAGCGCTGAACCCGACCAGAGCGCCCACATGCTGCGACCCCACAACCGAAGGTGATAACAAGCCAATGTGTTGAATGTAAGCCTCATCCGCCAAGCCAATCAATCCGACAAATTGGGTAGAGGGTCGGTTGATCGTCAACCCGCTGATGGTATGGCCCAGCCCCTCAAAGACGCCTTTGAATCTCCCGGCGTTTGAGCCAATCGGCATGAAGCCCGCGTTGGCATTCCAGCCGGCGGTGGCACTGGCATCCAGATCAGCGCCCAGAGCGTATTTCCCGGTCAAGTTAGCCACCATGCCTTGCAAATCGGTCCCTGTCGTACTGCCCGGAGCCCCCAGACTAGTGATCACTGTGAACGGGGACAGCACCCCGTTGGATCCCAGTTTGGTGCTGAAGTGTTGGCCTGCAGAAAGGGTGACGGGGGCTTTGATGGTGTAAGTGGCCGAATTGTTCAATGCAACGGCACCTTGGCCATAGAACAATGCCAAACTGCCATTCGCACCGCCATTCAACGCTGCACCGACATCAATGTTGCGGTGCGCCGAGAGCGTGAGCGTGTTGGCGCTCCACGATACGGGGGCTGTCACCAAGATGTCGCCAGCACCGCTGCCTTCCGCAGCAGTTGCAACGGTCACATCGGTGGCAGCCAGCGCATTTTGCAGCGTTGTTGCCCCGATGCCGTTCGTGGTCTGTGCCCCGTCCCCCGCAGCAATGGTGAAGTCGGTCGGGTCAATCAGCCACTGGCCGGTGGTGCCTTGAGGCGCCCGGGTGGTGACGCGCACATTCGGCGCCATCTGCACTTGTGCGGCACTGGTTTCAATAAAACCGCCATGCCCCCCGTTGGGCGCACTGGCGTCGAGCACACCCCCCACCTCGATGCGGTCATGCGCCATGCCGCCCAGCAAGAAGATCTGGCCTTTTTCGCCCGTCACCAAGGTCTGTGCTTCGGTGATGCCACTGTGCTGAATGACGGTGCGTGTCAGGGCGTTGAGCGAGTGTGCCGTGAGGTACACCAAGCCGCCATCGGCCTTGATGCCACCACCTTGCTCGATCAGAGCATCCAGGGCGCCCAGTTTGACCGCCAGAGCAACAGGACCACCCAGGTCCAGCAACACTTCGCTACCAGCACCCATCAGCACTTTGCCGCCGGGGGCACTGATGCTGCCTTCGTTACGGATCCTGGCAGCGATCAAGGCCACGCTGCCACCTTGCCCGCCGCCAACCCGTGCTGCGATCTGCCCCTGGTTGACCACAGCATTGACGGATTCCCCGGCAAAAAGGTGCTTGCCGGCCATAAAGTCTTCGGTCGTGAGGTTCAACGTCGAGGCCACGATGCCACCCACGTTGACCTGCGCCGTCGTTGTGAACAGGACACCATTGGGATTGACCAGAAAGACCTGACCGTTGGCGTTGAGCGCCCCCTGAATGACCGACACCTCGGTCCCCAGCACCCGGTTGAGCGCCACGGCGCTGGCAGACGGTTGCACGAAGTTGACGGTGTTCCCGGCACCAATGTTGAAACTCTGCCAATTGGCGGCCATGCGGTCGGTGGTTTGCGTGACCGTCAAGGTGCGGCCGTTGCTGGCCACGCTGCCTGCGCCACCCACGATGCTGGCGCCCGTGGGCAGATCGGCCGCCAGGGTTAGGCCGGCAGCCGCCCCTACCAGCAAGCCCACAGCCACGGCAACAGGCTTTAAGTCGACACATGGGCGAAGGAGGGACAATTCGGCATTTTTCACGACAAATCTCTAAATTCAAAAGAATTGTCAAATAGCTTAGCGATTTATGGTCTGCGGAGCCTTCACACCCCTTCAACCCGGCGGCTGGAGTCAAGCCAAATGGAGCGCGAATGCCAACTGGTAGCCCCACCCCCGGATCGACATGATGCTGGGATGGGATGCCCCCGCCTGCTGCAATTTTTTGCGCAAACGCACAATTTGCAACTCAAGCGCGGCCTTGGGGTCTTGCGCTTCGTGCTTGCCAAGCAGCGCAATGAGCTGCCAGTTTTCAAGTTTTTGCTCGGCCGCACGGGTGAACGCGATCAAGAGGTTTGCCTCCGGGCGGGTCAGGCACACCTGCAGCGATGGCCCCGCTTGCAAAACAAGACGCACCGGGTCCAGCGTGATGCGTTCGGTCACCTGCATCGGTTGCAGCCGCCGGGCCAGCGAGGCAATGGCGGCCGTCAACTCTTCAAAGGCCACAGGTTTGGGCATGTAGATATCGGCCCCCGATTCGTAACCTTGCTTTTTTTCTTCGGGCAAGCTGCGTGCCGTCATCATGATGATGCCCAACTGAGGCTGCGCAGCCCTCACACGCTGCGCCAGCACCAGCCCATCTTCACCAGGCAAGTTGAGGTCGATCAACATCAAGCTGAAGGCGCCCAGCTGCTCAGGCACGGCTTCAGCACAATCAACTCCGACGACGTGGTGCCCCTCGTGGCGCAGCACCTCTGCGGTGATTTCGCGCAACTCGTCGTTGTCCTCGACGATCAGGATGCGTTGACCGGCAAGCACAGCTCAAACTCCACGGCCTTGTCTACGACCCGATAACTCAAGCTGGCCCCCATCATTTGGGCCAGATGCTGGCACAGATGCAGCCCCAAGCCAGAACCTGTTTTGCTCTGCGCGCCTGCGCTGCGGTAGTACTTTGCAAAAACTTGTTCAGGGTCCGGTGCACCCGCAACGCCTACGGCATTACGCACTTGCAAAACCAGGCTGGGACGGGCGAGCGCATCCGAGCGCTGCAGGCTCAGGTGCACAGGTTCCCAAGAAGATGAGTATTTCAAGGCGTTGTCGATCAGGTTGGCCACGATGGTGCCCAGCAGCTGAGAGTCTGTCCGGGCTTCGAGTTCAAAACCTACAGAAGCCTTCACGCGCTCGGGTTCGGTGCTGGCCTCAATGCATTCGTAGACCCGCTCGCTGACATTGACCGTTTCCATGTGTACTGGCAAACGCTTGTTGCGCACCAATTCCGCCAGACGGGTGCGGTCCACAATGCCATTCATGGTCAACAAGGCCTGTCGGATGCGGGCGAGGTAGGGGCTGTCAGACTTCAGCGCACCCAGACTCATCAAAGCCACCCCCATGGGTGTCTTGAGCTCATGCGTCAGCATGTCTGTGAAGCGCTCCTGCTCCGTGGCATATTGTTTTTCAAGCGCCAGCTGCTGCATGGCCCTTTGCCCGGCCTCGAGCTTGTGATCCGCCTCGGCCGCCAGGCGCCGTGCCCGTGTGGTCAGCAGGTGCAGCATCAGGCCCGCCGAAAGCATGAAATACAGCAGCACATTCAGCATGACCAGGCGACCGCCACCGACCCAGCCCAGCGCCGTCACCAAAAAAGCGCCCATTGACAAACTGAGCAGCGCATAGTTCACGCGCACCACCCGCAGATCCAACATCGTTTGCGTACTCGCTGTAAAGGCCAATGCACACAGCAGTCCTGCCAACACCAAGTGGGCCAGCGCATTCAGATGCAAAGCCTCGTGCAGCCAGCCACCCGCATACAGCAGCATGCACAGCGCGAACACCAGCGCTGTCGACTCCAGCCCTCGCAGCAAGATGCGAGGTACAGACAACATGCCAAACAATTGCCGATGGAACACCACCGCCAAGACGCCATGCAACAGGGCCGAGAAGCTGGTGAAGTCGTTGATGAGCCCGGGATGCGCGCGCGACTCCCAAGGGGACAGGTAGCCCAAAATAGCCAAAGACATGACCACACTGACCAGCTGGTGGGCAACGAAGAAACCGGTGAGTCTGTCGCCTTGGTGCAGAAAAATTCTGGCGGCCCAGATCAGCACAAAGCCCATGAAGGCCAGGTACACCGTTTGCAACAGTCCCAGCACCGCATCTTTGCGCCGCGCATCGGCATGCGACAGCGCCTGAATATCGACCAGCATGCTGCCATGGGTCACGACACGCAGGTAGTAGGTCGTGTGGGGCGCATGGGGTGTCAGCCAAAAACCCAAGGTATGGAGGTCTCGGTCGCTGCTGTCATAGGGTTGCGTGTCACCGCTGACGCTTTCTGACCAGGTGCCAGCAGCCCCTGGGCCAGAGGGCGCGTAAAGACGCACATCGTCCAGTTGGCCAGGCAGTATGCGCAAGCGAACCGGCCCACCCTGGGGGCGCGGCTGAACATCGAACCGAATCCAGAAAGCACTCTTGGAGAAACCACGGCTGAGCATGGCTTGCAGCAACGGGGTGAAGGACTTGTCCTGCACATCGGCCACCGTCAGGGCGGCGGACGGATCTTCCAGGTAGGCGCGAGACACGATCAGGTTTTCGGCCTGCGTCAACGCCGAAACGCACAGCAGCAGCCACCCGAGTACCCAACGCCGAAAAAAAGACATGGGCATTGGCCGTCGGATCTGGCTCAGCCTACGCTCAGACCAGCGGCACCGTCAGCTGTCGGATCACGGCTTGCGTGTCCGGGCGCACGCCGCGCCACCAGGCAAAGGCCTCGGCGGCCTGTTCGGCCAGCATGCCCACGCCATCGGCCAGGCGCGTCACCCCGGTCTGTTGCGCCAGCTTGAGGAAAGGCGTCAGCCCTTTGCCGTAGGCCAGCTC
>JACCDU010376465.1_pt1 | contig 45073 bp, 42 predicted proteins | sample 7446081 | NCBI WGS metagenome assembly JACCDU01 (sample SAMN15323447, study PRJNA562643) | freshwater metagenome | isolation source: river surface water | place: USA:Blue River Watershed | collected 2017-08-17
CCTATATCGACGAGGCGACCAACGCCGCAAAGCTGGCCGAGCGTGCGATCACGAGCAGCTTCAAGTCCATGGAAAACGCCCTGACGCAGTTCGTGATGACCGGAAAGCTCGACTTCAAAAGCTTGGCCGACTCCATCATTGCTGACTTTATTCGGATTCAGATTCAGCGGGCGATCACCTTACCCCTGGCTAATTGGGCTTCCAGCCTGTTCAGTCCTGCCCCCGCCCAGGCCTTTCCTTTGGGCTCAGGTGATCTGCTGGGGGTCAACGCGAACGTAGCGCACAGCGGTGGCGTACTGGGTGCGGATGCGTTGCCTGCCCGACAGGTCAACGCTGCGCACTTTGCACAGGCCAGGCGCTTTCATACGGGCGGTCTAGTATCCGGAGAGGTACCCATCATCGCGCGCCAGGGCGAGGCGGTGTTCACTCCCGGCCAACTGCGCGCCTTGGGTGGGATGGTGGGTGGTGCGGCTTCTGGCCGCCCCCAGGTCAACGTACAGGTGAACGTCATCAACCGCGCCGGTGGCGTCCAGACCCGGATCGAAAAGCAGCAGCAAGCCGATGGCAGCACACGGCTGGATGTGATCGTCGAAAAGATCGAGGCCTACATGTCTCGATCGATCGCGATAGGCAGCGGCTTGGCTCCAACGCTTGAGCGTCGCTACGGCCTCAATCCAGCGGCGGGGGTCTATCGATGAGTGCGGTTTTGGAGGTCTGGCCCGACACCTTACCTCTGCCCCGGGTCGAAGGCTATACGCTTTCGGCGCAGCCCAACACCTTGCGAACCGAGTTGGAAGCCGGTGCAGCCCGTGTTCGGTTGCGCTCCCAATCGCTGATCTATAAGGTGCAGGCGCAGTGGCGTTTTAGCCAGGAGGCATTTGCCGTGTTTGATGCCTGGTGGTTTCACCGGATCAACCAAGGGGTGGCCTGGTTTGCCATCCCACTGACGGCGGGCCTGGGCGTTCAACTGGTCCAGGCGCGGTTTGTCTCGGCTTGGGACAGTGAGTTGCTCGGCGGTGGCCGCTGGCAGGTTAAGGCCCAGTTAGAAGTCCAGGACTTGCCTCGTCTTTCGTCTGATGAAACGGATGTGGCGGCCGCACTGGGGCCAGGAGCCATGGAACTGGGTGAGCGCTTGCATGTATGGCTCCACCAGTCCCTGGCCGCTGCTGATTACTGGTAGTGAATGGGGGACCTGGGTGACCAAAGGAAGCCGTGGTCACAGACCCCTAAGAAGGAAGCACAGATGACCCTCAAGACTCGACTCGATGATGCGGTGGGTACGATCGAGGGGGATGCACAGCTGCTGCACCAGATCGTTCATGGGGACGATCAGATGACGGTGGCCACCGAGGGTGGGCCCGTCAAAACAGTGGCCCATGTCATTCGACAAACACGGTTTGAGCTTGATGCATCCCGCCAAGAGTTGACCGATCAGGTCGCAACAGCGACGCAGCAGGCCACACAGGCGGCTCAATCCTCGAGCAGTGCGGCGGCCTCACGCGATACGGCCATCAGCCATGCAACGGCTGCCAGTGATTCAGCCCTGAGCGCTGCGACGTCTGCCACGGCATCCGCAGCATCCGCTGTAACTGCCAGCACCAAAGCCAGCGAGGCGAGCAGCAGCAAAACCGCAGCGGCGAGTTCACAGGCCAGCGCAGCGACCAGCGCCACCAACGCAGCCAGCTCGGCTACGGCATCGGCAGCTTCCGCGACCACGGCCACACAAAAGGCCAGCGAGTCGGCTCAAAGCGCTGCAGCATCTGCCGCTTCTGCAGCCAGCGCCACCAACAAGGCCGCAGAAGCCCAACGCGCGCTTGCATCTGCCCAGGGTCAGGCACAGCTTGCGTCGGATTGGGCCCAAAAAACAACCGCGCCAGTCGAAGGATCTGGTTACTCCGCCAAATACTGGGCATCTCAAGCGGCCAACTCAGCGGCCGTGGTGACCACCAACACGATCATCCCGGCCGATGTCTTTACCGGTGATGGGCTGAAGTCCGATTTCACACTGAGCCATCCCGTTGCCTACCCGGGCGCCGTGCTCGTGACGGTCGCCGGCGTTCCACAGGCACCCATCGATGCATATACGGTTCCGGCCTCCAATACGCTGCGTTTTACTTCTGCCCCACCTGCGGGCGTGGTGATCAGTGCGCGCTACCTGGACAAGGAAGCGCAGTCAGGGGCTGCGACGGCCCAGGAATGGGCCATCAAAACCGGTAGCCCGATTTCGGGAAGCACGGAGTATTCGGCCAAACATCACGCTCAAGCGGCGTCGGTCAGCGCCGCCTCGGCTTCAAGTTCAGCACTGTCTGCATCGGGCAGCGCCGCCGCCTCTGCTGGGGCGGCATCCACGGCGGAGGCGAAGGCATTGGAGGCCCAGACATCGGCGACCAATGCGGCGGGGTCTGCCAGTCTCGCCAGTACCAAGGCCAGTGAAGCTGGCACTGCGGCAAAAAACGCGGCGTCCAGTGCCACAAGTGCATCTGACTCGGCAACTGTGGCTGCAGCCAAAGCCGTGGATGCCACCAACAGTGCTGCGGCCTCTGCGAGTTCTGCGACCAGCGCTTCAGGCAGCGCGGGCATGGCCCAAGACTGGGCGGTCAAGACCAGCGGACCAGTCAGTGGCAGCGACTATTCGGCAAAGTACCACGCCCAGTCAATTTCGAGCGCTGCCGCGACTGCCAATCAAAAGGCTATCGACGCAGCAAGCAGCGCCGCTGCGGCGGCCGGCTCTGCAGCCACTGCATTGACCAAGGCCTCGGACGCCTCATCCGCAGCTGTCAGCGCCGCAGCAGCGGCCATCACCGCAAGTACTCAAGCGGCGGCTGCATCTGGCTCTGCGACCAACGCGGCAAGCTCGGCCACTGCAGCATCGGCATCGGCCGCCACGGCAATCAGTAAGGCAACGGATGCATCGGCCAGCGCCAGTTCTGCGGCGACATCAGCAGGAAATGCCAGTACCAGTGCGGCACAGGCCGCAGGCTCCGCTGCCGCCGCCTCCAACTCGGCTTCGACCGCGTCGAGCAAAGCCACGGACGCATCGGGCAGTGCCCAAGCGGCCGCCAGCTCGGCCGCCAGCGCTGCCGGCAGTGCCACGGGAGCCGCCGCGTCCCTGAGCGCCGCACAGGCTCAGGCAGCCATTGCTGCGGACTGGGCGCAAAAGTCCACGGGTACGGTGGATGGGAGCGGTTATTCAGCCAAGTACTGGGCCGGCCAGGCGGCGGGATCTGCCGCTGCGGTCACCGCCAACACGGTCATCCCGGCCGATGTGTTCACGGGCGACGGTATCAAGACAGATTTCACGATCAGCCGGCCCGTGGGTTATCCGGGCGCGCTCCTGGTCACGGTGGCTGGCGTTCCGCAAGCGCCTCTAGACGCTTACACGACGCCTGCCACCACCACGCTGCGCTTTACGTCCGCGCCAGCGAGCGGCGTGGTGATCAGCGTTCGCTATCTGGACAAGGAAGCCCAGTCGGGCGCGGCAGCGGCCCAGGAGTGGGCCAATAAAACGGCGGGCCCGGTCTCTGGTGCGACGGAGTACTCCGCCAAGTATTACGCCCAGTCCATCGCTGCCGATGCGGCGACGGCCAGCCAGCAAGCGAGCCATGCCGCGAGCTCGGCGACGGCGTCGAGCAACAGTGCCACGGCGTCGGCCAATTCGGCCACTGCTTCGGCAGCCTCGGCCACCCAGGCGCAAAGTTACATGAACCAGGCGCAGGGCTATGCCGCAGCAGCCGGTGGCTCCAATGTGGCGCCCCAAGTGTTCAGTGGGAATGGATCGGCCACTGACTTTGCGTTGAGCACAGCCGCATCTAGCGTTCACAAACTGATCGTGACCGTCAACTACGTGGTCCAGGACTCGCTGGACGCCTACGTCCTGGCCAACTCGGGATCGACATTGCGATTTACATCTGCACCCGCTTCCAACGCGCGGATCGTGGTGCGTTACATCTGACGAGGAAAAACCATGCCAATCACACGCATCCCCAAGGCGGGGCTGGACGATGCTTTGCAGTCGGAGCTCGGCGGCAAGCTCGACAAAGCCGGCGGCACCGTGACCGGTGCCATCACCATGACCAATGGCGCCGTGATCAAAAGCAGCGTGACCGGTGACGATGCCCGCAACACCGGCTACAAGATGGGAGATGGCCAGGACATCGGGGAGATGAACCGATGGAGCCAGTACTACGACGACCGGGCTGGCAACTGCAACGGCTACCTGCCGAGCGGCAACTGCGCAGGCAACAGCACTTGGAGCCCGCCCAATGGCAACTGGTGGACCTGGGGCGTCAGTGGCGTTCCCACGAGTAACTGCGCCAACTGGGGCAGCTATGACGGCGCGGGCGGCACTAGCCAGGCTTTCACCGCAGTCTCCGTGGGTTTCAACTACGACGGTTACTACGAAGCCGCCAATGAAATCGGCGGCTCGGAGTTTCGCCGGTGGTTTCGCAACTGCAACTGCGGCGCGTTCAACTGCCGCACGAATTGCAACTGCAACTGCGCCTGCTGTGGCTGCTGCTGAGGGGACGTCATGAAGGTCTACATCACCCGGCCCCCAGCCTATGCCAGCTCGCCCGACCACGTGGTGCGTGTCACGGTAGATTCCGCCAATAAGAGAGTGGGCGTGGAGATGTTCATCGTCTTCTCGCCCAACCCCAGCCAGGCCATTGCCCAAGACGGCACGGTCTTGGAGAGCGCAGGCAAACACTACAAGGCCATCGCCGCCAGCGCGTTTGACTATGAGCTGCTCAAAAAAAGCACGGGCTGGGCCGACCGTCAGGCCTGGCACCTGACCTTTCGGTGGGACGCCCGAGCGTTTACCGATCCCATACCCCTTTACACCTATTCGATGGCGACGAAGATGTCGGCGCCAGAACTTTCGCGTACGACCTACCAGAACAACCTGTCCGTCGGCTTTGTGGTTCCCTTTGCTGACTCGACCTTTGAAGAGTGTGCGGTCACCGTCAACATCAATCCCGATGTGACCAAGGGTGACTGCGTGGTGCAGGGGGTCGAGTCAAGCGATGTCGAGCGGACAGACTATGCCGCCAGTGCGCAGGTTCGGGAGTTGATCTTGCTGCCCGGTGTTCAAGTCATTGCGCCAGACGCGTGCGCTCCGGACGGCCGAATCGACTTGCAGGTGCAGGTGGTCGATGCCAACGATCAGCCCCTTGCGCGCGATGCCGAGATTTTCCTGGAAGCGGTCAACGGCTATCTGCCCAAAACCCGCGTCAAGACCGCCAACGGCCAGGCGAGCGTGCCTTTCATGGCGCTGGGACTGGTCGCGGGTGATTCCGCCCGCATCAAGGCGGGCTTCAAGTATTTCAGTGGTGCCAGCGATGCCTACATCCAGATCCGAGACTAAGGATCTGTTTGGCGCGCGGGTCTATGTCGGCATGCATGCGCTCGCTTTTGAAGAGATGCAGCGAATGCGCGCGCTGGCCCTTGAACTCCACGAGCGCCTGAACCCTCAAGGTAAACCTTGGTCCCGTTTGAGTCGGCAGAGCCTGCACGACAAGGACGATTTTTCGCCCGTCTGCCAATTGCTCGAGCAAGTGGTTGATGCCGAGTACGGCTGCACTGTGACGGCTCTTACAGGGCGTGAAGTGGTTATGCACCAAAGCCAGGCCTTGCCCTTGCACTGCGAAGACGCTGATCTTTCGGCGGTGTTTTTTCTCAGCCACCACGCCAGGCCCGACCCGCGGCGCGCTGATTACGCGGGAGCCTTCGTCCTGGTCAATCCGAGCGGGCCGTTCGGCTTCAAGCGACTTCCCTGGGAGGGGCTGCGCTCTGAATTGATCTATCCAGCCGAAGGAATGCTGCTGGTTTTTCCAAGCTACCTGGCACACCACACCCACCCCTACAACGCCCAAGAGCCGGGGATCGAGCTGCATTTCGAACTCAAGGTCGCCGACAACCATGCCCATCCACGTTTACGACAACCCAGTTTCCCCAGAGCTTTGTGAGGTCGCTCGCATCTGGCTCCTGTCCCAAAGTCCCATCTTTGGATGGAGGGCGCACGCGAAGGCGCCCGGAGCGTTTTGGCACCGCAACTTTGTGCTGCCGGGCACCCACCTGCATCACTACGACCAGGGCGCTTGGAACCCGGCCATGACGTACGAGGCTTTTGTGGCTGTAGGCAGCCCCTTGGCCCAGGTCGCTCAAATCGTTTGCCACCAGTACTTTGATGGTGAACCTCTCACGCGCATCTGGGCCAATTTCCAGTCGTTTGGGGACGAGTCGGCGTTTCACCAGGATTTCCCGGTGCAATTCGCATCCTGTGCCCGAACGGCAGTCTGGTATCCCGTCAGCCGGTGGGAGCGTGACTGGGGCGGGGACTTTGTGACCCTGGATTCGCAAGGGGAGGTCGATGCCTGCGCTCTGGTCAAGCCCAATCGCCTGCTGGTATTCAACGGCACCCAGACCCATGCTGCTCGGCCGATCTCGCGGTACTGCGGTGAGCTGAGGATTGCGGTGTCGTTCGCCACGGAGGTGGTGAGCGCAAAAGGGTTGGAGGTGGACCATGCTTGAGCATCTGTGGAGCACGCCGGTCCTGCACGAGCCATCGCCCTTCAGCTCGGAGCAACTTGCCGAACTCAAGCAGTTCACGGCGGAGCGGTTTGCTAACCACAAGGCAAACCCGCCCAAGCATTCACTTCCCGACGTGCCGGTGAAATTGCGGACGCAGCTGAACCTTTTTCGGCCGGAACATGAAGCGCTGGCCCCCAAGGTCTGGGGGGACTTCAAGGGCTGGGTCGACAGGACCTATCGGCGCTACCTGCAAGAAGCCCATGCAGTGGGCAACGCCCATGAGCTGGCCGTGCTCGCACGGTGCATTCCGGTCTGCTACCGACAGGGGATGCGGGCTCAGCCGCATTACCACCACACGGCTGACCACGTGCTGTGCCTGTACCTGGACTGTGGCGAGGGCCGAAGTCCTCCTGAGGACCGAGACTGGACCGTCGGCGACGGTGAATTGCTTCTCCAGGATCCCCGCCCCATGGCGGGGTTTCCTTTTTGGGAAAAGGTTCGCGCCATCGAAACCTACCCGGGCCTGGCCGTCCTGCACCCCGCCCGGGTGTGGCACGAAACCAACCCCTTCAACGCCCCCAGCGGCGAGCGCGTGTTGCTGGTCGTGACGCTGCGCGTCGCATCCCACAACTACACCGAGCTTTACACCCCGCTGTGAAGCCTTAAGCCCTAGAGCCCCCGAGAAAGCCACCATGATCGAAAAAACCATCGAAGTGCTGGATGACGCGCACGTCTTGCTCACCGTGACGGTGATGGACGGCGAGCGCATCCGCTCGCGCCGCCAATACCACCTGGCCAAGTTCCCCCACCAAAGTGCCGAGGAAGTGTGCCGCCAAGCCTGCCCCGAAGCCTTTGCCGGTGACGCCACCCAAGCAGAGGGGCAGTGATGGCACGGTTCACCTTACATGCACGCGGCCGTGCCAACGAGCCGGTCACGCTCATCTATGACAACCAAACGAGCGAGCTGCTCGCCGAGGATCTGACGCCCTGGCCACTGCCCTATGTGGACAAGACCTGGACTGCCGGGCACATCGAAGCGATCAGCGTGCACCACGCCGGTCGCAAAGAGGCGCCCAAGGTGCTCAAGATCCAGCTGGGCCTGTCTTGCAACTATTCATGTGACTATTGCAGCCAGCGCTTTGTGCCGCACGCGCTTGAAACCACTCAGGCCGATGTGCCGGCGTTCTTGGCGCTCTTGGCAGGCAACCTCACCCAGCCCCCACAGCGCATTGAATTCTGGGGCGGCGAGCCGCTGGTTTACGTCAAGACCCTGCGCCCCTTGGCCGAAGGCTTGCGCAAGCGCTACCCCGCCGCAGCCCTGAGCATCATCACCAACGGCTCCTTGCTCAACCCGGAGGTCAACGCCTGGTTGGACGACATGGGCTTTGGCGTGGGGATCAGCCATGACGGCCCGGGCCAGCCGGCCCGGGGACCAGACCCTCTTGAAGACGAAGCCAGCCGCGCAGGCATCCTGGATCTGTACCAGCGGCTCGCGCCGCAAGGGCGGATTTCCTTCAATGCCATGGTGCACCGGACCAACACCAGCCGCGAGGCGATCACCAAGTTCTTCCTGCAGCTCACGGGGGACCCATCTCTGTCCATCGGGGAGGGCGCCTTTGTGGATCCGTACGACGCGGGGGGCCTGGCCCACTCCCTTCAGTCGACGGCCGATGCCGTGGCCTTTCGGCGTCAATCGCTGGAAGAGATCCGACGCGGGCGCATCGTTCACATGGACGTGGCCCGCCAGCGGATGCAGGAGTGGGCGGGCAGCATTTTGGAAAGGCGCCCGGCCCAAGGCCTTGGTCAAAAGTGCGGAATGGACCGGCCAGACCAGCTGGCCGTGGACCTCAAAGGCCAAGTGCTGACCTGCCAGAACGTCAGTTCCGTCGCCGTCGCCCCCAACGGGCAGTCCCACCACGTGGGCCACCTTGCGGACCTCTCGGGGGTCGCGCTGAACACTTCAACGCATTGGTCTCATCGCACTGAATGCCCCAATTGCCCGGTGCTCCAAGCCTGCAAGGGTGCTTGTATGTTCCTAGAGGGCCCGCTTTGGCAGGCGGCTTGTGACAACGCCTACTCGGACCACATTCCGTTCTTCGTGGCGGCCATTGAGCACTTGACGGGATGTGCGGTGTTTCGCATCGAGCCGCAGGATGGCGATCTGCCCGAGGACCGCATGGACGTCTTTGGTATGGCCACGCGTCCTCTGCAAAAGCCCGCCCGAAAGGTCATCCCGATCGGGGTAGACAACAGGCCTGCCGCAGGAGGAGTAGAAATCGCTGGAGTTTTCCATGCCTGATGCGTCGCTTTCTGAGGCCATTCGTGAGGCCTATGCCAGCGCGCCCAGTGATGTGGTGATCTTGCACACCCTGGAGTTGCGCCACCCGGACTTCGTGGATGAACAAGGAGCTCCCACAGCGATTCGGGTGGTTCGTGATCGGGTCGATTTCTTTGCACATCTGGAAAGCTCTGCGCCACTGCATCCAGGTGAGGAAGTGCGCTTTGTGGCCATGGCCTTTGATCTAAATCTGCCAGCGGTCGACAGCATGCCCGTCCCCGAGGTGGAAATCACCCTGGATAACGTGACCCGCGAGGTCATGCGGCACTTGGATGCGGCCGTGCAGTCACAGCAGATGATCGAGGTGACCTATCGGCCGTATCTTTCCAATGACTTGTCGGGCCCGCAAATGGATCCGCCGCTGACTTTGGTCTTGAGCTTTGTAGAGGCCAATCCGCTGCGCATCACCGCTCGGGCGCGCATGGTGGACATTGGCAACAAGGCCTTTCCGGGCCGGACTTACACCGCCAAAGAATTCCCGGGGTTGACCCGATGACTAGGTGCGAGGTGAGCAACTTACACCTGGTCAACGAGTGCATTGGACGGCCTTGGGTAGTCGGCGGCAGAGGGCCGCATGAGTTCGACTGCTGGGGCCTGTTTCTGCATGTCCAGCGCGTGTGCTTTGACAGGGAACTGCCAGAAATCCCGGTGGATGCGACCAACCTGCGCGCCGTCCTCAGGGGTTTTCAGGCGCATCCGGAGCGCCAGCGTTGGGCGGCCGTTGCCCACCCGCACGACCGTATTGACGGTGATGCCGTGCTGATGCGCCAGTCTCGCTACCCCGTCCACGTGGGGGTGTGGCTGGGCGTCGATGGCGGTGGGGTTCTCCATTGCATGCAGGGCGCTGGGGTGGTTTTTCAGCGCATCGAGCACTTGGCGCTGCACGGCTGGCAGGTCGAAGGCCTTTACCGGTTCAAAGAGGTTCAATGAGCACCGCTGCCATTCAAGACCCTGCTCCACTGGTCATTTTGCTGCGCAACCCCTTCGTGCCTGCAGATCGGGAGGTATTCAACGTCCCCCTTAACTCAAGCATTGCCCAGTGGCTCGATGCTCAGGATGCGGCAGTCCGCGAGGCGGTGAGCTCACAGCCGACCATCTGCCTCAAGAACGGCCAGCCCGTGCTCAGAGCTGACTGGGCGGCGACCCAGATCGAAGGCGCCATCATCTTTGTAGCCTTACCCCAAGGCGGTGGTGGCGGAGGCGGTAAAAATCCCCTGCGCACCGTGCTGATGATCGCCGTGATGGTGGTGGCGAACGTCTATGGCGGGCCGCTCGCCTCTGCGCTCGGGTTTTCTGGCTCGCTGGGAACCGCCGTGGCCTCTGCGGGCTTTGCCTTGGCGGGTTCTGTACTGGTCAACGCATTGGTGCCCCTTCCGACGCCCAATGTGCCCACGGCCGGCAGCTTGAACAGTCCAAGCCCGACTTATTCCCTGCAGGCGCAGGGCAACTATGCGCGCCTGACCCAGCCGATTCCGGTGGTTTACGGCCACCACTTGGTCTTTCCCGACTTTGCCTCCACGCCGTATGCGGAGTACGTAGATCATGACCAGTACCTGCACCAGCTTCATGTGATCGGCATGGGGGACTACGACGTGCATCAGATTCGGATCGAAGACACGCCGATTACGTCCTTTGCCGACATCCAGGCCCAGGTGATCTTGCCGGGTGGCGTCAATACGCTCTTCAATCACGATGTCATGACCGCTCCCGAAGTGGCCGGGCAGGAGTTGATTGCACTGGCCGATGCTGGGGGCGCGCTGGTGGGGCCCTTCACGGTGAACCCGCCGCAGACGCAGGTCAGCCACATTGGCATTGATGTGCTGATGCTCAGAGGCCTGTACTACGCCAACGACGACGGAAGTCTCTCGGCCAAGGCGGTGCAGTGGCGGGTGGAGGTTCGGCGGGTTGATGACGCAGGAGAGGCTGTTTCGGGCTGGTGGATGCTGGCTGAAGGCGAGCACAGCGCGGCCAGTGGCGAGGCCCAGCGGCTGTCCTACAAGTATGCAGTAGCCCCTGGCCGGTACCAGGTGCGGATGAGCCGGCTGGACAGCAAGGATCCGAGCAGCAGGGCCGGGCATGAATTGCGTTGGGGCGAGGTGCGGGGCTATTTGGCTGGCGCGAGCCTGCCGCAGCACATGACCCTGCTGGCCCTGCGTATGAAGGCCACGGACAACCTTTCGCAGCGTTCGAGCCGACTGGTCAACTGCCTGGTCACCCGAAAGTTGCCCACCTGGTCTCCACAATCGGGTTGGTCCACCCCAATGCCCACGCGTTCCATCGCCTGGGCCTTTGCCGATACCCTGCGCGCTGATTACGGGGCTGGATTGGCAGATGCTCGCATCGACCTGCAGGCCCTTTACCGGCTGGACCAGCAGTGGGCGGTTCGGGGTGACCACTTTGACGCTGTCTTTGACCAAGGCCTGACCGTTTGGGAAACCCTGGGCCGAATCGCCCGGTGCGGCCGGGCCGTTCCGTTTTTGCAAGGCGGCATTGTTCGGATCGTACGAGACGAGCCCAAGACCTTGCCGGTGGCCTTGTTCTCGATGCGCAATATCGTCCGGGGCAGCCTCAAGATTCAGTACGTCATGCCCGGTGAAGAGACGGCCGACACCGTCGTCATGGGGTATCTCAACCCCAAGACCTGGAAACCTGATGAGGTCGCTGTGAACCTGCTGGGTGCTGATGGAACGCGCCAGGCCAAGGTGACGCTTTTTGGCTGCACAAGCCAAGCGCAGGCTGTGCGTGAGGGCAAGTACATCGCGGCGGTTAACCGGTACCGAAGACGGCTCATCACCTTCAAGACTGAGATGGAAGGGCTGATTCCGACCTATGGCGACTTGATCGCCATCAGCCACGACATGCCCAGTTGGGGAACCAGCGGGGAGATCGTTGGGTTCGAGATCGATTCTGGAGCCTTGATAGTTTCAGAACCGTTCCCATGGGAAGAGGGCAGTGAGTACCAATTGGTCCTGCGGTTACCAGACGGATCGACTGCTGGGCCGTTTGTCGTCACACGCGGAGCCTCAGACCGACATGCTGTCATACCAGCGGCGGCTGTGTCTGCACTACCGGTTGGATGGGAAACTGGTCGCCCCCTTTTTGCTTTTGGCAAGGGCCAGAACTGGAGCCAAACGGCCAGGGTGATGGCCATCCGCCCAAGGGGCGAACAGGTCGAGATTGCCTGCGTGGTCGAGCACCCGCTGGTGCATACCGCCGACCAGTAAACCGCCAAGAAAGACATTCACTACCGGCCCGCCAGAGCAATCTGAGCGGGCCATTTGCTTTGGAGACCGCAAATGACTGACCAGCAAATTACAGAAACCGACGCTGCCATTACCCTGCGCCCCGACGATCTGGACGACCTGCTCACCCGCGCCGCCGAACGCGGGGCCGAGCGCTGCCTGGCCCACCTCGGCCTGGAAAACGGCCATGCCGCGCGCGACATCCGCGAACTGCGCGACTTGCTCGAAGCCTGGCGCGAGGCGCGCCACACCGCCTGGCAGACGATCATCAAGGTCGCCACCACCGGGCTGCTCGCCGTCATCCTGGTCGGTGCCGCTATCAAGCTCAAACTGATGGGCGGTGCGCAATGAACTCGATCTTCACCACCTTGGCGCCCGGCCTGTTCGAAGCCGGTGCTCACCTGATCGACCGGCTCATCCCGGACCCCGCCGAACGCGAAAAAGCCAAACTGGCGCTACTGCAGGCCGAAGGCCAACAAGCACTGCAGGAAATGCAGATAAGTCTGTCGGCCATCCTGGCCGAAGCCAACAGTCAGGATCCGTGGACCAGCCGGGCGCGGCCAACCTTCCTGTACGTCATCTACGGCGTGATTCTGCTGTCGGTCATCGGCAGCATCATCGGCATCTGGTGGCCCGCCGAGGTCTTCCAAGCCGCAGAAAACCTCTCCAAGCTGCTGGGCGCCGTGCCCGAGAGCTTGTGGTGGCTCTTCGGTGCGGGCTATCTGGGCTACACCAGTGCGCGCAGCTTCGACAAATGGCGAGGCGCGCCACGCTGACTGTCGCCAGCACCATTCAACCGATCAAGACCCCGTCTTCTTCATCTGCCTTCCCTGGCAGGTGGGGAGGGCGGGGTCTTTTGTCGTTTGTGGTGTGCGTTTCTGCAGCTTTGACTTGGCTTTGAGAGCGAACAGCGCCTTCATCGGAGCATGCAGAACAAAAATGCCAAGCCGAACAACCAATCATCCCAGGCGCTCACCGCCGCCCAGGTTGCCGACCGAATGGGGCTGACTACCCGCCAACTGCAAGACCTGCGTCTGCGCGGCATTGGGCCACCCATCGTGCAGCGTGGGCTGTCGATTCACTACGAACTGGCCGACGTGATAGACATCGAGCGGCATGAGGCCATGGCCATCATTGAGCAGGTGCTGGCCAGCGACCGGCCGTTGACCTCGCTGCGCGCAATGGCGGAGCATGGCAGTTTTAAGCTCTCGCCGATCCTGCAGCAGGTCAGTGTGCCAATACCGTCCCCAGTTGCGGAGCCCATCTCGGTGCCTGAAACCCCGGTGCCATCCGAATTGCCCGAGCCGGCAGGGAGTGTGATCACCCCTGCGGCTGCGCCCGAGTTACCGCCTGCGACTGCACCCGCGTTGACCGTGATCAGCAGCGGTGAGCCCGCCACCTCCAGCACCAAGTCCTCAGCACTCAGCACTGAATCTTGGTACCTCGTCCACACCAAGCCCCGGCAGGAAGATCTCGCCCTGGCCAACCTGCAGCGCCAAGGCTATGAGTGCTACCTGCCCCAGATGCGGATTGAACGCATCCGGCGGCGCAAAGCCGAGATCGCTACCGAGCCGATGTTCCCTCGCTACCTGTTCATCCGGTTGGACAGCAGCGACCAGGGCAAAAGCTGGTCGCCGATCCGCTCCACCCTCGGTGTAAGCCAGTTGGTGCATTTCGGAGCGCGGGCAGCCAAGGTCGATGACACCCTGGTTGATCTGCTGCGCCAACGCGAGCAGGCCATGCCACTGGATACCATGTTCCACAGTGGCGACTCGGTGGTCGTCACCGACGGGCCCTTTGCCGGCATCGAGGCGATCTACCAGACGGCGGATGCCGATCGCCGTGCCTTCATCCTGCTGGAAATCCTCTCCAAACCTGTGTCGATGCAGATCGACGCCGGGCGTCTACGCAAGGCTGGCTGACCCGTTGGCGACCACCGTCGCTTTCTTCGCCTTTATTCCTTCTTTCTGCCCCGAACGCCTTGATAAGTCTTGGCCTTCGAAGCAAACATGGCTCAAACGAATGAGCGCAGAAAGAACATGGCCACCGCATCCGAACCCACCGCCGAACCACCGGCAAATCCATCACCACCCGCCTTCCGCGCCGCTCAGTACGTGCGCATGTCCACCGAGCATCAGCAGTACTCCACGCACAACCAAGCGGACAAGATCCAGGAATACGCTGACCGGCGCAATATCCAGATCGTCCGTACTTACGCCGATGAAGGCAAAAGCGGTTTGTCCATCGATGGCCGCGCATCGCTGCAGCGCCTGATCGCCGATGTCGAATCTGGCAACACCGACTTCAACCTGATCCTGGTCTACGACGTCAGCCGCTGGGGGCGGTTTCAGGACGCGGACGAGTCGGCGTATTACGAGTACATCTGCAAGCGCAAGAACATCCACGTCGCCTACGTCGCTGAGCAGTTTGAAAACGATGGCTCCCCCGTCTCGACCATCGTCAAAGGCGTCAAGCGCGCCATGGCCGGGGAGTACAGCCGGGAGCTCTCGGCCAAGGTCTTCGCCGGCCAGTGCCGGTTGATCGAATTGGGGTTTCGCCAAGGTGGCCCCGCCGGCTTTGGTCTGCGCCGGGTGCTGATCGACCAGTCTGGCGCCGTCAAGGGCGAACTCAAGCGCGGCGAGCACAAAAGCCTGCAGACCGACCGGGTGATCCTGATGTCGGGGCCGGACTTTGAAGTGGCCACCGTCAACCAGATTTACCGCTGGCTGGTGGAAGACGACCTGCCCATGACCGAGATCGTCAAACGCCTGAACGACCAGCCTATTTACACGGATCTGGACCGCCCCTGGACGTACAGCACCGTGCGCCAGGTGCTGACCAACGAGAAGTACATCGGCAACAACGTCTACAACCGCCACTCCTTCAAGCTCAAAAAGAAGCATGTCGACAACCCGCCTGAGATGTGGATCCGCAAGGAGGGGGCGTTTGACGGCATCGTGCCGGTGGCCACCTTCATGGCCGCCCAGGAAATCCTGGCCGAGCGCAGCAAGAAGCTGACCGATGCAGAACTGCTCGATCACCTCAAGGCGCTGTACGCCGAATGCGGACGCCTATCGGGCTTCATTATCGACCAGGCCCCGGCGCTGCCCAGTGCCGCCACCTACATCCAGCGCTTTGGCAGCCTGACCCGGGCGTACGAGCTGGTGGGATACCACTACCCGCGCAGCACTGAATTCCTGGAAATCAACCGCCGCCTGCGCCAGTTGCACCCGGAAATCGTCAGCCGCACCGAGCACACCATTGCCGAGCTGGGCGGCCACATCACCCGCGACCCCAAGACTGATCTGCTCACCCTCAATGACGAACTGGTCATCTGCCTGGTGCTGGCCCGCTGTCAGACCGCCGCCAACGGCCACCAAAGCTGGCGTATCCGGTTTGACCCGGCGAAGTTCGACCCGGACATCACGGTCGCCATCCGGCTCGATGCCGCCAACACCGCCGAACGGGACTACTACCTGCTGCCCCGTCTGGACCTGCCCGAGCAGGAAATCCGCGTCAGCAACAAGAACAGCGCCGACTTCGAATGCTTTCGCTTTGACGACCTGAACTTCTTCTACGGCATGTCCGAGCGGGAGCGACTGCAGCGCCGCATCTGACCACCCACCAGATGAAAAACATCCACCACCCAGAAAGGAAGCCCACCCATGACATCCACACCAGCCCACCCATCCCAGAACAGGAGCCCCGCATGCTGACTGGCACCCCCGAAACCGTCACGCTCGTCCCGATAAACCGGATCGAGATCCTCAACTCCCGCGACCGCAACATGAAGGTCTTTGAGGAGATCGTGGACAACATCCGCACCATCGGCCTCAAAAAGCCCATCACCGTGGCCGAACGCCCGGGTGACGATGGCGACCCGCGCTACGTGCTGGTCTGCGGCGAAGGTCGACTGAACGCCTTTCGCATCCTGGGAGAGACCCACATCCCCGCCCTGGTGGTGGACGTGAGCGATGAAGACGCTTTCATCATGAGCCTGGCCGAGAACATCGCCCGGCGCGGCTACCGCCCGCTGGAGATCCTGGCCGACATCGAGGTGCTGCGCAAACGCGGCTACAGCGCCGAGATCATCATCCAGAAAACGGGCCTCTCACCCAAGTACGTCAAAGACATCGTCTTCCTGCTCGACCAGGGCGAAGAGCGCCTGATCGAAGGCGTGCAGCGCGGCACCATCCCGCTGACCACAGCCCTGGAAATCGCCCGCGCCAACGAAAACGCCGCCACCAATGGCGCAAATGGTGAAGGGGGTCAAGCCAACCTCGGGGACTTGCTGCAAGAAGCCTACGAAAACGGCCAGCTCAAAGGCCGCCAGATCATCGAAGCCAAGCGCCTGATCGAAAAGCGACTGGAGCACGGCCCGGCTTCCCCCAACCGGGACCAGATCAAGCCACCCACTTCCAGCTACAGCCTGGTGCGCACCTACCAGCGCGAGGTGGAACGCCAGCGCAAGATGGTTCTGAAAGCCGAGCACGCCCACCAACGCCTGCTGCTTGTGGTGCAGGGCCTCAAAAAGCTGTTCGCCGATGAGCACTTTGTGAACCTGCTGCGCGCCGAAGGCCTGGACACCCTACCCAAATACCTGGCCGAGCGGATCAACACCCTGGGCGGCGCGGCCAACCCAACCACCCCCGAACCCGAAGGAGCCACATCATGAACCTGGCAATCAACCCCGCGCACCCGAACCCACGAAACAACCTGACTGAAATGTACCCCGGTATCTACCAGCCCGGCCACGGCGACGATCACCATGACGGGCCGAACCTGCCGATCGCGCCCCTTAACACCCTGCTGGGCTTCGAACTGGAAACTTACCAGGTGCCACTGGACCAACTGCTGCCCAGTAAGAAGGTGCCCGACGGCGTGATGAGCACCCGCAAGTACAAGCAGATCGTCTCCAGCATCAACGAGGTGGGGCTGATCGAACCCCTATCCATCCTGCACCCCGATGCTAAGAAGTCGGAGTACCTGCTGCTGGACGGCCACCTACGCGTCCTGGCCCTGAAAGAGGTGGGCCTGCACGAAGCCCCCTGCCTGTTTGCCAAGGACGACGAGACTTACACGTACAACCACCGGGTCAACCGGCTCTCGACGATCCAAGAGCACTACATGATCCGCCGCGCCATCGACCGCGGCGTCAGCAAGGAGCGCCTGGCCCGGGCGTTCAACGTCAATCTCAGCTCCATCAACCGGCGCATCAACCTGCTCGAAGGAATCTGCCCCGAGGCTATAGAGCTGCTGCAGGACAAGCAGTTCACCCCGGACGTCACGCGCATCTTGCGCAACATGAAGGCCGCCCGCCAGGTGGAGGCGGTGGAGCTGATGATTGCCAGCAACACCATCACCGTGGCGCATGCCGAGGCCCTGCTCAAGGCCACGCATCCCGAGCAGCGCACTGACGTGAAGCCCCCCGAGCGCGAGAAGAAGACCGCCCCTATCGAGCAGATCGAGAAACTCGAAAAGGAGATGAACCAAGTACAGGAGTCTTACACCCTTGCAGAACAGAACTACGGCTCCGATCTGCTCAACCTGGTGGTCGCCAAGGGCTACCTCACTAAGCTGCTGGCCAACGAGGCCGTCAAGAGCTACATCGGCCGCCATGAGCCCGAAATCCTGACCCACCTTGAGCTGGTGGTGAACACCGTCAGCATGGAAGAAGCGGTGCAGCAGCAACAGGAGGCGGTGGCCTGAACCCTTCTACTCTTGAGAAATATTTTTTATGACGGAGTGGACCGTACGGCAGAGCACCGGGTACAATGTTCAAGTTCTTACGGAACTTTACTTCGTTACTTCTCCGCGACCGCGCTTGCTGAACGTGATACGGCATGGCGGTAGCGTGCCTAAAACACGTTCAAACCACACCGTACATAAAAAACTCGTCAATTTTATGACAAGTCGACAAGCCAAACTACAAGAAGACACTTATTTCAGGGTGATGCGTATCCTGCAAGAAAACCCGGATCTCACCCAACGCGAACTGGCCGAAAAACTCGGCATCAGCGTAGGCGGGTTGAATTACTGCCTTAAGGCGCTGATAGAAAAGGGTTTGGTAAAGATGAAAAACTTCGCCAATTCCAAGAACAAGTTCGGCTACGTCTATGTGCTCACACCCACTGGGATGGCGGAAAAGGGCGCTATTACCCACCGCTTCTTGCAGCGCAAGATGGATGAGTACGAGGCGCTGAAGGCAGAGATTGAGGCGCTAAGGTCAGAAATAGGAGGCAACGCTAACGATGCGCATAACAAGGGTTTAATCTGATCTCTCTCCTATTCTTTGATAAGGACAATATGGTGAAATTAGAAAACATTCATCTGTCAGTCGTAGGCCTCGGTTATGTTGGTCTCCCTCTCGCGGTCGAATTTGGTCGCAAACGCCCTGTAGTCGGATTTGACATCAACCAGCGCCGTATCGATGAACTCAGGGCCGGGAACGACTTTACTCTTGAGACCACCCGAGAGGAACTGGTCGCCGCAAAACACCTTAGCTACACGACCAACCTTGACGACATGCGCGGGTGTAACTGCTACATCGTCACAGTACCAACGCCCATCGATGAGCATAAGCGTCCAGATCTCACCCCGCTTATTAAGGCTAGCGAAACCGTTGGGAAGGTGCTGAAGAAGGGCGACATCGTAATTTACGAATCCACCGTTTACCCGGGCTGCACTGAAGAAGACTGTGTACCGGTGCTAGAAAAACACTCCGGTCTTAAGTTCAACCTGGATTTCTTCTGTGGCTACAGCCCTGAACGAATCAACCCTGGTGATAAAGAGCACCGCGTTACCACCATTAAAAAGGTTACAGCCGGTTCTACACCAGAAGTCGCCGAAATTGTCGATGCGCTCTACAACGAAATCATCACCGTCGGCACTCACAAAGCGGACAGCATTAAAGTCGCTGAAGCTGCCAAGGTGATCGAAAACACCCAACGCGATCTCAACATCGCACTCATCAACGAGTTGGCGATGATCTTCAACAAGATGGGTATTGATACCGAGGCAGTGCTGAACGCTGCTGGTAGCAAGTGGAACTTCCTTCCTTTTCGTCCAGGCCTGGTCGGTGGTCATTGCATTGGCGTTGACCCGTATTACTTAACACATAAAGCCCAGGCGATCGGCTATCACCCTGAAATCATCTTGGCTGGACGCCGCCTGAACGACAGTATGGGAGCTTACGTCGTCGCTCAACTGGTCAAGGGCATGACCAAGAAGCGCTTACAGGTTGAAGGCGCCAAGGTCTTGGTCATGGGCCTCACTTTCAAGGAAAACTGTCCTGATCTGCGTAATACTCGCGTTGTTGATATCGTTGCTGAGCTAAAAGACTATAACTGCGATGTCGATGTGTACGACCCGTGGGTGTCCGTCGAAGAAGCGCAACACGAATATGGAATCACGCCAATCGACAAAGCCCATTCTGGCACTTACGATGCGATCATCTTGGCTGTCGCACACAACCAATTCAAAGATATGGGCGCAGCTGCAATTCGAGCCTTTGGAAAGCCCACCGCCGTGCTTTATGACCTGAAGTATGTGCTCTCAGCGCAGGAGTCCGACTTAAGGTTGTGATCATGACCGCTTACGAATCTCTCAAACAACAAATTCATGCGGCGCCCAAAACCTGGTTGGTCACCGGCGTTGCAGGGTTCATTGGCAGCAACCTGCTCGAAGCTCTGCTCAAACTCAATCAACGCGTCGTCGGGCTGGATAATTTCAGTACAGGACACCAATGCAACCTCGATGAAGTTAAAACCCTCGTCACCCCAGAGCAATGGGCCAATTTCAGTTTCGTTCAAGGTGATATCCGAAACCGGGATAGCTGCCTTACAGCTTGTGACGGTGTGGATTACGTCCTCCACCAAGCCGCACTCGGCTCTGTCCCCCGCAGCATCGAAGACCCGATCACTACCAACCAAAACAACATTGATGGTTTCCTAAATATGCTGGTCGCCGCACGCGATGCCAAAGTAAAACGATTCGTCTATGCCGCGAGCAGTTCCACCTATGGTGATCACCCCGACCTGCCCAAGGTCGAGGACAAAATCGGGCAGCCTCTTTCGCCATACGCAGTCACAAAGCTGGTCAATGAGCTATACGCAAATGTATTTGCCCGGACATACGGATTAAAAAGCATAGGGCTTCGTTACTTCAATATCTTCGGCCGGCGCCAAGACCCCAACGGGGCATACGCCGCTGTAATTCCTAAATGGATCGCAGCTATGATCACGAATCAGCCGATTTACATTAACGGTGATGGTGAGACAAGTAGAGATTTCTGTTATGTAGAAAATGCTATTCAAGCTAATTTGCTGGCGGCCACAACGGAGAGGCCTGATGCAGTAAATCAAGTTTATAACGTAGCAGTCGGCGATCGCACCACACTCAATATCCTCTTTAGAGATATAAATGACATATTGACCGCCAGTTACAAGAAAGATTCAGGCATCAAACCAATATACCGAGACTTTCGAATCGGAGATGTGCAGCATAGCCAAGCGGATATTAAAAAGTCTTCAATGCTATTGAACTACGCACCATTATACAACTTGAGGGCCGGCCTGTCGCAAGCCATTCCTTGGTATTTCGTTAAGTATGGAAATGACATCATTTCTTCAACTTGACCCGATTTTGTGCAACTCAATCCGCGAAGAATATCGACATCAATTTCAAATGGGCTTCCTCGTAATGCAAAAAATAAGCGAAACCGCCAGCGCAAAGAATAGTACTTTAATGCGACCGCGTTGTGACTGATTTTATATGATCGCCATTAACGTCAGTCGGCGTGCCTCGGTCCAAAAAAGTAGACTTCTCCTGGTCGCAAGTACGCTCTTATATATCCTTATTAATATTTATAATTATTACTATTATCTGACCCCGGTATGGGGCTACCAAGGCTTTCCTGAATTCAATAGTGATCGAAGCATGGGGCCACTGATTTCGGCAACTCTGTCATGTATATTATTTTCAGCAATATACCCACGACAAATAACATTCTATTCGAGATTTGTGGTGTGGTTTCTCTTTTTCTTTGTCTTTGTTCCCTCGGTAATAATTGTAGCGATGCAGGGATTCCCTGTAGATGCCGGCTATTTTTTAATAGCTTGTCTTACTGTTTCGCTTTACCTCATTGCATTCATTCCTGAAAGTTTAGCGAACGCAAAGTGGAAGCATGCAGCTTATTATAAAAACACACTATTTTCAATTCACAACACCCTCACCTCCGCCACAAGAGGCTTTAACTCAAAGTTCGAGTTTAATTTGATAATAGTTTTTATATTATTTTCAGCGGCGCTACTTGTGTTTTACGCTAATGTGATTGCTGTAGTGACAATAACTGATGTCTACGATCAGAGGGATATCGTTTCAGAATACTCCCCAAATAAAACGCTTGCAGCTTATTCACTTCAATGGTTAATTCGGGTGATAGCACCACTAATGATCGCGATCGGTATTATTCATAGGCGAAGATTCATTAAATATTTGGGTTTTTTTGGTTTGCTCATTGGTTTTTTTGTGACCGGCTCAAAATTTATTGTTTTTTTAATACCGCTCATGTATGCCGTGCATTATTTTGTTTTGCGAAAAGATAAAATCGTAGCTGAAGATATTGGGAAACTGCTTGCCGGAATAATGGCGGTCATGTTACTACTTATCGAAATATATGGCGAAGAAGTGGAGGGATTGGTCGGCCTCGTTCTCTCTCAGGTGGTTAAGAGAGCTTTTTCAATTAACGGGATGACTCTTGGCAATTACTATGATTTTTTTGTCAACAATCCCAATCCGTTCACGTTTTACTCCCATCTTGGCCCCGTCAGTTGGCTAATAGATTATCCATACGGTGAATTTGGGATTGGCCAGGTTGTTGGACATTTTCAGGTAGGTCTTTATACTTATGACATGTCAGCCGGATTTTGGTCTACTGATGGAATTGCAGCCGCAGGCTATTTTGGTTTAGTCCTAATCGGTTTAATTCTAGGAGTCATTCTGGCGATATTCAATAGATGGTCAGCAAATACTAATCTCCGCCTACTCTGTTTGTCTTCTCTTGGGTGCGTATGGATGCTTGCAGATACATCTGTCTTTCGGGTTTTGTTATCTGGCGGCTGGCCTTTGCACTTTCTTTTGGTCTACTTTTATGACCGCAGACTACAATCAATCCATAACCCTATGGCGAATATGCGAGCTAATTCACTGAAAACCTCGTGAATAAAACGTCTTACTTCGAAACATCCGGTATAACAAAATCTCTTGAAGTATAATGATGAAACGGATTTTTCGAGAGGTGTCATGGGCTTCAGTTGGCCAAGTTATCAATGTTGGAGTTGCACTAGTCACGCTCAAAGTTTGGGCGGTCTATCTGACACCAGCTGAATTAGGACTCATGGCACTAATCATTTCAGCGCCATCCATTCTTGCGGGAATTGTGATCGATCCACTCGTGCGTGCCATGCTTGTACGATATTCCGTTTATGCTGAGACCGGAAAAGAAAAGGAGTTCCGAACCGTCGTATGGGGCGTTATCGCTAGAGTCGTCGTAATGTGCGTTGGTTCTATTTTTTTGATTGGTGCGGCTATATGCTATTTCCTTGATCTGCATTGGTCAACGCCTTTACTAGTGGCTGGATTGTTCGCAGTAGACGCGAGAAGGTACTTTGAACAAACGCTGCACGCTGCTGCTAGACGCCAGCAGGTGGTAGCCATGATTAGCGTTGGAGATGTGTGTTTTCGACTCGTATTCTTGTGGCTGTTTCTTGAAGGCCTTGGTTCTTCTGCTTATGTAGCTGTTGCTGGTAATTTAACGGGTGCGCTGATTGTGTTGACTCTACTGCTGATAATGACTCGGACCGGAGACCGTCTGAACGTTAGCCTGATAGACCGAGAGTTCAGCAAAAATGTTCGTAAAGAAATATTGCTAATCGCTTGGCCTATTGTTCCGTCAAACGTTTTGGCTAATATCTCTGAGATGAGCAGCCGGTATATTGTCGCAGCAATGCTTGGATTGCACCAAGCGGGAATTTTTGTTGCAGTTTATGGATTGGTGAAACGTCCTTTTGGCATGCTCTCCGATATTGGCTTTATGGCGATGCTGCCAGCTTACAGTGAATCACTCGCAAAACACAAATCACACGAGGCCGCACGTATCCGATTTGTTTGGTTCTGCGGCGTTGTATTTTTATCAATTATAGGGGTAGTTCTTTTTTATTTCTTAGACGACCTAATTGTTGACACCCTTCTCTCGAAGAGCTTTAGAGATGCGAGCGAATATTTTTGTATAATCGGAATGGCAATTGCCATTTACAATGTAATCGCTATTTATAACGCCGTACTATTGGCGCATGGTGATAGCCGGTCTGTATTGGTTGGCAATACTATTAGCGCCGCTTCCACACCCATCGCATCCATATTAATTATCCCATATAGCGGACTTCATGGCGCCATTCTCGGAATTTTCGCGGGTTACACGCTACATCTTTTAGCGCTGCTTATATATGTTCGCCGTTTTAATGACTGGGCGGTGTCAAGAAGCAAGTGCAATACATTCACATCCATTTAAGGAAAGTACAATGCTAAAGAATATTATCAAGGCTATCACGCCCCAGTTTGTCTTGCACGAATGGCACAAGGCGAAATTTAATCCAAAGTTAGTTGCTATGGGAATCAAGCCAAGGCCTGCCTGCCGCCCGGTTGAGTACTTAGGTACTGAATATGGTGGCCATGCAGTCGACGTAGCAATGGTTTCCAATAATTCTGTAGTTTACACATTGGGTGCAGGACTCGACATTAGTTTTGAAGAAGAGTTAATTAACCGAACTGGTTGCCATGTACATGTTTTCGATCCAACACCACGTTCAGTTGCATGGCTGAACGAACGTTTTAATTCAATCGAAAGTCCACATCCGCTGGCCACAAAAATCTCGATTCATCCAATGGGGATCTGGTCCAGCGATCAGAAATTGCGATTTTTTGCGCCGAAAAATCCGGAAAATGTCTCGTATTCGCTTACCAACCTGCAGGGTACCAATGATTATATTGAGGTCGATTGCGTCAGCCTGAAGAGCGCTATGTGTCAAAACGGCCATGATCATATAGATCTTGTAAAGTTGAATGTCGAAGGTGCCGAATATTCGATTCTTAATAGCGCGTTCGATGACGGCATAATGCCAAAAATGATCTTGATCAACTATGATGAAGTGCATACGGAAGGTGACGATCAAGCTCCTCAGAGACTAAAGCAGATCGCTTCCCGGATCGATAGTTTGGGGTATAGGGTAGCTTTTGCTGAGCTTGCACGCGTTACCTACACCCTTTGAGTGCTGCATTCGCACGACAAAAATATTTCAGGCAAACTAAATCCGAGAACAGAACAGATGTGTGGCTTTTTTGGGATATTGAATATCGATAGCAGCCGACCATTTGACCTCTTAAAATTCGCGACAGCTCTCCAGAGTCTCGCGCATCGAGGTCCCGATGCACAGCTGTTTAGAGCAATCGAAAATGACGCGATTCTAGGACATAGGCGGCTTTCGATCATCGACCTCTCCGTAGACAGCAATCAGCCGATGCACCTGCTGAACCGCTATTGGATTATCTATAATGGTGAAATATTCAATTATCTTGAACTGCGCATGGAGCTGGAATCGCTTGGCGCGGAATTCCGGACTTCAGGCGATGTAGAGGTACTGCTTTACGCGTATATTTACTGGGGCGAAGCGTGTGTTTCGCGTTTCAACGGTATGTGGAGCTTTGCAATCTATGATATGCAGGAGAAGACTCTGTTTTGCTCCCGCGACCGTTTTGGCGAAAAGCCTTTCAACTATTCGGTTTTCGACGGGCGCTTCTTTTTCGCGTCTGAAATCAAAGCAATAATAGCTTATGAGCCACGCCTTAAGCGCCCAAACTTCAACGTTATCTCTAATTTCTGCCGTTCCTCTGTCGGCGCACAGCATGCCGAAACATGGTTTGAAGATATTTTACGTCTGCCTCCCGGATGTAATCTTACTATTCGGAATAACAAGCTGCATATCCAGCGCTACTGGAATTACCCCGAAGGTATAGATCGCACCCTGAGCTTCGATGAAGCACGCGAGCGCTATAGAGATCTTTTTATTGATGCGGTTCGTGTGCGTATGCGCTCTGACGTGCCTCTCGGATTAACTTTATCGGCAGGGCTTGATTCGAATTCCATTGCTTATGCAATGCAGAAGATTGATCCGATTCCGCATTTTTGTTTCACGTCGAGCTTTCGTGATGGCGAAAAACCGGTGCGCGATTCTGCCATTTTCGTCGATTCAGATGAGGTAACCGATGAAGCCAATTCAGCGCGCAGGGTAGCCCAGGAACTCAAGCTGAAATCTGAGATCGTCCACACCGACTACTCCAGTTTCGTGCCTGAACTACGCCGCATTATTTATCATCTTGAAAGTGGTAACAGCGCACCTGCAGTGGTACCACTTATGCAATTACATAGGCAGGCGAGAACTCATTTGAAGGTTGTATTGGAGGGGCAGGGTGCGGATGAACTGTTATGTGGTTATGTTGGCGCACTAGTGTGGCAAAGTGCCTTCGACCTGATCCGAGAAGGAGAATTTTCCAAAGCCTACAAGGCGTTGAGGGGGTTTAGTCGAACATATAAGTTGTGGTTCAGCTTTATGCTACTTCTGCGCTCCGCAAGCAATAGTTGGCCACTCCTATCGAAGCTACATCAGCGACTGAACAGGATCGACCGAATTTTCGGACCGAAGCTTAGTCAATACAAACATATGCCGGACTACCCGGCAATCGCCGATGAAGGCCACTTAAGTGGAGTTGCCCGCGAATTGCGGCGGCAGCATAGCGGCGGTTTGGTCAACCTTCTGCATTATGGCGACGCGATTTCGATGGCGAACAGCATCGAATCTCGAATGCCTTTTCTCGATCATAGACTGGTTGAATTCGTCTGGTCGTTGCCATCCGATTACAAAATCAAGCTTGGTATTGGAAAACATATCCACCGCGAAGCGATGCGTGGTCTAGTACCCGACTGGATCATCGACAATCCGATCAAGTACGGCTTTTGCACGCCAGTTAACGAACAATTCCGCTCCGTCACTCGAGGAAATGCAGATCCCGTCGAAATCCTTTTAAGTGACCGCTGTATTCAGCGTGGGTTGTTCGACAAGCACGGTCTCACTTCGTTGGTTGAGATGCACAGAAGCGGAAAACGCGACCATGGACCATTGCTTTTCCGCTTGCTTTGTACAGAAATGTGGTTCCGCTGCTTCATCGATGGCGAAGCCGTATGAACTGTGCAAGTTCGAATGTACTTGGTGATTTTCTAGGGCGACTATTCGTTGTTTCGCATGATAAATGGATATGACATTGATCCTTTTATAACAATAATTATTTATGCTCTATGCAGAGCCTGCAAGCGATTATCATGAAATCAGTATTGATACTACAGGATGCGTTAACAGAGTACCGCCGACCCGTGCTGGATGAATTGGCCAAGTATTATCGTGTCTCAGTAATTCACGCTAACAAGGATGGCGGGCTGGTTTCGAAAAATTACGCTGAATTTATTATTCCACAGGTAAGAGTTGGTCCGTTTCATTTGCAAAACATTTTTTCGATATACAAAGCTCAGCAGCACTTTGATGCTGTGATTTCAATGTTTGACCTCAGGTGGCCCGCATACATTCTTCCATTCATTGGGAAACGCCACGCTAAGTGGATTTTGTGGGGCCATCGCTATAGCGCTAACAGGCTTGCTAATAAAGCTCGTGATTACTTAATGAAGTACGCGGATAGAATTTTATTGTATGGCGAAGAAGAGACTGCCCAGATGTCCGAGCGCGGCGTTGATCTATCAACTGTTGTCGTGGCGCCGAATACAATTCACGTACCAAATCATTTCGACACCAGTAATTCTGAAAAACGTAGCTTGCTATTTGTTGGGAGATTGCAGGTAAGAAAACGTATTGATCTAATCATTCGAGCATTTTATGAATTACAAGGGTCTATCGGTGATCACATTGTTCTCGATATTGTGGGAGGTGGTGTTCTTGAGAGTGAGCTTCGACAGCTTGCGAATGAACTTGGTGTTGCAGAAAAGGTTAATTTTCATGGCGCGGTTCAAGATCATGCGGTGTTAGCAACCTTTTTTTCCCGTGCATTTGCTTATATATCGCCCGGACCAGTTGGGCTCGGAGTATTGCACAGCTTCGCTTATGGAGTTCCTGTTATAACCTTAAGGGAAGGGCGGCACGGTCCTGAATTTATGAATTTATCACACAATCATAATTCATTTATTGTTGATCACGAAGGCGATCTGGCTAATACTATCGCACTGATTTGCAACAAGCCGAGTTTTGCTCGCACATTAGGGCATCAGGCATATATTCATTACTCTCAGAACAGAACTATAGGGCACATGGTCGCTGGCTTTATTAAGGCGATAGAAGAGTAGCGATAGTCAATTACAATGATAATAATATGTGTGGAATAACCGGCTCAGCTTCAACTCAACCCCAATCAAACCAGACCTGGTTGAATATTGGTCGTGACCTCTTGGCGCATCGTGGTCCGGATGACGCCAGTGTGTGGTGGTCGAACGATATTCGTGTGGGTTTGGCGCATCGTAGATTGTCCATTTTAGAATTATCTCCGCTCGGACAACAGCCCATGCATTTGAATCATCGGGACATCGTCATTGTATTTAACGGAGAGATATATAACTTTATTGAGTTGCGTACTGAGCTCGAAAAATGCGGGCATAAATTCCGGTCTCACAGCGATACTGAGATTCTTTTAGCTGCCTACGCCGAGTGGGGTACGGATTGTCTTTCGTATCTCAATGGGATGTTTGCATTTGCCATTTACGATGCGCGCCATCAGCGACTCTTTTTAGCCCGTGATCGGGCAGGTGAAAAACCGTTGTTCTACCGTCTTGACAACGGAACGATTTATTTTGCGTCGGAGTTGAAGGCACTGTTAGCCCACCCCAGCTTGCCGAGGCGCATCGATCCTGAGGCCATGGACTGCTACTTGACCATGGGCTTCATTCCCGGCGCCCGGTGCATCTTGTTGGGCTACAACAAGCTGCCGCCGGCACATGCCCTGACATTTGACCTACGAGAGGGCGCGGCCAAGGTCTGGCGCTATTGGCAGTTGCCAGAGTTGAGTCAGGGTGCTGACGCAATCGATGAAAGTACGCTGCTCGATGAATTGGAGACCCTTTTGGAAGGTGCAGTGGGTCGGCAGTTAGTGGCGGATGTACCAGTTGGCGTTCTACTAAGCGGCGGGGTTGATTCCAGTCTGATTACAGCCATGGCTGTGCGCAATTCACGTCAGGTGCGCACATTCAGCATTGGCTTTCCTGGGTATGGCACTCTGGACGAAACCCCACACGCGCGGCTTATTGCTCGCTTTTTTGGAACTGAGCACATAGAAATGGTGGCCGAACCCTCGACCGCCGACCTATTACCTACTTTAGCGCGCCAGTTCGACGAACCTATGGTGGATTCATCCATGTTTCCTACTTGGCTAGTCAGTCGTCTGGTTCGCAAGCATTGTAGTGTTGCCTTAGGCGGTGATGGTGGCGATGAACTGTTCGGTGGTTATAAGCATTACAGCCGACTACTTTGGATGCAGCAGCGGTTGAAGTACGTTCCACGCTCGTTAAGACGTTTTGTTTCAGTGGCAGCAGAGCGATGGCTGCCAGTAGGCTTTAAGGGGAGAAACTATCTGCAAGGGTTGGATATGGACTTGGGGCGAAGTTTGCCCTTGATAGCCAACTACTTTGATGCAACCTCTCGTAGTCAATTGATGCGAGAACATCCGGGACACCCCATCGTCGCCGAGGCTATCTGCGCAGGTCGCGTCCCCAACCATCCGGATTTGCTGCAGCGAGCGACGCGGATGGATTTCCAAGACTATTTGGCGGAAGACATTCTTGTAAAGGTAGATCGTGCAAGCATGCTTAACTCGTTGGAGGTGAGGGCCCCGTTGCTCGATCATCGGATCATCGATTTTGCCTTTGGCCAGGTGCCATCCCATCTGAAAGCGACAATCGGCGAACGAAAAATATTACTTAAGCGGCTTGCTTCGCGGGTGCTACCGCCCGGTTTTGACTTAAAGCGAAAGCAGGGATTCGCAATTCCATTAGCTGAGTGGCTAAAGGCCGGTCCGTTTCGAGATCTGTTCTGGGATACCTTATCAAACAAAGATTCCCTGTTTGATCCTGCTACGGTCCATTCATTGCTGAAAGGCCAGGACCAAGGACGTAACAACGGTGAGCGTTTATTTGCATTAGTGCAATTTGAGCTCTGGCGAAAGATTTATGGTGCGAGCCTTTAATAGATATTAAATTTGAAATTCACAAGGAATACTGTCCAAATGAAGCAAAATCTTCTTCAACATCTTCGATGCCCTCAAAGTGGGGAAACTCTTGCGCTGGAATCGGTACCGGGCAAATTGCATCCTCACTCTGACGCCAAGCTAGAGATTATGGATGGTTGGCTAATCAGTGAACTGGGGACGCATCGTTATCCGATCCGTAATGGTATTCCACGCTTCGTCCCAGAGTCAAACTATGCTGACAACTTTGGCATGCAGTGGAATCATTTTGCCAAGACCCAACTCGACAGTCATTCTGGGCATTGCATTTCTGCAGATCGGTTTTGGTTAGCCACCGGTTGGAACCCCGCAGAGATGAAGGACCAATGGGTGTTGGACATTGGTTGTGGCTCTGGCCGTTTTGCAGAGGTGGCTTTAAGTAGTGGTGCACAGGTGGTCGCATTGGACTATTCCAGTGCCGTCGACGCTTGTTACGCCAACTTGCGGGATCACCCAAATCTGCACGTCATTCAGGGCGATATTTACTCACTGCCTTTTGCTCAAAACAGTTTTGCATTTGTCTATTCTCTGGGTGTGCTTCAGCACACACCGAATGTGGCCAAAGCATTCGCCGCGTTACCGCCTGTAGTGAGGGGCGGTGGGTATCTTTGTGTCGACTATTACGAAAAGTCGTTCAAAAGCCTGTTGCTTCCGAAATACTGGTTACGCCCCTTCACTAAGCATATGCAAAAGGACAAGTTATTCGCTCTGCTAGAAAAATTGGTGCCCGTTATGTTGCCAGTCAGTCGTATGCTCGGACGAGTTCCGAGAATTGGAAAACTCCTTAAGCGCGTAATTCCCGTTGCGAACTATGATGGACTTTTGCCACTTACTGAAACGCAACTTCGCGAGTGGGCTTTGCTGGATACATTCGACTGGCTTTCGCCCGCCTATGACAATCCTCAGACAAATGGATCAGCTCGGACCTACATGGAGGAGGCTAAGATGGAAAAGATTGAGGTACTCAATGCTGGCCATCTCGTGGCTCGAGGACGTAAGCCACTCCAATGAAATTGATGACGATAGAGATCAGCAAGGCATCACCAGGAGGCATTGTTGTCGGGATTGACGCATCCAGAAACCGCTCTGGCGGAGCCAAAGCGCATTTGATCGGGTTGATTGCGCGAGGTAATCCGCTTGAACACGGGATTCGACAGGTTCATCTTTGGGCATATAAATCACTTCTGGATGCAATACCTGACCAATCTTGGTTGGTAAAACATAATCCTTCTGCTTTAGAAAAGTCTTTAATTCAGCAGGTTTTCTGGCAGATATTTCGACTTCCAGCCGAAGTACGCGATTTCGGTTGCGACATTATTCTCAATACGGATGCCGGTACGATGTCGAACGTCAGTCCATCAGTAACGATGAGCCGAGACATGCTGTCATACGAACCCGGCGAGATTGAACGTTACGGGTGGAGCAAGGCGCGGTTGCGGCTGATTCTATTGCGCTATATCCAGAATCGGTCACTTCGCCGTGCCGACGGAGCCATCTTCCTGACCCGCTATGCGGCCGAGGTGATCCAGCGTTCCTGCGGTCCGGTGCGGCGCATCGGCCTGGTGCCGCACGGGGTGGGGCGGAGTTTCCAGGACCTTCGTCACACCCTCCCATGGCCGGCCAAGGGCGAGCGGCCCATCCGACTGCTCTACATTTCCAATGCCGCCTGGTACAAGCACCAGTGGATGGTGGTGCGCGCGGTCGAGCAGCTGAGAAAACAGGGTATTGATGTCACCCTCACCTTGGTGGGCGGCGGCAGCGGCCCGTCGCAGGACCGCTTGCGCGCGCAAATGGCCAGGTCCGATCCGCGCGGGGAATTCGTCACCCAAAAGGAATTCGTGCCGCAGTCGGACCTGCAGGGCTATCTGGTTGACGCGGATATTTTCGTGTTCGCTTCCAGCTGTGAAAACATGCCCAATACGCTGGTCGAAGCGATGGCCGCGGGACTGCCGATCGCCTGTTCCCGGCGCGGCCCGATGCCGGAGGTGCTCGAAGATGGGGGCGAGTATTTCGATCCCGAGATTCCCGAGTCGATCGTTACGGCGCTGCGCAAATTGATCGACGACGAGGGATTGCGGCAACGCCTGGCTAGCCGGGCGAAGACCCTGGCCGCGCGCTACTCTTGGGAACGCTGCGCCCGGGAGACGTGGTCGTTCCTCGTCGAGACCCACCAAAACGTTCATCGTTCGATGCGATAGAAAACTGAAGCTAGTGACGAACAGCCAATGACTACCCGCCCCTACCAAATCTGCACTTCGTGTGCCATGGACACGACGGACTCGAAGATCGTCTTCGACGATCACGGCGTCTGCGATCACTGCAACACTTTCAAGAATGTCACGCTGCCCAGCTGGGATACCGACGCGGGTGGCGATGCCAAGCTGGCTAGCCTGGTCGAAGCCATCAAGCAGGATGGGCGCGACAAAGACTTCGACTGCATCATCGGCATGAGCGGCGGCATCGACAGCTCCTACCTGACGTATATCGCTAAGGAGAAGATGGGCCTGCGCCCGCTGGTCTTTCACGTCGACGCGGGCTGGAACTCGCAGATCGCGGTCAACAACATCGAGCGCTTGATCGATGGCCTCGGCCTCGACCTGTTCACGGAGGTCATCGACTGGCCGGAGATGCGCGACCTGCAGCTCGCCTTCTTCAAGTCGGGTGTCCCGCACATCGACACGCCGCAAGACCATGCCTTCTTCGCGACTATGTACAAGTTCGCGACCCAGCACAAGGTCAAGTACATCCTCACCGGCGCTAACCTTTCGACCGAGTGCATCCGCAACCCGATCGAGTGGATGTACTACCAGTCGGACTCGCGGCAGTTGCTCGACATTCATCGCCGCTTCGGAACGCGGCCGCTCAAGACCTTCCCGGTGACTTCGATCCTGTGGCACAAGGTGTGGCTGCCTTACTTCAAGGGCATCAAGGTGGTCCGGCCGCTGAACATGGTGCCCTACATCAAGGCTGAGGCGCGGCAGCTGCTCATGGATCGCTTCGGGTGGCAGCCGTATCCGCAAAAGCACTTCGAGTCGCGCTTCACCAAATTCTACGAAAGCTACTGGCTGCCCAAGCGCTTCGGTTACGACGTGCGCCGGGTGCAGTACTCGAGCCTGATCGTCACGGGGCAGATGACGCGTGAAGAGGCCATCGAACTCCTCAAGCGACCCAGCTACGACGAGGCCACCATCGGCCACGAGATCGAGTTCGTGGCCAACAAGCTGGGCATAACGGTCGATGAACTCAACAGCTACATGGACCTGCCGCGCAAGACCTACATGGACTACAAGAACCAGCGGCAAATCTACGAATACGGCGCGCGCGTGATGCGGGCCCTGGGCCTGGAGATCGGTGGCAAACGATGATCGCCCTGGTTGATTACGGCCTCGGTAACATCCAGGCCTTCGCCAACATCTACCGGCGCCTCGGTATCGAGGCGTGGCCTGCGCGCACGGCCGACGATCTGCGCCGGGCTTCGCGAATCATCCTTCCCGGAGTGGGCGCCTTCGACTGGGCCATGACCCGCCTTCAGGATTCGGGCTTGCGCGCCGCCCTGGATGAGGAAGTCCTGGGCGCGAAAAAGTCGGTGCTGGGCATTTGTGTGGGCATGCAGATGATGGCCCGCTCTAGCGAAGAGGGCCGGCTACCCGGCCTGGGATGGATCGACGCGACGGTGGTCAAATTCGACACAGCCGCGTTCAACAGCGAAACCCACCTGCCCCACATGGGCTGGAACGACACCCGCCCCACCAGCACCGACACGCTCTTTGCCGGGCTGGACGCGCCGCGCTACTACTTCCTGCACTCCTACTACATGCAACCGGATCGCGATGAAAACATCCTGGCCACATCCAGCTATGGCACGACCTTCGCCTCCGCGGCGCGCTCCGGCAATGTCTATGGCACTCAGTTTCATCCTGAGAAAAGCCACCAGTGGGGTGTGCAGCTCCTGAAGAATTTCGCGGAGCTGCGCTGATGCTGCGACCCCGCCTGATTCCCTGCCTGCTGGTCCACAACGGCGGCCTGGTCAAGACCGTCCATTTCGGCGACCCCAAGTACGTGGGCGACCCCATCAATGCGGTGCGGATCTTCAACGAGAAGGAAGTCGATGAGCTGACGGTGCTCGACATCGATGCCACCGTGAAAGGCGCGGAGCCCGACTACCAGCTGATCTCGCATCTGGCCTCGGAATGCCGGATGCCGCTGTGCTACGGCGGTGGCGTGCGCACCGTGGCGCAGATCGAGCGCATCATCAGCCTGGGGGTGGAGAAGGTCGCCATCAGCGCGGCTGCCGTGGAAAATCCTTCACTGATCGCTGACGCCGCGGCGCGGGTCGGCAGCCAGAGCGTGGTGGTCGTGATCGACGTCAAAAAGACGGGCATGCTGCGTCGGCAGGAGGTGGTCACGCACAACGGTTCACGCCGGACAGGACTGCAGCCGGTCGAGTTCGCCAAACGTGTCACCGAGTTGGGCGCGGGCGAAATCGTGATCAACTCGGTGGACCGCGACGGCGAGATGAAAGGCTACGACCTGGATCTGGTCGACCAGATCCGGCGGGCGGTGCATTTGCCGCTCACCGTGCTCGGCGGCGCAGGCTCCCTCGATGACATCAAGATACTGATCGACCGCTACGGCATCATCGGCGCCGCCGCCGGAAGCCTGTTCGTGTTCAAGGGCAAGTACCGGGCGGTATTGATCAATTATCCGAACCGCGCGGAAAAAGAGAGTCTCCTGCCCAGCTGATGGGTTCACCATGAAACAGATCCTGCAAAGCCTCAAGACCGGCGCCACCGAAGTGGCCGAAATTCCCGTGCCCGCCGTGAAGCGCGGGCAACTGCTAATCCTAACCCGGCAGACGCTTGTGTCCGCCGGGACCGAGCGCATGCTCGTCGAGTTCGGCAAGGCGGGCTGGATCGAGAAGGCCCGGCAGCAGCCCGACAAGGTGCGCATGGTACTCGACAAGATCCGGACCGATGGCCTGCAGCCCACCATCGAAGCGGTGTTCAACAAGCTCGACCAGCCGTTGCCGCTCGGTTACTGCAATGTGGGACACGTCGCCGAAGTGGGCGCCGGGGTGACTGGTTTCGCTGCGGGAGAACGTGTCATCAGCAACGGTAAGCACGCCGAGGTGGTGAGCGTGCCCGCCAACCTCTGCGCCAAGGTTCCGGACGTCGTCACGGATGAGGAAGCCGCTTTCACGGTACTGGGCGCGATCGCGCTGCAGGGCATCCGCCTCGTGCAACCCACGCTTGGCGAAACCGTCGTGGTGACCGGCCTGGGACTGGTCGGATTGATGACCGTGCAACTCCTGCGCGCCCACGGCTGCCGCGTGCTCGGCCTGGACTTCGACAAGGAAAAGCTGGCTCTGGCGCGCCAGCTTGGCGCCGAAGTCGTGGACCTGGCCGCCGGTCAGGATCCAGTCAAGGCCGCCGAGCTTTATTCCCGCGGGCGCGGCGTCGATGCCGTGATTGTGACCGCCGCCACCAAGAGCAGCGAGCCCATGCACCAGGCCGCGCTCATGTGCCGCAAGCGCGGTCGCATCGTGCTGGTAGGGGTCACCGGCCTGGAGCTGTCGCGTGACGATTTCTTCAAGAAAGAACTGACCTTCCAGGTCTCGGCGTCCTACGGTCCCGGCCGCTACGACCCGAACTACGAAGAGAAGGGCCAGGACTACCCGGTAGGATTCGTTCGCTGGACCGAACAGCGCAATTTCGAAGCTGTGCTCGACATGATGGCCGAAGGCCGGCTCGACGTGAAACCGCTGATCACGCATCGCTTCGCCATTGAAGACGCCGCCAAGGCGTACGAGCTGGTGGGCGGCGTGGGTCCGTCGCTGGGTATCCTGCTGCAGTATCCGGGCATCGAGATCGATGACGACTCGCGTACCGTGAGGCTCCAGCCCGGCGGACCCACTGGCGGACCCACTGCGGGCACGACCTCGGGCAAGGCGGGAATCAGCTTCGTCGGTTCCGGCAACTACGCAACCGCGGTGTTGATCCCGGCGTTCAAGGAAGCCGGCGCGCACCTGCGCAGCGTCGCCTCCAGCGCCGGCGTGAGCGGTGTGCACGCGGGGCGCAAATTCGGCTTCGAGGAAACCACGACCGACACCAATGCCGTGTTCACGGATGGGGCGACCCAGGCCGTCGTGGTCACCACCCAGCACGACAGCCATGCGCGCTTCGTCCTTCAGGCCCTCGCGAACCGCAAGCATGTTTTCGTTGAAAAGCCGCTGTGTCTGACCCTTCCCGAGTTGGCCGGGATCCAGGCGGCGCACGCGGCTGCTTTGCAGGAATCGACTTCGGCACCCATCGTGATGGTCGGCTTCAATCGTCGCTTCGCGCCGCAGGTGCAAACGATCAAGCAACTCCTGAACGGCGTGGCCGGCCCCAAGTCATTCATCATGACGGTGAACGCGGGAGCCATTCCCGCCGATCACTGGACCCAGGATCCCGAAGCCGGTGGCGGACGTATCATCGGCGAAGCGTGCCACTTCATCGACCTGCTGCGCTTTCTCGCAGGGGCGCCCATCGCGAGCTGGCAGCGCATGGGAATGGATTCCTCGACGCGCGATACCGTCACGCTCCAGCTCAGCTTCGCGGACGGCTCCATCGGCACCGTGCACTACTTCGCCAACGGCACCAAGGCCTTCCCGAAGGAGCGGCTCGAGGTCTTCGCTGCGGGACGCGTGCTGCAGCTCGACAATTTCCGCAAGCTGACCGGCTACTCGTGGCCGGGGTTCGGCAAGATGAATCTTTGGCGGCAGGACAAGGGACAGAAGGCCTGCGCCAGGGCCTTCATCGACGCGATTGAAGGCCGGGCCCCGGTTCCGATTCCCTTCGAGGAAATCCTGGAAGTGGGCCGTGTCAGTATAGAACTCGCGGGAGTCACGCAGTGAAGATGGTCGATATCATCGCCGGGGCGCGGCCCAATTTCATGAAGATCGCGCCGATCATCCGCGCGCTGGAACGCAGAAGGGCAGCCGGCGGAGCGCTCGCCTACCGGCTCATTCATACCGGCCAGCATTACGACGCCCGCATGTCGGGCGACTTCTTCACCCAACTCGGCATTCCGGAGCCCCATGTCAATCTCGAGGTCGGCTCGGGCACGCAGGCCGAACAGACGGGCGCCATCATGACGCGCTACGAGCGTCTGCTGCAGGAGCGGCGCAGCGACCTGTGCCTGGTGGTAGGCGACGTCACCTCGACCATGGCCTGCGCGATCGCCGCGCAGAAGCTGCATGTGCCGGTGGCACACGTCGAGGCGGGCATCCGGTCCGGTGACTGGACCATGCCCGAGGAAATCAACCGCATGGTCACCGATGCCATCACCAACTGGTTCTTCACCACCAGCGAAGTGGCCAACGCCAACCTGCGCAAGAGCGGCGTGGCCGACGAACGCATCTTCTTCGTCGGCAACACCATGATCGATACGCTGCTCGCCAACATGAGCCGCCTGCAGAAGCCCGACTTCTGGGATGGGCTCGGCCTGCGCGCCGGCGAATACTTCGTGGTGACCCTGCACCGCCCGGCCAACGTCGACCAGGGCACGGCCTTCGCGCGCCTCCTGCGTGCCATCGCCCTTGGCACGCGCGGCCTGCCGGTGGTGTTCCCCGTGCATCCCCGCACGGCGAAGACCCTGCGCGACTTGAACGAAGTCCCCGAGACCTTCCGGCTGGTCGATCCGCAGCCCTACCTCGAATTCAACTACCTGGTGAAGCACGCCAAGGCCGTGATCACCGATTCGGGTGGCATCACCGAAGAAACTACTGTGATGGGCGTGCCATGCCTGACTCTACGCGACAGCACCGAGCGCCCTGAGACGGTGACCACCGGCACCAACGAACTGATTGGTACTAACCCAGCAGCATTGGCCCCGCCCTTGGATAAGCTGTTTGCTGGGCAATGGAAAAAAGGCGCCACTCCCGAGAAGTGGGACGGACACACCGGTGAACGCATCGTGCAAGTGCTGCACCGCTTGCTGGCCCACACTCCATCACAGCCCCAATGAAACCGATGGTTTGGTGGCACCATGTAGGACGTTACTGGCACACCTTGCGGCATTTGCGCCCGGTGCAGTTTTACGGACGTATGTGGTTCCGCCTGTGGCGAGTAAAGCCTGATTTGCGTCCAGCGCCACCGCGTGCCAACCTTTTTGGCCCATGGCATATGCCCGCCAGACGCTTGCCTACCATGACCAGTCCACGTAGCTGGGTGTTCTTAAATGAAGCGGGCCACCTGGATGAACTGGGCTGGGACGGACCCCAGCGTGAAAAGCTTTGGCGCTATAACCAGCACTACTTTGACGACCTGAACGCCCAGAACGCCGCCGATCGGCAGCCCTGGCATTCGGCCCTCGTGTGCGATTGGATAGCCCACAACCCGCCTGGGCTAGGCAACGGCTGGGAACCGTATCCGCTAAGCCTGCGGGTGGTGAACTGGCTAAAGTGGGCCTTGGGTGGCGCAGCGCTACCACCGGTAGCCCAGAAAAGTCTGGCCGTGCAGGTGCGCTGGCTCACCGGCCGCTTGGAAAATCATCTGCTGGGCAACCACTTGTTCGCCAACGCCAAGGCACTGGTGATGGCAGGCCTGTTTTTTGAAGGTGAGGAGGCCGATGCCTGGCTAACCCGAGGACTTCGCATACTGGCGCGTGAGGTGCCTGAACAGCTGCTACCCGACGGCGGCCATTTTGAGCGCAGCACCATGTATCACGCGTTAGCGCTGGAGGACATGCTGGATTTGGTGAATGCCACCCAGTGCTTTGTAAGCCGGTTGTCACTAGTTCAGCGGCAGCAGGTAGCCGCCTGGCCCCAGCGAGCCCGTGCGCTGCTCACCTGGCTGCGGGTCATGTGCCACCCCGATGGCGAAATCAGCCTGTTCAACGACGCTGCGTTTGATGTTGCCCCCAGCGTGGCGGAACTAGATGCATATATGCGTAGGGTATTGGGGGAGGTGCCCCTTCCCGCCTCATCGTCTTTGACGCACCTGAGGGACAGTGGCTACATTCGTCTGGCCCATGGTCCAGCTGTGACATTGCTAGACGTGGCCCCGGTGGGCCCGGACTACCTGCCTGGCCACGCCCATGCTGACACGCTGAGCTTCGAGCTTTCGGTGGGGGATCAACGTGTGTTGGTGAATTCCGGAACGTCGTGCTACGGTAACGGTAACGAACGCCTGCGCCAGCGCGGCACAGCCGCCCACAACACCGTGGTGGTAAACGGAGAGGATTCGTCAGAAGTGTGGGGCGGGTTTCGGGTGGCGCGCCGGGCCTACCCGCATGGACTTTACATTGAACAGTCGGCTGGCGCAACAGTCACCGAAATTCGTTGTGCCCACAACGGCTATACCCGCCTTCCAAGCAAACCCACACACCATCGCACTTGGCGCATGGATAGGGAAGGCTTGACCGTGATAGACCGCGTGGAAGGCGCGCATCAGACCGCCGAGGCACGGTTCCATTTTCACCCTGCTATCCAATTGCAGACTACCCAAGCCAACGTCGAGAGCGGCACCGCCACACTGCTCGACGGCACTGTGCTGACCTGGCAACTGGAACAAGGCCAGGCTCGGCTGGAAGCCAGCTCTTGGCACCCTAGGTTTGGCGAAGCCCTACCGAATGTTTGTCTCGTAGTTAAGCTTGTTAACGGTCAAAGCGGCCTGCGTTTTTCCTGGGTCTCTTTAAAGGCGAGCGCACCTGATTTTTAGTTCATGCATATCCTATTTTTGACCGATAACTTCCCACCAGAAGTGAACGCCCCAGCCAGTAGAACCTTCGAACATTGCCGCGAGTGGGTGAAAACGGGTCATCGAGTTACTGTAATTACCGGAGCTCCTAATTTCCCCAAGGGCAAGGTATTCGAGGGCTACCGGAATCGATTCTGGCAGCGAGAAACCATGGCCGGCATCGACGTGATTCGTGTCTGGACCTACATCACTGCCAACGAGAGGTTTGCGAAGCGAACGCTTGACTACCTGAGCTACATGGTCGCCAGCTTCCTGGCCAGTTTGTTCGTGCGGCGCGTCGACGTGATCGTGGGAACTTCACCGCAGTTCTTCACCGTGTGTGCAGCATACGCAAGTAGCCTGTTCAAGCGCGTGCCGTGGGTTTTCGAGCTGCGTGACATCTGGCCTGAATCCATTCGGGTGGTGGGCGCCATGAAGCAAGGCAAAGTACTTGATCTACTGGAAAAGGTCGAACTATTTCTGTACCGAAAGGCCAGCGCCATTGTGTCAGTCACCCATGCGTTTCGCACATCTTTGATGCGACGCGGCGTGAATGGCGACAAGATTCAGGTGGTGACCAATGGCGTGGACATCAGTCGCTTTACGCCCAGAGAGAAAGACGCCGAGCTGCTACAACAGCATGGACTGCAGGGTAACTTCGTGGCGGGTTACATCGGTACCCACGGCCTCGCCCACGCGCTCGACACGGTACTGGACGCTGCCAAAGCCTTAAAGACCGCCCCTGACGGCAATCGCTTCCGCATCATTCTGCTGGGCGACGGCGCTAATAAAGCCGCACTGCGACAGCGCGCGCAAGACGAGGGACTGGATAACGTCATTTTTGTAGATTCGGTGCCCAAAGACCAGGTGGTGCGCTACTGGTCGGTGTTGGATGCCTCCATCATCCACCTGAAGAAAGACGAACTCTTCACCACTGTCATCCCGTCCAAGCTGTTCGAATGCATGGGTATGGCTATCCCGGTGCTGCACGGCGTAGAGGGCGAGTCAGCAGGCATTGTTGAGGGTGAAGATGTTGGCTTGTTGTTTGAGCCCGAAAATCCAGAAGCCCTTGTCAACTGCCTTCGGCGCCTCGCCGATGATCCAGAATTGTTTGCTCGCTTTAAGACCAATGGACCTTTGGGCGCCAAGCGCTATGACCGGTCATCTCTTGCTAATGTGATGTTGCAGATATTGAATACGCAGGCTAAATGGCGGTCTGGATCAGAATAATCGCCCGAATCTGTACTCACTGACAACCAGCAGTACCCATGCGTTGAGAGAGTTGGTTCGAAACCAGTCGCCTCTGCACCAATAATTTACGGTCCGTTACGGTGTTGATCGGTCTGCTACCGACACTCCCCGAGATTTACGGTGAAAAACAGCTGACAGGACTCAGTTGACGAGCCTAACAGACTGCTCCTCGAATTCGATCACGGCTTGCAGGGGATACCGAACGGCCCAGCCTTGCAGCTTGACAAAACGCGGACCTGTTTTGCGTCGGCGCCAGTCCTGAAGGGTGCGAACGCTGATCTTCCAGCGGCTTGCCAGTTCGGTCTCGTTGAACATGGTGGTGGACTCGGCATGAGTTGCTTGGGTTTGCATGAATTTCACTCCTTGACGGTGATGCGCAGCAAATCTCGCTACGTGTCTGTATTGGGCCGGAAACGCCTCGTACAAGCCAGAAGGGAGCTGGGGGCCACTGCGTAGGCTTGGGCAAGATTGCTGGTCCCTGCATACCAGTGATGGCAGTTGCAGATTCGTGAACAGGGTTGATGGTCGCAATGGGATGGCTGAGTACGGTTTAGCAGGCGAGATTTCCGCAGCCGTCCGCAATCTCAGCCAACTTCTGCTACGGGGCAGCAGGAAGCAGCAGCGTTCCTCATTGGGCATCAGCGGCATGGCTTGGGACGGCGCCCGCACGGTACCGTGTCGATGCATGCAAGGCTTGGTTCTCGTATGCCAGGATGTCGGTATCGCGGTAGCGCACTTGGCCCCGGAGCTTCAGAAAAACCGGGCCAATGCCTTCTGCGCGCCAGCGCTCCAGGGTTGATTCACTCAGCTGCCAACGCTGAGCCAATTCGGTTTGGGAGATGCATCGTCCGTTCATGTTGGCGTCCTTCCGCAGGTGTTGTCAGGACTCCATGAACGCGCTGTTTGCCATGAAAGCCAAGCGCGATTCGCAAGATATTCACCGTATGTTCGGGGTGTTCAATGCTTGCATCAGCCGATTCCCAGTAAGTTCGGCCTGGCTGAGTAGTTGATCCCAGTCGTCAGGCGGGTGGCCGCTTTCGAGCATCTTTCGAAAGACGCGGTAGGCGTCATCGCTGCTTTCGTAGGCGCGCTTGGTGTCGTCATCATTGACCCAGGCGTAGACGATCATCTTGGCGCCAGCGTGGTACCGAAAAAACAGGCGGTACTGCTGAAAGAATTTGGCGCGGAACCAGTGCTTTCGATCTGTGCCCAGTGTTGCGCCCTGGCGGTATTCCGCCCGTGCGGGGTCTTGCGGGATCACATCAAACGCCAGCTTGGCAATGGCCGCCAGTCGCTTGGTGGCGTTTTTCTTGACGTACCCAGCAGGATCCTTCTGCTTGAGTGCTTCGACTTCCTGGGCCAAGGCTTCGACTTGCGCCATGAACAGCGGGTGCGCAAACACTGTCCAGCCGTGGATGGCCAGTGGAGCAGGCTTGGCAGCTTTCATTCATCGTCTGCCGACAAGGGCGCATCCAGATCCACATTCACCTCACTGACCAGCGACTGAACGCGTTGGACAAAGCTGCTGCTCACCGATTGCAGGCGGTCAGGATGGGTGGCGATGTCGTGCGCCAGGAAGCCCAGGAACTGGCCCAGCACCGGATCGTCGGCTTCTGCATCATTGGCGCGTGTCAGCACCACTTCGCCACTGGGGCGGATGACGTACTGGATCTTGTCGCGCTTACGCAAGCGCAAGGCGCGCCGCACGGTCTCCGGAACCGTGGTCTGGTAACGATCGGTCAGCGTGGATTCGGCTTCAAGGGTGGCGGGCATGGTGATCTCCGGTGTGGAAGGTCTTGTGCAGTCATGGTAATGCATTCGCCTTGCCGGTGTCAATGCGATTGCATTGTCGTGGGTGGGGTCTGGCTGAACCGTGCCTGCAATGCCCATCTTTGCTCGCAGTGCGCATGGACTGTAATGTCCAGGTTTTTTGCCCGGAGTGCCTAGGAAATAGGCATGGGAGCGTTGAGTACGGCTGAGGGTTTCACGCTTTATCGGGAAACGTCACCGGGGTTTACGGCAGAATACCAACGAATCTTTCGAAGCCATGAGGCGACGTGAGAGTCTCGTTTGATCCGTGGTGTCGAGGCACCACCATATGCGGGGGGACAGATTTTCTCTGTCCCCCTTTTTCATGCCCGGAAGGCCCTGTTTCTGCGAGCTCCCACGTTTTACCTTGTGGACGCGGTGGGGCAGATTTCCCGAGTTTTTGTCCTCAGAGAGTGAATTTCTCTCTTTTTTCTCTCCTAGCTTGTGGACGTGTCCATGAGCTGAGCCCAGTATTCATGCGGGTTTCAGAGATTGGGTTGGACCTTGTCGCTGCATCAGCAAAGGGGATAAGAACTGGATTTATCTACTCCATTTGTAGTCTTTAGCCATTCCGGTATTAATTTTGCAACAGTGGCCTCCCGATATCTTCTTGGGCAAATGCAGTCCAGTCAGTTTGATTATTCGCGGCTTTCCATCGGTTGCTGATGTTCGCTGAATGGCCCTCACGTAACGGCGTGTTGGAGGACGGCTGTCGGCGAGCGTGAGCAGGCATCACCGACCCATTTCAGTCATTGCAAAAGCCAATCCAAGCTCATTCTTACAATAGTCGATCAGCAAAGAGCTTGAGAGGGAAAAGATAAAGTGGAAACTCGGCATTGCGATAGTCTTGGAGAGCTCAAAGCGGCTATCGATCAATACGGGCCGGGAGTTCTCTACAGGGGCCAAACTCAGCACTACCCCGGCTCGGGTATCGACGGACGTAGCTTCGGAGAAGCGCTGAAAAATGTCCTTCACTATTGCAGCTTCCGCTGCATCGACTTGCAATTCCTGATGCTGATCCTGGTAGTAACCTAGTGGAACGCCGTTGTGCTGCCATTTGCCGTTGGCGCGAGCGGCTGAAATCTTATCTCGCGTCCGTTCACCTGACAGCTCTCGTTCGAACTGGGCAAACGAGGTGAGCATATTGATCATCAGTCGCCCCTGTGGCGACTCTGTGTCCAGCGACTGGTTGACACTGACCAAGGCAATGCCGGGAATCGTGAAGAGGGGAATGATGTCGCAGATGTCTCGGACGTCGCGGCAAATGCGGTCGAGGCGCTGAATGACCACCGCGTCAATCTTGCCGTCCTCCATGTCCTGAAAAAGCTGTTGGAGGGCAGGGCGGTTCATGCTCCCGCCGGAGTACCCATCGTCTGCATAGACGGGTTCAATCAGCTCCCATCCCATGTCTTTCTGGGAGTGAATGTAAGCCTTGCAGGACTCGATTTGAGCCTCAATAGAACTCAGCGGTGTATCGTCCCGGCTGCTGGATGACACACGAGCATAAACGGCACAACGTCGAATTCTGATCGAGCTGCTCGTGTCGGAGGGATCTGTCGGGTCGGTAATCCTCCCCTTTTGCAGGGGTCGCAGAAGTAGAAACGTTATGCAGCCATGGCCAGATGCTGCTTTGGTGTAAATCCGCCCAAGGCCATATTGGGTCGGTCATGGTTGTAAGACCACATCCACTTCGTTGCAAAGTCTTGGACCTCTGCCAAGTCATGCCAATAGTACTGTGACAACCACTCGTATCGGACCGTCCTGTTGAACCGCTCGACATAAGCATTTTGCTGCGGGTTTGTTGATTCATCAGCCAAACTGAGCCAGTGTTCACGTTGAATATTGAGCCACTGGTTTTAGGGAAGTTTTGTTCAGTTGGTTGTGGATAAGTCTAGCTGCTCGGTGTCTTTGGCTTCTCCTTTCTGGGCTTTGGCCCGCTGAGGTTTGGTGGGAACGGCGGCGGCCGTTGAGTTCTTGAACCGCCAGCTTTCATTGCCTGTCTCCACGATGTGGCAGTGGTGCGTCAGACGGTCCAGCAGCGCCGTGGTCATCTTGGCATCGCCAAACACGTTGCTCCATTCCGAGAAGTTCAGGTTGGTCGTGATGACCACGCTGGTGCGCTCGTAGAGTTTGGAGAGCAAGTGAAACAGCAGTGCCCCGCCGGACTGGGTGAATGGCAGGTAGCCCATCTCGTCTAGGATCACCATGTCCACGTACATCAGCCGATAGGCCAGTTGACCGGTTTTGTTTTGCGCTTTCTCCAGCTCCAGAGCGTTGACCAGTTCCACCGTGGAGAAGAATCGAACCCGCTTGCCATGAGCACGGATGGCTTGGACGCCCAGACTGGTGGCCAGGTGGGTTTTGCCCGTGCCCGGGCCACCCACCAACACCACGTTGTGCGCCGAATTCACAAACTCCAGGCTGTGGAGCTTTTGGACCAAGGCCTCGTCCACATGGGCCTGCGTGAAGTCAAAGCCCAACAAATCCCGGTGCGCCGGGAATCGGGCCACACGCATTTGATAGGCCATAGAGCGCACCTCGCGTTGCGCCTTCTCGGCCTTGATCAATTGCATCAGCACCGTTTCGTGGTCCAGCGACTTGATGCGGGCCGTGCCTTGAACTTCCGGCCAGGCACTGGCCATGCCGTGCAAGCCCAGCTCCTTGAAGTCAGCAATCAGATCAAGCATGGCTGACCTCCTGTCCGCTCATCTGCTGACTTCGCAGCCGGTCATACCGGTCCACATTGGCCTGTGACGGCCTGCTCAGGTTCAGGTGGGTGTGCACCGGCTCGTTGCTTC
>JACCDU010153309.1_pt1 | contig 45043 bp, 48 predicted proteins | sample 7446081 | NCBI WGS metagenome assembly JACCDU01 (sample SAMN15323447, study PRJNA562643) | freshwater metagenome | isolation source: river surface water | place: USA:Blue River Watershed | collected 2017-08-17
CGGTGCGATTGATCGGTTGAAGCGCATCGGGGTTTTGCCAAAACACTAAACTTGGCATGTTGTCATTTGGCAGCGCGCCACCCTAGCTCAGTCGGTAGAGCAGCTCCCTCGTAAAGAGCAGGTCAGGGGTTCAATTCCCCTGGGTGGCTCTGATTATGGCTTGGCCCGGCTCGCGATGCGTTGCTCCAGAAGCGCGGTTGCCAAAATTACGGTTGCGGCGAGGATGGTCGTGAAAACCACGAGACTGTTGCCGGTGAGAATTGCAAACATCAACCAGAAAAACATGCTGGTTAGAGAAACGCTTAGGGCCGAAATCGACACAGCAGTCACTTGAACGCGATTTCGGTTTTGCCAGGTGCGAATCAGCTGCGGAATTCTTGATGCCGTGAACAAAACCATCACTACATCGACCAGTGGACCGGGACCGTAAATAACAAATATCGCGGCAACCGAACCGAGAGCGGCAATGGCGGCAATTGATGACCAAATTTTCTGTCGAATCGCGATGACCACCAATACCGAGGTGGCCAAGGTCAAGAAGTTGGTCACATAAATTGCCGGGCTGCCCACCTTGATTCCAAAACCGAACCAGGCGGCGAATTGCACGCAGAGCAGAACCCAAGGGCTAAGCGCGACGCCATCCGAGTGTCCGAGGGCGCGGATGCGTCGAACCTGCGGTAATCCTTGAGCGATTCCGATCGTTCCACCGATGAAACCGCTGATTTCGCCGAGCGCGTGTAAGTCCATTATTTTGCCTGTCTGTTAGAACTTTCAGACTATCGATACAAAGCGCAGATTCGTGCGCCAAACCAACGCTGTCAAGATTGCAGGAGTATGCTTTTGGGTGGCTCTGAAAGGGGTTCGTAAATGTCTAGCCGCAAGGGCTTACATCCCACACAAGTGGTTGCCGGTGCCTTTACCGCGATCATCCTCATTGGCACATTCCTGTTGATGCTGCCGCTTGCAACGAATTCGGGCAAGGCCACACCTTTCATCGACGCACTTTTCACCGCCACCTCAGCAACCACAGTTACCGGCCTTTCGACGCTTGATGTCGAAACACACTGGAACCTTTTCGGTCACACAGTGATCGCGTTGCTCATTCAGGTTGGCGGTTTCGGAATCGTTGGTTTCGCAAGCTTGGTAGCAATTCTTCTCGAGGGCAAAGTGTCGCTCAAGAATCGTTTGCTAACCAGCTCTGAGGCGGGCTCTAATGCTGCAAATATCCGTGGGCTCCTTTTCAATGTTTTGAAAATCATGCTGTTCTTTCAGTTCTTACTGTTTCTGTTCCTTTTCTTCAGGTTCATTACGGAATACAAATACGACTGGAATGTGGCGCTGGGACATGGAGTCTTTCACGCCATGTCAGCCTTCAACAACGCTGGATTTGCGCTATACAGCGACAGCATGATGGGTTTCGCTAGAGACGGCTGGATTTTGATCCCAATTTTCATGACTGTCTTTATCGCCAGCGTCGGTTTTCCGACCATCGTTGAGATTCGTGACCGGGCCAAGCTAAAGATTGCCGGGTGGCTGAAGAGGCCTTTGAACTACACAATGCCTACCCAGTGGTCGCTGAACAGTCGAATTGTGCTTTGGGGCAGTCTCGTGCTCTTTGTCGGCGGAACCTTGGCAATTGCGATTCTCGAGTGGAATAATCCAAGAACACTAGGTCAACTACCCGTCGTCGACAAGGTTGTTGACAGTATGTTTGCCTCGGTGATGCCTAGAACCGCTGGGTTTAACTCTCTCGATGTCGTGGGCATGACCCCGAGCACTTGGATGGTGACCGACATTTTAATGTTTGTTGGTGGCGCCAGCGTTTCTACTGCGGGCGGTATCAAAATCGGCACTGCAGTGGTCTTGTTCTTCATTGTTTACACCGAAATCCGTGGAGAGACAGCGGTGAATATCGGCAACCGTCGCCTGCCTAGGTCGATGCAGCGTCAAGCTCTGACTATCCTGACGGTCACATCTTTTGTGATTGTGGGCGCTTCGATGTGGTTGCGACTAACGACGACATTCACCCTCGACCAAATTTTGCTCGAAGTGTTCTCTGCCGTCGGCACCGTTGGTCTCGATCCTGGTATGTCGGCCATAATGCCAGACCACGCTAAATTCTTAGTCAGCTTGCTCATGCTGTTTGGCCGTCTCGGTCCAATTGTGGTGGCCACCTCGATCGCTCTGCGTCGCACCCGCAGACACTTTGAGTATCCGAAAGAACGTCCACTTATTGGCTAATCGGGCTACTGTTTAGAAGTAGCCAAGAAAGGGTGAAAACCTTGACTAACAAACCAACCCGCAAGCGCGGCTTTCACGCGGCAAACGTTGCCGTAGTCGGCCTTGGTCGATTCGGATCAGCACTTGCCCTTGAACTTGTGGCCAGCGGCCACCAGGTGCTTGGTATCGACTTTGACGAGAAGGTAGTGCAGGCCCACGCCGCCAACCTTACTCACGTGGTTTCGGCAGACACCACAGACGAAGAAACACTTCGCGAGCTTGGTCTTGCTGATATGGACTCAGCAGTTGTAGCCATCGGCGCCGACCTCGAGTCGAGCATTCTTACTGCCTCTCTTCTTTTGCAGTTGGGCATCAAGCAGGTCTGGGCCAAGGCCAACTCGACAGCACATGGCAAGATTTTGCGTCAGTTGGGCGTACACCACGTAATTTTCCCTGAATACGAAATGGGCCGCCGAGTCGCCCACCAGGTTTCTGGTGAGTCGCTTGACTACGTGCACATCGACGAAGACTTCGTGATGGTAAAGGTTCAGTGCCCTGAGTCATTCGACGGTCAAAACCTTGCCGAACTAAAGATTCGCAGCACCTACGGCGTAACGGTTGTGGCCTACAGCCACGGCGATGGCAACTACACCCCGGCGTTCCCAGAGACAGTTCTGCACAAGGGCGATCACCTGGTCGTCGCTGGTCGCAAGCAGCCTCTTGATCAGTTCTGTCAGCTCGACTAATTAGCGCTTAGCGCCAAGCAGAGTTGCTCCGGGCACGAGTGCCCAAAGAATCGCTGCCATGTCGATGAATTCTTGACTGATGGCTGCGGCTGTCGAATTTAGTAAGCCGAACGTTGCTGCGAACATGGCCGCCATAGCTAGGCCCATGCCAACGCCGGCGGCTTGAAGAGCCCTCGATCTTGCTCCCTTTGCCAAATCGATAGCGGTGGCAAGGTGTGAAAGCGAGTCTTCGACAATAACCACATCGGCCGCTTCGCTTGCTGCTGTCGCGCCGCGCGCACCCATGGCCACACCAACGGTCGCAGCAGCAAGAGCCGGCGCATCGTTGATGCCGTCGCCAACGGCGATAACAGAGCCTCGCGAAGCCAACATTTCTCGATGCACGATCTCTAACTTCTGTTCGGGCTTGCATTCGGCAAACACCTGGTCAACGCCAACCTGTTCGCCCACCTGGTTGGCAGTGCTCGCTCGGTCACCCGAAATCATTGCAATTCGGTCAACGCCCAACGCTCTGAGTTGCTCGATGGTTTCGATCGACTCTTCGCGCACGGGGTCATCTAGCCCAATGATGCCCTTCAATTCGCCATCAATCTCAATGGCAACGAGAAGCGAATTTTCATCGCTGGCCCAGAGCGGAAGTGCCGAAGTAAGTTGCCCCACGCTCACTCGTTGCCCGTCGACGATTCCCTGTAGTCCTTGTCCGTGAGACTCCAAAACATCCGTGGCTTTCGACAGCTGCAAACCGCGAAGCTTTGCGGCTGCAACGGTTGCCATGGCCACAACGTGCGGGCTTGATTGTTCGAGTGATGCCGCCAGGCGAAGCACGTTAGATTCGCTGGCGCCCGGGGCAACGTAAATTTCACTGATGCTCGGCCCGCCGTGGGTCAGGGTGCCGGTTTTGTCGAGCAACACGGTCTTGGCTCTGGCCAACTGCTCTAGTGCGGCACCGCCTTTGATAATGGCGCCACGACCGGCTGCCCTAGACATGCCGGCGATGACTGCAACCGGAACAGCCAAAATCAGTGGGCAGGGTGTTGCCGCAACGATTACGGCAACGGCATTTTTGAAGTCTCCGGTGATTAGCCAAGTGGCAAGTGCCAAGCCAATGGCAAACGGAACAAACCAAACCGCCCACTTATTGGCGATGCGCACGCCGGGGGCACTCTCGGCTTGGGCGCTCTGAACCAAACGAATCAGGGCCGAATACGTCGAATCTTTGGCGTCACAACTGGTGGTCAGTTCGATCGACCCACCCGAATTCAAAACTCCTGAACGCACATCTGTGCCGGCCTCGCGCCAAACCGGTAGTGGTTCGCCGGTCAGTGCCGACTCATCGAAGGTGCCGCCGGTAATCAACTTTCCATCCAGCGGCACGACCTCGCCAGAGCGAACCAGCAGGTTGCTGCCAAGTGTTACCAAGGGCAAATCTCGGTCGACAATTTCGCCGTTTTCAGCTAGAACATGTGCCCTGGCAGGCGCTCGCCTAATCAGCGATTCGAGTTGGTTTCGAGCCTTGCCGGCCGCCCACTGCTCAAGTGCGCGCCCGGTTGCCAGCATCACGGCAATCACGCTAGCGGCAAGCCACTCGTTGGTGAGTGCGGTAGCTGCGATTGCGATGACCGCCAAAACATCGCTACCAAACTCCCCATGGCGGATGGCGTTGATCAGCCAACGGGTCGCCAGCGCGAAGCCGACCGCGGCGCCGACAGCAAATGCGGCGGTTGAGGCAAGTTGTAAGCCGAGTGCTTGCGTGGCCAATCCCAGAGTCAGGCTGGCGAGAGTCACACTCAAGAATGAGTACTCTCGAAGCGCCCGTCGGTTCATGCTTTCAAGTCTGCCACCTTAGACTCAAGCCATGAACACTCCGAAGATTCAATTTCTCGGCGCAGCCGGCACCGTTACCGGCAGCCGCTTTCTGCTCACCTGCGGCAACACCAAGGTCATGGTCGACGCCGGGTTGTTTCAGGGTCTAAAAGAGCTGCGACTCAAGAACTGGAATCCTCTGGGTGTCGACCCTTCTAGCCTGAGTGCAGTGGTGCTAACGCACGCGCACCTTGACCACTGCGGTTACATTCCCAAGCTGGTCAAAGACGGTTTTGCTGGCAAGATTCACATGACTAAATACACGGCCAAACTTGCCGAAGTGATTTTGCGTGACTCGGCCCGCATTCAAACCGAAGATGCAAAATACGCGGCCAAAGAGAAGTTCTCTAAGCACAACCCGCCAAAGGCCTTGTATGAAGAGCCGGATGCCGCCAAGTCATTCGAACAGTTTGCAGTCGAGCCATTCAACGAGCGCGTGCAGGTTGCCGAAGAAACTTTCGTTACCTTCCACCCGTCGGGCCACATTCTTGGTGCGGCATTTGTCGAGGTTGAGTTTTTCGGCAAACGCATTTTGTTCACCGGTGACATGGGTCGCCCAAACCACCCGCTTTTGAACGCTCCCGATCGTCTGCCTGCAGGCAAGTTCGATGCAATCGTGACCGAGTCGACCTATGGCGACCGCGAGCACGTGCAGAGCACAACCAACTTTGAAGATGCCATTAACCAAACCATCGACCGTGGCGGTTCTGTTTTGATTCCTGCGTTCGCCGTCGACCGAACCGAAATCATTTTGGTTCAGCTGCGCGAAATGATGGAAAACGGCGTGATTCGTCGCGTACCGGTTTATGCAGATTCGCCGATGGCGCTTCGTGCCTTGGCGTTTTATCGCGAGGCAATCGATGAGGATTCCCCAGAGATTCGCGATGAAATTGTGACCGCATGGCGTGGCCGCGACCCCTTTGACCCGGGCACTCTTGTCGAGCTGCCAACGGTCGAAGACTCGAAGACCATCAACAACCCCAAGACGCCTTGCATCATCATCTCGGCTTCTGGCATGGCAACCGGTGGTCGAGTAGTTCACCACCTGCGCGACATGCTGCCTAATCAACAGCACACCATCATGCTGGTTGGTTTTCAGGCGATGGGCACCCGCGGCCGCCGCCTGGTCGAGGGCGAAGAAGAAGTCAAAATGCACGGCGTCATGGTGCCGGTGCGCGCTCAAATCGAACAGATTCAGTCTTTCTCGGTTCACGCTGACTCTGATGAACTAATCGACTGGTTGAAGACGGGCACCGAAGCGCCGGGCCAGGTGTTTGTGGTTCACGGCGAGGCTGGCGCTGCCGATGTGTTCTCAGATCGAATCAAGTCGCAACTAGGATGGCGCAGCCACGCGCCCTTCGACGGCGAGGCAGTTCAGCTCTAAAACGCTCAGCCCTTAGCCTTGGAATGATGTTTATTTCTTCAAATGGTTTTGCGGCCAGTCTGCTTTCGGTGGCAACGGCAGTTCTGCTCGTGGCCTCACCGGTTGCTGCCGCGCCTACGCCATCGCCCTCGCAGACCGCGACACCAACGCCTTCGGCGAGCCCCACTCCATTCGCTGCAAACTCTTGCAGCGCAAAGACAGCACTAACTTCAAAAGACCTGGGTCAGCTATACGGCTATGTCATCGATGTCACCAGTGGCAAGGTGTTAATCAACGTGCGCGGCACCGAGGCCACGCCTTCGGCATCCGTGCTTAAAGTAGTAACCGCGGCGGCGGCCTTGGTCACATTGCCGGCAGATTATCGGGCACAAACCAAGGTTTTCACCGTGCCGGGGCAGCCGGGAACCATTGTTCTGCAGGGCGGCGGCGACCACACGCTATCGAGAATGACCGGCGAAAGCTTCACGACGTATTCAAAGCCCGCTCGCCTCGAGGCGTTGGCATCTCAGGTTTTGCTCGGCTGGAAGTCTGAGACCCCAATCACCAAAATCATTTTGGATGCGGGCTTTTTTGCCGGCCCCAGTTACAACAGCGCCTGGAAGCTATCGGATCGAACCAACGGCTACATCTCGCACATCACGGCGCTTCAGGTAGACAGCGATCGGGCAAACCCAGACCTAACCTCGAAGGCATACAGCGGGTATCGCAGCACTAATCCTGTTCTGGCGACCGGAAAGTTTTTCAAAGAGTCACTCGAGGGCCTAGCCGAAACGGCGACTCTGGTCGAAGGTAAAACCCCCGCCAACGCCGTTTTGCTAACCCGCGTGAACAGCCAGCCGATAACCAATTGGCTCAGCCACGCCATCAGCGTTTCAGACAACACCGAAACCGAGTTCATCGCTCGTCACGCTGCAAAATTTGCCGGCCTTGAACCGAGCTTCGCTTCAATCGAACCCCTCGCAAAAAAGGCACTGGCAACCCTGGGTGTCGATTCGACCGGCCTAAAAATGTATGACGGATCTGGCCTTGCCCAAGGCAACCGCGTGACCGCCAAGATGATTGCCCAGTTGATGACCAAGGTGGCAAACGGCAATCTAGAGGGCAACTCAACGCTTGCTCAAATGGAGACATATTTGCCAGTAGCAGGCAAAACCGGAACACTTGCTGGTCGATTCAACGGCGTAAACGCAATCGCCCGCAATTACGTTCTTGGCAAGAGTGGCTACATCCCGGGGCTTTATTCACTGGCCGGAATTGTGAACGCCAAGGACGGCACCCGACTCGCCTATGCGTTCTTCGCCAGATCGGCCGGCGGCAAGACCGTTGGTTATGCGGCGAGGCCAGCGCTAGACACCTTGGCCACTCGTTTGTATCAATGCGGGTTTGGCCTCAAAGCCAACTGATCGGCGCTTAGAAAGATAAAATCAAACTCGATGGTCGGCGCCTAGCCGACCCGTTTGCAGGAGATCAATTGTCTGAAGAAACCAAGGGCTTTGCCTATTTCAAAGAGGTAGCAATTGGAGCCGGTGTTGGTGTTGCGGTTCTCGCCCTAATCATCGGTGGATTCAGCATTTCTGGGGGAGGGCTGCCAACCTCGGCCGGCGCAAACAACACCGCGCAGCCTATCAACTCTGCAAGCGCAAGCCCATCACCTAGTTCTTCGTCAACTCGAACCTGTTCGGTTGCTGAGTTGGCCGCCGACCCTCGCTTGGCAAACCTTTCGGCAGTTGTGCTTAACCCGGCCACCGATGAGATCTTGTTCGACCGCAATGCGGGCACGCCGGCCGCAACGGCATCCGTGTTGAAGACGCTAACCGCTGCTGCCGCGCTGGCAACCCTTGGCCCGAACTATCGCGTCGACACTCGTGTTTACAGTGACCCATCTGCGCCCGGCACCGTTTATCTGGTTGGCGGCGGCGACGTGACTCTTTCGCGAACCGCGCCCGGCACCCAGTCGGTTTACAAGGATGCCCCAAAGCTTTCGACTCTTGCCGTTGATGTGAACAAGAAGATGGCCGGTATTCCGATCACCCGAATCGTTCTCGACAGCACGCTATTCACCGGCCCGAGCTGGGAGTCAAGCTGGGAGCGCTCAGAGCAAACCGAGGGCTACATGTCTGAAGTCACTGCGCTTCAGGTTGACGGCGACCGCAAGACCCCTGGCAACGAGACTTCGACTCGTTCGACTAAGCCAGTCATGAACGCCGGCACCTACTTTAAGAAGGCGCTCGGCGCGAGTGCATCGGCTGCCGTCGTTTCTGAGGGCAAGCTGCCAACCTCGGCCACCGAGATTGCTAAGGTTTCTTCGCAGCCAATCAGCAAGTGGATCACTCACATGCTGCAGGTTTCAGACAACACTCAGGCCGAGGCTCTGGCCCGACTTGTTTCGCTTGATCAGGGCTTCGACGGTTCGTTCTCGTCGCTAAATGTTGCAATCAAGCAGGCGCTAACCGCGACCGGCCTTGACGCCAGCGGCATTGTGATTCGCGATGGCTCGGGTCTGAGCAACTTCAACGCGGTTTCACCGACCTACATGGCAAAATTCATGAAGCTGGTTCTCAACGGCACCGGCGACTTCAAAGTCATCAGGGATGGCCTGCCAGTAGCTGCCGAGTCTGGTTCGTTGGCTAGCCGCTTCAAGGGCGACAACCTAGATGCCGCCGGAAAGATTTTGGCTAAGACGGGCTGGATTAAGAAGGGTTACACCCTGGCCGGCATCATCAATGCCAAGGATGGAACCGCGCTCACTTTTGCGATTTATGCGCTTGGCGATGTGAAAACCGAAGCCAAGGATGCAATCGACAACCTGGCCACCGGTTTCTATCGCTGCGGCAACCAGCTCTCAAACGAGTAGCCAATACGCAACCCGAATCGGGCTAGTTTTCTTTGCGAGCTCCGGGTGCTGCTGAAACCACGAAGATGTCGGGCTTGGTATAGCCGAGCGCCTCAAATTCGGCAGTTACCGACAACGAGACCTCGCTAATCTTTTCGACCGGAGTCAACGCAATTGCGGCACCGCCGAAACCGCCACCGGTCATGCGAGCGCCTATGGCACCGTGACGCAGAGCCGTTTCAACTGCGGTGTCTAGCTCGTCAACCGAAATCTCAAAGTCATCGCGCATCGACTCGTGCGATGCATAAAGCAGCTTGCCGATTGCGCGCGGGCCTTGCTCTCTCAAGACCTTTACGGTCTCAACAACTCGATCGTTTTCGGTCACAACGTGCTGAACGCGGCGATAGGTCACGTCATCCATGAGTTCTTTGGCCTTGGCTAGGTCGGCAACCGACAAGCCGCGAAGTGAACTCACGCCCATGATTTCGGCGCCTTTTTCGCAGGCGGCACGACGAGTTGCATAACCGCCATCAACCAGGCGGTGAGCCACCTTGGTGTCGATGATTAGCAGCTCTAAGCCCTCGCGAGCAAAGCCCAAATCAACTACCTGTGCCTCTAGGCTCTGGCAGTCCAAGAACACGCCCTTGTCGGTCTCGCCAAGCAGCGAAGCCGACTGATCCATGATGCCGGTCGGTGCGCCAACAATTTCGTTTTCGCCAAGCTGGCCAACGCGGGCAAGGTCGCGGCGATCAAGCCCAACGGCCCAAAGTTCGTTTAGCGCGAGTGCCACGGCACACTCGAGAGCTGCCGATGATGAAAGCCCGGCACCAACTGGCACATCAGATTCGATGAAACAGTCGAAGCCGGTTGGGTTGATCTCGATGCCCTTTGTCTTGGCCGTCTGCTGAATTGCCCAGGCTGCGCCAAACGGGTATGCCGCCCAGTCGTTTGAGTCGTCACGCTTGATCGCGGTTAAGGCGACTTCGTGAATTTCGGGTGAAAAGCTCGAAGCCACACGAATCAGGTTGTCGGTTCGCTGGCCGATTGCTGCATAGGTTCTGCGGTTGATCGCGAACGGAAACACAAAGCCTTCGTTGTAGTCGGTGTGTTCACCAATCAGGTTCACGCGACCGGGTGCCGACCAAACGCCAGCTGGCGCGTAGCCAAAAGTTGATTCGAAGTCGCGCTTGACCGCAGTGAGGGTTGAATCGGGCATTAGAGAACCTCTCGAATCTGTGCCGCGGTCTTTTCTGGCGCAAAGTCTGCAATGAACGCACCCATTGCCGATTCAGAACCGGCAAGGTATTTCAGCTTGTCGGCTGCGCGTCGCGGGGAGGTGATTTGAAGTTGAAGACGAACGTTCTCGCCGCCCGCTACCAACGGAGCTTGGTGCCAAGCCGAAATGTATGGAGTTGGACTGTCGTAAATCTTGTCCATAGCCTTCAACAGGCTTGAGTAGATCGAAGCCAGCTCGTCTCGTTCTTCAGAAGTCAGTTGACCAAGGTGTTGAACGTGGCGGTGCGGCAACATGTGGATCTCGATTGGCCAGCGACCGGCAAACGGAACATACGCGGTGAAGTGTTCGCCCTTGATCAGAACGCGTTCACCAGCCTGCTCGAAGGCAAGAGTGTCGGCGAACAGATTCGGGCCGTAGGCCTTAATCGATTCGAGAACCTTGGCGGTGCGTGGCGTTACATACGGGTATGAATAAATCTGGCCGTGTGGGTGGTGCAAGGTCACGCCTATTTCTTGGCCGCGGTTCTCAAAAGGAAAAACCTGACGAATGCCGGGCAGGGCCTGCAATGCCTCGGTGCGCTGAGCCCATGCCTCGACCACGGTGCGAACGCGTTCGACCGGCATTTCGCCTAGCGAACCCAGGTGCTCAGGGCTAAAGACAACGACCTCACAGCGACCAATCGAGTCGCGCACCGAACCAAGCTCAAGGTTTGGCACAACGGCATAGTTTGGGTCGTCAACCTCGGCGAGGGTTGGACCAAATGAAGGGCTCTTGTTTTCGAACACCGCAACATCAAAGTTGTCGGGAAGCTCTGACAGGTTTTCGGCAGTGGTTGGGCAAAGCGGGCACTGGTGTGCAGGCGGCAAAAATGCTCGGTTGTGGCGAGCAGCTGCTACCGAGATCCAGTCGCCGGTGAGCGAGTCGAGGCGCATCTGGGCAACGGCCGGGCGAGGGTCTAGCTCGCGGGTGTCTGCCTTGCGCTCGGCGCCCAGTTTTGAGCTTGAATCGTCAAAATAAAAGAGGTCACGGCCATCGGCCAGTTTCGCGTCGATTTTCTTGATCATGGTTCCGCCTTCGCTCGGCTTGTTGCCAGGGGCCAAATGCAACTGAGAGTAGGCTGAAACAATGCATTCAGCCACAGGACAACAGTTTATCCTCTCTGCCACTTTCGGTTCTGAGAGCCTCACCGCCAACATCTCTTCGGTGGGTGCAGCACTGCGTTCTTTCAAGGTGAATGGCCGCGAGCACCTCGAGCCTGGTAACTCAGACTCGATCAGTCCGTTCCACGAAGGCATCGTCATGGCGCCTTGGGTCAACCGTCTTGAAGATGGTGCCTGGATGCACAAGGGCAAGCGCCTCGAGGTTCCGATCACCATCCACAACCAGAACAACTCGAACCACGGTCTTTTGGTGCACTACCCATACGAGGTTGTTCACCAGACTGCGTCAAAGGTCACCCTTGCCGCCACCGTTTTTCCTCGCACGGGCTATCCGTTCCTGGTCGACACCACAGTTACCTACGAACTGGTCGAACACGGCATGAAGGTCACCCACACTGCCCTAAACCACTCTGCAGAACCAGCCCCGTATGTGGTTGGCGCGCACGCCTATTTCATGTTTGAGGGCTTTTCGACCGGCGATTGCGTGCTGACTTCTGGTGCTAAGACCGTTCTCGAGGTAAACGAGCGCCAGTTGCCAATCGGCAAGTCTGCTACGGCTGGCACTTATTTCGATTTGTCTGAGGGCATCGAGCTAAAGCGCGGTCACATCGACCACGGCTTCACCGACCTAACCCGTGACGAGAATGGCTTGGCGCACACCACCTTGACCTCACCCAAGGGCGAGATAATCGATGTTTGGCAGGACCAAAACTTTGGCCACCTGGTTTTGTTCACCCCTGATTTTTATTACCGCGATGAAGACGGGCCGCGCATGCACGCCGTCGCAATCGAGCCGCAGACCGGTGGAGCGAACGCGTTCAACACCGGCGAAGACCTGATTCACCTCGAGGCTGGTCGCCCTTGGGCTGGCACCTGGGGCTTTACAATCAGGGGCTAACCGGTTTGTTCACCATTCGTTAACCTTCTGTCCATAAACTAACCGGCGTCGTTTAGATTCTCTTCGCAATCGAACAGGAAGGATCCCATGGATCCCATTTTGATCGTGGGCCTAGTTGTTGCCCTCGCTCTATTCTTTGACTTCACCAACGGTTTTCACGACACTGCTAACTCAAGCGCAACAGCCATTGCAACCGGCGCGCTGAAGCCTCGCACCGCAGTGATCATTGCAGCCCTCATGAACCTCGTGGGCGCATTCCTCTCTACTGCAGTAGCCAAGACAATCTCGGTGTCGCTTATCAACGAAGGTGTAAACCTCGGTGCCGAAATGGTCTTTGCCGGCCTAACCGGTGCGATCTTGTGGAACCTAACCACTTGGTTGCTTGGGCTTCCGTCATCGTCATCGCACGCACTGTTCGGTGGTTTGATCGGCGCTGCGCTGGCCTACGCCGGTGTCGCCGCAATTAACTTTCCTAAGGTGCTCGAGAAGGTAATCTTCCCTGCGCTATTTGCCCCACTTGTTGCCGGTATTGCGGCTTTCTTGGCAACACGTTTGGCTTACTTGATTACTGCTCGCTCACAGGCGCAGCGTAAGAAAACCGGAATCGGTACCGGCCGCGCAAGCTTCAAGATCGGCCAGGTTTTCTCTTCTTCACTCGTGGCTTTGTCGCACGGAACCAACGATGCTCAAAAGACCATGGGTGTAATTACCTTGGTATTGGTTACCTCGGGTCTTCAGGCAGACGGAAACCACGTTGAGTGGTGGGTCATCATTTCTGCTGCCCTTGCTATTGCCCTTGGCACCTACTCGGGTGGTTGGCGAATCATCAAGACCATGGGATCAGGCCTGGCTGAAATCAAGCCACCTCAAGGTCTATCGGCTGAGGTCGCGACCGGTGTAACCATTCTTGCCTCAAGCAACCTTGGCTTTGCTCTATCGACCACCCAGGTTGCCTCGGGTTCGGTCATGGGTGCAGGACTGGGCCGAAAGGGCGGCGCAGTTCGCTGGTCTAAGGCTGGTCAGGTTTTTGCTGGTTGGTTCTTCACTCTTCCAGCTGCTGGTGCCGTCGGCGCCCTGTCAGCGTTCCTAACCATGTCAAGCCCATACGGCCTACTGATTGACGCAGTGGTAACCATTGGTGCGATTCTCGCAATCTTCCAGGTGTCACGTCGCAACCGCATTGGTCACCACAATGTACTTAGCGAAGTCGAAGGCGCATCAGAGGTAGTTGCCTCGCCTCGTCAGGTTCGTGCAGCTCAGGCTAAGGCTGCTCGTGCAGCCAAGGCCGCAAAGAAAGGTAAGAAGTAATGATTGAGTGGAACAACCTATTTTTGGTTGCGATCGTCGCAATCGTCGGCTCGACCGTTCTTGTCGCCAGCTTTTCACTCGGCATGCGCTGGTTGACCAATGCACGCCACCTTGTGCCAGGTGCCAAGAAGGGCAAATCAAAGGCTATCCGAGCCGAAGTTCTAAACCGCTCGGGCGCATACATGATGTTCACGATTTGTGCCTCTGCGCTAATCTATGGAATTTACCTGATCGTTCCTTACTTTCACCTCGACAAGTAATTTCGATCTAGAAAGAACCTCGACCGATGGTCGGGGTTCTTTCGTTAACTGGGTGAATAGTTAATTAACCAAATAACTCGCCATGCCTTGTCGTCCATCTTCGAATGAGTGGCAAAATCAAACTATGACTACTACTAAAACCACCGCGGCAAAGCCAACCGCGAAGCGCACCACTTCAACTGCTACCCGCAAGCCGGCCGCAGCCACTCGCAAGCCAGCCGCCCGACCCGCCGCAGCTCGTTCTGCTGCAACCAAGGCCGCTGTCGTCATTGCTCCATCGGCACCAGACTTCACCAAGACCTACAAGCTGCTGACCGGCATCGACAACTCGGAATTCTGTGCCAAGGTTCGCCTGCACCTCGAGAACGGCTACTCGCTGCACGGCTCACCGACCATGGCTTTCAATGGCAAAGACATCATCGTTGGCCAGGCTGTCACCAAGCCAGCGCCTAAAAAGAAGTCAAAGGGCAAGAAGAAGTAACTTCTAATCCGTCGAAGGGCTCGGGCTAACACTCGAGCCTTTTCCTTTAAACTGATGCGATGAGTGAAACCCTGCCTGCCTGCCCACAATGTAACTGCGAATGGACCTACGAGATGGGGGCTCTGCTGGTTTGCCCAGAGTGCGCTCACGAGTGGAACCCAGCCGAGGCCGAAGATGATTTTGAGGTCGAAGCAGCGCGCATTGTGAAGGATGTTTCAGGAAATGTGTTGGCCGATGGCGACACCGTGACCATCGCTAAAGACCTCAAGGTCAAAGGCAGTTCAACCGCCATCAAGGTTGGCACCAAGGTTCGAAACATTCGTCTGGTTAACCCGGTTGACGGTCACGACATCGATGCAAAGGTCGACGGTTTTGGTCAGATGATGCTCAAATCTAGTGTTGTAAAGAAGGTCTTATAAAAATGCCAACATCAAAAGCTCTTGTAGCAATGGAACGCCCAGAACGCTGGGCAAAGCAGCTGGTTTCGCACCTAGGTCACAAGGCTGAGGTTACCGAGACCGAGCAGGGCAGCAAGCTGACTCTCACCGTTGGTATCGGGCTCGTTTCGGTTGCCGACGGATGTGTGGTGCTCGAGGCAGAGGCGCCTGACGAAGAATCTCTTGCGAAGGTAGAGAATGTATTGGGCGGTCATTTGGAGCGCTTCGCACACGAGCAAGAGATTAAAGTCATCTGGACCAGGGGTTAGTCATGGCAATAGCAAAAGTGAAACAGTCACGCGCGAACCGATTGGCTCGCTTTGCCGTCTCGGCCATGTTTACTTTTGCCGGTGCAACCATGACCATTTGGGCAGTTCACCTACCTGTTGTTGAGCAGAATCTAAAGATTTCGAACGGCGCAATCGCACTCGTGATTTTGTCTGCCGGCATGGGTGCCCTAAGCGCAATGCAACTTGTTGGCGCGCTGGTCGACAAAATTGGCAGCAAGCCTGTGGTTATTGGTGCCAACATCGTGGCCGGTCTAGCCCTGATGGTGCCCGCGCTAGCCACCGACCTACTTCAGGTTTGCCTGGCACTGTTCGTTTTGGGTTTTGCCCTGGGGTCGGCCGACATTTCAATGAATGCGCACGCGGTTGACATTGAGAAGGCATACGGTCGCCCGATTTTCTCGGCGTTCCACGCGTTTTGGTCGATTGGTGGCGTAATCGGTGCCTCTGCGGGAGCCGCAACCTTGGCTGCCGAAATTCCGATGCAGGTCACGCTCGCTTCTGTTGGTCTTTTCTTCGCCGTGGCTTCAGCCACGTTCACTCCGCTTTTGCTCGACACCGCCAAGGTAAAGGTTGCCAAGGCCGACAAGCCGTCTAAGGCCGAAGCTTTGAGAATCAAGGCAGCAGCAAACGCGGCTAACCGCCCGTTCTTGAAGATGATGATTGCCCTTGGCTTCATGGGTGGCGCGGGCGCTCTAATCGAGGGCGTCGGCATCGACTGGTCTGCCCTCCACGGCGTAAACGTGCTTGGTGTGCCAAAAGCCGAAGCCGCCCTTTCGGTGGTTGTCTTTTCATCTGCTATGGCTGCCTTTCGCTTTGTTGCCGACAAGGTCGTCGAGAAGTTTGGTCGAATCTTTGTGATTCGTTGGGGTGGCGCTCTCTCTGCAGTCGGCATCGCGCTTGCCCTAACCCTGCAGCCACACAACCTTTCATTGGTCGGATGGTTGGTAGCGGGCCTCGGTGTTTCAGCGGTTGTGCCTCAAATCTTTGCCTACTCGGCAACCGTCGGCGAAGAATCTCACTCTGGCCGCAACATGGCCAAGGTTTTTGGGCTCACATATGCCGGCATGCTCGGTGGACCTGCCATCATCGGCTGGTTGGCTTCGCTTTCTGATCTTGGAACCGCGCTTTGGGTTGGCGCCTTGCTAGGTGCCCTTATCGCACTGGGTTCTTTGCTGATCAAAAACAACAAAGAGAGCTAAGCAACAAAATCTGACTAATCGTCGAAACGAGTCTGCTTCCGCCCAGCGGAAGTAGACTTTTTTCATGTCTGCACAAGGTTCTAAGCCGCCGGTCGCGCCAGAGTCGCCCGATAGCAAGTCGGTAACCGGGCGCGCATTCCTGGTGCTCGACGCCTTTGATGTAGAGCATAGGCACCAGTCCCTTGCCTCAATTGCCCGCCGCACCGGCTTGCCGCTAACCACCTGCCACCGACTTGTGCATGAACTCGTTGCCCAGGGCGCTCTAACTCGAACTCTTGATGGCTCTTATGAAATCGGCAGCAAGATCTGGCGTCTGGGCATCCTTGCCTCGTTGCACTCAGATCTGCGCGAAGTTGCGCTTCCATACATGGAAGACATTTATCAGCTGGCCAATGATGCCGTTCAGATCGGTGTGCTTGACGGCTTTCGGTGTTTGATTGTCGAGCGCATTGCGGGTTCGCGAACTCTCGAGGTGATTAGCAAGCCGGGTGCACGTTTGCCGCTGCACGCATCGGGCGTTGGCAAGGTGCTTTTGGCCCATGGCTCCACCGATCTTCAGAATGCAGTTTTCGCCTCACTCGACAGTTACACAGGTCAAACCATCACCGATGTCGCCGTGCTGAAACCGCAACTCGAGGCGATCAAGTCGAAGGGCTTTGCGCATTCGAAAGAGGAGCTGGCCGTCGGCGCGACCTCACTTGCCGTTCCGATTTTGGGTTATGGAAACAAGGTAATCGCCGCGCTTGGAATTGTGACACCGGTCGAAAACCGCGACATCGAACGAATGGTTTCGGTGCTCAAGGTATCGGCCAACGCACTGTCGAAGAAGCTCATTCTGAATGGCATGGGCGACCTAAACCAGCGGGTCTAAATCGTTATTTAAATCACTTCCGCTCAACGGAAGTAATCCAACGAATTACAAAAATCTGGTGTTTTCTGAGAGTTATGAAAACACAGGTTGCCATCATTGGTGCTGGCCCATCGGGTCTCATGCTCAATCGCTATCTCGCTCTGCACGGCATCGAGTCAATCGTTGTCGAAAATCAGTCACGAGAGTATGTCGAGTCTCGAATTCGCGCAGGTCTGCTAGAAGCTCAAACCGTCGACCTGCTGCAAGAAATTGGCGTTGGAGAGAGACTCCACAAAGAGGGCCTCGAGCACCACGGAATCTATTTGCAGCTTGGTGAGCAAAAGGTTCACCTCGACATCGCCGACCTGATTGGCTACTCGGTTTGGGTCTATGGCCAGACCGAGGTTCAAAAAGACCTAGATGCCGCTTGCGACAAGGCTGGTCAAAAGATTTTCTACCAGGCGACCGACGTCGAGCTTCACGGTATTGATTCAGAAAACCCATCGGTGACCTTCATCGACAGTGAGGGCAACCCGCAGCACATTGACAGCGCAGTCATTGCGGGCTGTGATGGCTTCTGGGGTCCTTCTCGCAAGTCAATTCCTGGCGTAGAGGCTGGCAGTTTTGAGCGCGTTTACCCTTACAGCTGGCTCGGCGTTCTGGCCAACGTGGCGCCATCAACCGATGAACTCATCTATGCCCGTCACGAGGATGGCTTTGCTATGCACTCGATGCGTTCAGAAAAAGTTAGCCGTCTCTACCTTCAGGTCGATCCGACCGACGACATTGCCAATTGGTCTGACGATCGAATCTGGGAGGCCCTGTCGAAGCGCATGGCGACACCGGGTTGGGAGCTAAAGACTGGTGAGATCACCGAGAAGAGCATCCTTGCTATGCGCTCTTTCGTGTCAGGCAAGTTGCAGCATGGTCGTTTGTTCTTGGTTGGCGACGCGGGGCACATTGTGCCGCCGACCGGCGCCAAGGGTTTGAATTCGGCCGCCAACGACGTGCGATTCTTGGGTCAGGGCTTGGTTGAATTCTTCAAGAAGAACGACGCCACTCTGTTGAACCGTTTCGAAGAGCGAGCCAAAGAAACCGTTTGGCGCGTAACCCACTTCTCATGGTGGATGACCTCGATGCTGCACACCAGCAAGGATGAGTTTGACAACCAGTTGCAAATTTCGCAGCTGAAGCACGTGATGAAAAACCGAGCTCTGCAGGTAAACCTTGCTGAGAACTATGTAGGAATTCGTTAGGAAATCATGGCAAGAGTAGTTCGCGGTACCCCTCGCACCGACCTAGCAATCGTTGACGGCTTGGCTCAACTGGGTTCGGCCACGGTTCACGAAGCACAAGGTCGAATTGGCCTGCTACACCACCGTCTTCGCCCAATCTTTGCCGACAAGATCGCCGGCAATGCACTCACCTGTGAGGTTGCCCCAGGCGACAACTGGTCAATTCACGTTGCCGTTGAGCAGGCTCAACCCGGCGACATCCTGGTTGTCACGCCAACCAGCGCCTGTGATGACGGCTATCTTGGTGACCTGCTTGCCGAAAGCCTCATGGCTCACGGCGTTCGTGGCTTGATCATTGATGCCGGCGTGCGCGATGTGTCGACCCTCACCGAGATGGGATTCCCGGTTTGGTCAAAGGTAATTTCATCTCAGGGCACTGTCAAAGAAACCCCTGGCAATGTGCAGGTGCCAATCATGATTGCTAACCAGCACGTGCGCCCGGGCGATGTGATCGTTGCCGACGTTGACGGCGTATGCGTTGTTCGTCGCGAGGATGCCGCCAAGGTTCTAGAGGCAGCGCAGGCACGCGAGGCAATGGAAACCGAAAAGCGCGCTCGTCTTGCATCTGGTGAACTTGGTCTCGACATCTACAAGATGCGCGAAAAACTTGCGGCGAAGGGCCTCGTCTACGAGGACTACCAGGAATAACAATGACCAACTCGCAGCAGTCAGTTCCGTGCTCGGTAATGCGCGGCGGCACATCCAAGGGGCTATATTTTCTGGCCTCGGATTTGCCTGCCGATACCGCTGCCCGCGATCGATTTTTGCTAGCTGCGATGGGTTCACCTGATGCCCGCGAAATCGACGGCATGGGTGGCGGACACCCGCTGACTTCGAAGGTCGCTGTGGTTAGCAAGTCGACTCGCGAGGGAATCGATGTTGACTACCTGTTCTTGCAGGTTTGGCCAGATCGCGCCGAGGTTAGCGACCAGCAGAACTGCGGAAACATTCTTGCCGGCGTTGGCCCGTTTGCGATTGAGCGAGGCCTAGTTGCCGCAAACTCAGACCTAACTCCGGTGTCAATTTTCATGGTCAACACCGAGGCCAAGGCGACTGCGTTCGTTGAAACCCCGGGCGGCGTTGTGAACTACGACGGCACCGCGCGCATCGATGGGGTGCCAGGCTTTCATGCACCGGTCAACATCAACTTTGAAGACGTCGCCGGTTCGAGCTGTGGCTCGCTTCTGCCAACCGGCAACGTGGTCGATGTGGTCAACGGTGTCGAGGTCACCTGCATCGACAACGGCATGCCCGTGGTGTGCCTAAACGCTGCCGACTTTGGCATCACCGGCTACGAAAGCCCAGAAGAACTTGAGGCGAATGCCGAACTGCGCGCCAAGGTTGAGGCCATTCGTCTTGCTGTTGGTGAGCGCATGAACCTGGGCGATGTGACCAACAAAACCGTGCCAAAGATGTCGCTGCTTTCACCTGCAAAAGACGGCGGGCTAATCAACACCCGCACGTTCATTCCTCACCGCGCGCACGAGGCGATCGGTGTTCTTGGTGCCGTTTCGGTTGCAACCGCCTGTATGTTGCCGGGCAGCGTGGCGAACCAGATTGCCGGACTAACCGAGGCGGCCGACGAGCTAAACATCGAGGTCGAACATCCGACTGGATTTTTCACCGTGCAGATGCAGGTCGACAACTCGGGGCCGCAGCTCGTGGTCACCAAATCGGCACTTCTTCGCACCGCCCGCATGTTGATGTCGGGCAACATCTTCGTTTCAAAGTCAGCATGGGAGAACTAATGATTATCGACTGTCACGGTCACTACACAACCGCGCCAGAGCCCCACAACCAGTGGCGCGAAGACCAGTTGGCTGCGTTCAAAGCTGGCCTGCCGACCCCTGCATACCCAGAAATCTCAGATGAACTGATTCGCGAAACCATCGAGGGCAATCAGTTACGCCTGATCAAAGAGCGCGGCAGTGACCTGACCATCTTTTCGCCTCGCGCTTCGGCAATGGGGCACCACGAAGGCGATCAGCGCATCAGCCTTGAGTGGACAATCGCCTGCAACAACTTGATCAAGCGCGTGGTCGACCTTTATCCAGAGACCTTCGTTGGTGTTTGCCAGTTGCCTCAGTCGCCGGGCGCCGATCTGACCGAATCAATCAAAGAGCTTGAGCGCTGTGTCAACGAACTTGGTTTCATTGGTTGCAACCTGAACCCAGACCCAAGCGGTGGTCAGTGGCAAACAGTTCCACTCACCGACAAGTACTGGTACCCGCTTTACGAAAAGATGGTCGAGCTCGATGTGCCTGCCATGATTCACGTTTCGGCAAGCTGCAACAAGAACTTCCACGCCACCGGTGCCCACTACATGAACGCTGACACCACCGCGTTCATGCAGCTCATCCAGGGCGATTTGTTCAAAGACTTCCCAGCCCTGCGCTTCATCATTCCTCACGGTGGTGGCGCTGTGCCTTACCACTGGGGTCGCTACCGTGGTCTTGCAGACATGCTTAAGCAGCCGAGCCTCGACACCCACCTGATGAACAACGTGTTCTTCGACACCTGCGTCTATCACCAGCCAGGCATCGACCTATTGGTTGAGGTCATCGACAACAAGAACATCCTTTTTGGTTCTGAGATGATCGGCGCGGTTCGCGGCATCGACCCTCAGACCGGCCAATATTTCGATGACACCAAGCGTTACATCGACAATGCCAAAATAACCGCGGATGAAAAGGCCAGCATCTTCTCGGGCAACACGCGCAAGGTGTTCCCTCGCCTGAACCAAAAGTTGGAGGCTCGCGGACTATGAGTCAGTTTGTAAAAGACGCCGACTGGCTCGACTGGCACCCGAACCCAACCAAGCCAAAATTTGTGGTGCCGGCTGGTGCGGTTGATGCCCACTGCCACGTATTCGGGCCTGGCGACATTTTTCCTTTTGCGCCAGAGCGTAAATACACCCCGTGCGATGCCAGTCGCGAGCAACTTTTTGCACTTCGCGACTTTTTGGGATTCGAAAAGAACGTAGTTGTGCAGGCAACCTGTCACGGCTCTGATAACTCGGCGCTGCTTGATGTTCTGGAGCACTCAAACGACAAGGCTCGCGGCGTTGTGACCGTGAAGGCCGATGTAACCGAGGCAGAGCTAGAGCGCATGCACGCGCTTGGGGTTCGCGGTGTTCGTTTCAACTACGTGAAGCGCCTGGTTGATCCAAAGCCCGACGACTATTACCGCGGAATCATCGAGAAGATCAAGCCGCTGGGCTGGCACGTTGTGCTTTATTTTGAGCCTGCCGACCTGGCCGAGAAGTGGAACTTCTTTACCTCGCTTGGCGTTCCAATCGTGGTTGACCACATGGGGCGCCCAGATGTTTCCAAGCCACTCGACAACCCAGATTTCGAGCTGTTCCTCAAGTTCATGCGCGAGAACGATGTTTGGGCAAAAGTAAGTTGTCCAGATCGCCTAACCGTCAGCGGTTCGCCGCTGTATGCCGATGTGGTGCCATTCGCCAAGACCGTGGTCGAGCAATTCGCCGATCGCGTACTGTGGGGAACCGACTGGCCCCACCCGAACATGAAGAAAGAGATGCCAGACGATGGCATTCTTGTTGATTATGTTCCTTCTATTGCGGTTACCTCAGAACTGCAGCAGAAACTCCTCGTCACTAATCCAAACAACCTCTACTGGAGCTAAAAAATGAAGCCAGACTTTGAGCAGTTCAAGGACATCCCGGGAACCACAATTTTCACAATCGAAAAAGCCCGCCAGGGCTTTTGGTTGAACCAGTTCTGCATGAGCCTTCGCGAAGAGGCGAACCGAAAGCGCTTCTTGAGCGCCGAGCGTGAATATCTTGACGAGTGGCAGATGACCGAAGAGCAGAAGCAAGCCGTTCTAGACCGGGACTTTCAGAAGATGCTCGACTTCGGCGGCAACGTTTACTTCTTGTCAAAGATCTTTGCGAGCGAAGGCCTTTCATACGTGCAGGCAGTTAGCACCATGACCGACATGAATGTCGAGCAGTACCAGCAGATGATGTTGAACGGTGGCCGCAATGTTGAAGGCTGGCGTTCGAAGAAAGAAAGAGGCGAAGCGTAATGGCACGCATCACCGCAGGAATCAGCACCAGTCACGTGCCAGCCGTTGGTGCTGCCGTTGACATGCAGCGCACCGAAGAGCCGTATTGGAAGCCGATGTTTGAGGGCTACGAGTTCTCAAAAAAGTGGATGAAAGACAACACACCCGACGTTGCCATCATCATCTACAACGACCACGCCTCATACTTCGGCATGGAAATCATGCCGACCTTTGCGATGGGCATAGGCGATAGCTTCAAGATTTGCGACGAGGGTTATGGCCCCCGCCCGGTTCCGATCGTTGAAGGTGCACCAGAGTTGGCTACCCACCTAGCGGCATCACTGATTCTCGATGACTTCGACATGACCGTTTTGAACGTTCTCGAGGTTGACCACGGTCTAACTGTGCCGATGTCGCTAATGTTTGGCACCCCAGACAAGTGGCCAACCAAGGTGATTCCGCTTCCGGTAAACGTGGTCATGTATCCACAACCTTCGGGCGAACGCTGCCTGTCACTGGGCAAGGCGATTCGTCGAGCGGTCGAGCAGTTTGATGGCGATTTGAACGTTCAGGTCTGGGGCACCGGCGGCATGAGCCACCAAATTCAGGGTGCTCGCGCAGGTTTGATTAACGAGCCTTGGGACCGCAAATTCATGGATGACCTGGTCAGCGACCCAGAGACCTTGCAGTACAAGCCGCACCTCGAATACATGGTCGAAGCAGGTTCAGAGGGAGTCGAGCTGATCATGTGGTTGATCATGCGCGGCGCCTTGGGTGAAAAGGTCGATGAGGTCTACCGTTTCTACCACGTGCCAGCCTCGAACACGGCTGTCGGCCACATGATCTTGACCCCAAAGGAATAACAATGACAGTAAATCTAGCCGTAGTTGGCCTTGGCGCATTTGGCCAGAAGCACCTAGATGCTCTTGCCCTTATCGACGACATCAACATCATCTATGTGGCGCACAGCAAGATGGATGTTGCCGAGGAAGTAGCCGCCAAGTATGGCGCAAAGCGTGCCTTCACCGACTATGCCGAGTTGCTGGCTCAGCCTGATCTTGACGGCGTGATTTTGGCCACCCCAACCCAGATGCACCTGGCTCAGACTCTGCAGGCGCTCGAAGCTGGCAAGCATGTTCAGGTAGAGATTCCGATGGCCGACAACCTTGCTGGCGTTCGTCAGATCGTTGAGTTGCAGGCAAAGACTGGCCTGGTTGCGATGGCCGGTCACACCCGTCGATTCAACCCATCGCACCAATTTGTGCACAACAAAATCAAGGCCAGCGAATTCTCAATCCAACAGATGGATGTACAGACCTACTTCTTTAGGCGTTCAAACATGAACGCTCTGGGCAAGCCCCGTTCTTGGACCGACCACCTTTTGTGGCACCACGCGGCTCACACCGTTGACCTTTTTCAGTATCAAACGGGTGAGAAGGTCGTTAAGGCCAATGCAATTCAGGGTCCAAAGCACCCCGAGCTCGGCATTGCCATGGACATGTCGATTCAGCTGCAAACCGAAAACGGCAAGATCTGCACCCTCTCGCTTTCGTTTAACAACGATGGCCCGTTGGGCACCTTCTTCCGTTACATCGGCGACACCGCAACCTACATCGCTCGCTACGACGACCTAGTCAACGGCAAAGAAGAGCCAATCGATGTTTCGAAGGTTGATGTCTCGATGAATGGAATCGAACTTCAAGACCGCGAATTCGTTGCTGCAATTCGTGAAGGGCGTCAGCCTAATGCGAGTGTTGCCAGCGTTCTGCCTTGCTACGAGGTGCTCGACCAACTTGCTAAGCAGCTCGACTACTAATCGAGTTCCGCGAATGGAACTCGCACGCCGTGAATCACTCGCGAGAGCGTGAGTTCGACTCCTCGCACCATCGTGCTCTCGTGCCCTGCCTCGGTAAGCATTTCAACAACGTCGGCCATCTCGACTGAGTGACGCTTGGGGTGTTGCTGGGTGTCGTCGAGCAGTCGCTGAATAGTCGCCGATGAGCTGGTCTCGAATTCGCGCTTGATCTCTTCGATGGCCCAGTTCTCAAGACCCATCGATTTGGCTGCCCAAAGGGTATCGATTGTCACAGCTGCGATTCCCTTTTCAAGGATGGTGCGAATCTGCTTGCGTGCTGCGGCATCGCCTGGCACATCTGAGACATGGGTGATGTCGAGGCTTAGGCCTTCGAAAAGCTCGATCATCCGCTTTGCGCCTGCGCCCGAAACGAGGAGCGAAACCTTCTTGCCAGTGCCGGCAGAAGCATGCATCAGTGCAGCATCGACAAACGATCCCGCAGGAGCAATCTCGGCAAGGCGTTTTTTGAGTGAGGGAGTTCCGGTGTTCAGATCGCAGAAGATCGCACCGGGTTTGATGTGCGCGGCTACCTGTTGAGCGAGCCTAATCGACGAGTTTGCCGAGTTGAGCGAGAAAATCACGTCTGCATCGGCAACGGCTGCTTCAGCTGAATCAACCAGGGTTACCACAGGATTCTTAGGCCGTGCCGGGTCAAAGGCGACAACATCCACGCCTTGCTTGACCAGCTCGCTGGCGATAACTGAAGCATCTTCGCCTAGCCCAAGAATGGTGAGTTTCATACTTCGAGTTTAGGGCTTGGCGCATTGCGTAAACTTGGGTTATGAGGGAGTTAATTCAGGCAGCATCGGCTAGCGCCACCGCCGGAATCACCATGCTGGAAATTGGAGCTGTCTTCACGCTCCTCGGCCTTCTCTCGTTCGTTGCCCTCAAACTCAAAATTTCTAGCGTTCCACTGTTTTTGTTGGCCGGTCTCGCGCTCGGCAAGGGCGGTTTCTTTCCGCTTGATTTGAGCGAAGAATTCCTTAACGTTGGTGCCGAAATTGGCGCTCTGCTTTTGCTTCTGGTTCTTGGCTTTGAGTATTCGGCTCGCGAGCTTGTCGACACCATGAAAAAGCGTTGGCACGCAGGTCTAGTCGACTTCTTGCTCAATGCTTTGCCCGCTGCCGGCATGGCCTTGGTCATGGGTTACGGACCACTTGGTGCACTGGCGTTCGCAGGAATCATGTTCGTCTCGTCCTCTGGTATCGCCAGTCAGTTGATTCGAGAGACCGGATGGTCTCGCTCGAATGTAGCCAAGCGAACCACGGGTGTTTTGGTTTTCGAAGATCTGGCCCTAGCGCCCTACCTGCCCATTCTTGTCGCCTCAACCCTCGGCATCGGTGTTCTCGGTGGCTTGATTTCGGTAGCGGTTGCGCTGGCAGTTACGTCGGGCGTTTTTTTGATCGCACTCGGGCGCGAGTTGCCTGGTTTGCGCACTCTCGCTCACCAAGGCCCTGGCGTGCTGCTGTTGCTGGTTTTCGGTGCTGCCCTTGCAGCAGCCGGAATCTCCAACTTGGTTGGATTCTCGGGCGCTGTCGCCGCCTTCTTGGTTGGCATGCTGCTCACGGGTGAGGTTGCCGAGTCGCTTCGAAGCCGCTTTGCGCCACTGCGTGACATCTTCTCGGCAATTTTCTTCTTGTTCTTTGGTTTGACGATCGACTACCGCGATGTCTTAGTGGTCTTGCCGATCGCTCTGGTCTTCTCGATCGTGGGAGTTGCTGGAAAGTTCGGTGTTGGCTGGTGGGTTGGCCGCGACATGACCGATCACATGAGCTGGAAGCGTATTGGCGCTTTCTTGTCATCCCGCGGTGAGTTCTCGATGATTATCGCCAGCACGGTTGCCTCAAATGCGGCGCTGGCGAGCATCAAAGAGATCACACTCGGAATCGTTGTGCTGACCGCTCTGACATCTACGCTCGCGATTCGAGCCTTCAGAAGCAAGTTCGAACACTAGGCACGACGCCGACTAAAAGGCAGTGCTCGGCAGATCGCGTTCGTCGTCGATTATGCCCTTCACGATGCGCTCAACCACGTGGTCAACGCTCATGCCAGGGCCAAAATTCGGGGCTGTTCCAAAAATGGCCCTCCCGGCCAAGCCAGATTCCGTGTGACCTGGGCGTGCATCCATCCAGCGAATTCTAGATTTGCGCAATTCTTTGGCCGCTGCCTGGGCAAAGCCATACAAGGCGGTTTTGCTTGCCGAGTATGCCGATAGACCTGGCATTGGAGCCTCGGCGATGACGCCGCTGATTGACAAAATAAATGGTTCTCTTTCGGCCATCACCGACTCGTGAAGCTTTGGCAGCAGCCTTTGAACCAGGTCGATCTGGCCGAGGGCGTTGGCCTGCATCAGGCGGTTGCCGAGAGCGGCAGGGGTATCCGAAATTTGGCCAAAGCCAACTAGACCAGAGGCCAATACGATGCCGTCTAGCTGGTCTGGCTGGGCAATTAGGTAGTCGGCAAGAACCTTGATTGAGCTCGGTTGCTCAAGGTCGAGAAGCAGCCTCGCCGCCAAGCTCGCACTCAGCCGAACCGAAGAATCGGCGGTTCTGGCAGTTCCGATGACGGCGGCACCCGAGTTCATCAACTTTTCGCTGATTGCACTGCCGAACGCTCCGTTCGCGCCTACTACCAAGATCGTTTTGCCGGCTAACTGGCTCATGAGGGCCTACCTTTCGATAGGTCTAACCTTGGGAGTATGAAAAAGATTTCTTGGCCGGCGGCTGTTGCAGCAATAATCGGACCGATTCAATCGGTTTTGGGCTGGGTTATCTCGGCGGCGCTATGGCCTGGTTACGACCCGATCGCCAAGACAATTAGCGATTTGGCTGCCGATGATTCGCCGGTCCAGGCGATTCAAACCAGCTTCTTTGTGCTTGGTGGCACATTGAGTCTGGTCGCCGCTGTTTACGCACGCAGCCTTTCAATGCCAGGTCGAGTGCTGATTTTTCTCGGCGGGCTCGCCACCTACGGTTTCGCCTATTTCACTACGCCAAGTCAAGACAGCTCATCCGAGATGCATCGACTCTTGGCAATCATCTCGTTTGTGATTTTCTCGGCATGGCCGCTTTTCGCGATGCGCTTCGACAAGGCCTATCCGTGGGTGCTGCGACCAGTAGGCGTGATTGTTGCGACCGCCATCATGACTGCAGTCTCACTCTGGTTCTTGGCCACATGGACAAGCCCGGATGCGACCAACGTCGGCCTTGCCGAGCGCGTTGTCGCCACCATGCAGACCGGCTACTTGTCGCTCGTCATCTTGGTTTGTTGGTTCAAAGGCAAGCGAAGCTAAAATATCACCATGACCAATCTTCAGCCTCCTGTTCTTGAGCCAATGCTCGAACCAGCACCGACCGTTTTGACCATGCACGATGACGTAGTTGGCGATGGTGCAGAGGCGCCAGCTAACTCAACCGTCAAGGTGCACTACCTTGGCGTCGACTACGAATCCGGCGAAGAGTTCGACTCTTCTTGGAGCCGTGGAGAGGCCATTGAATTCCCACTAAACCGCCTCATCAAGGGTTGGCAAGAGGGGATTCCGGGTATGAAGGTTGGCGGTCGTCGCACACTGATCTGCCCGCCTGAACTGGCCTACGGACCTGCAGGTAGCGGACACCGCCTATCAGGTCGCACCTTGGTTTTCGTAATTGACCTTCTGGGCGTTCTATAAACGAACCTAAAAAGCAAAACCCCACTCAATGAGTGGGGTTTTGTCATTTGGTAGGCCCCGTCGGGATCGAACCGACGACCCACGGATTAAAAGTCCGTTGCTCTAACCAACTGAGCTAGAGGCCCTTGCAGTGGTCAAGTCTAACAGTCGATTGCCTGGCTGTTAGCATGAATTGAACACCTCAAAGGAGAGCCCACATGCCGCTGCACCCATACTTTGACCGTTTCTTTGCCGAAGTGGGAGCCAAGTTGGCTCAGGGAATGACTGTGCCTCAGGCGTTTCAGGCGATTGCCAAAGATGAGACTCCATATGAGTTGCCGGCTGGCGTGACCACCCAAGATCGAACTGTTTCTGGTCGCCACGGCGAGATTCCGGTGCGCATTTATCGCCCGGCCACGCAGCCAGACAATTCTTCGGCGCTGGTTTGGTTTCACGGTGGCGGATTCGTGATGGGCAGCATCGACCAAAAAGAAGCCCACGTTGTCTCGGCCGAATTGGCGGACATGGCCAATTGCCTCGTGATGTCAGTTGACTATCGCCTCGTCACCAAAGAGCGTAAATTTCCAGTTCCCCTCGAGGATGGCTTTGACGCGACTAAATGGCTGTTCGAAAACGCCGCAGAACTTGGCATCGACGCATCCAAGATTTTCATCGGGGGAGCCAGTGCCGGTGGAAGTTTGGCGGCGACTGTTTGTCTAAAGGCCGCCGAGGTAGGCATCTCCGTTCGCGGTGCGGTTCTGGCTTACCCGTTGTCTCACCTTGAGTTGCCAGAGATTTCTGAAGAGCTCGCCGAAAAGATCACCGTCTTACCAGCACCACTTTTGATGGGCGCTGACTATGTGAAGAACCGCAATGCGTTCTTGATGCCCGAGGGCGAGCTACCAGCGAAACATTTCGGATGGCCGGCAGAGGAGGTTGACCTATCTGGGTTCCCGCAGTCGCTGTTCGTTGAATCTGAATACGATGCCATTCGCGCTTCGTCAGAAGAGTTCATTCGAAAGCTTCGCGCGCAGGGCAAACCTGCTGAGAGCTTCTTGGCGGCCGGCATGACCCACGGATTCTTGAACAACACAGCCGAAGAAGTCGATGTTGTTGGAGAAAGTCACGCCAAGATGGCTGTGTTCATCAAGGCGCTCAGCGCCTAGCTGCGAGGCCTAGTGAACCAGAGGTTCTAGCGGAACCCGCGAGTTTTTGCGCGACGGCCATTCGGCGACCAGCATTGAAGCAATCATCAGCGCGCCACCGACGATGGTCTTGAGCAGCAATTCTTCCTGGCCAACCATGACCGCGATGGCTGCTGCGAAAACGACTTCGCTGGTCAAAATAATGGCCACGCGAGAGGCATCCATGTGGCTTTGCGCCCAGGTTTGCACGAAGAATGCGATTGCGGTTGCGAAAACGGCAGTGAATAGAATCGCGAACCAAACGTCACCGTTCGGTGGGGCTTGATAGCCGTCAACCAAAGCTCCACCCCAGCTCAATAGCGACACCACACCAAGCTGCACCACGGTCAGGGCGTAGGTGTTTAGTCCCGCGCTCCACTTGCCAAGTCCAATGATGTGAGCGGCGAAGAGCAGGGCGCATAGAACGACCCAGAGTTGCCCCACTTCGACGCTGAAGCCGGTGATTGAGATCAGGCCGAGTCCCACGGTTGCCAGGGCAACGCCGATCAAAACCTTGCGTTCAACCGTCTCGCGAAGCAAAAGCCAAGCCAGCAGGGGAGTCAGCACCACATAAAGGCCGGTCACAAAGCCAGTGATTGCCGCGGTGGTCATTTCTAGCCCTATGGTTTGGGTTATGTAGCCGCCGCCAAGCAAGAGGCCAAGAATGAAACCCTTCTTAAGCATCTCGGCATTCATGGCGCGCAGAACCTGAGGTCGAACGGCAATCATGATCAGGGTGGCGATGGTGAAGCGAGTCGCCAAGAAGTCATAAAAGGGTTGAGCGTTGATTGCATCTTTCATCAACACAAAGGCTGCGCCCCAAGACACGGCTACCAAAATTAGGGCAATGGCAGCCCATGCAGAACGCTTCATGCTGCCAGTCTAAATCAGGCTAGACGGCTATTTTGAGCGAGTGCCGAGAGCAGCATTTTTAGCCATCGATGGAAATACCAGCCCGTGCATTGGCCAAACCGACCACCAGTATGCGTGACCCAGTAGACCCTTTGGCGCGTAAAGCGCTCGCTGCGTGAGAGTGCAACCCTTGCCGTTTTTGTGCGGCTCGATGGTGAACTCTAGCCAGGCCAAGCCGGGCATCTTCATCTCGGCGCGCAGGCGAAGCAGCTTTGGCTCTTCGCGTTCTTCAACGCGCCAAAAGTCGAGGGCATCACCGACCTGCAGGGTCGAAGGGTCTCTACGACCGCGTCTTAGCCCTACTCCTCCAAAGATCTTGTCGACTAATCCGCGAAGCTCCCACGCCCAGGTTGCGGTCGAATAGCCGTTGGCTCCGCCAATAGATTCGACGCGCTTCCAGACTGTATTGGCCGAGTCGGGTGATTCAACCACGCGAACATCGGTGTAAAGGGTTCCGCCGGCCCAACTCGGGTCAGTTGGCAGCGGCTCGGATGGAGTCCATGGCAGCGAAGCATCGCTCCACCGCGTTTCAACACGAGCATCTTTGATTTTGGTGAGCGCGAGTTGAACGGCCTTCTTGAATGGGGTTAGACCGCCGGTAGGGTCGGGGATCAGCTTGCGAATTCGGTCGTCGGCCGCGACAACTTCGTTTTTGAGGCTAGCCACCAGGCGCTTGGCGAGTGTATAGGGAACGGGTGTGACTAACCCAACCCACCCGCTGGAAAGGCGAGGGGTTAGAACAGGAACGGGAATGATGATTCGGCGCCTTAAGCCGGCCGCTTCGGCATACTGCTGCATCATCTCTTTGTAGGTGAAAATCTCGGGCCCACCGATGTCAAAGACGTCATTGATCTTGGCGTCAACCGCTGCTGCGCCAACCAGATAGCGCAGCACATCGCGAACGGCGATCGGCTGAATTCGAACGTTGACCCACTTTGGAACGGTCATGATTGGCAGGCGCTCGGTTAGGTAGCGAAGCATCTCGAACGATGCCGAGCCCGAACCGATAACGACGCCGGCACGAAGTTCAATGGTTGGAACACCCGAGGCGCGAAGAATTTCGCCGGTGTCGGCGCGCGACTGAAGGTGTGGTGACATGACTTCGCTCGGGGCAATAATTCCGCCGAGATAAACGATGCGACCAACCTGCTGCTTGAGCGCTACCTCTCCAAATGAATGGGCGAGTTGCTTCTCTTCTTCTTCGAAGTTGTCCTTAGACATGAGCGCGTGAAGAAGGTAGTAGGCAACATCAACGCCCTTTAGGGCTTCGTTTAGTGCGACTTCGTCGTGAGCATCGCCGCCGGCAACCTCGACTTGGTCAATCCAAGGGTGATCCTTGAGCCGAGACGGGTTGCGAGCCAAAATTCTGACCCGGTAGCCGTGGTTTAGTAGTTCAACAATCAGTCGACCGCCGATGTAGCCGGTGGCCCCGGTCACTAAGCACAGCGCCGGTTCGCCTTTCTTGTTTTTGGCAAGTGGCAATCCTTGGCTAACTGTGCTCTTCATGATCAGTCCTGTTGTTTTAGGCCGGCATCGGTGGATCGATACGCGGGAGTTTTTTCGCCTGCTTCGACACTAACGGCTAGTCGATTCTCAAGCGGCACGATAGGGCAAGTCGCAAAGTCGGTGTAGCTGCACGGGTAGTTCTGCGCAAAGTTGAAGTCAATTGACCATTTGCCGTTCTCGAGGCGATTGGCGGTCAGGTTGCGACCGGTTCCGTAGGTTGTCACACCGTTTGATGCATCTCGGAACATCACAGAGAGTTGATCTGGGTTTGCGGTTTCGAAGGCGGTAATTCGGCAAACCTGCCCATCGAGTTCGAAGACAAGTTCGCCGGGAGAGACCTTTTCGCTCTTGGTGTCGCCGGCCAGGCTGCCAACGGCAACGGCTTTGCTGGCGCCCTCGAGGGTAGCCTCGACCGCATACTTTGGGTTGTAGTCGAAGACTCTCACCCCATCGAACTTGGCAAGAAGTTCAGAGTGAGGGCTTCTCGGGCGAAGAATAATTGCCCCGTGGCGTGAGGCAACTTCAAGAACACCGTCGCCAGCTGGTAGCGAAATCTCGGAGCCCGGCTTGAGATCGAAAGACTGAATGTCATTGGAGGTGAAGCCTCGAGAGAATACCTTGTGGTCTTCGGCCCACCATTCACCTTCAACATCACTGAAAGACTGCGGTTCGGTTGTTAGCCAGTTCATGCTGGTAACCGCCAAAAAGCCGGTTGGGTTTGCAAAGTTCTTGGTGCGGGCAGCTACCCATTCAGTCCAGTTGTTCATGCTCTAAGTCAACAGCATTCGCCTGGGTTTGCTTCCCCTGCTTTACCTTAACCGACTTCAGTTAGCCTGCTGCATCGAGGACCTCAGTAACCTACTCGCCGAATGGTGAATGGGTTTCGACTCCGACTACCTTGCGCTTGCCGTCAATCTTGGCCTTGCTCAGGTGAACAACCAGCATTTGCGCAGGCTTCAACGAGGCCGCAGCTTCGATGTTGGCGGCGTATGCCGAATCCGCGTACTGAGCCATTTTGGCCAACACTGTTGGCAGGGCAGGGCGGTGACTGCATATAACCGAAGCGCGACCATCCTCGATCACATCGCCAACCACATTCGCGGTTCGCTTTGGGCCCTTAGCATTGCCAAATTCACTCAGTTGGTGGCGTTCGATCAGTTTGAGCTTTCGTTCTTTGGCGAACGGCTCGAGCGTGCTGCGGCAGCGAACCCAAGGGCTGGTGATGAGGCGCTTGATGCCAAAAGCGGCAAGTAAAGGCTTAAGCAGTTCAGCTTGAGTCAACCCCTCGGCGAGCAAAGGTCGATGGCCGTCGTCGACTCCACGGCCACCCTTCCACTCGCTTCGAGGGGTTGCTTTGGCGTGACGCAAAACGATAACCGGCTTGGTCTGCAGCAACTGCTTGGCATGCAGATCGACCAGTTGGTCGAGCACCTGCTGGTCAAAAACGTAGGTCAAAAGTTTGCGGGCCTCTGCTGGGCTGCGCCACTCAACGCTGGCAACTTCTTCAGAGGGTTCAAAGGTCGAGGCCGCCAACGCCTTGTCACTTACGCGAGCTGCCCAGTAGTGCACCTCTTTAGGCTCGCCCTTGCCAACGGTGTATTTGGCAACGTGAAGCGGAACACCGAGACGAATCTTGAGACCGGTTTCTTCGGCGATTTCGCGAACGGCGGTTTCTGGCAAGGTTTCGCCCGGGTCTTGCTTGCCCTTGGGCCAGCTCCAGTCGTCATAACGCGCTCGGTGAATCAGTGCAACGCTGAGTTTGCCCTCGACCTCGCGCCACAGCAGTGCTCCTGCGGCATAAACGGTCATGCGTTACGCGAGCCTCGCTTGGCGTAGACATCCTTCATGATTTTGTCTTGCATGTCGATTAGCGCTTGGCCATTTTCGCCATACTGGTGGCGGGTCCACTTGCCATCAGACCCTAGGTGCCACGATGCCGAGCTGTCATCCATGGCTAGTTCGAACAAACCAAATAGTTCACGGATGTGGTCTGGCTGCGAGATGCGAACCAGGGCTTCAACGCGACGGTCTAGGTTGCGGTGCATCATGTCGGCCGAGCCGATGAAAATAGCTGGGTCACCGCCGCCCAAGAAACCAAAGATTCTCGAGTGCTCTAGGTAGCGACCAAGAACCGAGCGAACACGGATGTTTTCGCTCAGGCCTGGAACGCCAGGGCGGAGGGCACACATGCCACGAACCAAAATCTCGACCTCTACGCCCGCGCAAGATGCCTTGTAGAGAGCGTCGATGATTTGCTCATCGACCAAAGAATTGACCTTGACCAGAATCTTGGCTGGCTTGCCGGCTGCCTTGTGGGCAATCTCGCGGTCGATGCGCTCGACCAAGCCATCGCGAACGCCGTTAGGCGAAACCAATAGCGACTTGAACTCGGCCTCTGGGGCATAGCCCGAAAGCTGGTTGAAGAGCTTGGTTAAGTCTTCGCCGACCGATTCGCGAGCGGTAAGCAAGCCATAGTCTTCATAGAATCTTGCGGTCTTCGGGTTGTAGTTTCCCGTTCCGATGTGGCAATAACGGCGAAGCTGGTTGCCCTCTTGGCGAATTACGAGTGCAAGCTTGCAGTGAGTCTTTAGGCCCACGATGCCGTAAACCACGTGCACACCGGCTTGCTCGAGCTTGCGAGCCCAAGCGATGTTGTTTTGCTCATCAAAGCGAGCCTTGATCTCGACCAAAGCCAGAACCTGCTTGCCTGCTTCGGCCGCTGCAATCAGCGCGTCGACGATCGGTGAGTCACCAGAGGTGCGGTAAAGCGTTTGCTTGATCGCCAAAACCTTTGGGTCGGCAGCGGCCTGCTCAACAAAAGCCTGAACCGAGGTCGAGAAAGACTCGTATGGGTGGTGCAACAGAATGTCGCGCTGGCGCAACGCGGCAAAGATGCTCACATCCTTGTCTTCGACTGGCTTCAAGAAGCGGTTTGTGATCACCTGGTGAGGTGGGTAGTGAAGGTCTGGGCGCTTCAGCGACGCGATCTCAAATAGGCCAGTTAGGTCTAGCGGTGACGGTAGGTGATAGACGTCTTCGTCTGAAATGTCGAGCTCGCGAATCAGTAGCTCGAGCACCTCGGGGTTGATGTCGTTGGCGACTTCGAGGCGAACCGGTGGGCCAAAGCGTCTGCGCAAAAGCTCTTTTTCGAGGGCAAGAAGCAGGTTCTCGCCTTCGTCTTCGTCGACCTCAAGGTCTTCGTTGCGAGTGACTCTAAAGGTGTGGTGCTGCAGCACCTGCATGCCCGGAAACAATAGACCCAAGAATTCACCGATGATGTCTTCGAGCGGCACGAAGCGGGCGTCGGCCACACCGGTGTTGCCGGGGATGCGCACAAAGCGAGGAAGCAGTGGCGGAACCTTTACACGAGCAAAGTGCTCCTTGCCTGTGTCGTTGTTTCGAACCACAACCGCGAGGTTGAGCGACAGGCCAGAGATGTATGGGAACGGGTGTGCCGGGTCGACAGCAAGGGGAGTCAGGACCGGGAAGATCTGGTTCTGGAAGTAATCGTGAAGGGCAGACTTTTGCGCTTCTTCGAGTGCCGACCAGCGCACGATGTGAATTCCGGCATCTTTCATGCGCGGTTTGATGTCTTCGATGAACAAGGCCGCGTGGCGCTCCTGAAGGCGGTGGCCTTCGCGGCTGATCTCGCTCAGAACCTCTTGAGGTGACAGGCCAGAGCTCGAGGTGACGGCAAGGCCGGTGGCAATTCGACGCTTCAGACCGGCAACGCGAACCATGAAGAACTCATCCAGGTTCGAGGCAAAGATGGCTAGAAAGTTGACGCGTTCTAGAAGGTAAAGGTTTGGGTCTTCGGCCAATTCGAGCACGCGCTGATTGAATGCAAGCCAGCTCAGCTCGCGGTCGAGGTAGCGATCGGCCGGAAATTCGGTGCCAAAGTCGGGCAGCGAGATTGCCATTGTTTCTTCAGAAGACATAGAGCAATCTTGCCACGGCAGGGTTGCCAGCGGGTAAACGCTTTATTGAGAATCGGCCATTTCGTTTTGGTCTTCGAGGTTGAATCGGTAGCCAACGTTGCGCACGGTGCCGATGAGCGACTCAAGATCGCCAAGCTTTGCGCGAAGGCGGCGAATGTGAACGTCTACAGTTCGGGTGCCACCAAAGTAGTCGTAGCCCCAGACCTCGCTGAGCAATTGTTCGCGGGTAAACACTCGACCTGGGTGCTGTGCCAAGAAGCGCAAAAGTTCAAATTCTTTATAGGTCAGGTCAAGCGGTTTGCCGTGAACCTTGGCCGAGTAGCTGTTTTCATCGATGACCACACCAGATGCATGAATGCGATCGTCTTTTTCGACCGTGGTGGCGCGGCTGATCGCCAAACGAATGCGAGCATCGATTTCGCCTGGACCCGCGCCTTCAAGAATGATGTCGCTTGCACCCCACTCGCTCGAGATGGCAGCTAGACCGCCTTCAGAAACAACCAGGATGATTGGTGCCGAGGTTCCGGTGGTGATCAGAATTTTTGCGAGCGACTTGGCTCCGGCCAAATCGCGGCGGGCATCCAAGAAAATTAGGTCGTGGCCCGGGGCGTTAACCAGGCTTGCCGGTTCGGCTGCAATTTTGCGAACGCGGTGGCTCAAGAATCCAAGCGCAGGCAGAACTTCGGTGTCGGCAAATGCCGTCAAAACCAAAAGTTGAGCCATTTCTCTCTCCAAATCGCTTGCCACAAGTCTAGACCCAGATGAACAAAGCGTTAAGGCATGATTAGAGGGTGAAGAATCATTGGGCAGAGATTATTTCGATCTGGGTGGCGGTTGCCATCGTTACCAGCGTTCTCGTGCTAACCACCGCCGACAACGAACACGTCGAGGTGGCCTTTGGTGCCATTTTGGCTGGCTCGGTTGCCTTGGTCTCGATGATTCAACTTTTTAGAGCTCAGGCCGAAGGTTTCGTTCGCCGCTTGGTCTATGTTGGCGGCGGAAGCTATCTGATTTTGGCGGTCGCTACCGCTTACCTTTTCTGGAGAGGTTAGACTTTTACCATGTTGCTAGCGCTAGAAATCTTCTTTACCGGGCTACTTGTCTTGGCTTCTTTGGCGATTGCCGGCGTATCGGCCCTCGTGCTTTACAAGCTGTTCAAGGGTCAGAAATAGTTGTTCGTTCTTCCAGAGGGTCTGCCACTGGAGTTGACCCCGTTTGCCTTTCTTGTAGGTAAGTGGGAAGGCACCGGAGTTATTAGCTACCGCGTAAACCCCGATGATGAAACTCCGCTCGAGCGCGAATTCAAGCAGCGTGTCGAGTTCGACCACGATGGTTCGAATGCTCTCACCTATGTTTCTAGCGCCGAGCTAATTGGCGACGACGCAACCGCACTGCCTAGCGAAATCGGCTACTGGCGTTTGTCTCGCCCAGCTCAAGATGCCGACCACGGCCCAGGTTTTATTTTGGGCACCGGCGAACCGCTTCTAAAGACTCACGAAGACCTTGAGAAACTGCGCAATAAAGAGGGCGGTTTCGACATCAACGTTTCGACCCTTCACCCGGGCGGCGTTGCGGAGCTTTACAACGGCAAAATCAAGGGTGCCCGAATCGATCTAGCTTCTGCTCAGGGCGTTGCCTTCGAAGGAGCAAAAACCTACCGTCACTCAACCAGGCTCTATGGTTTGGTCGAAGGCGCGCTTTTGTGGGTTTGGGAAATAGCTTTGCCTGGCGGCGAGTTGATTCCTCATGCATCAGCACGCCTCGAACGAGTGGAGTAAATTTTGAGCGCCGCAGGCGAGCACTTCGGCAACCCCCTGGTTGAGCAACGCAAACTCGTTGAAGGTTCTGCTCTGGTTTACCTGGGAGAGCGCGGCATCATCCAAGTTTCTGGCGTTGATCGCCTCGACTGGCTGCATTCGCTGCTTAGCCAAAACATCAAGAATCTAACCCCTGGGCAAAGCGCCGAGGCTCTTTTGCTCGACCCAAATGGGCACATCGAACAAGCAATTCACCTAATCGATGATGGTCAGGCGGCATGGCTAATTGTCGAGGCCGACAAGCGCGAGGCTTTGCTGGCCTGGTTGAACAAGATGATTTTCAGAATGCGCGTCGAGGTTGCCGACCGTTCGGTCGATTTTGCAGTGGTTGCTTCACTCGGATGTGCCGTGCCAAAGGTGGCCGAGGCAAATGGCATTGCGCTCGTTTGGTCTGACCCTTGGCCAGGCGTGGTTTCGGGCGGTGCCCGCTATTCGATGGCCCGACCAGCAAAGTGGCCACTCACCGAATCTTTAGTAGCCGTTGATGACCTCGAATTTGTGCTGGCCTCGGCCGATAACGCCGGCTTGATGGCTCTCGAAGCACTTCGAGTCGAGGCCCATAGGCCACGCATTTCAAACGAGGTCGATGATCGTTCACTACCTCACGAACTCGACTGGCTATCGACCGCGGTTCACCTTTCTAAGGGTTGTTACCGCGGGCAAGAAACCGTTGCCAAGGTTCACAACCTAGGACACCCGCCGCGAAGGCTAACCTTTTTACACCTAGATGGCTCGGGCCACGACCTTCCCGAAGTTGGCGACGAGGTATTCGTTGCCGGCACCGATGTCGTTCGCGGCAAAATCACCACGGCTGGCCAGCACTACGAGAGGGGGCCTATTGCGCTCGCGCTGCTGAGCCGATCCACTCCCGAAGATGCCGAGCTTGTGGTTCGTGGAAACCACGGAGACATCGCTGCGACTCAAGAGGTGATTGTGCCGCAAAGCGCTGGCAAGGCGGCCGACCTGCCGAAGCGCAACCTTTTGATGGGTGGGCGTCACTAGTGAAGTTGCACACGCCAAAGTTGCACTGGACTCTGCGCGGTTCGACTCAGCGAGTCATTGAGTCGATCCCCCCGATTATTCAGATCGTGCTCGGCGCGACTGCCGCGTTTTCGTTCGCGTATTTTGTGCTGGGCCACTCAAACCCAATCTTTGCGGTGACTGTCACGATTGCATCGCTTGGTTTCACTCGCGACGCCCGCCCGCGCAGAATTGTCGAGACCGCCTTTGGAATGGTAGTCGGCATTGCGCTAAGCGAATTGCTTTTGATGGCTCTCGGCCAAGGCGTCTGGCAGATGTCGCTGGTATTGCTCATCGCACTCCTCGCCGCTCGCTTCATCACCGGTTCGGCGGCTTTTGCCCTCACGGTTGGCATTCAGGCAATGCTGGTTTACATCATGCCGGCGCCAGAAGGTGGCGTTTTCATTCGAAGCCTCGACGGCCTCATCGGTGGTGCCACGGCCCTGTTGTTCACGGCACTGATTCCGCGAGACCCTCGCGGTCTGGCCATCAAAGACGCAAACAAACTCTTCGCCATCTTTCTTGATTCACTGAGCGCCCTCAAAATCGCGGTTAAGAACGTGGATGTCACCGTTGTCGACGAGGCGCTCATTCGGGTGCGCAAGTCTCAGCCGCTGGTCGATAACTGGCGTCTTTCGCTAGACAGCGCAATCGCAATCGCCCGCATCTCTCCTTTCTTGCGAAAGTATCGCGACGAGTTATCGGGTCAGGTGCGACTGATGCGCGGTATGGATCTAGCGACTCGAAACCTTCGTGTTGTGGTTCGCCGAGTGGATTTTTTGGTTGCCGACGGTGTGTCTAGGCCCTACCTCGCCGACTTGTTTGAGCAGATTTCCGACGGAGTCGCGCTTTTGGCTCGTGGGCTCGAAGAGCCTGAGGTGCTTCGCGAGGCAGAGGCTCTGCTAACCGAAGTTATGCACCAGCTCGACCCAAAGCGCTTTGGCATTGCCGACCAAATTCGCGAGGCGAGCGTGCTCCTGTTGCTTCGCCCATTGCTGGTTGACCTGCTTTGCGCCTCGGGCATGACCGAAGATGAAGCCAGGGCCGAACTGCCGGCTATTTAGTCTGGCCTGACGGCCTGCCAGTCGATGGTGAGCTCGCCCAAACGCCAACGTTTTTTGTCGCCCACCAGCGGCCAACCTGCTGCCAACAATTCCTTGCAGCAAGCAACCCATCTCTGCGCAGCGCCAAACGAACCGAGTCCGGCATTATTGCGCCAGGCCGCATCCAAGGCATTCAAAAATTCATGGATGCGCTCGCCGGCTGTGTTGTGGTGAATCAGGGCTTTGGGCAGGCGCTCGGCGACCTTGCTTGGCAAATCAAGCCCACTCAGGCGAAGTGAAATGCTGAGGGTCTTTGGCCCGGTTTTATCTAGGGTGATCCAGGTCGAAAGGCGACCGATCTCATCACAGGTGCCCTCGATCAGCAGGCCCTCGGGACTGAGGCGTTCGAGCATGCGAGCCCAAGCGTCGGCTACTTCGGCTTCGTTGTATTGGCGAAGAACATTGAATGCCCTAATGATGGTCGCCTGGCTGCCAAGTTGAGCCGGCAAAGGAACCTCAAAACCGCCGTGAGTGAAGTGCAGGTTCTCGTGAGCAACGGCTAGACCTCGGTCGACTCGCTCGCGATCAATTTCGATGCCAACAACGTGGGTGTTTGGGTTCACCTTGGCAAGCCGGGCAAGAAGCTCAACCGCTGTAATCGGGCTGGCACCGAAACCCAGGTCGACAACAATTGGTTGTTTCGATGATCGAAGCACAGGCTGGCTGGCGATGAAGCGGTCGACGCGACGCAACCGATTTGGATTGGTTGTTCCGCGAGTGATTGTGCCTACCGGCTTCTTTGTTGCCACGCATTCAAAGATAGCCGACCGCTAAACTTGAGGGCATGACTGCTAAGTACACCCTCATTCTTCTGCGCCACGGCAACTCGGTGTGGAACCAAGAAAACTTGTTCACCGGCTGGGTGGATGTTGACCTAAGCGACCAAGGTCGCGCCGAAGCCAAGCGTGCGGGCGAGCTGCTTGCCGAGTCGGGCTTGAAGCCTGACCTGCTTTTCACCTCGCGCCTAAAGCGTGCCATCAACACCGCGCACATCGCGCTCAATGCTGCCGAGCGCAGCTGGATCGACGTTCAGCGCGACTGGCGCCTAAACGAGCGTCACTACGGTGCTCTTCAGGGCAAAGACAAGGCTCAAACCCTTGCCGAGTACGGTCCTGAAATGTTCCAGACTTGGCGTCGCAGCTTTGATGTTCCACCACCGCCGATCGATGACGCCGACCAGTACTCTCAGGCTCACGACGAGCGCTACGCGGACCTTGGCGACAACATTCCAAAGACCGAGTGCCTCAAGGATGTTCTCGACCGCATGCTGCCTTTCTGGCTTTCAGACATTCAGCCTGCGCTGAAGGGCGGTAAGACCGTCTTGGTTACCGCGCACGGTAACTCGCTTCGCGCATTGGTAAAGCACCTCGATGGAATCTCAGACGAAGACATCGCCGAGCTAAACATTCCAACCGGTATTCCGTTGGTTTACCACCTGGATGAAAACTTCAAGCCGGTCGTGGCCGGTGGCGAATACCTAGACCCAGAGGCTGCGGCCGCTGGAGCTGCAGCGGTTGCTGCACAGGGCGCCAAGAAGTAAAAACCTAAAATAAAACCCCTTCGGCATCGGGCCGGAGGGGTTTTATTTTTGTCTAGAGGTTTATTCGCTCTCGTGCCAAGCACCGGTAGTTAGGTAGCTAACCTTGCTCGAGATGTCGACTACGTGGTCGGCAAAGCGCTCGTGGTAACGGCTGGCCAGGGTTACGTCAACGGTAAACATCGCGTTCTCTTTCCAGTCATCGGCCAAAACAACATCGAATACGTGGCGGTGCAGGGCGTCGACGCGTTCATCCTGGGCCTGGATCTCACGGGCAAAGTCAACATCGGTGTTTGCAAGAAGCTTGGTCACCTTGCGGGCTAGTTCGATGTCGAGCTGACCCATCTCTTCGAAGGTAGCCTTTAGCGAAGCCGGAACAGCAGAGCCCGGAAAGCGGTAGCGCGCGATAGCAGCAATGTGGCCAGCCAGTGCACCCATGCGCTCGAGCGAAGCCGAGATGCGCAGTGCCGAAACCAAGATTCTTAGGTCACGAGCAACGGGGGACTGGCGGGCAAGAATGCGAATGACGAGTTCGTCGAGAGCCAATGCCTTTTCGCCGGCCTGGTCAGCGATTGCAATAGCCTCGTCAGCCAAGGCTACATCCGAGGTGTTGAATGCCTTCGAAGCCTTTTCGATGATCTTGGTTGCATCTTCGGCGATTTCAACCAAACGGGTCTGAACTTCGTGCAGTTGACTCTGAAAAACTTCGCGCATGGTTATGCCTTTCTTAGCGTTCTCGAACACCCTTTCAGTCGAAGGTAAACAAATGACAAATTATCGTTGAACGCCCCGAGAATAAAGGGCAATCAGGGGTCTCAAAAATGGCTGCCGACCCCTGGCATAACCTACTGTTAATAATGTGAACGAGTTTCTAGCCAACACCTTGATCGCCATCGCGGGCATCTCGGTTGGCGTGCTTGTTGGACTTTTGGTCGGTCGCGCATATCGCCAAGATTTGGCCGAAGAGCTCGAGGCCGCAACCAGCCAAGATACTGTCGCCGACACCCTCGAAGTGCTCTCAACCCCGGCGATTTTGCTTGACGGCGTAAACACCATCACGAGTGCAACCGAAAGTGCGGTGGCCCTCGGATTTAAACAGGATGCCGTGCTGACCCAGCCAGAATTGCTGCAGCTAGCCAAAAAGACCCGCAAGAAGGGTGAGGCAAGTTCTGAGCAGCTCGAGATTTCGGTTGGGCTGACTGGCGAGAAGTTGTTTGTAAACGTGCGTGCCGGTTTGTTGAACGACGGCAAGGTGCTGATTGCTATCGAAGACTTGACCGAGTCCAAGAGGCTCGATGACACCCGTCGCGACTTCATCGCAAACATTTCGCACGAACTAAAGACACCGATTGGTGCGATCAGTTTGCTGTCTGAAGCGCTCATCGATTCGGTCGACGACCCCGAAGTGACCAAGAAATTCTCTACCGACCTGCACCGCGAGGCCGGGCGCCTAGCCAACCTGGTTCAAGACATCATCGAATTGAGTCGCTTGCAAGGAACCGAGGTGGATCGCAACGGTCAAATCGTTGACATGGCGTCGGTGGTTGAAGAGGCCGTTGATCGAAACCAGGTGCTGGCAGCGCAGCGCAAGGTGAAGGTCAAGGTTGATACCAAGAACGCAATCGAGGTTCTGGGCGACCGAGAACTTTTGGTCACCGCGATCAAGAACCTGGTCGAGAATGCGATTTTGTATTCCGATGAAGGCAGCCAGGTGGGCATTGGCTTGCGCCAAAAGCACGGCATAGCGGCCGTCGCAGTTGCCGACAGCGGAGTTGGCATTGCACCGGAGCATCAAGACCGAATCTTCGAACGCTTCTATCGAGCCGACCCTTCTAGGTCGCGGCAAACCGGTGGCACGGGCTTGGGCCTCGCCATCGTGAAGCACGTCGCACTAAAGCACCGCGGCGAAGTTCAGCTGTTTTCGCAGCCGGGCTTGGGCTCGACCTTTACTTTCCGCATTCCGGTTGCAAAGCAAAAACTAACCACGAGCAAGGATGACGAATGACAAAAGTACTAGTCGTTGAAGACGAGCAGTCGCTTCGCGAGCCGCTGGTTTACCTTTTGCAGAAAGAGGGCTACGAGGTAATCGAAGCCGAAGACGGAAATCAAGCTCTCGACAAATTTGCGTCGCTCGGTGCCGACTTAATCCTGCTCGATCTGATGTTGCCGGGAGTAAGTGGCAACGAGGTCTGCCGTCAGATTCGTCAGCACTCCGCGGTTCCAATCATCATGTTGACCGCAAAAGATTCTGAGATTGACAAGGTTGTTGGCCTGGAACTAGGTGCCGACGACTATGTGACAAAGCCGTATTCAACCCGTGAGCTTTTGGCTCGCATGAAGGCCATTCTGCGCCGCCTAGCCGACCCGGCCCCGGTGGTTGCCGCTGACGGCATCATCGAGGCCGGCCCGGTTCGCCTCGATAGCGAACGCCACGTTGTAACTGTTCACGGCAACAAGGTAGCGATGCCACTGAAAGAGTTCGAGCTGCTCGAGCTGCTAATGGAGAACATCAACCGTGTTCTTACCCGCGGCCAAATCATCGATCGCGTTTGGGGTCCGAACTACTTCGGTGACACCAAGACCCTAGATGTGCACGTCAAGCGCATCCGCTCGAAGATCGAGGACGACCCGGCCCGCCCGGTGCACCTTCTCACGGTTCGTGGCTTGGGCTATAAGTTCGAGGTCTAAACGAGTTCTGGCCAAAGCGTTAGTCGGAGCAACAAAAAACGGGTTCCCAGTGGGAACCCGTTTCTTTTGTCTGAAATTTAGTGGTTTGACTCTTCTTCGGCAGCAGGCTCGGTTGGCTCTGCAGATGGCTCGGTGCTAGTTGCAGCACCAGGAAGGGTCGCAAAGATTTCCTTGTACTCGGCCAGAGTGCCATCAAGGATTGGAACGCGAATCTCTTTACCGGTTCCGTTGCCCTCGATAACGAAGATGTTGGCGATCTTGCCCGGGGTACCGGCTAGGTCGATGACCAGAGCCGAGTTTCCGTTGTAGCCGAGGTCTAGCTTCTGACCTGGAAGCAGGTTGAATGCAACCTCGCGCTTCTCGCTGCTTGCCTCTTCGGTGTACTGAATCTTGAAGGTGGTTGACTCAAGGCCCGAGTTCACGATAGAACCAAACAGAGCTTCGCTGCCGTTGCCGTTGGTTAGGTAGATGAAGTTGCGAACCTTGACGTTCTCTAGGTCGATCTGAGCGCCATCGCTAGGCGCATAAACCTCAAGTGACGCGGTTGGGCTCATGAATCCGCAGGCCGAGGTGCCAAGCAAAAGAGAAGCGGCAATGCCTACTGCGGCGATCTTACGGATAATCAATGTTCCTCCTGAGAAGCGTTTTTCGTCCCCTCCAGTTTACTCCTTTAGATAACAGCGTTCCTGTGGTAAAATTGGTCTTTCTGAAGGGAATCACCCACATGAAGTTTGAAGTCGGCGAAACAGTCGTATACCCGCACCACGGTGCAGCACAAATTATCGAGGTCGCAGACCGCACCATTCGTGGTGAAACCAAGCTTTACCTACAGCTCAAAGTCGCCCAGGGCGATTTGACCATCTGGGTTCCAGCCGAAAACGTCGAAATGGTCGGCGTTCGCGACGTTATCGACAAAAAGGGCGTCGAGCAGGTTTTCTCTGTTCTTCGCGCAGAATTCACCGAAGAGCCAACCAACTGGTCTCGTCGCTACAAAGCAAACCTAGAAAAGCTTGCCTCTGGCGATGTTGTCAAGGTCTCAGAGGTCGTTCGCGACCTATGGCGCCGCGACCAAGACCGTGGTCTTTCAGCTGGTGAAAAGCGCATGCTTGCCAAGGCTCGTCAAATTCTTGTTTCAGAGCTTGCTCTGGCTCGCAAGGTTGACGAGGTCAAGGCCTCTGCAACTCTCGACGAAGTTCTAGCTTCTTAGCAGGCAGGCCAGGCATGACCAATCGCGACATCGCGGTAGTGGTTGTGGCCGCAGGTCGTGGTGAGCGCTTAGGCGCTGGCAAACCAAAGGCCTTCGTCGACCTAGTCGGCAAGCCGCTGCTATCGCACGCAATCGAA
>JACCDU010471111.1_pt1 | contig 44804 bp, 46 predicted proteins | sample 7446081 | NCBI WGS metagenome assembly JACCDU01 (sample SAMN15323447, study PRJNA562643) | freshwater metagenome | isolation source: river surface water | place: USA:Blue River Watershed | collected 2017-08-17
GTAGATGTCGCTAACTTCTCAGCTTCTTCGACAATCTTCTTCTTTGCATCGGCAACTACTGATTGTGTTGCTTCAAGGGAGGCAAAGTGTGTACGACGGCGCTTATCAAACTTGTTACGAGATGAAGAGAAACGCTTCCAGAGATCAGCATCTGCCTTCTTCTCTAGTCGAGGAGCTGCCTTCCATTCATCGAGCAAAACCTTTAAACGATCTCCAGTTGCTTTCCAGCTTTCTGACAAAGCAAGGCTTTCAGCTTCAGCAACAATTTTTTCCTTTTCAACCAAAATCTGTTCACGACGAGCAGCCTTTGCGGCTGTTTCAGCGGCTTTCTTAGCCTCGTACGCCTCACGATGACCTTCGATTAGCGGTTCGATCTGTTCGACAGATGCAGCTAATGCATCGAGATCGCCAACACCGTTGAGCTCTTTAACCTGATCGCGAAGCTTCTTCACCGCAGCGTATGCATCAGATGGAACCATTGCGCCGCTCTTAATACGTGCCGCAAGTAATGCGACCTCTGCTGCTAGAACTTCAAATTTGCGAACGAAGTATGCGAGCGCTTCTTCTGCGCTCTTGCCAGGATATGAACCGACCGCTTTTTCTCCGTGTGAAGTGCGAACATAAACTGTTCCATCTTCTGCGACTCGACCAAAGGCTGAAGGATCTCCGATTAACGCACTTGCAGCGCTAGCCTGGTGTGGGAAATTCATATCTGTCATGAGAGTGATCCTTTCAGCGCGTTACCTTTATGTAAGGCTCGCTATGTGGTGGGTGCGATGCTTAGAAGATTTGAACCCTCTAAGCGTGGGTCGAGTGTGGATTGGTATGGCAAAAGGTACCCTGTCCCATGGTGTGAGCGTCAATCGCGCCGATAATGAGCGTGAATGAGGGGGTGAAGAGTTTGCTAATCGACTCTTTTGCCGCCCCAATGTTCGCTACCAACTGTTGGGTCCTGGCACCTAGCGCCGGGAGCGAGTGTGTAGTTATCGATCCGGGCATGCCAGATGTGAGCTCGCAGTTAGATGAAATCCTCCAACGCCATAACTTAAAACCTGTTGCGATCATCGCAACCCACGGACATTTAGATCACACCTTCTCTATCCAACCTATCGCCGATGGTTATTCGATTCCGGCGTACATTCATAGCGAGGATCGGGCATTTCTGGCGGCTCCTGAAAAACTACATGGCGAAGAGTTTGTCGCAACACTGTCAGGGATGAAATTTGTTGAACCAGCGCAGGTTCGAGAGCTGCGCAATGGAGATCTCATCGATTTAGTGGGTCTTTCCTTTAAGGCTATACACGCACCAGGACATACCCGAGGATCATTAATGTTTGAGGTTTCTGATGAGGTATTGATCAGCGGGGATGTGCTCTTTGCTGGTTCGATTGGTCGTACAGATCTACCAACAGGATCGGCTAAAGATATGGAGGAGACATTGCGTAAGAAAGTTATGCCCTTGTCTGACCATCTTCAGGTTTTGCCAGGTCATGGCCCTGAAACATCGATGGCCTATGAAAAGAAGAACAATCCGTACCTGAAGAGTTTGGTGGGTCGACACTGATGTCACAGCAGAAAATTGCCGCGCCTAAAGGAGTAAGTGAGTACACGCCGCCACGTTCTAGCGCCTTTGAACATGTTCGAAATTGTTTGATTGCACCAGCAAGTAAAGCCGGTTATCAGTTGATTGAGCTTCCAGTTTTTGAGGACACCGAACTTTTCAAACGTGGTGTTGGTGAATCTACCGATGTTGTTTCAAAAGAGATGTACACCTTTGAGGATCGCGGTGGAAGATCTATCACCTTGCGTCCTGAAGGAACAGCGGGTGTAATGCGTTCTGTAATTGAGCATGGATTAGATCGTGGACAACTTCCGGTTAAGGTCTGGTACTCCGGACAATTTTTCCGAGCAGAGCGTCCGCAAGCTGGTCGCTACCGTCAGTTCTATCAAGTCGGCATCGAAGCGATCGGTTTAGATGATCCAGCGATTGATGCAGAGGTTATTGCCATTGCAGATGCGGGTTTTAAGGCGTTGGGCTTAAAACAGTATCGACTGGAGCTCACCTCATTAGGGGATGCTCAATCACGATCCGCGCACAAGGTTGATTTATTGAAATTCATTGCAACCTTGCAATTGGATGAAGCAACTGCTGCGCGTGCGGCAATCAATCCATTGCGCCTCTTTGATGATAAACGTGAAGAGATGAAAAAGGCGATGGCTGATGCGCCTTTGCTAATTAATTACTTAAGCGATGCATCCCGTGAACATTTTGCAACAGTCACTAAGTACTTAGATGCCCTTGGTATTTCATACCAACTCAACCCACGCATGGTTCGCGGGTTGGATTACTACACAGGTACAACCTTTGAATTTGTTCATGATTTGCTTGGTGCTCAATCTGGAATTGGTGGCGGTGGTCGCTACGACGGATTAATGGAGCAGTTAGGTGGACAGTCGCTGTCAGGAATAGGTTTTGGTTTAGGTGTCGACAGGGCTTTGTTAGCAGCTGAAGCTGAAGGAGTTATTGGTCAGGAAGCATTTGCTTCCGATCTTTTCATTATTCCTTTAGGTGATGTCGCAAAGCTTCAGGCGCTAACTATTGCCAGCGAACTTCGCGTCAAGGGAAAGCGGGTCGAGGTTGCCTTTGGCGATCGCGCTCTCAAAGGGGCTATGAAGGGTGCTGACAAGAGCGGTGCGACATATGTCATCGTCCTTGGTGAATCAGAGATGTCAAGCGGAACTGTTGAGTTAAAAGAGATGAAATCCGGCGCCTCAACCTCCGTTAAGATTGTCTCATTGTTCGAAGCTCTCAATAAATAGAATTAGGAATCTCAATGTTGCGTTCACATGAAGCTGGATCCCTGCGTAAAACACACGCAGGCGAAACCGTCACCCTCGCTGGCTGGGTTTCACGCCGCCGAGATCATGGCGGAGTTGCCTTCATTGATCTTCGTGATGCATCAGGTTCTGTACAGGTAGTAATTCGTGACGAGAAGGTCGCTGGCTCGCTTCGTGCCGAGTGGTGTTTGCAGATTACAGGTGAGGTTGTCGCACGCCCTGCAGGAAATGAAAATACAAATCTTGCAACGGGTGAGATTGAGGTTATGGGGGACACCGTTGTTGTTCTCTCAGAAGCTGCACCGCTTCCATTCCCAGTAGATAGCGGTGATGACACCGACATCAATGAAGAGGTTCGTTTGCGCTACCGCTACCTAGATTTACGTCGCGAAAAGCCGGCTCATAACCTTCGACTACGGTCTAAGGTGACATCGACTATCCGACGTGTAATGGAGGATGAAAACTTCCTGGAGATTGAAACACCGTACTTAACTCGCTCTACTCCAGAAGGTGCGCGTGACTTTTTAGTTCCGGTAAGACTCCAACCTGGTTCTTGGTATGCGCTACCTCAATCACCGCAGCTTTTTAAGCAACTACTTATGGTTGCCGGAATGGAAAAGTATTACCAAATCGCTCGCTGTTTCCGCGATGAGGATTTCCGCGCTGATCGTCAACCAGAGTTCACTCAGTTGGATATCGAAATGTCATTTATTGACCAAGAAGATATTTTGGCTGTCGCGGAAAAGATCGTTGCGCGAGTCTGGAAGGAAGCGGTCAATTACGATATTCCACTTCCATTGAAGCGTATGACTTATGCAGATGCGATGACCAATTACGGTTCTGATAAACCAGATCTACGTTTCGGAAATCAATTAGTTGATCTGACCTCTTTCTTCTCTGAGACCCCATTTCGTGTTTTCCAAGCACCATATGTTGGTGGCGTTGTTATGCCTGGGGGAGCATCATCGGCTCGCCGCGAGTTAGATGCATGGCAAGACTGGGCAAAGGCACGAGGCGCAAAGGGGCTTGCATACATTTTGGTCAATGAGGATGGAACCCTTGGCGGACCGGTTTCAAAGAACATCTCAGAAAAAGAGACTGCAGGGATTGTTGCTGCTGTTGGCGCTAAGCCAGGGGATGCGATCTTCTTTGCAGCAGGAGAGAGAACAGCTTCCCTTAATCTTTTAGGAGCGGTTCGACTTGAGATTGGTAAGCGTTGCAATTTAATTGATGATGGTAAGTGGGAGTTTTTGTGGGTTGTAGATGCTCCAATGTTTGAGCCGACCGATGATGGTGGTTGGACCGCGGTTCACCATCCATTCACCGGACCGAAACCAGAGTTTGCCTCGACCTTTAAATCCGATCCTGCATCTGCATTGGCCTATGCCTATGACATCGTACTGAATGGAACAGAGTTAGGTGGCGGTTCGATACGTATTCATGACCGCACTATTCAAAAAGATGTTTTCTCAGTCATTGGTTTAAGTGATGAAGAAGCATCAAGCAAGTTTGGCTTCTTACTTGAAGCTTTTAACTACGGTCCACCTCCACATGGCGGAATCGCATTAGGTCTTGATCGCGTCTGTGCATTGTTGACCGGTTCGGATTCAATTCGTGAAGTTATCGCCTTCCCAAAGACTGCAAGTGGAGGAGATCCATTAACTGGTGCTCCAACTCCAATCACCCCCGCTCAAAGAAAAGAGAGCGGAATTGATTGGGTTCCACAGCCTAAAAACCCGCAAGAGAGTTAAAGGGTCAGGTAGGCTAACAACATGGGTCCAGGTGGAATTGCAACAATAATCGCAGCCTCTTCATTGGCTGTTATCGCGATCGCTATCGCCTACGTGGTCATTCGCGTAGGTCGTTTAGTGGATGAAGCAAAGGCATCGCTGAAAGCTCTAACCGATGAGACCGCACCATTAATCGATGAGGTTCATACAACAGTCACTCTGGTAAATGGCCCATTGCACAGTATTAACCGTGTCAGTAAAAATATTGAAGAGATGTCAGAGAAGGTCACTGAAGCAACTCAAGGTTTTATGAATAAGAATGGCTCTGCGGTAAAGGTTGCGGGAGCACTTCTCTCAGCGGCACAAATGAGTAAGGGTCGCACCAAGAAGAAGAAGGCTGAGTGATCCTAACTAGTGGAATCCGCCGAGATCCGTTCGCGCTGGCTGCGCTTCTTTGAATCTGACAACCGTCAAGGGTTAACCCATACCGTTGTTCCATCTGCATCCTTAATTGCCGATGACCCCAACCTGCTCTTAGTTAACGCAGGCATGGTTCCATTTAAGCCGTACTTCCTCGGCGAGGTTACCCCTCCCTATAAGCGTGCAACCTCGGTTCAGAAATGTGTACGAACATTAGATATTGATGAGGTAGGAAAAACAACCCGTCACGCATCTTTTTTCCAGATGTGCGGAAACTTTTCCTTTGGAGATTACTTTAAAGAGGGAGCGATCGCACTTGCTTGGGAGTTATTAACTCGTCCCATTGCAGATGGAGGTTATGGTTTCCCAGAAGAAAAATTGTGGGTAACTGTTTACCTTGATGATGATGAGGCTGCAGATATTTGGCACAAGCAAATTGGCGTTCCTAAGGAGAGAATCCAGCGCCGAGATATGGCTGATAATTTTTGGTCAATGGGAGTTCCTGGACCGTGTGGTCCATGTTCTGAAATTTATTACGATCGCGGCCCTGCATATGGAGTTGAGGGTGGTCCGATCGCAGATGAAAACCGTTACCTCGAAGTATGGAACCTTGTTTTCATGCAAAATGAACGAGGTGCAGGTGGCGGCAAGGATGGATATCCAATCCTTGGAGAGCTGCCAGCAAAGAGTATTGATACCGGTCTAGGTTTAGAACGTACCGCAGCTTTGCTTCAAGGCGTTGAAAATATTTACGAGATCGACACAACAATTCAAATTCTCAACCGAGCATCAGAACTTACGGGTGTGAAGTACGGGGCTTCCGAAAAATCAGATGTCTCACTTCGTGTTATCGCAGATCACGCGCGTACTTCGGCGATGTTGATTGGCGATGGAGTTACTCCCGGAAATGAAGGCCGTGGTTATGTACTTCGCCGAATGATGCGTCGCACAATCCGCAATATGCGTCTTTTAGGCTCAATGGATCCGATCATGTCGGAATTAACAGTTGCAGCAATTGGCGCAATGGGCCCTCAATATCCTGAACTGGTTTCCGATAAGAAGCGCATCTTGTCTGTAAGCGTTTCAGAGGAAGAAAGTTTCCTGCAAACGCTAAAGAGCGGAACTCAGATCTTTGATCTGGCTTCGACATCGTTGAAGAAGAGCAAAAGCTCGGTGCTTCCAGGTGAAGAGGTCTTCAAACTTCACGATACGTATGGTTTTCCATTTGATCTCACTTTAGAAATGGCTCGCGAAGAGGGTCTGAGTGTTGATGAGGATGGTTTCCGTCGACTCATGAAGGAGCAGAAAGATCGCGCCAAAGCTGATGCAAAGGCGAAAAAATCAGGACATACCGATGTTTCTGTCTATCGTTCTATCGCCGATAAGAGCGGCAAGACCGAGTTTGTTGGCTATACACATCTCAACACTGAATCTTCACTGACAGGTATTTTGGTTGATGGCGTTTCAGTCGCATCGGCATCAGAGGGCGATGATGTAGAAATCATTCTCAATCGAACACCTTTTTACGCCGAAGGTGGTGGCCAGTTAGCAGATGGCGGTCGCATCACATTGAGCAATGGTTCTGTTGTTGAGATTGATGATGTTCAATCTCCAGTTCCCGGCGTCTCTGTTCACCGTGGAATAGTTCTGAATGGAAATGTTGAAGTTGGATCAGATGCTCTAGCTGAAATCGATTCCGAAAGACGCTCAGCTATCTCTCGCGCACACACCGCAACCCACATGGTTCACAAAGCTTTTAGAGAAATTCTTGGGGAAACTGCAACGCAAGCTGGTTCAGAGAACTCTCCAGGTCGATTCCGTTTTGATTTTCCTTCAACAGGTGCGGTTTCAGCCTCAGTACTCAATGATGTTGAATCACGAGTAAACACCTTGCTCTTGGACAATCTAGAGGTAACAGCAGAGAGCATGTCGCAAGCAAAGGCAAAAGAGCTTGGCGCAATGGCATTGTTTGGCGAGAAGTATGGAGATGTTGTTCGCGTTGTAAGTGTTGGAGATTGGGCCCGCGAATTATGCGGTGGAACCCACGTTTCACGCTCTGGGCAACTGGGTATCGTGAAGTTGCTGGGGGAGTCATCAATCGGTGCGGGTGTGCGCCGCGTTGAAGCACTTGTAGGAGTAGATGCGTATCAATTCTTAGCCCGTGAACATATTTTGTTGAACTCCTTAACCGAGTTAATTAAGGGTTCACGCACCGAGGAGCTTCCAGAACGCATCTCTGATCTGCTTAACAAAATGAAGGAGATTGAAAAGGAGCTTGCAACTGTTAGATCAGCACAAGCGCTCTCACAAGTTGGTGATCTGGCAAAGACGGCGACAGTTGTTAACGGGCATACATTTATCGGTTCAGTCATGGCCGACGGGGTCTCAGGTGATGATCTTCGAAAGATTGCGATTGATTTGCGTGGACAGTACAGCAACAGTGTTGTGGCTCTCGTAAGTAACAATGATGGAAAACCTGTTTTGGTTGTTGCAGTCAGCGATGAGGCTCGCGCTGCTGGAGTAAAGGCAGGATCGCTAGTAAAGGTTGGCTCTACAGTTCTTGGCGGTGGCGGTGGCGGTAAGGATGATTTCGCTCAAGGTGGAGGAACAAATCCTGCTAAGTCATTAGAAGCTATCGCAGCTATCTCACAATCTCTTCTTGGGTAAATGATGCAACGCGGACGTCGAATCGCCTTTGATTATGGAGATGTCCGAATAGGAGTTGCGGTAAGTGATCCTGACTCCATTCTTTGCTCACCGTTAACTACGCTCAAAGCTACTGACAAAACAGTTTTCAATCAGATCGAAGAAATCTTGGCTGAGATCGAACCGGTACAACTATTTGTTGGAAATCCAGCGCTACTGAGTGGCAAAGATGGCACCGCATCTGAAAAAGCGGTTACCTTTGCGCAGCAGCTACGTGAGATTTCAACTGTTGAGGTAATCATGGTTGATGAGCGAATGTCTACAGTGAGCGCAGCTAGAAATCTTCGAGATTCAGGCAAAAATGCGAAAGAGGCTAAAAATTCTATTGATATGGCGGCTGCGGTTGCGATTCTCGAATTCGCGATAGAGCTTCAAAAGGGCAGTTCGTGAAAGCTCTTGTAAGAGTGATGGCTGCGGGAGTTTTCGCAATCCTCCTGACATTTTCACTTTTCTTGATTCGTTCCGGAAGTACATCTGCTCCTGATTATCAAACTCTCTCTTCGGTTCAGGGCGTGGAAGAGAAGGTGATTGAGATACCTGCTGGATCTACAGGTTCTGAGATCGCGCAGATACTATTTGATGCTGGAATCATAAAATCCTCACAAGCCTACTTTCGTGTTGCGGTCGGCGATGCTCGATCAGAAAAGGTAGCTCCGGGTCGACATCGTTTAACTGTGAAGATCTCGGCGCAGCAAGCACTTGATCAACTGCTAGACCCCGCACGTATTCCAAATTTGATCAAAGTTAATGAAGGCATGTGGAAGAGCGAGATTCAAAGTGCACTCAACAGTTATGGGTACACAAAGGCTCAGATTAAGGATGCATTCTCTCAGCTTCAACTTCCCAAAGGTTTTTCAGATAGCGAAGGGCTGCTCTTTCCAGCGCAATACTCTTTTGCCGAAGGTACTCCAGCGCTAGAGGCGCTACAGCAGATGGTGGATCGTTTTTCACGAGAGCCGCAGGCGAAAGAACTATTAAAGGGAAGCAAGAAATACTCACCACTTCAGTTATTAATCATCGCCTCAATTGTTCAAGCAGAGGGCGATACAAAGGATTTCACAAAGGTTGCACGAGTTGTTTACAACCGATTGGCAATAGATATGCCACTTCAGATGGATTCAACGGTTCAGTTCATCAAGAAAGTCCGAGGTGAAATCTTTTTAAGTCGTAACTCGACCTTACTTAATTCGCCGTACAACACTTACCGACGGTATGGACTTCCACCAGGTCCTATAGGAAGCCCAGGAAGTGCGGCAATTGCTGCGGCGTTAAATCCAGCACTCGGCGACTGGTTGTATTTCATTACAGTTGCCCCAGGGGATACCCGCTTCACATCGAGTATCGAAGAGTTCAATGCCTGGAAAGTTTTGTATACCAAGAACCGGAAGGCGGGGGCATTTAATTGATAGATGCAGCTGTTTTAGGTTCGCCTATTGGCCATTCATTAAGTCCGTTGTTGCACAACGTTGCGTACAAGCATCTAGGAGTTCAAGGACAATACGAGGCAATCGAGGTCAAGTCAGGGCAACTATCTGAGTTTTTATCGACTACTAAAAAAGATGTTTTTTCATTGACGATGCCCCTCAAAGAAGAGGCACTTGGCGTTGCACATGATGTTAGCCAGATTGCGAAGAAAATATCTGGAGGAAATACCCTTGTTCGCTCCGGTACCGGATGGAATCTCACAAGTACAGATGTTGAAGGTTTCAAGTACGCACTAATGGGTCATGGAATAAGTAAGGCTGAAAACTGTTTGATAATTGGAGCAGGTGCAACTGCTCGGGCAGCTGTGGCGGCAGTTTCTGAACTCGCTGAAAATATCTCTGTTCTGAACAGAAACCCAGAACGTGTAGCTCAGATGAACACAGCAGCTGGTAGAGCGGTTACATATCTGCCGTGGGAAGTAGATTCGCACATCAACACCGCAGATTTGGTGATTAATACGACTCCAGCACATGTGGCAGATCAATTTCAGTCAGCGGTTAAATCGCCTCAGGGAGTGCTGTTTGAAGTTTTGTACCATCCCTGGCCAACTGTTCTTGCACAAAGCTGGATGAATTCAGATGCAAAGATTATTGATGGATTGGATCTACTGATACACCAAGCAATCTCTCAAGTTGAAATATTTTCGCAACTTTCAGTTAATCGCTCTGAGATGTACGGCCTCATGCGCACAGCGGCTCGAGATCACCTTGGTTAATCCACACCCATAAATTGTGAGGTTGAAACTCACCTAATCTAATCGTGTGCTCTTCATCCTCTCTTTGGCAGCAATTCCTATTTCACTGGCCGATAGCAAGAGTTTAAAGATTCCCAATGTCTATCTGTGGCTACTGTTTCTGGGTTTAGCACCCTTCATTGCAGTAAATGGCCTTGGCTCGATTTCGCGGTTAGTGAGCTTTTTTCTCATTGTTCTCACTCTTCACCTATGTGGAATGGGCATGGGCGATGTAAAACTCCTGTGCCTAATAGTTCTCGCATTCAACTCAGATCGACAATTTTCATCCTTAACATTCTTTTCATATCTACTTGGCGTCGCAACTATCCATGTATTGATCCTTACCCTGAAGAATCAGATGATGGTGAGGAAATTACCTTTGGCTCCTAGTATTTTTGTGGGCTTGGCGCTTTATTTGGCGACGAGATAGCGCGGGTATCTGTCACAATAAGCACATGCGTTGGTTAACAGCTGGTGAGTCACATGGTCAGGCACTGAGTGCGATCGTTGAAGGTATTCCCGCCTCAGTGAAGGTGACTACCGCTGATATTGATTACCATCTTGAACGTCGCCGTTTAGGCGTAGGTCGTGGAGCACGTCAAAACTTTGAAGCTGACAAGGTAACAATTTTAGGTGGAGTTCGTTTGGGCTTAACTCAAGGTGGTCCCATAGCGATTCAAGTGGGTAACTCTGAGTGGCCTAAGTGGGAAAAAGTTATGTCCGCCGATCCTGTCCCTGAGGATGAGATTAAAGATCTTGGACGAAACGCACCCTTAACCCGTCCGCGTCCAGGACATGCAGATCTTGTAGGTATGCAGAAATATGATTTTGATGATGCTCGTCCAATTCTTGAACGAGCAAGTGCTCGCGAAACCGCCGCTCGAGTTGCACTCGGTGCGGTTGCACGAAACTTCCTTGAGCAAAGCGTAGGCATAACTATTTTGAGTCATGTACTTTCAATTGGTTCAGTTCGTGTTCCTGAAGACACAGCTCTTCCAGCAGCAGGTGATATGAAGCAGATAGATGCCGATCCTGTTCGTTGCGCCGATTCTGTGACTAGCCAGTCGATGATCGCTGAAATTGAAAAGGCACATCGCGATGGAGACACCCTCGGTGGTGTTGTCGAGGTGCTTGCATTTAATATGCCACCTGGACTGGGCTCACATGTTCATTGGGATCGACGTTTGGATTCAAAGTTAGCCGGTGCGGTTATGGGAATTCAGGCGATTAAGGGTGTTGAAATCGGAGATGGTTTCCAAACAGCAACCCGCAGAGGTTCTGTCGCACATGATGAGATTGAAAAGAACTCTTCAGGAAAGATTGTTCGTCGTACAGATAGAGCTGGTGGCACTGAAGGCGGAATGTCTAATGGCGAGATCTTGCGCGTAAGAGCTGCAATGAAGCCGATCTCTACCGTTCCTAAAGCGCTAGACACCATTGATGTATCAACGGGAGAAGCGGCTAAAGCGATTAATCAGCGATCAGATGTTTGCGCAGTACCTGCTGCAGGTGTTGTCGCAGAAGCAATGGTTGCACTTGTTTTAGCTGAAGCTGTGCTTGAAAAGTTTGGTGGCGACTCAGTGACAGAAACACGTCGCAACTTTGAGTCTTACATCGCTTCCTTGAACTTCAAGTAAGAGTTTCTTGATGAAAAGAGTTGTGCTGATAGGCGCACCGGGATCTGGCAAAAGCACAGTTGGTGCAGCGCTAGCAAAGGTGCTGGCTCTTGATTTTATTGACACTGATCAGCTCATTGAAGAGCGTGAAGGTAAGGCGATCACCGACATCTTTGTTGTCGATGGCGAGCCACATTTTCGAGCGGTTGAATTAGAAACCCTAAAACACGTTTTAACACTAAATGATGTTGTTATAAGTTTGGGAGGCGGTGCGCCGATCTCCGACCAAGCCCAACAGCTGATCAACTCATCGGAATCGACAGTTATCTTTTTGGATGTATCACTTGCAACGGCGGCCCCTCGGGTTGGCTTTAATCGTGATCGCCCCTTGCTTCTGGGAAATCCTCGCGCACAATGGCAGGCTCTTAGCGATAAGCGTCGTCCTATATATGAGGCTTTAGCTGATGTGAGTATTAAGGTTGATGACATGAGTGTTGAAGCGATCACCTCTGAGATCGAAAAGAGCCTTGCATGAACACGGTAAAAGTTTCGGCAGAGCACGATTATGAAGTTCTAATCGGGTGCGATTGGAGTTCAGTTCTGATTGAAAAGATTCACAACCGTACTCGTGTTGCCGTTATCGTCTCTGCGGAGTTTTCGCCGGATTTATCCGTTCTTAAGAGCCTTGATTGCGATCTGCATGTTTTTGAAGTTCCAGATGGAGAAGATGGAAAAAGTTCTGGTGTATTGCTCAATCTTTGGAATTGGCTAGGAGCTGCTGGCTTTACCCGTTCTGATTTGATTGTAGGAATCGGTGGGGGAGCGATCACCGATTTAGCTGGCTTTGCTGCGGCTACTTGGCTGCGAGGCGTTGATTGGATCGCCGTTCCAACATCGTTGGCGGGCATGGTTGATGCATCTGTGGGTGGAAAAACCGGAATCAATTCAGAGTACGGAAAGAACCTCATAGGCGCATTCCACTCACCATTATCAGTGATCATCGATCCTTCATTTTTAGAGACTCTTTCACAGCGTGACATTTCAGCGGGTATGGCTGAGGTCATAAAGTGTGGATTTATTGCAGATCCTGAAATTCTGACAGTTGCGGCACAGTGCGATGCAACATCACTTGTATCCAATAAAGCTGCGGTGCTTGATCTGATTACTCGCGCCGTTACCGTAAAGGCAACTGTGGTCTCGGCTGATTTCAAAGAGAGTTTTGCACGTGAAGCGCTCAATTACGGGCACACGCTTGGGCATGCAATTGAAAAGTACTCCAAGTATCAGATGCGCCATGGTGAGGCAGTTTCTATCGGTATGGTTTTCATTGCAGAGCTATCTTCAGCTAGATCTTTGATTGATGCACAGACTGTACAAATGCATCGAGATCTCTTGGTTCGATATGAACTTCCAACAACTTTTGAAAGATCAGCCTGGCAAAAACTGGCACCGCTCTTGTCGCTCGATAAAAAAGCCCGCGGAAACACAATTCGTTTCGTAGCCTTAGATGGCATTGGCTCAACTCTACGATTAGATGACCTAACCTCCGACGAGCTAGATGCTGCCTATGAGAGAATTTCCTCATGAAGTTAATGGTTATCAATGGACCCAATCTCTCTCGATTGGATATCCGTGATTCTTCAATCTACGGCGACTTAAATTACGCCGAACTGAAATCGATGATCGAGATCGCAGCGACGAAACATGGATTTGAAGCAGATGTTCGCCAAAGCGATGATGAAGCAACAATCATTGGCTGGCTCCATGAAGCAGCTGATAACAACGTTCCAGTGATCATTAATCCTGCGGCCTTCACACATTATTCTTATGCAATTCGCGATGCCGCTGAACTAGTGAAATCTCCATTAATCGAAGTCCATTTATCTAACCCTTTAAGCCGCGAAGAGTTCCGCCATACCTCTGTGATTTCAGGTGTGGCTAATGGAACTATCGGAGGATTCGGGCCAAATTCCTATGTTTTAGCCATCATTGCTCTTGCAAACCTTCTTTCAAAGTAACAAACCACACCCGTCGAGCGGGTATCCTTAGACCTTCGTAAATATAGAAACTATCGACAAGAGCGGGTGGATTAGCTGTGGCAACAACAAATGATCTAAAAAATGGAATGACTCTGGATATTGAAGGCCAGTTGTGGACAGTAGTTGAGTTCCAACATGTTAAGCCTGGCAAGGGTCCAGCATTTGTGCGCACTAAGTTGAAATCTGTTCTCAGTGGCAAGGTTGTTGATAAGACTTACAACGCCGGTGTCAAAGTAGATGTCGCTATTCTTGAAAAGCGAGAGATGCAGTACCTCTACAAAGAGGGTGATGATTTTGTTTTCATGGATACCAAGACATACGACCAAATGACTATCAGCGCAGCCACTGTTGGCGATGCCGCTAATTACATGTTGGAAAACACTGAAGCGATTGTTGCTGTAAATGAAGGCAACCCTTTGTACATTGAATTAGCAGCATCAGTTCCGCTTAAGATTACTTACACAGAGCCTGGGATTCAGGGCGATCGTTCATCTGGTGGAACCAAGCCAGCAACCGTTGAAACAGGAATTGAAATCCAGGTTCCACTTTTCATCAAGCAAGATGAGGTTGTACTAGTAGATACTCGCGACGGGTCTTACCAGGGTCGCGCTAACTAGTGTCAGCACGCAGCAAGGCGCGAAAACAAGCGCTAGATCTTTTGTACGAGACTGATATTCGTGGCACCAACCTTGTTGAAACGTTGGTCTCTCGCGATATTCCAGCAGAAGGTCCAGATGCACGACCGATTCGCGAGTACACCAAAGAGCTGGTTAACGGGGTTTCTGATAATCGCCGAAAGATAGATGAGTTAATTACGACCTATGCGCAAGGCTGGGATATGGATCGCTTGCCTGCCGTTGATCGCAATATTCTGCGCCTAGGAATCTACGAGATTTTGTGGTCAACAGATGTTCCGATGAGTGTAGCGATTGATGAAGCGCTGATCCTGGCAAAAGAGTTATCGAGTGATGATTCATCGAAGTACATTCACGGTGTTTTGGGCCGTATTGCAAGCATCAAAGACACTATCTCTATCTAGTCCTCTATTGAGTCGGAGCTAACTTACTCAGAGCGAATTTATCTAGAGCTTGAGAAAGTTCTGCTGAAGAGAAGTGTGCAAAGGTTTGCAGGTTTGAGATATCTCCGGCTCTCAATGAAATAACCTCCCCATTCCAATCTCGTCGTTGTTCGACTATGCGCTTGAGAATAATCAAGAATTGTTTTCCAATAGGATCCTCGGAAATAGTGAGTTTGCGCAGATCAATTACAACCCTTCCTGCCTCTAACCCTTGTTGTGTCGGTGTGAAAAACTCCCCGGCGGGGATGGCGTAGATCTCGGCGATTTCGAGAATCTTTTTCGCGCTGATTGATCGATCTCCCCGTTCATAGGAGCCAAGGGCGATCGCCGAAATTCTGCCCTTACTGCGTGCTGAAACCTGTTGAAGGGTTAATCCTTGAGCCTCACGTATCTGGCGAATCCGCTGTGCGAGGGTGTCTAGCTCTAATTCAATATTCATACCCCGACCATAAATGGGAAGGCACACCGGTTTTTTGATATCCACAGGTGTAGCCATTCAGTGCTAGTATCGCGCCTACATCCTTTAACGACCCATCCTGAGAGGTGGGAAAGGAGATTTACATGAGCGTAGCCCTGTCTGCATCCGACATTAAACGTGCCTTAACCCGTATTTCCCACGAAATCCTTGAGAAAAATCAAGGCGCCTCTTCCATTGTTCTTTTAGGAATACCAACCCGTGGCGCACACCTTGCGCAGCGCATCGCTTCAATCATCTCTGAGATTGAAGGCGTAGAAATCTCGAGCGGAACTTTGGATATCACCTTATTCCGTGATGATTTGAGGTTGCGAGCCCCTAAAGCGATTATGCCAACCACGATTCCTCCCAGCGGAGTTGAAAATTGTGATGTGATCCTGGTTGATGATGTCCTATTTTCAGGTCGAACAATTCGATCTGCCTTAGATGCTTTAGGCGAGATCGGTCGCCCTCGAACGGTGCAGCTTGCGGCACTTGTTGATCGTGGACATCGAGAACTTCCCATAAAGGCTGATTTTGTTGGAAAAAACCTTCCAACCTCTAAATCTCAATCGGTGCGCGTTCTATTAAGCGAGATCGATGGTCGAGATGAAGTTAGCATCGAAGGGGAGGCGAACTAATGCGTCACCTATTGTCAATCGCAGATATTTCTAAGATTGAAGCGATCTCTATTCTTGATACCGCTAATGAACTCGCAAGAGTAAGTGATGGTGCAGTAAAGAAACTGCCAACGCTACGAGGACGAACAATTGTTAATCTCTTTGCTGAGGATTCAACTCGCACACGCATCTCTTTTGAAGCCGCTGCAAAGCGATTATCTGCAGATGTAATTAACTTTTCCGCCAAAGGTTCAAGTGTGAGCAAGGGTGAATCACTCAAAGACACAGCCATGACACTGCAGGCTATGGGTGCAGATGCCGTTGTTATTAGACACTCAGCATCAGGAGCGGCTCAGCGACTAGCAGATTCTCAGTGGATGTCCGGCAGTGTTGTAAACGCCGGAGATGGTACTCATGAGCATCCAAGTCAGGCGCTGTTGGATGCCTTCACTATCCGCAAGCATTTAGGTTTAGGAAAAAGCGATCTTGAAGGTTTAAGTGTTGCAATCGTCGGCGATGTTTTGCACTCACGTGTTGCACGTTCAAATGTCTTGCTACTTGCCAAACTGGGAGCAAAGGTAACTTTAGTCGCACCGCCAACACTGTTGCCGGTAGGGGTTGAAAGTTGGCCCGCTTCTGTTTCCTATGATTTTGATTCGGTAATTCCCTTTGTGGATGTTGTGATGATGCTCAGAGTCCAACAAGAACGTATGACTGAGATGTACTTTCCAAATGCTCGCGAATACTCAAGATACTTCGGACTTAACTCCGATCGGATGAAGTCGATGAAACCAGGTGCAATCGTGATGCACCCAGGTCCAATGAATCGCGGCCTAGAAATCTCGGCAGAAGTGGCTGATAGCTCTCGTTCTGTGATTACAGAACAGGTCACTAACGGCGTTAGTGTGCGTATGGCGATCTTGTATGTGCTGTTAACCGGTGGATCCCTAGAAGCTGGAGGTAATTAAGTGAGCACTGTTGATCTAGTTATTAAGGGTGCGCAGTTACCAGATGGGAAAACTGCAGATATTTGTATTCAAGGCGAATCAATCATTGATGTTACCGCTTTATATAAAGGCGAATCTGTAACAACCATTGATGCAAAGGGTTGCGTAGTTTTACCAGGGTTGGTGGATTTACATACCCATCTTCGCGAACCAGGCAGAGAAGATGCCGAAACTGTTTTATCTGGAAGTAAAGCTGGAGCAAAGGGTGGCTTCACCGCACTTTCTGCTATGGCGAATACATCTCCAGTTGCAGATACCGCTGGCGTAGTTGAACAGGTGTACCGTTTAGGACAAGAGGCTGGCTTGCTAGATGTTTTTCCTATTGGTGCGGTTACGCAAGGCCTTAAAGGGGAAACGCTTTCTGAAATTGGAGCAATGGCAGATTCAGTAGCCCGAGTTCGAGTTTTCAGTGATGATGGAAATTGTGTTTCAGATCCGCTCGTCATGCGAAGAGCCCTTGAATACATAAAGAAGTTCGGGGGAGTAATCGCACAGCATGCGCAGGATCCCCGAATGACAATTGGATCTCAGATGAATGAGGGCGAAGTATCTGCCCGTCTTGGTTTGAAGGGATGGCCAGCAGTTGCCGAAGAAGCAATTATTGCTAGAGATGTTTTGCTCGCAGACCATGTTCAATCTCGACTACACATTTGCCATCTAACTACCGCTGGTGGCGTAGAGATTATTCGTTGGGCAAAGGCTCGAGGTATTAATGTGACTGCAGAGGTAACTCCGCATCACCTTCTATTGACCGATGATTTAGCATCTTCTTACGACCCAATCTTTAAGGTCAATCCTCCATTGCGAACCGAATCAGATGTGCATGCCCTACGTGAAGCGTTGGCCGATGGAACCATCGATATTGTGGCAACTGATCACGCGCCACATCCACTAGAAGCTAAAGAGTGCGAATGGCAAGAGGCTGCATTTGGAATGTTGGGACTTGAAACAGCACTCTCAATTGTTCAAATGACGATGGTTAACTCCGGCTTAATGAACTGGCAGCAGGTTGCAGAGCGCATGTCCCATAAGCCCGCATCTATTGGTGGATATGAGCATCAGGGGCAAAGGATTGAAAAGGGAAGTTTTGCAAACTTAGTTGTGATCAATCCAACGAAAATGTGGAGAGTAGACCGCGATTTAGTTCTATCAAACTCATCTAATACTCCATACCATGGCCACGAATTACCTGGAGTAGTTGAGCACACAATATTCAAAGGCAAGCAAACATTGATAAATGGCCAGATCTCACAGGGTGGAGGTAAGTAATGGCATCTGCTTATCTCGTTCTAGATGATGGAAGAATCTTTGAAGGCTCTTCATGGGCTGCTACAGGAAAAACATTTGGTGAAGCTGTGTTTCAAACTGGAATGACTGGGTATCAAGAGACACTTACCGATCCTTCGTATCACAAACAAGTAGTCGTCATGACCGCTCCACATATTGGTAATACAGGCGTCAATGATTTTGATAATGAATCCCCAAAGATATGGGTAGCTGGCTTTGTTGTACGTAACCCTTCATCTCTTACATCTAACTGGCGAGCACAAAATGATCTTGAGGCAGAGTTAATTGCGCAAGGTGTTGTTGGAATCCAGGGGGTAGATACTCGCGCGATCACTCGACATCTTCGCGATCGCGGTGCAATGCGAGTGGGAATTTTCTCAGGGCTTGAGCTAACTCGTGAAGAAATGGTTGTCGAAGTTCGAAAAGCAGAAGCGATGTCTGGTGCATTTTTAGTCAAAGATGTATCGACGCCTGCTACCTATGTTGTCCCCGCAATCGGTCAGAAGAAGTTCACCATCGCAGCGCTAGATCTGGGCATCAAGGCTGCAACCCCTCGATCTCTTGCTGAGCGCGGGGTAGAGGTTCATGTCATGCCGTACAACTCGACCTTTGAACAAATCATGTCTATTCATCCCGACGGCGTTTTTCTTTCAAATGGTCCTGGCGATCCATCGACGATGACAGATGTGATTGAAGTTGTACGAGAACTGCTGTTGGAAGAGGTTCCAATTTTTGGCATCTGTTTTGGGCATCAGATTCTGGGACGGGCATTAGGGTTTGAAACCTTCAAGCTGCAGTTTGGTCATCGCGGTATCAATCAACCGGTGATGGATAAGAACACAGGAAAGGTTGAAATCACCGCTCATAATCATGGCTTTGCGGTGAAAGCTCCGACCGATACAGAGTTTTCAACGGTTTATGGACGTGGCGAAGTAACTCATACCTGTCTTAATGATGGTGTTGTAGAGGGCTTAGCGTTGTTAGATAAACCTGCTTTCTCGGTTCAGTACCACCCAGAAGCTGCCGCAGGACCACATGATGCTTCTTATCTCTTTGATCGCTTCGTAGATTTGATGTCAAAGAAGGTTGGTGCCTAATGCCTTTAGATACATCGATTAAGAGTGTTTTAGTTATTGGCAGCGGACCGATCGTAATTGGCCAGGCTTGCGAGTTTGATTATTCAGGAACTCAAGCATGCCGCGTATTACGAGCTGAGGGCATCCGAGTAATTTTGGTTAACTCAAACCCTGCAACCATCATGACCGATCCCGAGTTTGCTGATGCAACCTACATTGAACCGATTACTCCCGAAATTATTGAACGCATCATCGCCCACGAAAAACCAGATGCGGTATTAGCAACACTCGGTGGTCAAACAGCGCTTAATGCAGCAATCGGGCTTTACCAAAGAGGCACCCTTGCTGAGTATGGTGTTCGACTTATCGGTGCCGATGTTGCTGCTATTAATCGCGGCGAAAACCGTGAACTATTTCGTGCAATCGTTGAAAAGGTTGGCGGAGAGTCAGCAAAGTCTCGTATTTGTCACACCATGGAAGAGATTCTTGAAGCTGTTGTTGAATTGAATTACCCAGTAGTGGTTCGTCCATCTTTTACTATGGGTGGCCTGGGTTCTGGAATCGCCTTTGACGAAGCTGAACTGCGACAGATTGCAGGAGCTGGATTGCGCCACAGTCCAACCTCAGAGGTTCTTCTTGAAGAATCAATTATTGGATGGAAAGAGTATGAGCTCGAGGTAATGCGAGACAACAAGGACAATGTTGTGATCGTATGTTCGATTGAAAACCTAGACCCAATGGGTGTGCACACAGGTGATTCGATCACCGTAGCACCAGCGATGACTTTGACTGATGTTGAGTATCAAAAGCTGCGCGATTTATCGATGGACATTATTCGCGAGGTGGGCGTGGATACAGGTGGTTGCAACATTCAATTTGCGGTAAATCCAAAAAATGGCCGAATTATCGTGATCGAAATGAACCCTCGAGTTTCACGCTCTAGTGCTCTGGCCTCGAAGGCAACTGGTTTTCCTATCGCGAAAATCGCGACCAAGTTGGCGATTGGCTACACCCTGGATGAGATCCAAAATGACATCACTCAAGTAACTCCAGCATCTTTTGAACCAACCTTGGATTATGTTGTTGTAAAGCTGCCACGTTTTGCATTTGAGAAGTTCGCTGATGCTGATCCACGATTAACGACAACGATGAAGAGCGTTGGAGAAGCAATGGCTATTGGCCGTTCATTCTCCGAGGCGCTTATGAAGGCTTTAAGATCACTTGAACGCAAGGAAGCGATCTTTACCTGGCCGGTCGTCTCTGAAACGGAGCGTGCTGCGTTAATGCAAAGCATGCGTGTACCAACTGAGTATCGATTACAACAGGTTCAGAAAGCGATGTGGGCCGGAGCTTCAATCGATGAAGTCTTTAATGCGACCAAGATTGATCCTTGGTACTTACGTCAGATTGAACTCATCAATCAACAAGCGGCGATCATCGCTCTTCCAGGTGAACTCACCGCAGAGCTACTTCGCACCGCAAAAACACAGGGCTTTTCAGATAGTCAGATCGCTATCTTGAGAGGTGTTTCTGAGGATGAAATTCGCAAGGCCCGTCATCACCTTGGAATTCGACCTGTTTACAAGACCGTTGATACCTGTGCGGCTGAGTTTGAAGCATTCACTCCATACCATTATTCCAGTTATGAAGAAGAGACAGAGGTGCGTCCACGTACGACACCTGCGGTAATCATTCTCGGAAGCGGTCCAAACCGTATTGGTCAAGGAATTGAGTTTGATTATTCCTGTGTGCATGCCTCATTCACATTGCGTGAAGCAGGTTATGAAACGATCATGATCAACTGCAACCCAGAAACCGTGTCGACAGATTACGACACAAGTAATCGTCTCTACTTTGAACCATTAACCCTCGAAGATGTTCTTGAAGTTGTTCATGCTGAAATTCAGGCAGGTCCAGTACTTGGTGTTATTACCCAACTTGGAGGACAAACTCCTTTGGGGTTGGCTGCTGGTTTGAAGGCAAACGGCGTCAACATTTTGGGGACTTCACCTGAAGCCATTAACTTGGCGGAGGAACGTGGTGCTTTTGGAAATATCTTGGCGGAACAAGGTTTGCGAGCACCACAATTTGGAATGGCCTCCTCGCAACTGGAAGCGACAAATATCGCACATGAAATTGGCTACCCAGTATTGGTTAGACCTTCCTTTGTTTTAGGTGGCCGAGGAATGGAGATCGTCTATGACGATGCCGCTCTTGGTGGATTCATTACACGAGCAACAGATATAACCCCTGATCATCCTGTTTTAGTGGATCGTTTCTTGGATAACGCAATCGAAATAGATGTCGATGCATTATTTGATGGCGAAGAGTTGTTCCTTGGCGGAGTTATGGAACACATTGAAGAGGCTGGTATTCACAGCGGTGACAGCGCCTGTGTTCTACCTTCAATGACTGTAACTGATGAGCAAAGAGATGAGATCCGTTCAGCAACAGAGAAGATCGCTCGTGGTGTTGATGTTCGTGGATTAATCAATATTCAGTTCGCAATCGCAGATAACGTCTTATACGTTTTAGAGGCAAACCCACGTGCATCTCGCACGGTGCCCTTTGTCAGTAAAGCAAGTGGTGTACCGCTCGCTAAAGCCGCAGCTCGAATCTCAGTTGGTGTCTCGATTAAACAGTTGCGCAGCGATGGCATTCTTCCAGCTACAGGAGATGGCGTAGCTCGAGGTGTTTCAGTTAAGGAAGCTGTCCTTCCTTGGAATCGCTTCCGCAGAACTGATGGCAGGGGAGTCGATGCGGTACTAGGACCCGAGATGCGTTCGACTGGTGAGGTAATGGGAATCTCTCCAACCTTTGGCGAAAGTTATGCAAAGAGTCAGATTGCTGCCTTCGGACCACTTCCAAAAGCTGGAACTGTATTTATCTCACTTGCCGACAAAGATAAAGCGACTGGAATTGAACCGGCTCTTGGCTTTTCAGAGTTAGGTTTCCTTATCTTGGCAACAGATGGAACCGCTGAATTTTTGCGAACTAAAGGTATTGAGTGCACAACTGTTCGCAAGCATTCCGAAGGAACCGGACAGATGGGTGAAAAAACTATCGTCGACATCATCAACGCGGGTGAAATTGACCTTGTGATTAACACACCTGTTGGCCGTGGAACTCGCGCCGATGGATGGGCAATTCGAACAGCTGCGGTGCAAAGATCTATCCCGTGCATCACGACAACCGCTGGATTTAGCGCCGCCGTTGATGCAATTCGCTTCCTGCAGGCCAGCCCGCTTAGTATCAACTCTCTACAGGAATGGCTTGCATAGATGACTCACATCAATAAGAGCGCGAAACAATTGCTGGCACCTATCGTCAGCAATAAACGCGTGGGTCAATACCACCAAATCATCATCAATATCGGAGATGTTGCAGCAACGTGTAAGCCCGGAAACTTTGTTGCAATTAGCGTAGGTGGAGATTCATCTCGCATGGTGTTGCGTCGTGCTTTTGCAATTTCTCGAGTCTCAACCAGCACAACTGTTGGCGGGACCATGGAGTTAATTGTTGCTCCGCATGGTCAAGGAAGTAAATGGTTGTGCGCACAAGGCGAAGGTGTTGTTCTGGATCTGGTCGCACCGTTGGGAACAGCTTTTGGTATTCCAACTGAGCCGGTTCCAGTCTTGTTAGTTGGCGGCGGTTACGGTTCAGCTCCACTATTTGGTCTAGCTGAACTCTTGAATTCACGTGGCTGTCGAGTCGACATGTTGCTTGGTGCAAGTACAGGTTCAAAGATTTACGCCCCAATGGAAGGTAAGCGAGCCGTTAATTCGATGCGTATCTACACCGAAGATGGTTCTATGGGAGTTGCCGGACGCGTGACAGACCCGATTGCAGAGATCATTAGCGATTTGAATGTCGCCGTTATTTACTCATGTGGCCCAATGCCGATGCTTGCCGCGATTACAACCATCGCTGATCAATTCGATGTTGTACATCAATGCGCAGTTGAAGAATCAATGGCGTGTGGAGTTGGAATATGTATGACCTGTGTTCTTCCAGTCAAAAATGAGGATGGAAGTATCTCCAACCTACGCTCATGTATCGATGGCCCAGTTATGGATGGATCTAAGGTTCAATGGAGCAAGGTAGGTCAGCAACTATGACCGCTCTAGATTTTTCTACAACTATTGGAAACGCTTGGTTTCCAGCACCAACTTTTACAGCAAGTGGATGCGCAAGCTCTGGAAGAGAGTTAGCGCAGTTCTTCCCATTGCGTGAAATGGGGGGAGTTGTCACTAAATCAGTTATGTCTAAGATGCGACCTGGACGACCTACCCCTCGAATGGCAGAGACGCCAAGTGGCATGCTCAACTCAATTGGTCTGCAAGGCCCTGGGATAGATGCTTTCTTAGCAAAAGATGTTCCTTATTTAGTTGAACAAAAGGCGCGCATTATTGTTTCAATCGCAGGTGAAACCGTTGAGGAGTACTCGACTTTAGCGAGAAAACTGCGATCTGTTTCAGGAATTAGTGCGATCGAAGTCAATATCTCTTGTCCAAATGTTGAAAATAGAGGATTAGTTTTTGCATGCGATCCAGAAGCATCTCGCAGAGTTATTGATGGAGTTCGCAGGACAATCGGGGGAGAGCTTCCAATTATTGCCAAGCTCTCACCTGATGTAACTGATCTAGTGGCGATTGCTAAGGGCGTTGTTGATGCAGGTGCTGATGGTCTTGCCTTGATTAACACCGTCTTAGGCATGGTTATCAATGTAGACACGATGAGACCTCATTTAGGTGGAAAGACGGGTGGCCTTTCAGGACCAGCTATCCGTCCAATCGCGGTTCGTGCTGTTTATCAGGTTCACGCAGCACTACCACAGATTCCAATTCTCGGAATGGGCGGCATCGCATCTGGAAAGGATGCACTTGAAATGATCCTTGCGGGAGCAAGCGGTGTATCAATCGGTACCGCAAGCTTTGGAAACCCAACTGCGATCATGTCAATTCAAAATGAGTTGAAGCAGCTTTTAACTGATCGTGGCTTTACTTCCCTTAAGCAAGCGGTGGGTTTTGCGCATCGCCCGAATGAGGGAGAGTAAATGAGTAAAGCGCCAATTGTTTTAGCGGTTGATACCCCCGATTTATCAACGGCGATTGAATGGGTCAAGGCAACACAAGACCATATTTCCGTATTCAAATTGGGCTTAGAGTTCTATTTAACCTTTGGCGCTGATGGAATCAAAGCGGTAAAAGATGTTACCGATTCAGATATCTTTCTTGATTTAAAGTTGCATGATATTCCGCATACTGTAAGTGGGGCTGCAAAAGCGGTTGTTCACTTAGCTCCAAAGTTTTTGACGGTACATGCTTCAGGTGGTCAAGCAATGGTCAAAGCTGCAGTTGATGCGATGCCCAACACTTTGATTACCGGCGTAACTATTCTTACCTCACTATCTGAGCAGGATGTGCAGGAGGTTGGTTTTGCATCAAATGCGCTGAATTCAGCGGTTTCTTTAGCCAAGGTTGCAACCTCTGCAGGTGCAGCAGCGATTGTGTGTTCCCCGCTTGAAATCGCAGCGGTGCGCTCTGCGGTCGGAAACTCAGCGGTGATCATTACCCCTGGAGTTCGCCCTGCCGAGATGGTCGGAAGCGATGATCAGCAACGCACAATGACTCCCGAGGATGCGATTGCAGCAGGAGCAAACTTTGTGGTTATCGGTCGCCCCATAACCCAGAGTTGGGCCAAAGGAGCACAAGCGATGAAGGAAAGAGCTCAAGAAATTGGCTCACTCCTAATTTAATCTCCACTAGATTTACCCCATGGGAACGCCTCCGCAGTTAACACCACAACAACGCGAGGCTGCCTTAGCAAAAGCTGCCGCCTCTCGAAAGCGACGTGCAGAGGTCAAAGCTCAGATTAAATCGCAAGAGCTCACCATCGAATCTGTTTTCGCTTTAGCTCAAACCGATGATGCTGTTGGAAAGATGCGGGTAAAGGAACTTCTAGAATCATTTTCCGGAGTTGGCAAGGTGAGAGCGGTTGCGATGATGGAGCGGTTAAATATCTCGCCTACCCGTCGTATACAAGGTTTAGGTCGTCATCAACTCAATGAGCTACGACAAGAGTTTATGAAACCAGATATGGCAATTAGACCGGGTCGATTGATCGTTCTGTCGGGACCAGGTGGTGTCGGAAAAAGCACCGTTGCTAAGCAATTACGTGGAGCGCAAGATTTCTGGGTCAGTATTAGTGCAACAACTCGAAAGCCTCGAAGCAATGAGGTAGATGGTCGAGATTACTTCTTTGTAAGTGATGAGGAGTTTTCCCGAATGATTGCTCATGATGAATTTTTGGAATGGGCTGAGTTTGCAGGTAATCGATATGGAACACCGCAAAGAGCGGTTGAGGATGCGTTGCGACAGGGTAGAAATGTTTTACTAGAGATTGAAATCGCTGGAGCAAAGCAGGTAAAGACCCACCTTCCTCAATCACTTTTGGTGTTTCTTGAACCTCCTACATGGGAGGAGTTGGTCTCTCGCCTTGAGGGACGCGGAACAGATGGGGCTGAACGAAGGGCGCAACGGTTAGAACTAGCCCAAGAAGAGCTAGCTGCAGCAGCCTTTTTTGATGTTGTTCTCGTAAATGACCAGGTCGAGAGCGTCGTCCAGAGACTGGTAGAGTTAGCCCAGAATTAAGAGTTAAACACCACAAGATTGATCACAGAAGCGGGGACACCATGGATGGCATTACGAATCCACCAATTGATGAACTTCTAGACAAGAGCGGTTCTAAGTACAGCCTCGTTCTATATGCGGCAAAGCGCGCTCGTCAGATCAATGCTTACTACTCACAGCTAGGCGAAGGTCTTCTTGAATATGTTGGCCCACTAGTTGAGACACATGTGCATGAGAAGCCACTATCAATCGCTTTGCGCGAAATCAATGAGGGTCTTCTTACAATCGAAAATCTCGAGCCAACAGCGTAATTTTTTCAATGACACTCCAGGGCCGTGAGGTAATTCTCGGAGTTGGTGGTGGAATCGCTGCCTACAAATCCTGCGAATTATTGCGGCGTCTTCAAGATCATGGATATGTAATAACTGTTGTCCCTACTCCAGCTTCTTTAAACTTTGTAGGAGCTGCAACGTGGGAAGCACTTTCTGGTCGGCCCGTCACAACTCAGGTGTGGGAGAGTGTTCACACAGTTCCTCATATTGCATTAGCCGAACGTGCTGATTTCTTTCTCATCGCCCCCGCAACAGCGGATCTGATAGCTCGCTTAGCGATGGGACGAGCAGATGATTTGCTCACCAATTTGGTCCTTGCTTCAGATGCTCCCAAGATGATTGTGCCGGCAATGCATCCATCTATGTGGCTAGATCCAGCGACCGTTGCAAATGTTGCAACGCTACGCAGCAGAGGTTTTACAGTTATGGATCCCGAAGTTGGCCGATTAACTGGCGATGATATTGGTCCAGGTCGTTTTCCTGAAACTCAAGCGATTATTACCAACTTTGATCTAGTGACAGGACATAAACAAGATTTGCTAGGTAAGAGGGTTTTGATCACCGCAGGAGGAACACGAGAGGCGATCGATCCTGTTCGTTTTATTGGAAATAGATCCTCCGGCAAGCAGGGTATTGCTTTGGCTAAAGCGGCCAGAGATCGTGGCGCACAAGTTCAATTGATTGCTGCAAACTGCGATGTTGCCGACCTTAAAGGTATTGATGTAATTGAAGTAGAGACAACCTCGCAGATGCAAAACGCGCTGCAATCACATTTTGATCAGTGCAATATATTGATCATGAGCGCAGCTGTTGCTGATGCACGCCCATCTCATGTTGCACAGGAGAAAATCAAAAAGGCATCACTGTCTAGCATTGAGTTAGAGGCCAACCCAGATCTGCTGGTCGAGATAGCTGCGCGCAAGAGCACACAGATTTTGGTCGGGTTTGCCGCTGAAACTAAGGACCATCTGCAAGAGGCTCGCAGAAAGCTAGAGGCTAAAGGGTTAGATGTGATCTATGTAAATGATGTTTCTGGCGGGGCAATCTTTGGTCAGGACACAACTATGGGTACCATTCTCATACGCAATGAAGCGGATATAGCGGTCAAGGAAGTCTCCAAAGACGCTCTCAGTAATACTCTTCTTGATCAAGCCATCCGGCAGTTAGGTTAAAAACTATGTCAAAGCGCCTCTTTACCTCCGAATCTGTAACCGAAGGTCACCCAGACAAGATCGCAGATGCAATCTCTGATGCGGTACTAGATTCTTTGCTCGCACAGGATTCAAAAAGCCGTGTAGCGGTTGAAACACTCATCACAACAGGTCAGGTTCATGTTGCTGGTGAAGTTACAACTAACGGTTACGCAGATGTCATGGGAATTGTTCGTGACACTGTTCTCAATATTGGCTATGACTCATCCGATAAGGGCTTTGATGGAAATAGTTGTGGTGTTTCGATCTCTATCGGACAACAATCTCAGGATATTGCTCAGGGAGTAGATGATGCATACGAGCATCGAGTTACCTCCGCTGTAGATCCATTGGATCTGCAAGGTGCTGGAGATCAAGGTTTGATGTTTGGTTACGCTTGTGATGACACAAAGGAGCTCATGCCACTACCAATTTGGTTGGCACACGCTCTCGCTCAGCAACTGACTAAGGTTAGAAAATCTGGAGAGCTGGCATACCTTCGTCCCGATGGCAAAACTCAAGTAACGATTGAATACGATGGTGATCGAGCGATTGCTTTGGACACCGTTGTTATCTCAAGTCAACACTCTGAAGATGTAGATGTTGCCAAGAAATTAACCCCTGAAATTGTTGAGTATGTAATTAATCCGATCATCTCAAAGATTGATTTACCTAAGAAGGAGCTACGTACTCTCATCAATCCAACTGGACGATTTGTTATCGGTGGTCCAATGGGAGATGCGGGATTAACCGGTCGCAAAATTATCGTCGACACCTATGGCGGCATGGCTCGCCACGGCGGAGGAGCGTTCAGTGGAAAGGATCCTTCAAAGGTGGATCGTTCTGCAGCGTATGCAATGCGTTGGGTAGCAAAGAATGTTGTAGCTGCAGGTTTAGCCCGTCGTTGTGAGGTACAGGTTGCTTACGCAATTGGTAAGGCCCAACCTGTCGGAGTTTTTGTTGAAACCTTTGGTACGGAGACAATTCCGGTTGCGAAGATTCAAGAAGCTGTTCTTTCAACCTTTGATCTTCGTCCAGCGGCGATCATTAGAGATCTAGATCTTCTCCGTCCAATTTACTCACTAACAAGCGCATACGGACACTTCGGACGCGAGCTACCTGAGTTTGCATGGGAACGCACCGATCGAGTTGCAGCGCTTCAAAACGCAGTTAAGTAATCGGTGGCAACACCTCGTCTATTTCGATTAAAGGCTGAAGTCGCTCCGGCTCCTTCTGGCCCAATAGCGCAATCTCTTCCGGTTGCAAAGATTCGAGTAGATTCAGGTGTTTTTCATCTCGATCAGTTATACGACTACATAGTCCCGGAAAAGCTCAGCGATAGCGCACTCATTGGCGTCCGAGTTCAATTGCCGTTTGGTGGTCGTGAAACAGAAGGCATTATTACCGCTCGTGTAGCCCATCCTGATCGAGCGGGTGAGCTAAAGGCGATCTCCAAAGTTCTCTCACCGCATGCTGTTGCCACTGAGGCAACACTCACCCTGATTGAAAATGCTGCTCAACTTTATTGCTGTAACCCATGGGATCTGATTCGCTCAGCAATACCACCTCGAGTAGCAAGTGTTGATAAATCCCTTCCTGTTGTTCAAGCGGCTCGAAGTACTCAAAGATCTGCAGCATCTCCTATCTTTCATACCTTTTCCCCTTATCTTCCTTCCCACAGGCAAATGGTTGACCTGGTACACGGAGTCAAAAAAAATGGCTCAGTATTGATCATTGCCCCTGATGAACATGATGTAGATCAGTTAGTCGGGGTTTTGTCGGCATCTTTTGAGAATGTTTTCGCCTTAACCAGCTCATTGAGCCGTGAGGATCGATATCGAAATTTTCTGGAACTTCAGCGGCTCCCATTATCGATAATTGTTGGTACACGCAGCGCAGTTTTTGCTCCAGTCAATAACCTCGCCACGGTAATTATCTATAAAGAATCCTCAATCGATCATTGTGAGGTTCGCTCACCTGGTTGGAATACTTCGACTATTGCGAAATTGCGCTCTGACAATGAAGGCGTTTCACTGATCTATACCGGATTTTCCCCATCTCTTAACTCTGCTTATGAAATCGATCAAAAGAAGATGAAGTTTGTTAGTCAACGTTTCCAGGTTGAAGCACGGGCCTTTTCTCCTTCGGAGGGAGCGTTGCTGCCCGGGCGAATTTTTTCAGAGATCAAAAAAGCCCTTAACAATGGTGCGGTTCTCTTCCTAGCGCCACGAAAAGGTTATGGAAATGCTCTTTTGTGCGCTCATTGCAGAAATGTCGCGCATTGCGATTGTGGTGGCCGTTTAGCTGTTGCTTCTAAGTCGATGGCTCCCACATGTGTGCATTGTGGAGCTTCACATCCTCAATGGAAGTGTCGATTCTGCGGAAGAGATAAACAATATCTCGCAGGTCGTGGAATTGATCGAGCGGCAGAAGAAATTTCCAGAGCATTTCCAGGCTATCCAGTTGTTATCTCTGCAGGTGAGGTAATTAAAGGCTCCGTCGAGTCAAAACCTTCACTTGTTCTTGCTACACCTGGAGCTCAACCAGAAATTCCAGGTGGTTACGCTGCAGTTGTCATCTTGGATGGGATGCGTTTTTTCGCTCATACAGATATTAATGGGCAGGAAAGAGCGCGCGAGTTAATCTTTGAAACCGCTTCTTTAATTCAAGAGAAAGGTCGAGTCCTGCTTGTACTAGATGAAGTTCATCCAATTGTTGCAGCTCTTGCACGATGGAATGTTGCTCCTTTACTCAAACGAGAGCTTGCTGAAAGAGATGAGCTTCAACTTCCTCCATATGTAGCATCGGCGGTCTTGGTGATGGATGCAGTGACAGCTCCTCAAATACTTTCTGGTTTGAAGAAAGCATTGGTGGAGGGTCGAATCCCTTCCAGTACCCGTATCTATGGACCAACAGTTTTGCCCAAATCCCAAGCCAAGATCGTGCTACATGTTTCTCATGATCAATGGCCAGAACTTGGAAAAGTACTTCATGAACTACAGAGAAAGCGAAGTATTTCAAAAAAGGATTTGCTGACCTTAAGAATTAATCCTTATTCGTTGTGAGTAATTGATAGACTGTACGCATGTCGATTCAGGAAATTCGCCTCTTTGGCGATCCAGTACTAACTACTCCTGCATCTCCAGTTGTCGATTTTGATAAAGAGCTTCGCGTCTTGGTTAAGGATCTGACCGACACAATGTTGGATGCACCTGGCGCAGGTTTGGCTGCGCCTCAAATTGGTGTCCCGCTACGAGTCTTTGTGTGGGATGTAGATGAAGCACTTGGACATTTAATCAATCCCGTTTTGGATCTAAGTGAAGAGATGCAGGATGGCGAAGAAGGGTGTCTATCCTTTCCGGAGCTGCGATACGAAACTCCGAGAGCCATGAGAGCGGTCGCAAAAGGTTTCAACATGTACGGTGAACCGGTTGTTGTTGAGGGAACTGAGTTCCTGGCCCGCGCCCTTCAACATGAAACCGATCATCTCAACGGCATTCTTTTTATAGATAAGTTATCGGCTGAGAACCGAAAGTTAGCGATGAAGGAAATTCGTGAATCGGAATGGTTCAATCTAGCCTCTGAAAATGGGCAAACCATTCAAGTGAAGGACTCACCGCACACGATCTTCGGACGGAATACATAATGCGTCTTGGAGTAGCTGCTACTCCTGAAGTTGCGATTCCTACCCTCGAATGGTTGCACTCCAGCAAACACACCATTGAATTGGTTATCACTCAACCCGATAAGCCTGCTGGAAGAGGTCGCGTACTTACGCAAAGCCCGGTTGCCGATTGGGCAGAGGAACACAATATTGAGGTGGTTAAACCTTCAAGCTCAACAGAACTCTATGGTGTTATCGATAATCTGGATTGTGTAATCACCATCGGCTACGGAGTCCTCTTGCCGCAGGCGGTTCTGGACCTTCCTCGACATGGTTTCCTTAACCTTCATTTCTCTTTATTGCCACAATACCGAGGTGCTGCGCCCGCTCAATACGCCTTATTGGATGGCGCAGAAAAAACAGGAGTTACCGTGTTTCAACTCGATAAGGGAATGGACACCGGGCCTATTTTCTCTCAGATTGAAGTTGGAATAGATCCGCAATGGAGAAGTTTTGAACTTCTCAAGGTGTTAGCTGAGCGCGGGGTAGAAGCGGTTGACCTAGCTCTCGAGATGATTGCACAGGAAAAATCACCGACTGCTCAAACAGGAACACCATCATTTGCCCCAAAGATTTCAAAGCAAGATGCCTTCATAGATTTTACGAAGGATTCGGTGACTGTAGTTAATGCAATTCGTGCTTACACATATGAACCTGGGGCGTGGAGTCTATGGAATTCTGAACCTTTCAAAGTCTCAGCGGCTATCTCGGCGCAAGCTCATTCATTGTCGCCTTCAACCATCGCTGTCATCAATAACTGTGTCTTGGTGGGGTGTGGAAATGGAACGACTATTGAGTTACTAAGGGTTGTTCCTGCAGGCAAGAAAGAGATGGCCGCCATTGATTGGGCACGTGGGGCTCGCTTAAATGGTGGAGAGTCTTTTGGTTGAGCCACGCAGAAACACCTTTAAATCTCCAAAACCGGAAGCTTCTCGTCTTCTGGCTTTTGATCTGTTAACTGAGGTCAATCGAAACAATGGATACTCCAACTTACTTCTGCCTCAAGCGCTCAATGCGAGCAAGCTTGAAGAACGGGATCGATCCTTTGTAACAGAGCTTTTGTACGGAACTATCCGCATGCAAGGCAAACATGATTGGGTACTGCAACAGATTAGCGATCGACCATGGGCTGAGGTTGATCCAGGAATAGTTGATGTTTGCCGAATGGGTGTTCATCAAATTCATGAAATGCGGGTACCTGATCACGCTGCTGTGGCTTCTACCGTTGAAGTGGCACGTAAACGTTTGGGAGAGTCAAAGGCGAGCTTTGTTAACGCGCTTTTACGAAGTGTTACACGTAAGAGCCAAGAAGATTGGTTTGCTCCGCTGAATCAGATATCTGATCCGGTAGAAAAATTTTCGATTCAATACTCTCATCCAGAGTGGATAGTTTCTGCTTACTTTGATCTTTTGAAGGATTGGGGTGAGGTTGAAAAGGCTTTAGCGATTAACAATGAAGCGGCGGTTCCAACTCTAGTTTCATGGCCAGGTCTTTCTACTCAACAAGATTTACTCGATATCGGGGGAGAGCCAACAACATTCTCGCCATACGGTGCTCATTGGAAGGGTAATCCAGGAGCTTTAGAGTTAATCAAGGCTCGAAAGATCGGCGTGCAGGATGAAGGTTCGCAGATAGTTGCATCAGCTTTTGCAGCTGCAGCGGGTGGCGATTCCTGGCTAGATATGTGTGCAGGACCTGGTGGAAAAGCTGCCTTGTTGTCCAGTATCGCTCGAGAACGCGGGATTCGTTTTACCGCCAATGAAGTCTCTGTTCCGCGTGCAGAGTTAGTTAAGCAAGTTGTGCAAGGGGACCGTGTTTTAGTGGGAGATGGTCGAGAGATCGGCAATCAATCCGAAAAGTTTGATGCCATCTTGATTGATGCACCATGTACAGGATTAGGAGCTTTGCGTCGTCGACCTGAAGTTCGTTGGCGTAGAACGTTGCAGGATTTGCGTGAGCTCACCCAGTTACAGCGAGAACTCATTGAGTCCGGTATTAACGCTTTGGCTCCTGGAGGAGTCTTGGGTTATGCAACCTGTTCACCACATCTTGCAGAAACATCGATCCAGGTTGCCGATATCAAGAAGCGTTTCCCGACCATGCAGCAAATGGAAATCTCCCCATTTCTACCTGACAACCTTGCGGACTCTGAACGTGCTGGCGCGATGTCTCTGTGGACGCACAAAATCGGCACAGATGCGATGTATCTAGCCCTGTTTAAAAAGATTGCCGAGTAAAATACGAGCATGAACCGTGAGATTCGTATAACGCCGAGCATCCTGAATGCGGATTTTTCAAAACTTAATGAGGAAATCAATCGTATCGCCGGCGTATCGGATCTACTTCACTTGGATGTTATGGATGATGTTTTCGTTCCGAACTTCACTTTTGATTTTGAAGCCGCTTCAAAGATCATCAAGGATTCATCTTTGCCTGTGGATGCACACTTAATGGTGGCAAATGTTGACCAGATCGCAGTTCAATACGCAGAGATCGGTTGTGCCTCAGTCACAATTCACGCCGAGGCAACTGAGAATATTCCGGTGACATTAAAGAACATTCGTGCGGCAGGTTCTCGTTCTAGCCTGGGAATCAAACCCAATACAAGTATCGAGGATTACCGTGATTGCGTTGATCTTGTAGATATGTTCCTCATAATGACCGTTGAACCAGGTTTTGGTGGGCAGAAATTTATGGAAAATATGATGGATAAGGTCAAACGGACCCGCGAATTAATTGGAGATAGAGATATCTGGTTACAGGTCGATGGTGGAGTATCGATGCAAACTATCGAAATCGCGCTGGCGGCCGGTGCCGACACATTTGTCGTAGGAAGCGCTGTTTTTAACGCAGCTGATCCAGCCCAAATGGTTGTCGACATTAGAGAATTCGCAACGAGCAAGAGTGCGCTCTAGTAAACTTTGCACATGAAATCCTTTGAAGAATTGTGGGCAGAGCTAAGCCAAAAGGCTATAGATCGTCCTGAAGGATCTGGAACAGTTACTGCGTTGGATGCAGGGATTCACGCAATCGGGAAAAAGATTCTCGAAGAAGCTGGCGAGGTATGGCTGGCAGCTGAACATGAAAGCGATGAAGCTTTAGCTGAAGAGATCAGTCAACTTCTTTACCATCTGCAAACATTGATGCTTGCACGCGGTTTAACACTTAACGATATCTATAAGTTTCTCTAAGGGGCGATCATGTTACGAATAGCGGTACCAAACAAGGGCTCCCTTGCTGAGAGTTCAATTTCAATTTTGAAGGAGGCTGGCTATCGCCAGCGCACAGATAGTCGAGATTTAGTTCTGGCTGATCCCGATAATGGTGTTGAGTTTTACTACCTACGTCCACGCGATATTGCTGTCTATGTAGGTTCCGGCGAGTTAGAGGCTGGAATTACCGGTCGTGACTTACTGATCGATTCTGCAGCCGATGCTGAAGAGATACTCTCCTTGGATTTCGGGGGATCAACCTTTCGCTTTGCTGCACCAACAGGCAGGGATTGGAAGATTAGTGATCTAGCTGGAAAGAGAATCGCCACGGCGTATCCAGGTTTAGTACAACACAGTCTGAAGGGTTTAAATATCCAAGCCCAGATCGTTCGTTTGGATGGCGCAGTTGAAAGCAGCGTTCGTCTTGGAGTTGCTGACATGATCGCCGATGTTGTTAGTACCGGAAATACCTTGCGCCAAGCTGGTCTGCAAACATTTGGTGAGCCAATTTTGAGTAGCGAAGCGATCGTTATTAAGCGAACAGGTGTTGCGATTCCTACCGGACTTGAAGTACTGATTCGACGACTACAAGGCGTAGTAACTGCGCGTCGTTATGTTTTACTCGATTACGATGTTTCAAAGGATCTGGTTGAAAAGGCATGTTCGATCACACCAGGACTTGAGTCTCCGACTATTTCACCTTTGCAAAAGGCTGATTGGGTAGCGGTACGTGCAATGGTGCTTCGTAAAGAGACCAACCGCGTAATGGATGAACTATGGGCTCTTGGTGCTCGTGGAATCCTTGTAACAGATATTCACGCCTGCCGTTTGTAGTTAGAGTTTTATAAGGCGTGCGACACCATGAAGTGAAGGCTCATTGATTACAAATTGAGCCTGCTCGGCAACGATTGGCTTTGCATTGAATGCGATACTGATTCCGGCCGCTGCCATCATGTCTAAATCATTTGCTCCATCGCCAATAGCTACGGTGTCCTCAATTTTCACTTCGCATTTCTTTGCGAACTCATGAAGTGCATCAGCTTTGGCTGCGCGATCGATGATGACACCCGTTACTCGACCTGTCAGTCGTCCATCTACGATTTCAAGGGTATTAGCTTTGTAGAAATCAATTTTCAATTGATCAATCAGAGGCTTAATGATGTTGATGAAGCCACCTGATACTAAAGATACGAAGTGACCTTTTGCATGCAATTGTTCAACGAGCTCGGCGGCTCCATCGGTTAAAACAATCTCCTGCTGAACCTCTGCGATAACAGACTCAGGCAGATCCTTTAATAAGGCAACTCGCGCAATGAGACTCTGAGCAAAATCCAGTTCGCCACGCATTGCAGACTCAGTCACCTTTGAAACCTGATCAAATACACCAGCTTTAGCGGCCAATAATTCAATCGCCTCTTGCTGAATAAAGGTCGAATCAACATCAAATTGAACTAGGCGTTTAGGCGTGCTCATAGATTGTTCAGCCAACTGCAATCGTTGTTCCGGCTTCAGCTGGTATTTGCTGGAGTGAGCTTGTCAAGACAGTTGCATCAACACCAGAAACATAAAGAACGATCTCGACAGGATCTACTCCGTTGCGATTGATGTCCTCAATGTTTCCCTCTAAAGCCTTTATGCAAGCAGTTACCGCTGCCAAGTAGCGTGGATGAACTTTGGTCGAAGTTATCAAAACCTTGTGCAACTGTGGTCGGGCGGTAATTGCCGGTGAATAGGAAAATACAGAAGCGATATCTACATTGTGAGCAGAGGCCATGGCCTCGAGGTCGGCTTCGATTGCGCCTTGATGAGCTGGGTTAAGTGCGATATGAACCGTCAAGATCAACCTGCTATTAATGATAATTTGATCGATATCGATAATTGACACTGCGAAGGGAGACAAGGTTTCGAATAAAGCATTGGCCAACCCTGGTGCGTCCTCGCCTGTAAGAAGGATGAGACCGCTGAACTGCTCGCTTTTTTCGCCTGTAAGTGTCATAAGAAGGCAAGGTTATCGTGAATCACTATTGCTTTAGGTCAGGTTTGTGACCCTTTGATCGATCCACCCAGTATCTTTTGCATCTATGAGTAGCTCTGTTTTGACTCTTACAGATGTCTCCGTCCGACGAGGCGATCGGACTATTTTGGGACCTCTCAATTTCTCGATTTCCCAGGGGGAGCGCTGGGTTGTTTTAGGTCCTAACGGGGCAGGAAAATCCACCCTTCTTCAGATTCTTGCCACAAAGATTTTCCCGACCCATGGAGTTGTAACTGTTTTAGATAAAGAGATGGGCAAGGTAGATCTCTTTGAATTGAGAACGAGAATTGGCCTGTGTGGATCGGTTATCGCCGAAGACATTCCCTTTGATGAAACAGTTAAGGATGTTGTTTTAACTGCAGCGTATGCGATCTTAGGTCGCTGGAATGAAGCTTACGATTTATGGGATGAATCTCGCGCAATGGCCTTGCTCACCAATTTTGGAGTCCGCGAGCTAGGTGATCGCCTATATGGAACATTGAGCGAGGGTGAAAAGAAAAGAGTTCAAATCTCTCGTGCATTAATGACCGATCCCGAACTGCTTTTATTGGATGAGCCCGCTGCTGGTTTAGATCTTGGCGGTCGTGAGGATTTACTCAAGCGCTTTGCTAACTTCTCCGCTGATCCACTCGCTCCTGCAACGATTTTGGTAACACACCACATTGAGGAAATTCCTGCCGGAACAACTCATGCGCTGTTGATTAAAGATGGGGTGATAGCGGTTTCAGGTCCTATCGATCAGGTGATTACCTCAGAACATGTCTCCGCCGTTTTCGGAACTTCAATTACCGTGACGCCAGAATCTGGTCGGTACTTTGCACGTGCAGCTGTTTAATCAGTTACATCCAGAGTGGCAAGAGGCTTTACTTTCACAACGTTCAGAGATCGATCGCATCGATCTATTTCTTCGCAATCGCGATATTGCACCCAGCTTTGATCTCATCTTCAGAGCTTTGCGCCATCCGATTTCCCATACACGAGTCGTTATCATCGGTCAGGATCCATATCCAACAAAGGGCCATGCTCACGGTTTAGCGTTTTCTGTTGATTCAACAGTTTCTCCATTACCTGCTTCTTTGCGCAACATCTTCGAAGAACTTAAATCCGATTGCGCCATCACCCGAAGTGTTGGAGATTTATCGGAATGGGCTGATCAAGGGGTCATGCTGTTAAATCGAATCTTGAGTACCGAGATCGGTTCCTCTATGGCACATGCGAAATTGGGTTGGGAGGAGATCACCAACACAATCGCGTCGGTGTTGGGAAAACAACCTGTTGTTGCAGTTTTATGGGGAAGGTACGCAGCGCAGTTAGCTGGCTACTTTAAAGAGGAGATGGTTATTACTTCTGCACACCCAAGTCCATTATCTGCTTATAGAGGCTTTTTGGGATCGCAACCATTTTCAGCGATCAACTCAAAGTTAACTGAACTAGGCATTCCTACAATAAATTGGTAAAGAAAAGGCCCCCGGTTTCCCGAGGGCCTTTCTCCTTGAAACTGTTATCCAAGCCAAGCGTTAAGCGGCGAGGACAGGAAGTAGATTACAAATAGACCAGAAACAAGAAGTAGCAAAGGATGAAGCTCCTTGCCACGGCCCTGAATCAGGCGAATTACTACATGTGTAATGAATCCCGCACCGATACCTACTGAGATGTTGTAGGTAAATGGCATCAAGATAATTGTTAAGAATGCTGGGATTCCAATACCCATATCATCCCAATCAATGTTCTTGATCTGAGTCATCATCAGGAATCCGACGATAATCAGAGCAGGTGTTGCAGCCTCATAAGGAATGATTGCAACAAGAGGAGCTAGGAAGGTTGTGAGAAGGAATGCTATTCCGGTCACAACTGACGCTAGTCCTGTACGTGCACCTTCACCAACGCCAGCTGCAGATTCAATATAGCTAGTGTTTGAAGAGATACCTGCTGCACCACCTGCAGCAGCTGCTACAGAGTCAACCAAGAGAATCTTTTGGATGTTGTCAACATTTCCATCTTTATCTGCAAGTCCTGCTTCATGACCAATTGCAGTAACTGTTCCAACGGTGTCGAAGAAATCAGAGAGTAACAAGGTGAAGAGAAGAAGGATTGCTGCGATAAGTGAAACATTGTCCAATGTGAATGCCCCGAAGAGATCAAACTGACCTGTGAAATCAAACTTAGGTACAGAAACGATATCGGTAGGAACAGCAGGGATGTTCAAGCCCCAACCACCATCAACAATTGTTGGAGGATTGCCAGCTGTAAAGCCAGGAGCGATGTTGTAAATCTTTTGGATAACAACAGCGGCAACAGTTGCTCCAACGATTCCGATAAGGATTGCACCCTTAACCTTACGAACCAAAAGTCCGATAATTAGAAGTGTTCCAAATACGAATACAACCGTTGGCCAACCAACTAGATTTCCATTAACTCCTAGACCCACAGGAACTGGACCGCTTGCGGTACGACGAACGAATCCGGCATCTACAAGACCAATAAGCGCGATGAAAAGACCGATTCCAACTGAGATCGCGATCTTGATCTGTGGTGGAACCGCCTTGAATACCGCTACGCGGAAACCAGTAAGAACCAGAACCAAGATGATCAAACCTTCAAGAACAACAAGGCCCATTGCTGCAGCCCATGTCATCTTTGATGCGATACCAACAGCAACGAAGGTGTTAAGTCCAAGGCCTGTAGCAAGTGCTAATGGATAGTTCGCGATTGATCCCATCAGGATTGTTAGAACACCTGCAACTAATGCGGTTGTAGCTGCAACCATTGCTGGAGCTGGTTGCGCTCCGCCAAATAGGAATTGACCATTTGCATCAGGTGAATACGCCAAGATGATTGGGTTGAGCGCCACGATGTAGGCCATCGTGAAGAAGGTTACGAGTCCGCCTCGAACCTCTTGGGCGATTGAAGAGCCCCGTTCCGAGATTTTAAAGTATGAATCCAGCATAAATACTGCCTTTCTAATTTTGTTAACGGGGGTGTTTGCGACCCCGTGTGCGATAGGGCGCACAACCCTTGGGAAGATGTGAAGATCCTATGCGCTACCTGGAAGTAACCCGTGAAACGACTCCCAGGGCAATTGCTATGGATTGCCCGATTAGCAGGGCGAATAAGAGGGTGCCGAGGCCCACTGTGCCGCCCAACAACCAACCAGCAACTAATACGGAGCCTTCGATAGCTAATCGAACCCGTCCGATGCGAACGCCGGTTGAGTTATGAAGGGCTGTCATTAATCCATCTCGTGGACCCGGACCAAGTGCGCAGGTGATGTACAGGGCTGAGCCCAGTCCAACCATGCCAATGCCAATCAAACAGTAGATAACACCAAATCCATAATTGTTTTGCTCCGGGAAAATTGAAACGCCGATCTGAATTGCGGTAGCAATGATGACGATATTGGAAACTGTTCCAAATCCTGGTTTTTCCTTGAGCGGAATCCATAACAAAAGAACAAGTGAACTAATCGCAAAGGTTGACCAACCCATCGTGATATCAAGTTTTCCGGAAACACCTTGCGCTAAAACAGACCACGGAGCGTTACCAATTGTGCTTTGAATAAGTAGCGAATCACCGAGACCAAAGATGAATAAACCGAAGAAAAGTACGCCAATACGCGCAGGGTTCAGATCCCATCTAGATGCAGCACTCCAAGGCGTCTTCGGAACTGTCTTATGTGGGCGCAAAAACTCTAGAAATGAATTGGACATTGAGTGAGTATAATCAGCAAATGTTTCCCGGCGTTGGCACCATCATCAATATCATCACGATTATCTCTGGAGCATCCCTCGGAGTTCTAGTAGGAAATCGCATGCCAACTCGAACAAGGACCTTGCTAACAGATGTGCTGGGCTTGGTTACTTTGTTAGGCGCAGCTTCAGCTCTCATCCCACTGTGGTCGGATCGCTATAACGATGCTCTTCCACAAGGCTGGAGTTTGCTCGTAGTTCTTGGATCTCTTCTTATTGGTGGTTTGATCGGATCGGCGTTAAAACTAGAAAATAGACTTGATGCACTAGGTGAAAATCTTCGAATTAGATTTAAAGCCTCTAGTGAATCTACCTTTGTTGAAGGTTTTGTCGCCGCATCACTTCTCTTTGCTATTGGTCCGCTGGCTATCCTCGGAAGCATCAGCGACGGTATGGGTACCGGAATAGATCAACTAATTCTCAAAAGCACCCTCGACTTTTTCGCCGCCATGGCCTTTGCCACCTCTTTAGGGTGGGGTGTTGCAGTCTCTGCTCTGCCTGTTGGAATTTATCAAGGCGTGTGGACGGTGATTGGCTTTGGTCTGGGAGAGATCTTGGATGGGTATCAAGTTGATGCGATGACGGTTGTTGGCGGAATCATGCTGATTTGCATCGCCTTTAGATTGTTAAACATAAAGAGCGTTGCTGTCGGCAATCTCTTGCCAGCGCTAGCTATCGCTCCGTTATTCGCTCTGATAGTTCACAGCATTTAGATCGTTGAAGCATCGATGACAAACCGATACTTCACATCACTTGCGACTGTTCGCTTATACGCCTGGTTTATGTAATCAGCCTTAATGACTTCTACATCGCTCACGATCGAGTGCTTTGCACAGAAATCGAGCATCTCCTGCATCTCGGGAACTCCACCGATCATAGAACCTGCCATTGAGCGACGGCCGTTGAGCAAGGTTCCAGCATGAACTTCATAAGGCTTACCCGGAAGACCAATGACGACGAGCGTGCCATCAAGGGTAAGGAGATTGAGGTAATCATTGATATTGAGCTCAGCACTTACTGTGTTCAGAATGAGATCAAAGTTTTTAGTCAATGGAGTTAAGTTGGCTGGATCCTTTGTGCTAACAAAGTGATGAGCACCCATTGCGATCGCATCAGCTTGTTTGTTAGGGGAATGGGATAAAACAGTTACTTCAGCGCCCATCGCTACTGCAAACTTCACACCCATATGTCCCAAGCCACCCAAGCCCATAACAGCAACTTTCATGCCTGGCTTAACTTTCCAATGCTTGATCGGCGAGTACAAAGTAATTCCGGCGCACAACAGTGGTGCAACACCATCCAAAGGAAGATTGTCAGGAATCTTCACCGCATAATCTTCATTGATAACAAAGTTATTTGAGTAACCGCCCATTGCAACTGTTTTTCCATCGCGTTCTAGACCGTTATATGTGCCGGTCATCCCTTCTACGCAATATTGCTGTAATCCCTTTTGGCAACTTTCACAGGTACGGCAAGAGTCAACGAAGACGCCGACACCGATCTTGTCACCAACTGAAAATTTAGAAACTTTGGTACCGACGGCGGTGACGATACCTGCGATTTCATGACCTGGAACCATAGGGAAGATTGCTGGTCCCCATTCTTCAGCCACTTGGTGGATATCACTGTGACAGATACCGGCAAAAGAAATATCAAGGGCAACATCATTGGAACCTAATTCGCGACGTTCAAACTTGTATGGAACTAGATCCGTCTTTGCAGCTAGTGCGGCATAAGCACGTGATTTCATTGTTACTCCTTGAACGGTAGGGGAAGGGATGAAGTATGTGCTGCACGTGATGCACGCGCTGTTACTTGTCGCATGTGATGGCGACGGCAAAGAACCTCATATGCAACCTCTGCACCTGGTGCTACATCGCCAACGACGACCTGTTCACCCTCAACAACCATAACGCCGCCAACAGTTCGGGCGTTATGTGTTGCTCGAGCGCCGCACCAGCACAATGCTTCAACCTGCAAGGTGTTTACACGGTCGGCAAGTTCAACTAAACGAGCAGAACCCGGGAACAACTTTGTTCTAAAGTCAGCAAGGATTCCAAAGGCGAAAACATCTATCCCTAATCCATCAACAACCCGTGCTAATTGATCGATTTGAGCGCTTTCATAAAACTGAGCCTCGTCACAAATGATGTAATCAACCCTTTCACCCATCGAAAGTTTGTCGACTACCAATTTATGGATATCTAATTCAGGGGAAACCTCAATGGCAGGACTGGATAAACCCAATCGTGAAGAAATAACGCCGGAACCTGCGCGGTCCTTGTTGGTGAAAATCAAACCTGTTCGACCTCGACTTTGATGGTTATGGGCTGTCTGAAGCGCGAGTGTGGATTTACCGCTATCCATCGTTCCGCAGTAGTAGATCAATTCAGCCATGGAACGCATCCTGCCATAGCTCTATGAAAATAGCCCCTTATCCTTCAAAGCAGCTTCAAGTTTTCTCTTTAAAGCTAAGGCCGCTTCAACTGAGATGTGTGAACCATCACGATAGACAACATATCCATCTTGAATAGCGGGACAGAAAGATGAACAGAGCCATGGGGTTGGATCAATTTGTTTAAAGCCGTTGATAATCAGATTGGGAGTTTTTTCAGTTGAGTCACATGTGTGTGAATCGCGGGAGGCAAGGCAGTTAGGAATATCTCGCAGAGGTCGTGGCGTATCGCTTATGTAAATCAAGTTTCGAGAAGAACCCTGCAGATCTGCAAGCAAACGTCGCTGGCCATCATTCCACCATTGGGTTTTACTTGGGTAACCAGATGGGGGAGTGAAGTACTGAAAACTGCTGACAATCACCGCTGCTGGTTTGATTTTCTGAATTCGCTGGATGGAATTTTCTCTCCACTTTTCGCAATCAGAGTTCTTAAATGCTCCTTGATCAGGTCGAGGACTATCAACTGATGAACACGCTGATTTAGTAAGCGAAATTAATTCAAAGCCCTTTTCACGCGCTAACGCCTCTAGGGTTGGGAACCACTGGGCGGCATGAGAATCACCGTAGAGAACGATCTTTGTCTTTGAGCCGATCTCGCCGTATGTGCACTTACCAGATTTATCTTCACCGTAATTGACATGGCAACCATCGCCGTAAACAGCTGGTTTTTCTATGACCTTATTCAGATCAAATCGATAGTTAGTTCCTTTGACTGAAATAATGGAACTCGCGGTAGAAGAAATCACTACTGCAGCGAGTAAGGCAATCGCGGTCGTTGCAGCAAAGAATCCATAAACCTTCTTGCCACTCCAGTTTCTGTGACGTAAAGGTTGTTCCACGAATTTGCTTGTTAAATGTGCCAAGACAACTGTTAAGAGGATGCAGAAGATTCGTTCGCGTATACGAAGAGGACGTCCTAAGGCGCTACTCGGTAAAACTAGGGCGGGCCAATGCCATAGATACAGTGGATATGAGATGGCGCCAAGCCACTGCGCCAGCCGGTTATTACTCAGATCATTGAAAAATCTCGGCCAAATCGGGATGGTTCCAATAAGAACAGCGGTTGCAGCCACTGGTAACAACGCATTGATCCCAGGAAATGCGGTGCTTTCATCAAAGTTAATTGATGCAATGGCAATTCCGATAACACCCAGCCACGGGAAGTATCGATTACGTAAGTATTTTTCCGGGATAAAAAGCAGGAGCGCTCCAACTCCTAGTTCCCAGGCGCGGGTAGGCAGAGAATAAAAAGCCCAAATAGGTGATGTTTGTGTCTGGTAGATGGACAGTAGTAATGACAGTGCAGTAACTATTGCTACACCATTCAGAATTGCCTTTTTGCCGTAGCGCGAAAGAAATAAAATGAAAATTGGCCATACGACGTAAAACTGCTCTTCAACAGCTAAAGACCAGTAGTGGATAAAAGGCGAAGGTGTTGCATTGAGATTTTGATAATCGTTCTGCCACCACGCAAAGAGATAGTTTGAAATGTATGCAGCCGCTGCAAATAGATCGCGACCTAAAGCATCTCGCGTGATGGGTGGAAGAACAAACATACCCACAATTGCAGTTGCGAAGAGAACAAAGACAGATGTAGGCAGAAGTCTCTTTATTCGACGTTGATAGAAAAGGTTGAGATCTAATCGCCCGGTTTTATCAATCTCTCGGATAATCAGGCCAGTGATCAAGTAGCCAGAGATCACATAGAAGATGTCAACGCCGATGAATCCACCCGGCATCAGGCGGGCATGAAAGATTGTTACAAGGAGCGCGGCTAAGGCACGCAAACCTTGAATTTGCAGGATACGCATCGCTACGAAACTACCAGCGAAGTAACTGGAATCTCAGGATATTTCTGATTAAGTCGTTCTCGACCAGGCAGGCCTTCAATTTCGAGCAGTGCTAAAACATGGATGACTTTTCCGCCCAGGCGTTGAATCAATTCGATCGCAGCGGCGATAGTTCCACCCGTGGCGAGCACATCATCTATCAGTAAGACATTTGCTCCTGGGCTGACGGCATCGATGTGTAGTTCAAGAGTGTCAACGCCATATTCAAGGCCATAACTTTCTGAGATTGTCAGATGCGGAAGCTTTCCTGCTTTGCGAATAGGAACGAAGCCGCTGCGCAATTGATTTGCCACAGCAGATGCAAAGATGAAACCACGGGCTTCAATACCTGCAACAAGGGTTGATGAATCGGCGTATGTCGCAAACTCTTCTGTAATCGCGATGAAAGCTTCGCCATGTGCCAACAATGGGGTGATGTCTTGAAAACGAATACCTGGTTTTGGGTAATCGGGAATTTCACGGATGAGCGAAAGAGCGTCATCGATTTTCATGTGTCCGAGAGGGGACTTGAACCCCTAATCCCTTGCGGGAACTAACACCTCAAGCTAGCGCGTCTGCCAATTCCGCCACCCGGACTGAGTGATAGGAAAGGATAGCA